>ENA-ORXT01001689-ORXT01001689.1-marine-metagenome-genome-assembly--contig:-NODE-1689-length-28537-cov-4.024807_pt1 | contig 28537 bp, 16 predicted proteins | sample MGYA00237868_ERZ511482 | MGnify/ENA metagenome assembly ERZ511482 | reverse complement strand
CCGTCCTGCTGCCCACAAAAACGCGTCCGACTTCAACATTTTGCCGCTTTTAAGATGAGTGATCACCCCATCGTCGACAGCCTCGATGCGATCCATGCTTTCATTGTGGCGAATCACGACACCGCGTTCACGCATGTGATACGAAAGGGCATCGCTGATTTCGTTGTCCAGAAAATCTAACAACTCATCCCGTCCATTGATCAAATTGATCTTGATGGAAAGGTTACGAAACATCGAGGCGTACTCACAACCGATGACACCCGCACCAAAAATCGTCAGCGTTTTCGGTTTTTTCTGAAGCCCAAGAATCGTATCGCTGTCATAGATACGTTCGTGATCAAAATCTACATTGGGTGGCCGATAGGGCCGCGAACCAACAGCGACGACTGTATGTTCGGTTTTGAAGACCGGACCATCCTCCACTTCGATGGTATTTGCATCGGCAAACCGCGCGTGGCCATTGATGATCTCGACGTTGTTACGCGCATAGAACGTCCGCCGCATCGCCTCCTGTTTGGCGATGACCTTTTGCGCGGTACCGGTCAATTGAGCGATCGTCGGTCTAGGCTTGAATCCGCTTTCAATCAAGATAGGATTAGCCATCGCCTCGGTCAGTTGGGTGATCGCAAATCGTAGCGCCTTAGATGGAATCGTGCCCCAATGAGTACATCCGCCACCGATGCGGCCATAACGTTCCACCAAGACGACCTTCTTTCCCGCCTTGGCCAGCTGCATCGCCGCTCCTTCGCCGCCGGGTCCCGATCCAATGACGACTACATCTACTTCTTTATGATCCATCGTTTTATTTTCGCTATAAGTTCGTATGACTGAGACTTTATTTCTAACTTCAAAGTCTATCTTTCGCAATCTAGGGCGATGAGGTCTCGAGGGTGAGAGAGGAAATTTAAGCGATTTGAGCCGCTACTTATCTGCCACCAACCACCAAAGCCGCCTCAACGACGGTTATACTTTCGGCTCAATTACATTCTCATAAAAGTCTCAGGTTAAGATTTTTGCTCAAACAATTGGACCCTCAAGCATGCACCCCAACTCAACGCAATTCTACTTCTCGAAAAATCTCTTTATTCCTGCGATATTGCTGCTAGTGCTGCTAGTGCTGCTCAACAGTTCAAGCAGCTGCATCGCCGACGAACCGGTCGATGGAGAGCAAGCCAGTACCCCCAACGTGATCATCATCATGGCAGATGACTTGGGATATGGTGATCTGTCTTGCTACGGAGCCACTTCCCTAAAGACGCCGAACATCGACCAGTTGGCCTCCGAAGGAATCCGATTTACCAACGGATATTGCTCCGCATCGACTTGTACCCCGACGCGCTATTCCATGCTGACCGGCAACTACGCCTTTCGCACCAAGGGCACCGGCATCGCGCCTCCCAATTCACCCTCGGTAATCAAACCTGGCACCGAAACGATTGCTTCGATTCTCAGCAAAGCCGGTTACCAAACGGCAGTGGTGGGAAAATGGCATCTTGGATTGGGCGCAGATGACGGACCAGACTGGAATGGCGTTCTCAAACCCGGACCGCTTGAGATCGGTTTTGACTCATGTTTCTTATTGCCAACGACTAACGATCGCGTTCCCCAAGTCTACGTGGAGGATCATCGCGTACTCAATCTCGATCCCGAAGATCCGCTTTGGGTAGGCATGAAAAAACCTTCCGAGGATCATCACACGGGCATAACGCATCGTGAAGCCTTAAAGATGGATTGGTCGCATGGACACAATATGACGATCCACAACGGTATCAGCCGAATCGGATTTTATACCGGGGGACACAAGGCGCGCTTCCGCGACGAAGACCTGGCCGATAAATGGGTCGAAAAATCAAACGAATTTCTTGAGCAAAACGTCGACAAACCATTCTTCTTATTCTTTTCCTCGCACGACATCCACGTACCGCGCATGCCCCATGAACGATTTCAAGGCGTCACAACGATGGGCTATCGCGGAGACAGCATCGCACAACTGGACTGGTGCGTGGGCGAACTGATGAAGACGCTCGATCGTTTAGAGCTGACGGAAAAAACTTTGGTCATCTTTTGCTCAGACAATGGTCCTGTGATGGATGACGGCTATAAAGACGGAGCACTTGAAAAGTTGGGCGCTCACCGCGCAGCAGGCGAACTAACCGGTGGTAAATACAGCGTCTACGAAGGCGGCACCCGCACGCCGCTGATCACGCGATGGAAAGGTAAAGTGAAACCGGGGCTCAGCGATAAAATGGTTTGCACGATTGACTTCGCCGCCAGTCTTGCGGCAATGACCGAACAAGAACTGGCCGATGATGCGTGCGTGGACAGCTTTAATGTGTTGGACGCATTGCTGGGTGCGCCCGATGCTACCGGTCGCGATCATCTTCTCCAGCAGGACAATGGCAATAACGGAACGTTCGGGCTTCGCGCCGGTGATTGGAAGCTTCATCAATACGGAAAGAATCGAGCTAGAAATACGATCGTAGAGCAAACGCTGTCCAATATTAAGAAGCCCGATTACCAGCTTTTTAATCTGAAGAATGACCCAGCAGAGTTGACGGACGTGATCGCTGAGAACCCCGATGTTGCTCAACGCTTGAAGCAACAGTTGAAGAAAATCATCGCCAATGGTCGGACGCGTCAGGTATTGGCCGCACCGGCCGCCGCGCAATAGGCACCGTTTAATAATTCGAGTTCCGGAGATCGCTTGCGTACCGTAATACTGAAACTGAGCGGCGAGGCGTTAGCCCAACGGCAGTTAATTAAGATGGTCAGGGACTCGAAATACAAACCCGCAGCGCGAGCAAGTGAGTCTTTCGGTGCCTTCACTTACATACTCGCTAGGTAGCGAGTCGCGTTTGTATTACCGGGCTCGCGCCCCAAAACGTCTGAAGCAAGTGCCATTCGGCGCTGGACGGCGATAAACGAGGCACCAAACCGGCGGCTCCCGCCTTGGGGTTTGTTGATTAAGTCGGCTTTCGTTTTTTAATGTGAGCCGTTTGGGCCCTAGCCCAATGGCACTTACTTTACATCCAACCATAAAAACTAGCTCCCCCTCTCCTCGTGAATTCGGACCCAAAGACGCTGCCATCTAATCAAACGCTGACCGAATTCACGAGCAGAGGGGGTTGGGGGGTGAGGAGCAACAAAGTTTGGGACAACAACTTCCGCCAGCAAATGATCTCGTAAACCATTGCCTCTGGGCAAAAGTCTACGTTCGAAAAACCCTCACCCCCCAGCCCCCTCTCCCTAAAAATTCGGATGACGTTTGATACCAGTGGTAAGATCTAACGTCCGAATTTTCAGGGAGAGGGAGAGCTAAATTTTGGTTTCTGCACCGCTAGTAAAATCTAAAGTAAGTGCCATTGAGCGTACGCCCCACAGCCAACCAACCTGGCAGTGGATTTGCGCTACGGTTACGGACGCGATTGTTTAATAGCAGAAGGGTCATTACACTCAATCAGACGATCAACTCACTTCGAATCCGTCGTCGACCGAAGTGTCACCAGCGGCTCTCACGGTGGGTTCGGTAATGTTCTTCATGTCTTCCCCGCAGCACTTCATTTCGGCACAATTTTCTTCGCAATCACACCCTTTCATGACCTGAATCTGCGCGGAGCATTTTTGACAGGCGAACATGTCGCCCATTTTCATTGAATTTGTCATCATTAATCCTGTTAAAAGTTGTGGAGCTGATAAATGGATCCTTCCTATACGCAATTATCAGCATTTCGCGTGCCAATGAAAACACCCCTAAACGGCCAAAGCTTTCAGCGGCGTCGGTTAAAGGCCCTTTTCTACTGGCAGGCAATGACAGAAAAGTCGCCGCAGGTCCTCCGGAGGCGGTGTCGCTTATGTCGAATCGGCGTTATTGGCCGCATCCGACAAACGCTAACGTGCAATTGCGAATGATTTTACTCGAGCGTTTGTTCTAAACATCCGCATTGCTCACACGCCTTAGACGCGGTTGTAGAAGACGACCAGAACGTCGCTTCCAAATCAACGGCACTCAGTTCGGAAAGCTTTGAGTAACTGCTTTGAGCAACTTTGATTCAACCACTAAAAGTCGTCAAGAATCTGGTTGAAGAAGCCCCCCGGCTTCAACAAATTCCGTTCTAAGCGTCTCGCTCAGCACGACCATGGCTGATTAATTTTCCCGACGGATTATTTCCGAATGCGTTTTTCCACTGGCTTTTGACAGACTCGACAAAAGCGTCGACTTACTGATCGGCTTGCTGACAAACGCCGTACACCCGGCGTCACGGCAGCCAAGCTGATCGCCTTCCATCACGTTGGCGGTCAGTGCGATCACTGGCACATCGATGCCACGATTACGCAGCTCGCGTGTCGCAGCGTAGCCGTCCATCACTGGCATCTGCATGTCCATGCAAACCGCGATAAAAGGCCGTTCCTCATCAATTGCGGTTTGCACCACATCAATCGCCTCTTTACCATCGCTGGCAGTGCTGACGGTTCCGCCAACGGATTCAATAAAGTGCTGAGCCAAGTAGCGGATGTCGCGACGATCATCAACGATTAAAAAGTGGCCGGACAACGTGATGTCGGGTTGCTCCGGCGGCGAACTGGCTTCCTCAATACATGGCACGGCGAATTTGACATCGCTCACATCTCCTGCATCAATGGTCAGCGTAAAGGTGCTGCCTTGGTTCAGCTCGCTGGTCACGTTAATCTTACCGCCAAGCATTTTAGCCAACCGTGCGCTAATGGCGAGTCCGAGCCCCGTGCCGCCGAAGTTCCGCGTGATCGAGCCATCGGCTTGCGTAAAGGCTTCGAACAGAATTGGGATTTTGTCTTGAGGTATCCCAATGCCGGTGTCAATCACGTCGAAACGCAATTGCTGACCTTGATACCCGACGCGAATTCGAACCTTTCCACTATCGGTGAACTTGATCGCGTTGCCGACCAAGTTCAGCAAGATCTGCCGAAGCCGTTTCGGATCGGTTTGGATTGTCGCAGGAAGTTCGCCATCAAACTCAATCTCCAGCCCTACCTGTTTCTCTTCTGCTCTCACATTCATCAGCGAAACCACATCGGCGATGATCCGTTCAGGCGCAATGCGATCATGTTGAATGTCGAACTTGCCAGAGTCGATTTTTGAGAGATCCAAAATGTCGTCAATGATCTCCAACAGAAAACGCCCGTTGCGGCGAATCGTTTGCACACACTGGAGATTGTCGGGATCCTTCAGATGTCCTGCCAGCATATCGGCATAGCCCAAAATCGCGGTCATGGGCGTGCGAATTTCATGCGACATATTGGCGAGGAATTCACCGCGCGAGCGATTGGCACGTTCGGCGGAATTCTTGGCCCGTTTAAGGGATTCTTCATGACGATGTCGTTCGGTGATGTCCTGCACCACGCCAGTCATGCTGGTGAGTTTGCCAAATTTATCCCGTCGAATCATCGCCCGGCTTTCGACCCATACCGCTTCGCGATTGTCGTCGCGAAGGATCCGGCACTCAAGTCGATAGCTGTTTTCATTAGTATCCATCGCCTGTCGAGTCTTCGCGCGATCCGCCGGATGGACGCGGTTGATGAAGCTATCAGGTTGAGCAGTGAATTCGTCCCGATTAACGCCAAACAGCGCTAACATTTGCTCGGACCACTCCACAGTTTTTCTTTGGAGGTCGTGAGACCACGTCCCCATCTGGCCGGCCGATAACGCGACTTCCAACCGATCCCGACTATCACGCAATTGACGCTGATAGGTCCGCGCGTCGGTGACGTCCTGCACCACGGTATTGACGCCAATGACATCGTCTTCATCGTTGGTCACCGCCATGTAGCTGACCTGCCAGATTCGATCCTTTTCGCAAGCGGCAGTGCGTCCGGTGATTTCGATATTTAGCACCGGATCGCGCGTCTCCATCACGCTGCGATAAATTTCGGAAACTTCGTCGCTCAACGATTGAGGTAAAATATCCATAACCGTCTTCCCCAAATGCTCTTCGGCCGAAAACCCATTGATCTCTGCCAGCGTTTCATTGATGCTGATATAGCGCAGATCCATATCGGTGAAAGCCAGTCCGACAGGCGCGGTGTTATAGATACTGCGGAGCTGCGAAAGACTGCGTGAGAGTTCCTGTTTTGCGGAGGCCAGTTCGGAGACATCGGCAAAGGTCAACACGACACCGTGGATACGATCATCCTCGGTTCGATAGGGCAAAATTCGACGGATGTAACAGCGCTGGTCGTCGCATACTAACTCCTTGTCCATCGCCGAAAGGTCGCGCAGCACCGTTTTGGCGTCGCTGATAAGGTCGTTGTCATTGTGTAATTGAACGATATCCGCCAGGGGTCGACCGACGTCGCTGGGGATGAAGTTGTACAGGCCCTTACACGAGGGTGTGAAGCGCCGAATGCGTAAATTCGTATCCAGAAAAATCGTCGGTACACTGGCGCTGGTCAGCAAATTGTTCAAATCGTCAGTCGTGTGCTGAAGCTCGTTCAGTTTTAGCTCCAACTGATTGTTCAGCGTCGTCAGTTCCTCGTTGAGCGACTGAAGTTCTTCTTTAGACGTTTCCAGTTCTTCATTGCCCGATTGCAATTGCTCGTTCATCGTCAGAGCTTCCTCGTTGGAAGCTTTTAATTCTTCGTTGGCCGTTTCCAGTTGAGCGATCGTAGTACTCAGCTGCTCGCGTGTCGTCAGTAACTCGTGACGCAGTTCGCCATGATCCTGCGAACGTTCGGACGCATCAAAACCCAATTTCGGCGCCGGTGACGCGTGTTCCGCTAAGGGAGAAAATGTGATCACCAGCGGACCGTCTTCCCCTACGTTTGCGTTGAGCGTCCTGATCTTTAAGCGACAGGGGTAATACGTGCCTTCTCTCTTCACACGACACATCTCCTCAACGGACTCTAACGATTGATAGGCCTTGCGAATCATCGTCCGTAATCGCGACTTAATACCTTCCCGTGCGATCGAAAAAATATCAGGGATTTCGGTACTCACCTCGCCCAGACTCAACTGCAAATAAAGATCAGCGCGACCTTCCAGATACAGAACGCGGTGGTCACGGTTGATGACGACGATCCCTTGCTCCATTTCGCGAATCAGTTGCCGATAAACGTGATGGCCAATCCGAGACGGTTGCCGTTTGTCGATCGTTTCGAGCGCTTTTTCCGAAAGCTGTAACGTCGTATCGTCATTGACTCTGACCGGCGGAAATGATTTAGTCGCATTGCGGCGAAAGATTCGATGCTTGGCGTTGACGGTATCAAAAAGATCAGCGCTGCGTTCTGCCGACTCGCTGCTGCCAAGAAATAGATGTCCGCCTTCTTTGAGAGCGAACTGGAAAACAGAAAAAATGCTGTTCTGGGCTTCACGCTGTAGGTAGATCAGCATGTTACGACAACTAATCAGGTCAAGATTAGAAAACGGTGCTTGAGCCAGCACGTTTTGCTCGGCAAAGACGACATGTTCACGCAGCTGTTTGCTGACTCGGTAGCCCTGATCGGTCTTTTGAAAGAACTGCCGCAAGCGTTCGATTGAAACGTCGGCAACGATCGCGTCGGGGTAGTTACCTTCCCGCGCGGCCGCTAAAGCGTCGGGGGCCACGTCGGAGGCAAAAACTTGGAAGCTCACCGGTTTATCGACTAAGGCACATTGCTCAAGGATGATCATCACCATCGTATAGGCTTCTTCGCCAGTCGCGCAACCGGGGCACCAGATTCGCAGCGGTTTATTGGGCTCGGCCTTCTCGACCAAAGGTTTGATCACCTTTTTCTGTAACATTTGCCAAGAATCGGTATCGCGAAAAAATCGCGTCACGCCAATCAGCAAATCGTCACGCAACAGTCGAAGCTCTTCTTGACTGTCTTCCAGCAAAGCAGTGTAATCGCGCACTTGATCCATCCCCTGCAGACCCATCCGGCGAGAGATCCGGCGTGAAAGCGTCGCATGGCGGTAGTTGCGGAAATCGTGTTTTAACTCCCGACGCAGAATATCCAAGACAGACTTAATGTTGACCTGTTCCATCGCATTGATGGCTTGCGCAGATAGCGGGCCGTGGCGGCGAGCGTGTTCGACGTAGCGGATCAGGCGGGTGGCGATCTCACGCACCGGCAGAATCATGTCGGCCGCACCAACGTTGATCGCGGACTGCGGCATTCCGCGATGGGCGGCTTCGTCAGGATCCTGAACGACCGCTAGACCTCCCAAATGCTTGATCTCCTGAAGTCCAGCAGACCCGTCGCTGCCGGTTCCCGAAAGAATCACGCCGACGCCGTACTCGCACGAATCTTCGGCCAGCGACCGAAAGAAATAGTCAATCGCCATCCGGGCATGCCGTGAGTCGGGCGGATCAGACAGCTGTAATTCGCAATCTTTAATCGATAGATATTTTCCCGGCGGAATGACGTAAACATGATTCGGCAACACCTTGGTCGATTCAGTCACTTGATGGATCGGCAGCTTGACCCGTTTGCCCAGAATTTCCGCGAGAGCACTCTCATGATCAGGCGACAGATGTTGAATGACAACGTAACTGATATTCGCATCGGCGGACGACTGAATCAGCAACTGAACGATCGCTTCAAGTCCGCCTGCGGAGGCTCCCACGCCAACGACCACCGGGCGATTTAGCGGCGGGTCTCCTTCGATAGATTCTGCGACTTGATTCATTAATGTCTTGCGATGTCGAGAGTTAGTTTGAGATTGTGATAAACGATATTTGTAACACGTCAGCGAAACGAAGGACTTCGCAATTATTGGAAACGGGGGCGGTTAATTAAGTGGACAGCGCCACTTTCGTGAGCGGCAAGGCGCTAGCCGCCGGTGAATGGCGGGTAAAACCGGCGGCTAGCGCCTTGCCGCTCACATTTGCGCTACCACGTAAATAAAAAAGCTTTTGATTCAAATGTGGCGCTGTCCAATTAGTTAAAGCTATTGGTAACATTTCAGCCATCTGAAGTAATACTAAAACTGGCGTGTTTTTTTTGAGGTAGCCGGAGTCGCCAGATTTCGGCTACCGAATTACTTCAGACGGCTAAACTGCTACAGCTATTGGTCTTTTTATGAGTGGTGGAACGACGTTGGATATTACTTCCCTAACGACCTTAGTTTTTGAACTGATTGGTGGGCTCGGCATTTTTCTTTTGGGCATGAAGAACATGTCCGACGGCATGCAAGCGGTTGCCGGCAACAGTCTGCGGCGAATCATCGCGGCGGTCACCAATAATCGGATTTTCGCTGTCGTCGCAGGCGTTTTTGTGACTTGCGTTGTGCAGTCGAGCTCTATCACGACGGTGATGGTGGTTGGATTCGTCAACAGTGGCGTCATGGGATTGTCTCAGGCGATCGGCGTTGTCATGGGCGCGAACATTGGCACTACGATTACCGGTTGGATCCTCGTGCTGAAGATTGGCAAGTATGGTCTGCCGATGCTGGGCGCTGCCGCTTTTGCTTTCCTCTTCACACGCAGTGAACGTTGGCGATATTGGGCGATGACAATCATGGGCGTTGGAATGGTGTTCTTTGGACTTGAGTTGATGAAGGATGCTTGTTCAATTATCAAAACCATGCCTGACTTCGAAGCCTGGTTCCAGACCTTCAAAGCTGACAGCTATATCGGCGTTCTCAAGTGTGCGATGGTCGGCTGCATTATGACGACGATGGTGCAATCCTCCTCGGCGACCCTGGGCATTACGATCTCGCTGGCATCACAAGGAATCATCACCTACGAAACGGCTGCCGCGCTGGTGCTTGGTGAAAACATTGGCACCACAATTACCGCGTTGCTTGCCTCCCTTGGTGCCACCACCAACGCACGCCGAGCAGCATACTTTCATGTGATCTTTAATCTCATTGGGGTGCTGTGGATCACTGCCATTTTCCATTGGTATATCCAATTCATTCAATTCATCATGGAAGGCGATGTTTCTGCGGTCAAGGTCGTCGATGGCAATGACACCTATCCCGGGACTACCGCTGCGATCGCTGCAACGCACAGTATCTTCAACGTCACTAACACGTTGATGTTCCTGCCGCTGATGGGTCTGATGGAACGCCTGTTGGTTTGGATGGTGCCAAGCAAAAGTTATAAAGAGAAACCGCGATTGACCGATTTGGATGTTCACATGGTCGAAACGCCGCTGTTGGCGATCGAGCAATCGCGTAAGGAACTTCAGCGGATGGGCGACGGCTGCGAAAAGATGCTCGATTGGTTGGCAACACTCAATCAGCAAGATGACCCGGACAAAGATTTAGCCGATCGCTTACGCAAACGGGAACAGGTGCTGGATTCGATTCAGGATGAAATCGCGGTCTTTGTGACGAACCTTCTCTCAGGCAGCCTCCCGCATTCGGTTGCCGATGAAGCCCGGCGTCAGCTGAGGATGGCTGACGAGTACGAATCGGTGAGCGACTACATTGTTAACTTGGACAAATTTGACCATAAACTTCGACGCAACAACCATCGGTTTTCTAAATCGCAACGCACCGATTTGGCCTCGCTGAATAAACACATCGCCGAATATCTTGCGCTGATCAATCAGTCCTTGACCTCTGGCAACACCAACGTCGTTACTCAGACTTCGGCGATTTCCAAACGGGTCAAAGACGAGGTCAAACTGTTACGACGGAAACACTTAGAGGAACTTTCCGGCGGAGCCATCGAACCTGCCATCACGGTCGCCTTTCTAGCGTCGCTTAATGCATACGCGCGCGTCCGAGACCACTCAGAGAACATCGCCGAATCAATATCGGGTGAAAAATAATTGAGATTAGATTAAACTGTTGGGAGCGATTTCGTAACTTTGGTCAGTCATTATGCGAAAGTTAAATGGTACATAATTTACTTCTTCTGTTGCTTTTTATCCTGATCGGGCTGCTCCCCAGCAAATCGCAAGCAGAAGAACCAACAACGAAATCCCCCCTCTCTTTCGGCAGTGATGTTCGACCGGTTCTTTCGAATCATTGTTACGCGTGCCACGGTCCCGATGATCAAACGAGGGAGTCAGACCTCCGTCTGGACATTGCAGGCGACGTCGACATGGATGAAGTGCTTGATCGCATTGATTCCCAAGACGACGACTACGTGATGCCTCCCCCAGGCCACAACAAACCACTGACACAAGCGAATAAGTCTCTCATTGAAAAATGGATCGATGCTGGTGCCACTTATGAAAAACACTGGGCCTTCGTTTTGCCCAAGAAATCGGATGTACCTACAGGTTCAAATCCGATCGACTATTTCGTAGATCGAAAACTTGCTAATAAGGGTATGAACCGCTCTTCTAGAGCGGAGCCAGCGGTGTTGATTCGACGCCTTTACTTGGACCTGATAGGGTTGCCTCCTTCAATCCAAGAGGCTGACGCATTTATCGCCGCCCCCTCGCAGGAGAACTATGAAGCGATCGTGGATCAACTGCTTGATTCGCCGCGATACGGAGAACGGTGGGCCAGAAAATGGCTGGACTTGGCCCGTTACGCGGACACCAATGGATATGAGAAAGATCGAGACCGAAATATCTGGCCGTATCGTGACTGGGTGATTAAATCCATCAATCAAGGCATGCCTTTTGACCAGTTCACGATCCAGCAGCTGGCCGGTGACATGCTTCCCGATGCGACGCAAAGTCAATTGATTGCGACCGGTTTCCATCGCAACACGATGCTTAATGAAGAAGGTGGCATCGACCCGCTTGAATTCAGGTACCATGCGATGACCGATCGAGTCGCGACCACAGGGACAACTTGGTTAGGACTGACGACCGGATGTGCCCAATGTCACACACATAAATTTGACCCCATCACGCACGAAGATTATTTCGGCATGATGGCGTATATGAACAACACCGAGGAACCTGAGCTTTACCTTACCGATGAAGCGACAGAAAACAATCGCAGCAGGAACCTGAAACAAGCCGAGGCTTTGATCGCTGAGCTGAAATCAAAATGGCCTCAATCAACCGACGAAAAAAAGCAACGCGATTTTGAGTCTGCGTTCACCAATTGGTGGGAGACGCAAAAGTCAAACATCTTCCAATGGCGAACGATTATTCCCGATTCGATGTCAACCAACGCGCCTCATTTGATTCAAGAATCTGACGGCGTTATTTTCGCGTTCGGTGACACGACAAAGTTAGACACCTACACCTTAAATTTCCCCGCGACCGATCAACCGATCCGTTGCTTACGCTTGGAAGTTTTACCGGATAAACGCTTGCCCGGTGGTGGACCTGGACTGACCTATTTCGAGGGCAAGAAAGGAGATTTCTTTTTGGCGGAAATAGATGTAACGATGGGTGACAGCCAAACGCTTGCATGGCAGGGCGCGACAGAGACTTTCGCGGCCAACGGTTTTGGCGATACTGGCGCTGCCGCTGCACATTCAATCGATGGCGAGATTCAATCCGGTTGGGCAATCGACGGCCGCAGTGGTTTTCGGCATGTGGCCGTCTTTAATCTCAAAGACCCTCTGCCAGCAGGTGAACCCTTCACTCTCACGATGAAATTTGGACGACACTTTCCAAGCGCGCTGGGAAAGTTTCGATTGAGCGTCGTCGATTCACAAACGCCGCCAATAGCCACACTGCTTAGGAGCAAGGACGTCGATGAAAATGAGGCAAAACGTATTTTCCTGATGCATGCCGAAGAGGTAAGTGAACACGCCGATAAAATTCGCGCCTTGCTAAATCCGCTTTACGGCAATTCGACTTTGGTTATGCAGGAGCGGCAACCGGGATTCAAACGGAAGACATTTTTACATCACCGTGGTGAATACACCCAACCGGATCACGAAGTTCAACCACGTCTTCCTGACGCCATTTTCGATTCGACCGAGCGCCAACTTCCGGCGGACCGTCTCGAGTTCGCTCAGTGGTTGGTTTCGGCTGATAATCCGCTGACAGCGCGGGTGATCGCGAACAGACAGTGGGCTTCTTTCTTCGGTGTTGGTTTGGTGAAAACGGTCGCCGACTTTGGTATGCAAGGAGAATCGCCCAGCCATCCAGAGCTATTGGATTTTCTAGCGCTCCAACTGCTCAACGATGGCTGGTCCGTTAAATCCATCCATCGGTTGATTACCACCAGTGAAACCTACCAACAATCTTCGAAGTTTACAGACGCTAATCCCGCCGCCGATCGGCTGTTGCAGCGTTTTCCTCGCAAACGTTTAGAGGCAGAAATCATTCGCGACGCCAGCTTGGCGGCCGCAGATTTATTGGTCGAAAAAATGTATGGACCGCCTGTGAGACCTCCTCAGCCATCTGGCGTTGCCGCGAATTACAAAAAGTCCAAATGGAAGGCCAGTGAGGGGCCTGATCGTTACCGACGAAGTATCTATACCTACCAGAAACGAACGGCACCGTTCGCCATGTTCACCACATTCGATGCATCCTCAGGAGAAGCCTGCCTCGCACGACGAGACGCATCGAACACGCCGCTGCAAGCGTTGACGTTGATGAACGACCCGATGTTTATTGAAATCTCTGATGCATTGGGCAAGCGGATGGAATCGGTCCAAGGAAGCACTCAGGACAGAATCGTCGCTGGCTTTCGATGGCTGGTGACGCGGCCACCTTCTGAGGACGAAGCCGAATTGCTAACCGCATTTTATAAGAAACACAATGATTGGGCGGCACTCGCGCGCGTGCTGCTGTGTCTTGACGAGACGATTACGAAGAACTGAATAAAAATGATTCCCAACACAAACACTGCGCGGCGACATTTCCTCAAAGATTGCGGGATCGGTGTCGGGAAGATCGCGGCGGCCAGTCTCTTAGCCAACGGACTTGCCTCGTCTGCCCACGCGGCAGATATGGCCAATCCCCTGGCTCCCAAACCACCTCACTTCGCCCCCACGGCCAAAGCGGTTATTCACCTCTTTATGGCTGGTGCCCCGAGTCAATTGGAACTGTTCGACGAAAAACCAACGCTGACAAAACTTGAGGGCAAGCCGCTGCCTAAATCTATCATCGGCGATCAGCGATACGCATTTATCCAAAGCGACGCTGCGGTGATGGGGCCTCGATTCAAGTTCTCCCAATACGGCGAATCAGGACTCTCCTTGGGGTCGCCGATGGCACCGCTGGGCGCGGTTGCCGATGATCTTTGCGTCATCAAATCCGTGACAACCGACCAGTTCAACCACGCGCCAGGGCAGCTATTTTTCAACACAGGATTTTCCCAACCCGGTCGGCCATGCCTGGGCTCGTGGGCGTTGTATGGCTTGGGCGCCGAAACTGAAGACTTGCCAGCGTTTGTCGTCATGAACACCAGCGACGGTGTCAGTGGAGGGACTTCGCTTTGGTCCAGCGGATTTTTGCCAACGATATATAATGGGGTTCGTTTTCGCAGTGGAGCAACGCCGATTCTCAATGTTGCGACACCCATCAAATACACTTCCAACGTGCAACATGATACGTTTGATCTCATTTCAAAACTTAACCAGCAACACATGGATGTCGTCAGTGACCCAGAAATTACGACTCGGATGAATTCATTCGAGATGGCGGCGCGACTTCAAACGTCCGCCCCTGAACTGATGGACCTAAACAACGAAAGCAAAGAGACGCTTGAACTTTACGGATGCGATCCCGCAGCGCCTTCGTTTGCACGCGCCTGTTTGCTGGCCCGTCGCATGGTGGAGCGTGGCGTTCGCTTCATCAACATTTACCACTCTGGCTGGGACGCTCATAGTGATGTAGAAGGCAGCACCGAGACTAAATGCGAAGAAACGGTTCAGGCGTGTGCCGCTCTGATAAAGGACTTAAAACGCACCGGGCTGCTGGAGAGCACCTTAGTCATTTGGGGTGGCGAGTTTGGCAGAACCCCGATGGTTGAGACCAACCCAGCGCTAGGCCGTAAAGCAGGCCGCGATCATCATCCGCAAGCATTTTCAATGTGGATGGCTGGCGGCGGCACCAAAAGCGGGATGACCTTCGGATCGACGGACGAATTTGGCTTTCATGTCGTCGATAACAAGGTCCACGTTCACGATTTACAAGCCACCATCCTCCACATGATGGGCTTTGATCACGAACGCCTAACCTATCACCACGCCGGCCGCGATTTTCGATTGACTGACGTTCACGGCCATGTGGTGAAAGATATTCTGGCGTAGCGTTAGAAATTTTAAGTCGCCGTTGCTTTAAATTGCTTATCGCTTGTTGCGAAAGTTCTCCATTTCGGTGTACTCTTCTTGCTGCTGTTGCAAATTCTCAGGCAGCGAAACGGAATAGTTTCGATCGTATTCCAGCGTGTAAGAATAATCTATCTCGTAAGCATTTTCGCCGATCGCACGGGCGGGAACTTCCGCGTCCCAGCGAAGAATTCCTTTGGGGTATTCCATCCGAACGTAGACCCCGTCTTCACTGAGTTCATCCTCAATGCCTGCGCCCAGAGTCACGCGAATTTTCGAGTCGTCATCGACGATCGGCATGCGATCTATTACCCGAATATTGGCTGCTGATTCTTTGTAATTTTCGATCACCAGTTTATAGGCCAGCTTGGATTCACGATTTCCACCATTGATTGCATTCGTTTTCTTGAATAGTTCTCGGCGTGCTCGCAACTGTGAATCAGCGCCGAGCCCGACAACAAAGGTTTGGCCTCGAGCGACGGTGGGAATTTCGCCGCGACCCACAAATCGACCGTCAAGATAAACCGTCAATGGCCCAGCCAACAAATCGTCGGTGCTGTTATTGCTGAGTTCCGCTTCTCGATAAACGTAAGACGTTAAAACAGGCGTTGCGAGGTGATAAAACTGACTGTCCAAATCGGTTTCCAACACGCGCACCATCTGCTGATTGTCGCGCGAAGGGAGACTCACGTTGGATTTGATTTTGTAGCTGAGTGCCGGTTGCTCACCGCCATCGCCTGACTGCTGTGTCCAAAGGGACGATGCTGTCGAATCACTGGTAATGGCAAAACAGTCAAAATTATTGACGGCTTGGTTGATCGTCCAACCCGTCGCCGTGTTGTCTTCGAAATTAACGGACTTTCGATTTCGCGAAAGCGCTTCGTTTTGAACTCGTATCAACGACTTAATATCATTAGAGTTTTGAAACACGTATTGTTGCTGCATCTTGCCGGCCCCGCCGGTTGCTTGCCCCATAGGCGCGGCTTGGTTAGCGGATCGATTGCCGGATTGATTGCCGGATTTCAAAGTCAGTCGAAGCGGTGCAAGCCCTGGCCCTGATGCGCTCAGTGCGGGTGAGGCGGTCGACAGAACGAGTTCAACATCATTCCAATCCTCGCCGCTCATTTGCCGGATCAACCCGTTGTACTCGACCCTTACCATGTCCGCGCCGGATTGAGCACGAACGGTATACGTTGGCGACCAACCGCAAGAATTCGTGAGGTAGTTAAGCCGAATCTTTTTCTTTCCATCTCCGATTTTCTGAGCGAACAGAATGGCCTGTCGCTGCTGCTTTGTCGAATTGTTGGTAATCTCTCGCAACTTGCGTTGTGCAAGGCTCAACTCCTTCTTAAGTTCGTACATTTGCGATGAAAGTTCAACTTCTGCAGCGACGATCTCATCGCGTTGTCCAAACGTAAAATTGGTCAATTGGCTGAGCGTTTCGGCGTCAAGAACGCCGCGGCCGAGGTCGAAATCTGCGGTTGGTGGAGTAAATCCTTCTAACTTGTCCAGAAAGCTCGATTGCTTTTTCAGTAACTCAGTTTTCTTCTGATTCAGAAAAATCTTTTCTTCAATCTGACGTGCTTCTTCCACCAAAGCCCGCACTTCTTCTCTTGGTGAATCACTGACGGCGCGAGAGCGATACTGAACCGCACGCACTTCGATCCCCTCTTCGCCTTCTGCAAACAGGCTGGTCACTTCAATGTTCTCAGGCAAGTTCTCCACCACAAACTCTTTGGCCCCTGCCGCACCGTCGATTTCTATTGTCCTGGTTACTAACGCTTGGGAGCGGTAGAGCGTGACTGCCGTCACCCGACTTTCGAGAACGACATCCTCGGTTTTTTCGTCCGCCGCCAGACGTTGGGTCGTTATCGATTGGGCCAAGATCAGCAGAGAAACGTTTATGAAAAGAAGGCGACACCAGTTCTTGCAGCGGATCATAGTTTTCCTAGTTAAATTATCAAAACGATTGGCTCGAACTTTAATGACGCTACTGCAAAACGTTTGGTTCCGTTATTACGCCAGATTTTAAGAGAATGCCCCAATCGGCGTCAGTTTGCGAAATAAATTCCCGCGTTTGCACGGCAAACTCGTTTAAATGTCAGGTTCCCTTCCATATTCAAGCGATTCGGCATGTCCACCAAAATTGCCGAAGGTTCCCCAGACCCGGTGTCGCAATTTTGGGTCAAGGTTTTTGTCGCATCCAATGAACGCCTGAGCCAAAGCGCGCAACATTCCAAAAGAAGCCAACGATGAAAGAATCGGCAATAGGTGGACGCGTTTGCAAAAGACCGTTGATGCGGCGCTTTAACAGAAGCGCCGAACAGGTCAAACATGTCAAACAAGTCGAACAGCTAGAAGAGTATTTAGCCAGCGGCATTGGAGGGCACGCGAGATGCCTCTGAGTAAATCAATTTCAAATCAATTTTGAATCAATCGCGATCGACCGGACGACGATTCTGCTTGCGTTGGGACTGCCGTTTTTTTGACTCAAGCCGACGTTGTTTTGATCCGTAGCTTGGCCGTGTAGGTTTGCGTTTTTTGGGGACCGTTAATGCCGCGCGAACCATGTCGCGCAATCTGTCGAGGCAGTCTGATGTGTTTCGTGGTTGGTCACGATGGCGGTGGCTTTGAATGACCAAGTCACCGGACTTCGAGATTCGATTCTGCCATAGGATCAAGAATCGGCGTTTGACGTGATCGGGAAGACAGTCCGTTTGGGCAACGTTCCATCTCAGGATCGCTTTGCTATTGACCTTGTTCACGTTCTGACCGCCAGGCCCTGGAGAACGCGCGTAAGAAAATTCGATCTCCGCCTTCGGAATCTCGATATTGGCGTTGATCCGAACCATAACGATCAAGCGGTCGCATTTCGGAAACCGACCGAAGGATGTTTGGCAAAGCAACCTTCCATCGCGGCCAAACGTTGGCCGTATTCGATCGATTGGTTTTCATAGCCGTAGACTTCCAGTTCAACGCTGCAGTCGACGATCGCAGCAGCTAATCCGTCGATCCAGAAATCCAAATCAACATCGCCTCTACCGGGAAGTAACCGATGAGCAATTTTAGCGTCACATTGAGCCTTCCGATCAGCAATCTGTATGAGGCGGATGCGATCCCCGTAGCTCTGAAACAAAGGCAGGAGTTTTTTGTTCAAACCACAATGGAAGAGATCCAGCACACAGCCCAAATACTCCGAAGGAAAATTATCCAGCAGGCCAAAAAAGGCTCGATAGGAACCCAGTGACGACCAGTCAGCACCCTCGTTACCTATCATTGGTTCAATGGCAAGCGGTATGTTGTAATCCGCAGCGATGGGAATCAAGGTATCAAGCGCGTTTTCAAACAATCGACAAGCATGCCGGTTAGTATGGCCGTTTCTGCCTCCAGGGTAAATCAGCAAACACTCAGCATTGACTTTGCTGGCGAAAACGATCGCTTCGATTGCATCATCAATGGCTTCTACGAATGAAAATCCACTGCTGCCGGTGAACCCACCAGCCCAGTTCACACTGGAGACTTCCATCTTCATCTCGAACAGCAAATCAGCCGCAGCGTTCTGGCCGAAGTCGCCAACCTTCGCCCGGCTGACTCCGATCTTATTGATACCACGCGATGCGTATTTAATAACGTCTTGGTGAAACGACCAACGAGGGGTTGAAAATTCACTGACCGCAATTTGCATCGGCATAGGTGTTCCCATTTGGAATGTTCTACATTTTGCGGCGACCGTGACATCCGATGAAGAATCAGACGCTAACCCATCACCACTTTGGAGTCGCTCACGTGTTTTTAAGTATGTCCATATTTTCAATCTATGTAAACCGAGGATGGACAAAAACTAGAATTGAAATTCAAAATGGAATCTTGATTTGTTGATCCAGAACCAGCTTTACTCGTCTTGAAAAGAGATTGCAAACCGTGTCGCTTCTTGAGGTTATCTCGCCGCTGTGCTGCCACCGGCGACGCTCGAAGTCTGGCAGAATTATTATTTGATTTCACGGCAAAGTAATTTGTTGCAATCGGCCATTGGAGCCTCTTAAAAACTTCACTCGACACGAAAAGGGAGACGCTGAGAAAGAGGTGGGTTGCCTACCCATTAAAGGTTGCAATTACTTTCAAATAAACCGTCACAAATCTGACGAAAGCAGTTCTGACTTCACCGGCCTTGCTCAGCCAACTGTCGACATGATTGAAAAATTTTTTACTCGACGCGATATGTTTCTAATGCGCCGCACGCTAGCAGCAGCCCCAACGATATCCGCTGTTAAACGATCACAAAATACGCTATTAACTGTGGCTAATATTTTTTTTCTGCTGCTTTGCGTTGGGCTAACGGAGAGGCCCGCGATACAAAAGACATTAGCCAGCAATTACTGCTATGAGACTTAAAACTCCAATGTGGTATATTTAAAGGCGAGAAGGCACACCAAACGGCCTGGTCGGGAATTTTCAACGATTCCCCACATCGCCATTTGGCTTCCTTTAATCGAAGACACAACTTGATTTACAACACATGCTGCCTCGAATCGTCGAAACATCGGATGGACCCTCACGACGGAGCCTATTAATGGGACAGTTACAACACGTTCGAAAGAACACGGACGATGAACGTCTAAGAAAAGAAATCAGTCATCGCCTGAGCCATCAACACTTCCCATCATTCAAAGAGTTGAAAGTGGAAGTGGACCATGGTCTGGTGACGATCAGCGGAACATTGCAGAGTTATCACCATCGACAAATTGCGTTATCAGTTTGCCAACAGCCGGCAGACGTAATTACTGTGATCGATATGATCGTCGTGCGTGATTAGTGTTTCGATTTTGCTCAATGATTTGATCGGAATTTTGATTCATCTAATTTTAGAATTTTGATTGATTCAACCTTCTGCGCAGAAGCATACGCATCGTTTCGCGCACTGAAACCTACCGAATCGAAGGCCATCGAGACGCTGCTGTTCTCTGAGCCCCTTGGATGACTTCGGTCTTTGAGATCTGGTCATCCAATCGACCACTAATTTTCTCCACCTCTGACTTGATGTTCTGCTGCAATGGCTGAACATGCGTGCGATAAAAGTCTTTGATTTTTTGGTTTCGCACCAGCATCGAGTTCTCTTGAGTTAAATCAGAAACGGATTCCATCGCTGTGGCGATCATTTCGCCCAGGTTGCTGTTGAGTTTCAATGCGGGAGAATGATCGGATCCGGTGATTTTTGAGGTGCATTGAAAATTGCCAAGCGTCGAAAGTTGGTGGTTTAATCTGACTTCGATCTCTTTTCCGCCCGCGATCTCGTTGAGCTGCTGCACGACCAACGCGACGTTTGAAAAATCTAAAGTCATCGTCCCTTCTAGATGCTCTTGATCGGAGGCCAGGTCGATCCTTCCATTAACTTGGGTTGCTGGTGACAGCGTAATCAACATTTCATTTTCGCTGCCTAGAACTTGCTCTCCCAAGTTGAAACTCGGAAATTCAATGCTCAAGGTATCTCGATTGATTCCCTTCCGCTGATCCAAAGCGCAATTGACATGAAAGTGCCGCTGGCCCTGAGCGCGAAGTTCAAATCGAGTTGGCTGATCATGGCCGCGCGGATTGTCGGAGAGGTTGTAGGCATGACCCGCAAAATGAAAATGTTCTTTAGCAAACATTGCTTCGCCATCAATTTCGATCTGATCAATGACAATTCCCGGCTTGGTAAAATGCTCTTGGAAAAAATCAACGCCTCTTCCAACCGGTCGGTGCTGGATCGCTAAATTTTTCTTTGACTTAAACCAAGCGAACAATGCCAATGCATCAGTGGCAAGATCTTCATTGAGTTCTGTGAGCAGCAGATCACTGATGGTCTGTGGCAAAACGCCGATATCGTGATCGGTTTTGTTCTGTGAAATCGTGGTGACGTCTCGCTTAAACGCGGCGTCCAGAGCTTCGATGTCCGATTGTGCATTTTGCTGCAAAACTAATTGCTGCCGTTTTAACTCGTCAATTGCCGCGATGGTCTCCGTTAATAGCGTCGGAACCCGTTTGGCAGACGATACATTTCGAAGCGGATTGACGGGACGCCGTGATAGTTCCTCGCCGCTAGCTTGGTTTTGAAAATCGAGAAGTTGCGGATCGGCTTTGACCAATTGGAGAATCTTTTGATTGAGAGTTTCCAGTTGCTTATGATGCAAATCAAAGTCTCGATTCCATCTTTCATTTGTGGCCTTTGCGACCGCAAATAAGGTCACGGGCAATTCGTTCAACTCGATTTTCTCAAGTTTGGCTTGGAACTGATCCTGCCAAACGTTACGAATGGCTTCTTGCGAATCCACGAACTCAATTCTTTGGGTTTGCTCCTGATCAAAAACCGGTGGGTGATCAGGAAGATTTCCAGATTGCGTACGCGGTGCGCCGAAATGGACGTGGCTGGAACGCGATTGTGTAATTACGACTTGACGATCAAGTAGTTTTGCATGATCGAACTTAAGATAAGTTAGATCCGATTGAAACAAGTTCGTCATTGGCGATTGAGCATCCGCGATACTGAAATCACGCAGGTAGACTTTCCCTTCAAAAAGATCGCAACTGATCTTCGAAATATTGACCTTCCCGCCCAAGTTGTTTTCGAGGCGTTCAATGACCAACTGGCGCACGATTGGATCTGCTCCCAATACGATTGCCAGCAAGCATAAACCCACGATGAATGTTCGTGGAATCAAATACACAATTGATTTCATAGCCGTAACACTCAACCAGTCTGGAGGGGATAGCCGCGAATCCAATCCGCAACGCTATTGGATAACACGTACTTCGTGAAGATAGGTTTAATACAGGCGGTTACTCGTTTGGAAACGAAGTAGAGAGGCAGCATTGCTCCCGCCGCAATCAGCACGCTTCCCAGCACAACGGAATTATGCAGTTGCAACCAATCCGAATATTTATAGCTAAAGAGTGTTTGCCAAAACGACGTGAGGCTTTCGTCGGTCAGCAAAGCGGCTCCTAGACGGTGACTTTGGAGATCAAATAGCGGACCCAGAAAAGAGAACGCGACCGCCGCGAGAATCATCGCCAGTAGATTCGTCGGAAGCAAAATCCCCAGCAACATGACGATCCAAGGAATAATGGAAAATTTCGGCACGACGCCAATCGCCATCCCCACCACAATTGCTAAAGCGTAATGCCGAGGCTGATTGAGCGGTTGAAGAGAGCCACGTAGCCTTTGCCAAAGTTTGGGTTGCTCTTGTGTCATGCGTGTTTCGTGCAATTGAAATTAGGAAGGAAAACCGAGATCAGTGCTCCGGCTTTGGGCTCGCTTTTAAAGATTTCGCAGCCCGCTGTCGATGGGATTTCGCAAAAGTGACAGCAGTTGGTCACCGCAGAACCTTCCCCAAACGTCAAATTACACCCCTGAATCTCGGCGTTTTGTCTTACGTCTTCCACTACCGTTGGCCGTTGATGCGGCTTATTTTGGTCGGCATTTCTGAGGACGCCGGCCATTGACTCAACCTCACTGGCGAGACAGTTGGTTGCTTTTTCAGAAAGAAGCGCACTAGCCGCCCGGCAGCTTTTGCGTTATCAAAACGTCTTTATCACCACAAACTATCCAAAATACACCGGAGCTAACTAAATGTCCGTAATGCCAGAAATCTATGCCGACACCATGGGCGAAATCACTTTATCAGGCGGTATGGTGCGTATCGACTTGGTATCTTTGGCCGGTTCATCTCAAAATAAAGAGGGCGAGCAACCGAAACTTGAGCCACGAATGCGTGTCGTTATGTCGCCTGATGGATTCCTACGGAGCTTCGGCGCAATGGAAAATCTTGTCAAGCAATTGGTCGACGCGGGGTTGGTTAAACCGCGTGGGGATCAGGTTGCGACGGATGAGGGGTCGGCAGATTCTGCCAAATCCCCAAATTTTTAAGTAAAACTTTAGCTATTCAAAATATAATGGCGTCCTAGCCACCTCGAGCAATTTGCTGGCTCTAGGTGGCTTTTTTTCATTATGCACTGCAACGACCCCACGAGTTAACAATGAATATCGCTCCAGTTATTTCAGCCATTAGAACTAATGCGTCTAACCGTTCGCTGATTCCACTGTCGTCAATGTTCTTCGCATCAGACCCCGATGCGGCCGAAACAAACGGTGAAGAAGACAACGAGTCTGAGATCATCACCCGCTATCGTGTTCTCGACGAAGGGCCCGGCGGCGGGCGATTTGTTCTGCTTGCTGAGGGTGACGACTTCGCAATTGAACAACGGTTTGAAGAAGGCGAAACCTTCACCGTCTTACCTGAAGACGTCGATCGTGTTTTCTATTTTAATCCTAATCTCAGCGCTTCATTTTCTGAGACGTTTTCGATCGAGGCTTTCGACGGCATCGACAGCAGCGGATTTGCAACCAATGAAGTTTTCGCCAACTTCGGCAACAACGTGCCGCCGCGCGTTTCGGTTCAACCGCAAGTTGTTCCCATCAATGGGCAGTTGGCATTCAGGGACATGTTCACATTGACTGATCCGGAGAACGACGTTCGCACGATCAGCATCCGCGACAATGGCGCTGGCGGGGGATTCCTTACGCTCAACGGCAATCGGCTCGAAGCAAATCGGTTCCACGAAATTCGTATCAACCAAGTTGACAATGTCGTCTACAACGGAGCCGACCGAAGAACTGGAGAAACGATCTCGATTCAAGCATTCGACGGCGTTTTCCGTAGCCAATTAGCTAACACTCCGGTATTTACTGGCAATTCGCGTCCCGTCGTCAATTCTGTTCCCAACCCGCGCGTCGCTTCGGCTCGCAGCCTGCCAGCCAGCCAGATATTTAATGTCACCGACGCTGATAACGACACCATCCGAAGTTACTTCATCAACGATCAGACAACCAGTGAAAACTCTGGATTCTGGGAACTTGACGGCCAAGAGCAGGCCGCCGGAAGGTTCTTCAACATCACAGCAGCGGAACTGCCATTGCTAAGATTCGTCGGTGGATTCCCTGGTGGAATAAATGATATTGTTTCTATTCAAGCCTACGATGGATTCAGTTTTAGCGAAATTCAGCCACTATCGGTTCGCACCTCAGCACCTTCGACCATTGTTGGAACTCGAGCAACCGTCCTCGCAGGAGAAACGATCTTAGCTTCGACGATGTTCAATGTGATGGATGTAGATGGCGATTCTCCAACATCTTATTTCATCACCGACCGAAACACTTCGGCAGCCACCGGATATTTTGAACTCGATAACAACCGCTTGCCTTCAGCCAGCTTCCGACAGCTCAACGCCGCTCAATTCGCGCGTTTGAGATATCGCGGAGGCACACAATCTAGCAGCGAGAATATCGGTGTTCAGGTTTATGATGGTTTCGAATTCAGCGCAATTTCGAATTTCGTCGTTTCGACTTCGTCCAAGCCCACCCTGACGGTGACCAACGGCTCTGTGCTGCCTCGCCGATCGATTGACGTTTCTTCTTTAGTAAACTTCCAAGACGTCGACGGCAATCCTGCGATTGAGTATCGTCTGCTTGACCGCTTCGCTTCGAATTTGACTGGAAACTTTGAACTTGACGGTAACCGTTTACCTTCTGGCACCTTCTTTGAAATCTCAGCCGCTGAATTTGAGCGATTGGAATACGTCGGAGGCGTATACGGTCGCTTGGATGAACCGATTTTGATTTCAGCCTCTGACGGAACGGCGTTCAGCGACGTTGAGACCTTCAACATCACAACGCTCGAAAACGCAAACGCTCCTGTTCTGCGAGCATTCAATGTTACGGGGCGAAGAGGTTCACAGGTCAACGCCCGTTCACTGTTCAGTTTTACAGACGCCGATGGAGACAATCTCAGCACCGTCACTTTTACTGACAACAGCGCCTCGGCAAACGGTAACTTCTTCTCTATCGACGGCATCCAACAGGCCGCTCAGCGCTCCTTCACTGTTGATTTCTCCGCCGTACAAGCCGGACGTGTAACTTATACGCTCGGGCAGACGGGCGTGCCAGAAACGTTCCGCATCAATGCCAGCGATGGCACCAACACCGGCCGGCAAGTCTCTGCCACGGGAACATCGTTCGTTATTCCTCAGATTGGTACCAATCCCGTAACGGGCAACGACATCTCGATTGATACCATCCAACGTGTCAATGTGAGTTCTTTGATTGAGCAAACCGATGGCGGCCCACCTTTGGATCGCTATCAGGTTTTCGATCCAAATACGGAAACGCGCTCCGGTGGTTTCGAACTCGATGGCCAAGCCCTCCAACAAGGCATCATCCATCAGCTCAACGCGGCTCAGTTCAGCCGTCTGCAGTATGTAGGTGCCGCAGTGGACAACGGGCGTCAGCTGGATGCAGTTTTGGTCCAAGGTGGTAACGCACTTGGGTTCTCTGATTTCATTCGCTTGAATGTCAATACCGACCAGATTGGCCCCGAACCAACGCCCAGCTTTTTCCAATACCAACCATTGGCAACTCAACCGGCAGGTGGACCGCAGGAAATCACTTACACCTTCATCGACGGAGGCACACAGTCGGGAGGTACAATGATGCGACCGAGCATTCCACCACTGCCTCTTTATTATCTTGACAATGGTGAGCCGATGAACAATAACGCTCAAGAACAAGCCGTTGGAACCCGCGCACTTAATCGTGGCCAACGTGAAACGGTCCGCTCGGTGCTTGAAAACATTGAGTCGTTTGCGAACGTCAAATTCGTCGAAGTTGCCTATGAAACTTCCGCATCAGAGGCTCAGATCACCTACGGGTCCTATCGCTTCCAAGGCGACAACAATGGGCCAAGGTACGCCGAAGTCGGTCCAAGAGTATTACTCGGCGACATGGGCGTTATTCTTAAGGAGACCGACCTCAATAACGGTCTTGGCGAAGAACGAGGTGACGTTTGGTTCGACACCGAAGAATTCCCCGAAACTTCAACAGATGTTGGTGCAGCTAGTTTCTACCGACAGGCAGCCTTTCAGGCAACGCTGGCATCGATGAGCGTGGGACTTAATGCAAGTCTCTCGATCTTCAATAATTTCGGCTACAACACAATTTTCACCAATCGCAATGGGGGTATCAACGATCCCAACCCTGCGTTTGATGAAAGACCCAACACGTTGCAACTATATGATGTGATCGCAATCCAAGGGCAATATGGCGCAAACACGAATTTTAATACCGACAACAATCACTACTTCTTCATAGATAGAGATCCAGCAACCGGCGATATAGACGTTAACCTGGAAACGCTTTGGGATGCCGGTGGCATTGATACCATCAACTTCCAAGCTCGTACTGAAAATCAACTGGGCGTTTTCAACGACACCATTGATCTGCGACAGGGACAGTTCTCGTCGGTCAACGGGAACGAGCGTGCTCTGAGAATCGCTTATGGAACCATCATCGAAAACGCGCGTGGCGGTGACGGTAACGATTCCATTACAGGTAACGAGACGGCGAATCGTCTGTTCGGTAACGGCGGAAACGACACAATCATCGGCGGTGGCGGCAACGACGCGTTGATCGGTGGCAATGGCGATGACACCTATCATTGGAGTCTTGGCGATGGTCGCGATCTAATCACCGAACGCAGCACCGATGGTGATGGTGGCAACGACCTGTTAATAATTTCAGACCCGTCCAACGCTCTGAATTCTCTAGAAGACGATTTCACGTTCCGCCGTTTAGGAAATGATCTGCGTATCGATCTCACCCTAGATCAGGGAGCGGGCCAAGGCACCGTCCTGATCCGGAACTTCGCCAACGAGGCAGAGCGTGTGGAATTGCTGCGATTGGTCGATATCAGTGGCAACCAGATTGGCAACGACATCAGCCTGAATTCCATTTTCCAAAATGCGGACACCACCGGGCAACGTTTCCAAGTTACCTCTAACGTTCCTATCGACCCAACGGATCCCTCCCAAGGTCAACTTGGTTTAGCCAGCCCCGTTTAAAGGTTGAAGACGCTAAAGCGTTAGACCTATTTAAGTTGATCCTCAATCTATTTGATTCAAGCCCTTCGTCTGCATCATCGACGAGGGGCTTTTTCGTGGATTTTAACGGCGCTGATGACGTCGGGCAAAGTCGGTTAAAAACGCTTCCCGCTGAGAGCGAGAGAATTGCAGAAACTAACTATTCGGCAAGCGGCGGATTAAGCCTTACCTGCGGTAGCTGGGGCACTCTTGGCCCCGATCCGCGAAGAACTCGGGCGGGAGTGTTCGAGCTGCGGTATAATCTCAAAGGCCAATCGTTTTAGCGAGCAGTCGCTAGTCTCCCGTTTGGTGAAAAACCGTGCGGCTTACTCCGTGACGCTAATATTAAAACGAAATTTGCAGTTCTTTTTGGAGCTGAGAGCGAGATGCTGAAGACAAGGTCTTACGCATGTTAAAGTTTTTCCGTTCTGACGCTATCAACGATCGGTTTGGATTTGCGTACGCGGCACCGTCAATTAGCTATTGCGAACAACACATTTCTACTCAGCGCTGCACAATCGGGTAAAATTGTACCGATGCCACTAAGCAGATAACCTGTTTTCTGAGCAAGCAAACTATCGACCCGCGCTACCAACAACAATACCAATACGATTCCCTGCATTTACGTCCAACGGAGTTGCTTCCCATCCGGTCACACCCATCCGCTCACATGGACCGCGTTTTTTGATCGACGAAGTTCCTTTCTATGCCAACGCCAACCGATCCTGCTGAATCTGACGTAACATCGCAGTCAATCCCCGATGTCTCCGCCGATACACGCGCTGAATTAGACGACACCATCGACGGCCACAGCAATCAAGAGGTATCAGTTAAGCATACTTCGTTGGTCTGTCTTTCGTTGGTCGCTCGCCATCACGGCATTGACGTTAGCTCTGATCGTTTGATTCACGACTACTCGTTGGAGAACGAAGAACCGACCCTAAGGCGATTTCAGCGGATCATCAAAGATACCGGCCTGAAGGCCCGCTACACATCGATCACCTGGAAACAACTTCACGAGGTCGAACAAGCATTCCCGATCATTGCGCGTCTTAGGAACGAAAACTATGTGATCCTCGTCGGTGTTCGACAACAGGAACGAGATGGCAAAATCTTCGATCAGGTTGCCGTGTTTGACCCGATGGCGGATCAACAGGGCTTCATTTATTTAAGCAAAGAAGATTTTGAGAAATCTTGGAAGGGCGAGGTGATCCTTGCCAAACGCACTTTTAGCCTCTTGGACTCAAAGCAACCCTTTAGTCTCAAATGGTTCCTGCCGGAAATGTTTCGGCAGCGGACCGCGTTCACCGATGTCGCCGTCGCGGCGCTGTTTATTCACTTGATCGCGCTGGTCGTTCCTCTCTACTTCCAAATCGTCATCGATAAGGTGTTAGTGAATTACGCGGTGCAAACGCTGCATGTGCTGACCGTGGGGATCGTCGTTGCGCTGGCGTTCGATGCTCTTTTGAACTACTTGCGTAGCTACCTATTGC
>ENA-ORXT01001688-ORXT01001688.1-marine-metagenome-genome-assembly--contig:-NODE-1688-length-28540-cov-10.511225_pt1 | contig 28540 bp, 47 predicted proteins | sample MGYA00237868_ERZ511482 | MGnify/ENA metagenome assembly ERZ511482 | reverse complement strand
CTTGACCACGTCTTGCAAATGTACCATGTGGGGTACCATAAGGGTCACCGACCATCATCCATCCGCGAACCGCCAGTAAAGTCGGCGACGAGCATCACAGTCCAACATGGTGAACGCTCTTGGTCTGACCTGAGTTAATGAGGCTCCCTGATTCTAAGTGTATCCAATTCTCCCAGAGTTTTTTCTTGTTGTATCCTTGTCGGAAAAACAGTCGTGTCTTGCACAATGCGATGGTGCCAGCGAAAGGAAGAAGGCAATTCGGCACGATGGGTACCGAACATTGTGAAGATATGGGGGAGGGGACGTCGGAGAGGGGGGCTCGTGATGAATCATTCGATATCAGCTGAGGCGAGCCACCAGCACAGTTCGGGGGCTGCCTCATCAAAAAAGGATGTACGACAGTGCAGAGTGACAGCGGGTATTAGAGACTTTTTGCAACCGATTTATCGCTAGCTTTGTGTGTTCTCTTGCCGCCACATATGCTACGTAGGTGAAGAGAGGCACAGATGGTCACGATTGCGATCTCATTTATGGCAAAATTGGTCCATCCTGCGTCCACTTCGTGACGAGGGACGGTGATCGACGCTAGCAACGTGTAGACTTCAGCCCTCGTACGTGGCAAGATCAATAAGATTTATCCGGAGCATCTCAGGACTGCTGCGCCAAGCACGGCCATCCCTGCAGTGATCTGACAACCGCAGGGTTCGCGGCTCTCAGGTTCACCCTCAACGGCATGCCACCCCCCTCTCACCTATTTTCTTCCAGACCCCCCTCTACTGTGTCATTGAGGGCGAGCTGCGGTGTATCGCAGTAGCGCGGTTGTGGTGAATCTCGTTTCTTGAGTGGGCGCCGGCGGCGTGTCGTCCCCCGTGCTCATGCGCGTGTTAGTGTGCGTGGTTCCCACGACAGAGTGCCCCCCTCGCTTCCGACTTGGTGTCGGCAGCGTGTCGTTCCCCGTGCTCGTGCGCGTGTTGGTGTGCGAGTTGCCCGCGGCAGAGTGCCCCTCCCCCCGCTTCCGACTCGGTGTCTGCAGCGTGTCGTGGCCCGTGGTCATGCGCATGGTGCTCTTCGTGGTGCCGGCGGTGGCGGTGAAGTGCTCACCCCTTTTCCGCAGCGGTGTCGACGGCTTGTCGTCGTTCGTGAACGTGCGCGTGTTGCTGTGCGTGGTTCCCGCGACTTTGCGCCCACCCCGTTTCCGACTCGGTGTCGACGGCGTGTCGTCCCCCGTGCTCTTGAGCTTATTGGTGTGCGTGGTGCCCGCGGCAGAGTGCCCTCCCCGCTTCCGACTCGGTGTCGGCAGCGTGTCGTCGCCCGCGCTCGTGCGCGTGTTGCGATGCGTAATGCCCGCGGTGGCGGTGAAGGCCGCCCCCCCTTTCCAAGTGGGCGTCAGCGACGTGTATCGTTCGCACTCACGGGCTCTTTGCTGTGTCTGGTGCACGCGGTGGAGCGCCCACACGTTTCCGACTCGGTGCCTGTGGCGTGGTGTCGATGCCTTCGTTAATCTGGCGTCAGAGAGGTGCAGCCGTTGAAATTGAGGACTTTTAATGAGCGTCTTCACGGTGCTGGCGCGCTTTCTTCTTGCTCTGCTATTCTTTTCCTGGGCGTCGACTACGAGCTCAACGTGTCCGGGTGCCCGGTTGGCGTTCAACGTGTCGGAGAGGGGGGTTGGGTGCGTAGACGGCATCGTCGGCGCCGTGTCGACGCCCTCGCCGGTGTCGAAGATCATCGAGGCGGTGCACTAGGAGCCGGCAACGCCTGCAAGTTTTATCTCTACCCCGAAGTGCAAGTCGCCGTAGGCGGCCGCGTGCGCGTTCTCAGAAGTGTCGCCCGAGGAGTACGACGTGTCGGGGGGATTGGGTGGATGCGTGGACGTGCTGATCGGCGCCCTATTGGCGCCATCGCTGGTGTAGACGGCCGTGAAGGGGGTCCAGCAGGAGGCCGTACTGGCCACCAATTTGAGCTCCACCCCGCAGTGCAAGTCACCTTAGGCGGCCTTGTGCGCGTCCTCGGCGCTCTCGCCCGCGGAGTGCAACGTGTTGGTGGGGTTGAGTGGGTGCGTCGACGCACTCGTCGGCTCCGAGTCGACGCCATAGCTGGTGTCAACGGGCGTCTAGGTGGTTCAGCAGGAGGCCGACTCGGTCATCAATTCGAGCTCCACCCGAAAGTGCAAGTCGCTGTAGGCGGCATTTTGCGCGTCCTCGGCGGAGTCACCCGTCCAGTGTAACGCCGTGGGAGCATTGGCAGGGGCCGTGGACGTGCTCGTCGGCGCCGTGTCGACGCCGTCGTTGTCGTCGATGGGCGTCGAAGTGGCGCTGTTGGATCCGGCATCGGCAAAAGGTTTGAGCTGTTCCTGCAACTACAACTCTTTGCAGGCGGCCGTGTGCGCGTGCTCGGCAGTGTGGCCCGAGGAGTGCAATTTATCAGGGGGATTGGGTGGGTGCGTGATGGTGCTCGTCGGTGACGTTTCGACGCCATGGCTGGTGTGAACGGGTGTCGAAACGGTGCAGCAGCAGGCAGTGTCGGGCGCGTTTTTGAGCTCCACCTGCAACTACAAGGCGCCGTCGGCGGCGGTGTGCGGGTCCTTGGCGGTGTTGTCTACGAAGTGCTACATGTCGGGGGAATCGGGCGGCTGGGCCATTGAGTTTACCGCGGCCGGTCTCCTTGGCTTTGTTTGGGCGACATGAGCTTTTCTGATGATGAGGTGGCGATGCGGTTGAGTTTTGATGGCGGGCAGCGGGACGCGGACGCGGCTCTTTCGGGGACAAGTGCCGTGGTGAACGACCCTCTGTCCCCCAGACCTCCTGCGGAAGAGGAGGTAGTGGAGGTGACTACCTCGAGCAAGAACAGGTGGACTTGAAAGGATGCGGAAGCAAACTTGATGCGCGCGACGGCGGTGACGACCTCGGGGGCACATCCATTCGATACAACCGCAAAGAATACCAAGCACCACTTTTACAACATGATCAAGAACTTCAAAAATATCGATGGCGTGGCGCCGTTTCGGAGCAAGGCGTCAGAAGCACAGACGGAGGTGGACGCCCTCCGCATGGACGCCAGCTCCGCCATGCAGGACAGCAAGCTCCTCGCCGCGGGTGCCGAGGCTCATCAGTCCAAATCGGACGAGGCACTCCTGCGGGCTGGCGAGACTGGCGACGGTCTGCTTTATAACGTCGCTCTGTGCGGCGCGCCGTTGCTACGGGACCTATGTCGGCGGCTGCCGCCGGCGCGTTGACTCTCTTTGCTCGTGAGGCCGAAGGGGATGACGGTTCTGGTTGCGATCGGTATTGCCGTCGGCCACTCAATGCAGAAGATGGAACGGAGAAGTAGGGTGATAAAGGGGACGCCGATGGCACCTCATCGCATCTGGAGGTCTCCCATTGCCCTGTGGCTTCGCGTCGACGCAGAAGGGAAATAGCGGAGGACGGCAAAGATGAGGCAATGTCTGAGATGAGTGAGAGGAGCTTGAGCGAACGGAAGGCGGCGAAGAACAGGCCCGCTGTCAAGGAGCGGCGCCTTCTGCTGGAAGAGAACCAGCTGCAGCACAATAAGCAGGGGCATGAGCACGCGGTGGCAGAGCGCGCCACTGCCGAATAAGCTCAAGCCAAAGCGTCTGCAGCTGGAGCTGCCGATGCTGCACGAGCTGTCTTCGATAAATATGTCCCAATCTCACTGCCATCGTCGAGCGTTGATTGGTCAGATGCGATCACTCGTGCTTTGTCATCCAAGCCTATAGGTGCTGTGGGTTGCTAAAAATTCTCTCAGCAACTCACAGCATGCGCCACAGCTGAGAATTTCTTCGAGGATTGTTCCTGCAGGCATCCTCATCGCTTGGCGCCATGTTGCCCAATGACCTGGTTCCTTTCGCAGCTGCTTCAGGGATGCACTCTGCAGCAGAATCACCTCAGCTCCAAGCTCCGAGTCCTTCGTTGTTGTTGTCACCCCCAAAGCCTCTGTCACGCCACGACCTCGGCCTTCACCGTCCATTTTTTGTGCCCACATGATCGGGGCGCTTACACCCCCCCACCTGCGGATGTCGCGAGCGTACGGAACACCGCGACGTGCCTGCTGGTTTTCTCGCCGCCCCCCGCTTGCTATATATGTGTCACCGCCTCCCAAAGAGCGCCAGAGCTCTTTCCGCCATCCTGCTATAGTGAGCGATTGTATTCTGGCCCATCGCCGCTGTAAGAACAAGCAACCCCCCGCTACCCCAGTGGCTCAGTCCGGTGGACCATCGAGAGAACGCTTGCCAGTCTTAGATCAGATTATTCTGATTCACATGCTGAAATTCGATTGTAAATCCTGTCAAGTCGCCATGGGTGCCTCCGATCGTGTGGCCCGCGCGACTCGGAGCCGGTGGGAGGGGGGACATGTTCAAGGCCGATCAAGGAGGAAGGGACGAGGACGCCCGAGTGCCCATGGTCGCCACGACGGTGAGGCTTGCAATCAGAGTGCCACGGAACTACTGCAACCACTGTCAATTAGGACAATGAATACAATTTGTGTAACTATTCACATACCATTCTTCCTGGCGAATCTCCGCGCTGTTGACGCACACCGCCCAGCGCCACGACCGCCGCCGCCCCCGCGTCGGCGGCCCCCATTAGCACCACCAAGAGGGCGTCGTCGCTCGTGTACCGGGTGGCGTGCTGTCGCTGCAGTTTATTGATGCGTTCGTGGCCCCTCCGAGCTGTCGCGGGTCGTCGGAGGGGGCGCCGCTGATATGGCGGGGCCCGAAGGTGTTACGGGTGACGCCTTTTGCGGTGCCGAAGGCGATATAGTTGGTCGCCCCAAACTCTCCAGGACGCCGTCCGCTATGGCGGGCGCTGGGGGGGGCCGGTACGGGAAGCTGCCCGAGTGCACGGTCTGGTCGTTGTCAGCGACGCTGGCGAATTAACCGCGACAGACAGCGTTAAGGGCTTCGCGTCCGCGGCGCCCGCGGCCACGTCGCCGGCCACTACAAACTCGCCAGGGCGCAGTCGTTTTTGGCGGGCGCTGGGCGCGGCGTCTGCTGCTGCTGCCGCCGGCGCGGGGTGCGGCCGCCGCACCAGGTGGTGGGTCAGTGTGTCTCCTTGGGTGCTGAGGGGGGTTTTCGGCGACGGTGCCGCCGCAATCGTCCTCCTTTACGGTGTGTTGGAGCGTGCGTCTTCGGCGCTGCCCGCCGCGTTGCCACGATACCGGCCGCCGCGTCGGCGGCCGCCGTGACCCCGACGTTGTCGACTGCCGCGTGGGCGGCTGCCGTGAGCCGCACGGCACGACGGCCATGTCGAGCGCCGCCTCAGCGTCCGCAGCCACACCCCCCATGTTGTGCACGGCGTCGGCGGTCGCCGCCACCCTCACCACGTCAAACGCCGCGTCGACCGCCGCCGGCGCAGCTCTTTTGTCGCCTGCCACGCCGCGGGCGACCGCAACGCCCACCACGTCATACGCCTCGTCCGGTGCCTCTGTCCTCCCCCCTGGTCGAGCACCGCGTCGGCATCCGCTGCCTGCCCCCACTCGTTGAGCCCCAAGTCGGGCACCGGCGCCACCCGCACCTCGCCGACTGCCGCGTTGGCGGCCGCCGCCACTACAGACAGGTCGACCGCCTCATTGGGTGCCGCCGTCAGCTTCGACTTGTCGAGTGCTGCGTCCGCGGCCGCCACCTCCCCGCACTCGTCGAGCGCCCTGTCGCGGGTCGGCGCCATCTCCGCCACGTCGACCGCCGCATAGGCGGCCGCCGCAACGGCCAATCCGTCGACAGCTGCGCCGGGGGCGGCCGCCAAAACAACCACGTCAACCACATAATCGGGGGCCTCCGTCTCGCCACGGTCGCCGAACGCCGCGTCGGTGGCCGCCGCCTGTTCCGACTCGGCGATCGCCGCGTAGGGGGCCCCCTACAGGCCCCCCACAAGGCCGCGGCCGGGGCCGCCGCGACGCCAACCACGTTGACCGCCTCGTCGGCGGACGCAGTCGGCCCCCACTTGTCCAGCGCCGCGTCAGCGGCGGCCGCATACCCGACTTGGCGAGCGCCGCATCGGGGCCCCCTGACAAGCTGCCCACGTGCACAGCCACGTTCGCGGCCGCCGCCGCTTCAAATATGTCTACCGCCGCGTATGGGACCGCCGTTTGCCCTCGCTCGTCGAGCGTCGCGTTGGCCGTCGTCGCGACGCCGACATCATCGACCGCGGCTTCGGCGGCCGCCGACACCACCAACACGTCGACCGACGTGTCACGGCTCACCGCCGAGGCCACCACGTTGTCCGCCGCATCGGATGCCGCCGCCACGCCCAACACGACGACCGCGTGAGTGGACGCCGCTGTCACTCCCCCCTCCTCAAGCGCTGCGTCGGCGGCCATCGCCACGCCCACCACGGCGACCGCTGTTTTGGCTGCCGCCGCCTCGTTCATCTCATTCACGGCCGCATCAGGGGCGTCCACCACGCGCACAACGTCAAGTCATCATCGGCGGCCGGCCCAACGCCCACCGCATTGACAGCCACTTTGTGGCTGCTGCCACCCCCCCCTCCTCGAGCGCCGCGTAGGCGCCCGCAATCACGCCCACCACGTCGACCTCCGCGTGAGGCGGCGGCCGTCACCCCTGCCACATGGACCACCGCGTCGGGGGCCGCCGGCACGTACCACTTGTGGACCACCGGGCTGGCGGTCGTCGCCACGCCCACCTCGCCGACCGTTGTGCTGGCGGGCGCAGCTACCTTCACTAAGCAGAAAGCATCATCGGCAGCTGATGGAACCCCTACGATGCCGACGCTCACGGCCGCGTCATGAAGCGCAGCCACCTACGCCAAGGCGCTGTGTTTGTTCCTTTTACCGCGTTATCGACCTCCGTGCGCGAGAGGGGGGGCGGGGAAGCTGCGTATGGGGAAATGTAGGATGCGGGGGGACCCTCGTTGTAAAAGCTGGACAGCAAGACAAGGGAACAGGCTTGTTACAGACAGCGCGCCCGTCACCAGGCAATAAATTTGGTATCCTTGAGTAGGTCAAACTCAGTGAAGCCCTCCGAACAGACGTACACATGCATCGCCAGTGTGCTTGGGCAGATGGATTTCCGGCCCCAGCGTCGATGGCATCCTTCCGAAAAATGACACAGCATCCTGCAGGCACACGCAATACAAAGCAGTCATCCTTCGTAGCCGCAAACGTCGCCTCGTTCTACACCGCGCGCGCCGACGTCTTTTTTCTCATCTGTAGAATGGAGCTCCATGCGCTCCCCTTTCTCTTCCTCCTCCCCCTTTTCTTCCCTGCTTCTTCCTACGACTCCTCCTCCCCCGCACTCATGACACGAGTAAACTGCACCCCAGGCCATCTACGAAGTTGAGAGTTCTCCTGGATGGCCAGGAGACCTCCAAGGACCCGGAGAGCTCCAGTGCCGACAAGCGACACAGACGCCGCGTCAGTGTGCGCAAGTTGCTGCGCCGTACCGGGCTCCGAAAAAAGCAAAACACGGGAGTAGAAAAAGAAGGGAATAGAGGATAGGTGAGATATCACTGAGCACATACCATCCATGGTGGCAAGCCCATCCTGCAGTCCCGGAATCAGCCCGAGCCGGGCCAGACACCCACCGTCCAAGCTGAGCTGTCGGCGACCGTTGTCGCCGTAAGCCCCGCGCTCCTTCGCCTCCACCGCAGTCGTGGCATTGAAGATGAACTCAAGTGTGCTCTTCGCTACTCCCATCGCCTCACAGAGCGCGAGGGCCGCCCTTTAGGCTTTTATCGCGCCAGCGAAAACCCAGAATGCGGCGCCGCCTTGGCCAAGCGCCGCGCGCACCACGTCCAAGGGCCCGCCCAGGGCCCAGGCTCCGGCCCGCATCACGTCGACAGAACGCGAGGCCGCCAACGCTCCGTCTAGCGAACGCTTTCACACAGCTTGTGGGGATGCGACGGGGCCGCAGAGAGCAAGGGTATGCCACAGATTGAGGGCTCCAGCACCGCACACAGCCGCAAAAGGCAGGAGCTCAAGATTCTCGGCACAGGGAGGTGGAGATGAAGGCACATCCTGTGGGAGAAGGGGAGCATGGGACTGCTGTGCCGCCCCTAACGCCACTGGTCTCGGCGGGGTTGGGGGAAATGCATGGTGAGGGGCAGGAGGGTTAGTGACGCCCGAATCCGCCGCCGGCGCTCCCGTGGGTGGGTCACGCGCCGGCCGAAAACGGGATAGTTTTTGTTGCGCTGCAGCAGTCGCGACGTCTTTGGGAGCCAACGGATGCCCAACAGGGCCCGAGACCGCTTCACCGCGCAGCGCCCGGCGCTGCTCAAGCTTCTTGGCGTTTGCGCTAGCGTTCCATGCCCGTTTGTACGCCAAAGTGTATGCCCGGGCTCAAACCACCTACTCCTCCGCGGTCATACCTGCCTGGGCAGGTGGTCGCCCAGCCACCATGATGTCAACGGGCGGATGTTCGACAGCGCCGACTACTCCGCTGCTGCGCCTGCCGAGATCTAAGGCACAGGCGTTCACGCAAGAAGCTCAGCGACTTTCTTGGCGCTTCACCTATATACAGATCAGAAAAGTGCACCATTCCTCGGGCATCAATTTTGAGCACCCAGTGATCGGCATGTAAGAACTGTTCATTGGACCATTGCGAACCAATGGGGCCCGCGGGCTGCCAGGCCGATAGGAATTTCGGACGCATCTGAGCCAATGAAGGCCTGTCAGGCGGCAAAATGTCAGACCACTTGCGTATATTGGGGAACGGTCCGACACCTCCACAGGTCGTCAGACGAATCTTCATCACGGCGCTTCAATCCGAGCCCGTGCCATCCAGTGGGCTGCGTGTGGGCGAGTTTGATGGACGCGTGTGAGCCATTCGCTTCCACCGGCTGCCAGCGGAACGCTGCTTTTTTAACGCCTCTGAGCCAATGGTGCACTGTCAGGTAGGAAGCCGTGAGACCACTTGCGTGTACTGGGCAACGGTCCAGCGCCTCGACAGGTCGTCAGACTCAAGTTCATTGCGGCGTTTCAATTCGAGACGGTGCCATCCGACGGGCTGCAAGATGACTAGCTTCAAGGACGCTGGGGAGCCATTCGTCCTCACCGGCTGCCAGCGGAACGCTTCTTTTTCGGACGCCTCTGAGCCAGTGGTACATTTTCAGGTGGCCCGATGACAGCTGCACATCAGTTACTTCGGTTGTCTCTCCCATTGTCAAAGTGTCTCCCCTCCTTTGTCTCCATGATATTCGCACCTTCACCGCAGGAATTCGCAGTCGCTGGGCAGCGTCCGCGGCGGCATCCATGGCCGCAGACGCTGCGGCGGCTAGCCCCATGGCATCAGCGTCACGTCACTTCCCAAAAGCATGCTTTGAGTGGGGGCGGGAGGTAAATGGGAGAAGTCCGCGGGCTCCCGTCGACGGTATATATCCAACAGCTCCCATGGCACTCCCTCAGTGCCTCTTCCCCTACTCGCTGCAGCAGCGACCAGAAACGACGCAGAATCAGTAGCCAAGCGCATTGTAGAGGTCGAAAATGACAAAAAAAAAACGACAACCAGCAAAGCACCAGCTGCCCTAGTGTCCATTCTACTGACCGCCTCATTTTGAGCCTCTCAGGCTCATTTGAGCCTATTTTTGATGCCTCTCTGTGACCAGGTTCCGGCCTCGGCTGGTCTTTCTGAGAAGAGATCTGGACTCAGCGCAGTCCACTTACCTTTGGGCCAACTCGGCGGCTGTGTACGATGAAAACTCGAAGGGGGTGCCCCAGACACCCCAAAGAGGCCGCGTTTCCAGGCCATATGAGAGGGAGCCTCATTTGAGCCTCATCTGAGGCTCATTTGAGCCTCGGGAGCGGTAGAATGGACCCTAGTCGGCGGTACAAACGCACTTTTCTCACAGATATGTCGCTGTCAGCCACGAAGGCTCTATGGATTTTACTCAACTGCCTTGCGCAGAAATGTCCACTCCCTGTCGCGCTACACGTCGTCCGCAAGAAACACCAGAAAAAAAATGAGAACTGGAGGGAAGAAGGGAAAATACCGAAGAAAAGGCGCAACAAAATCAAGAAAAGCTCACTATTCGTCCATGAAGTCCGCGTCTGCCCCATCGTGAACGCACCCCTCGCCTGCTCCGTGCTCCTCGTCGAAACTCTCTGCTCCCTCCCCATCTCCACCGCCGTCATCGCCTACAAAAGCTGTATCTGGACGAAGCCGATCCCAATATACTCTCAGAAACTGGCTCGCACACTGCGCCATCGTCAACAACCCCAAGCGCAGCTCAACCATCAATCCAACGTGCTTGCTCATTCGCTCCCCGTTGAGCATCACGATACCACCTAGCCTGTCCTCCGACGTCTCCGCCGCTAGCCACTGATTCAGGATGGAGAAGACACTCTCGACTGGCGCAAATTCCGGCGAGTACGGAGGCAGGCGGAGCACCAAAGTTCCATACTGGCGCGCCCAGTCGTTCGCCTCGTCGGAATGCATGGCGGCGTTGTCAATTACGAGGACGGGGCGAGCATGCTGAGCCTCCCACTTCTCGAATGGAAGTTCGGGATTCCACTTGCCCATCGAAGGTGCGAGCTGGTGGATGAACAACGCGTAGTCGAGCGCGGTGTAGGCGGGCGGCACGGCGCACGAAATGGTCTCCACGACACCATCAATGCGTACAGCTGCCATCACCGAGTATCGAGGGCTCTTACGGGGGTCTACAATCAGAACCTCATCTCTCATGCCGCAAAGAGCTCACCCGTACCGTCGATAGCTTGACGAGTCGTCCTTGTGCACCTCGTCCATGCTCACCATGCAATTGAGCGGCACGCAGCGTATCTGGCGGGCAAACTCCCGACGTCGGTAGACGCAGTGCTCGCGGAAGTGGGTAATGATGCGCTTGTGGGTGTATCCGACGGCGCGCAGCACACGCGACACGGTCGACGGCGAGTGCAGTAGCCCTTCCCAGCCTGGTAGTTCCGACAATTGCCGCAAGGTCTCGGAAATCTCACCCTAACCTGAGCACTGCATGAGAGGCGGAGAAATTAGTGCTACAGACTAGAAGGAGTGTAAAGCCCCGAAGCACTGCGCATTCCACGGTATGCGCTCCACAGGACATGGCGCTCTTTGCATCGAGCGTCAGGACACGCAGGCCAGAGAGAGATCCCGCGGGGCAGCAAAAGAAGACAGAATAAGGGCGCAACGAGACCTGTAAGACACTTCGCGCATGTGACAAACTACGGGTCGCATAACGAGCAGCAAGAAGGGGCGCGTTAAGCAACAATAAGCAAGAAGTCGGAGAGAGACACACATTAAAGCAGCGCCACGGCTCGTGGTTGTCGTCTCTTTGCAGAAACGTCTGCGAATGCTCCACAGAAAACAAACGGAGCATTAGAAACTGGTGCAGCCTCAATTGAGCGCGCATCGGCTGGAGCAGGGCAGCCTGCCTCCCCGCCCTTCCTCCTCATGTATCCTACCATTGGCACCGTGTCTGGTGGCGACCGCCTCCACGGCGGAAACCTCTGCCCCTACTACCTTAGCCATAGCGGCAGCCACATGGGAGAGGGTCGCCGGCGTGTACCCAACTGTCGTGAAATAATCTAGTGTGCGGGTGGCGCCAACTCCCACAACGCCGCTAGTGCAGTCATGAACGAAAAGGGTATTCAAACGGCCCTGGACTAACATTGCATACCTGCATTGCGCCGTCCAGGGGTCATCGCACGCTAGCAGCGCATTTTGCATGGAGACGGTAGGGGCATGTAGGGCAGCAGCGACGATGACGGGAGACAGGAGGTGAGGAAGACAGAGCCTCGAGGGTGGCGCGTGCGCGGAGAATGGACACCACGACGATGGTGGATGCTGCTGGGGTGGCTACGGAGCGTTGTTAGTGCATGGATCGGAGCAATGCGGCGGAAAGGACAGTTTGGAATGCCGTCAGTGGGGGTGCGTGGCATTGCCTGCTCACAAGGCTGGCTAGGAGGCAAGGGGTCAGGTACCACGTTCACTGTCAGCTTTTGTTGGCCGTCGCCTACGTTAGAACGCCATCAAGCAACTATCGTGGGATGGGTGGCATAGGCCCTGAAGCTGATCCGTCTGGAGGGGGCCTGCCAGCGGTGGCTCACAGGGCCAAGTACGTGGCGCACGTGTGACACCTTCCGACACGGGCCAGCGGGTTGTCTTTGTTGGGCCACCCTGTTGTTCACGTAGTGGCTCATGAACAGCTGGACGCTTACCGCACAAGCGAGGCTGTCAGGGGGGACCCAGACTTTTCGGAAAGACAGCAGGAATCAAGCCGAGGGGCCTTATGTTTGGAGAGCAACCCGCATATTTGTGTGGCTCACAAGCTTTCGGAGCCGGCGGTGAGGGTTTACAGGCCTACCGAGAGAAAATCGGGAACAAAATTTAAGCAGCTGACGCGGCGCGCCCACACGCGTCCAATGTCTTGAGAAGAGTGGGGTGAGGGGGAGCAGCAAAAACCCTGCAACTTCGTGCGCTGGTGCGGTGTCCGAATGGAGTCACCGTCCTGCACTGGTCGCACACGGCGTTGGCGGTGTGACAGGCTCCAAATACAGACCTGTCAGCTGTTTTGCTTTCTCGTTATTCTTTGTCTTCACCGTCGACCTCTGCCGCGCTTGGGCGTAGCTCAGAATAGTTGCACGGTGAGGGAGGCGTGCGGGCGCCATATTGCGCCTCGTTGTGAGTGGTGGTGACTTTTTCCGAGCAGAGGGTCCTCACACGCGCGGCTCCTGCACATTAGCGCGCGCCGGAGTGCTTTTTTGGCTGGGGGAGCCGGCAGCGGGCACTAGTGACGTGCAAGTTTTGTGGCTATCAGTCGCAGGATGGCGGTGCGAAGCACGATGCTCGCACTTGTGACATGGCCGCTATCCAATGTCCTTGCGCACAGTCTTTCTACAGAACATCTCGCAGTCCCAGAAGCGAATATGTGCGGGCAACACTTATCACTCAAACAAAGTGGCCAATTTTCAACCGGAACCTGGTGACAATCTGCCCATTTTCCTGAGGACTTCTAAAACAGAAGTGGACCACCACGCTTCATGAGCTGCCATAAGGTGTCTCAGGATGTTCTCGCGAGATATGATCAGAACCCTTACGCCGCAGTCCACGTGCCAACGATCATTCATTCCGATGTTAATGACGTGGCGTTTTCTTCAGCTGTTAGGATCCACAAGAGTGCGTTTGGGGCAACGACATGGACCACTGTTGCGATGGGTTTGAAACACTGCCACACATGTGCCGACTTCAGTCATCTGTCATTGGCTGACCAGCAGCACAGCAAAAGCTGCGTTGCCACAGGCCAATGAACGTTCGGGAACCGACCTCTTCTGGACCAGTTGCCATCAACAGTTCTCCACATGTTAACCCCTCAGAAGGGTCTGTGGGCCAGGGCGTCCGCTTGCTCGGAAAGACGGACCAACAGATCAACTTTTATGGCCGGCTGGCACACTCTCGTCTGCAGTTTTCCTGACCATGCCGCCGATCGAAGGAAAGCGTGCTCGCACCTGTTTGGCATGCGCAAGCCCTCAGCGCGTGGTCTGCCAGCAGCTGATCGATTGCGCCCGGGCCCTCTTGGATCAGACCTTGCACGGCCTGCGTGTCACATCAAGCATGAGGGTCATGGAGACACTGATTGCATGGCCGATAAGCCAGAGCTCTCCATTTTGAGCAGTTACGTCTGATTTGAGTCGGTTAGCACATGATAGCATTGCGGCACGGACAAATCTGATGCAACTGACACTTTCGCGCTGTTGCGTTGCCCTAATCGCTGCAAGCAAAGATGATCCACATCTGTGACAGATCAGTTCCAAAGTGCCATATAACGCGGACGAATTTTGAATCGTCGTCGCACATCTACGAATATGTGTGGCCCGCATTCGTTCACACAACAGCACAGGACGATCCAGTGCCAGGACCTCGTTTGAAGCGCCACCACCGCGCCGTAGGGGGTGGTGCGCCACCTCCTATCCTGGTGCGGTTGAACGTGCGCCCGCCTCCTTCTCCACGACCGTCTTCCCTGTGATGCGCATCAATGGCTGATCTTCGTTCTCTCTCCCCGCGCGACACCGTGACCTTACCTGTGTGTTTACTGGTATGGACAGACACGCACCCTCGCTTTGTATGCCTCTGATTTGTGTCGTCGGTTACATGTCCAGCTGTGCATGTGGGCAGTGATGATGTTGTGACTGGCCTGGATTGGATGATGTCCCTCACGTACTTTCGGAGATGCATGGCAACAGAGGTTCTGACACGTGCCTCTTTGCGTTGTTCATGGTCATCACTTTTTCATGCTATTGCGTCACGTGCATCCCCTCTATACCAACTTGTCTCCCTCTGGCGCTGTGCTCTCTGTGTTCTTCTTTTGCTGCGCTGTACAACCTGCATTTCATGGCAGGGGAAGATGCACCGAGCAAGAAGTCAAGTGTTGGAATATTCCCTCGCGGTCTTCTTCCTGGGCGCTCCTCTTCTCATACTGTTCATGAGTGGACTTCTCTTTTGTCTGGCCTCTCGCCCCGCCCTTTTTCTTTCACGCTCTTCCGTCTAACATTAACTCTATTTTCACCATACTCTGGCGCGCTGCTCGCCTCTTTTTCACAGTAACTGATGTAGCAATTCACGGTTGTCCTCATGGGCGCGTCGGCAAAGAGCGCGTTCATACAGGGTTCCACATTGAGTGGGACAGACCATGTTGCTGGTCGATGCATCGACTTGGTCACCGGTGTGTCTTCGTGATACCATCTGAGTCAACGACCCTAAGCTGCTTGACACCAAGCTCAATCGGCGTCAGGGACCACATTCGCATGAAATCTGGATGAACCACGATGGGGGCCACTCTTAGTAACTGTGTCCATGCAAGTCGGAGTAAGTCATCAATACGTGACGACGTAAATGCACAAAGCAGGACGGAGCAACCCGCTCAGTGCTCTCAGTCCCAGCCCTTACAAAAACTTTTGGCGTGCTCGCTGCCGACTGCATCTCGCAAACATGGACTGCTGCCACTGCTCAATCTCAGGCTGGCATTTTGAGTGCATCCATGTGCCCAGGACGCGCCGGCGGATTGGCACATGCTATCACGCTGGCTCGTCAACCTGTTCAGGTTGCCTGCCCGGATGCATTTCCGGCTTACGACAACCATGCAGTATGCCGGCGCGGCTAAGGGCCGAAGTTGTATGTGTCAGGGCTGTGAGATTTCATATCATCATGTAGACAGCATGGCCTTCTTTCTTTTCCAGCTCCATTCTTTCGGACGGATCAACCGCAGAACTAGCTCAAAGACGGGATATTCGTGGACGTGAACACCGCGGGAAGTCTTATTCGAGCTGATCATTGCTGGCGCACCTTCTACGTGCGCACCGGCTACGCGCGCGCATGCGACGGCGGCACGCCCTGGCTCTGAGGCACACGAGGCAGAGGCCTGTTGGCCTTACTCGAATGGCGCGGTGGCCATCGCGGCCTCCGCGGCCTGCCTGTGCTTCGCCCGTCCGTTGTGGTGGCCGACGCGTTGGCAGAGTTCGCCATACTTTGTGGGCCTGACGGCGGCGCCCGCGCCGCCTCCAGAGGGTGGCGGAGGAGGCGGCGACGCGTCTTCGACCGAGGGTGTTCGCGCTCCGCCCGGCCCGGCCGCGTCGCCGCCCGCTGCGGCGCGGCCGGCGGCGGCGCCGGAATCCACTCGGGCGGGGCCCGCGGAACAAATGGGGTCAATTCATCAAGAGTGGTCTCCCCGCTTCGAGTGTTTGCTTCCCCCACCCTCCCGCGCTCCACCCCCCCCTTCCTCACTTCCACCACACAACCCTGCCTCGACGCGTGCCGGCGCGCCGCCGGCCGGCGACGCGAACGGTATTCACGATGCGGCGCCGCCGGTGCCCTCGCCGGCCCTTTCTCCGTCGGTGGCCGCAAATGCCGCCGCCGCCGCGGACGAGTGCGCCGCGGACGCGCCGGCGTTTGGCGCACGGCTGCTGACGCAGCGCCGTACCCGAGCCGCCATGCCGTTTGCTGGCGCCCCCCTTCCCCCACGACTCGCCACCGTCGTGTGTTAGCCTATGGCGCCTGTGCCTGCCGTCGCCGCCGCGCCGTATGCCCCGCCGCTGCCGCCGTCCACTCGGCTCCTCACAGGCACAGAGGCCGACGGCGGCTGGGCAGCCAACCGCATCGGCCCGGGCTCGCTGCTGCCGCAAGCCCTCGTCGCGGCTGCGGCGCCGACGTCGCACGCGAGCGCTCCGTCGGCACTCCCTTCTCGCTATCGCTGACCTCTGGCCACGCCGCCGTGACGCCGCCACCCTGCGTCGCCCAGCCGCCTTCGCCCGCCGCCAGGCGATCCTTCTTCGTCAAACAAGTCCCCCCGTCTTGTTATCAACTACCAGCCACTGGTGCGGGGCCTTCGCCGACGTCCCGAGTAGCTGCTCTCACAGTGCTCACACATTGTGATGCCGCCTGGCTGACCGCGCTGGTCACATTGTTCGCTACCAGGGTGCCGCGCTCACTCCGCTCTTGCGGCTGTACGTAGCAGGATCGATCGGTAGCCTCACCGCCGGCGGTGTAGAATGCGAGCCCTTCTTCACGTTGTTAGCGGAGACGCTGTCAGCGACAGCGGTCACTACCTGTTTTTCGGTACGAACGCCACAGTCGGGTTCTCTTGGCTCTATCAGCCGCCGTCGGGACGCCACAGGCTTTCAGCGAATCATAAGGGCGCGGCACTTGCCTCCACGTGACCACCCGGCCCTTCGGCCAATGCCGGTGATAACAGGGCGCGACAAGTGTCTACTCTCCTCTCCCAGCTGCGCCTCAACTGTCCTGCCAATAGCATTCAGGTGAGAGCCTCAATATCGGGATTAAATGGACCTGTCCGGCAGATGGGCGAGCCTGGGTCGCCCCCCGCCGGTCTGCGCGGCGATGCGCCGCGCTCATGCCGCCACGGAGTGCCACTCAGGGAAAGCAGCCAGCCACCAACTGCTGAAGGTGGAGAACGTTTCGGGCTCCACGTGACCCTGTACTGTCGCTCCCGCCTGTCCGCCAACTCCCGGCCGCACTTGCATCTACCTGTTGAGAGGAGAGCTCACGGGAGCGGCCACTATGCCACGATCCGTGTCAGGTGCGACTGAAGTCCCTGCCCGGCTATCACACTGCCACTGGGCGCCGTGACTTGCATTATCGTCGGAGGTGGATGGTTCGACTCCCGAAGTGTCGGACTGGCCGCACAGCTGGGCACCGGCTTCACTGGTATGCGCATGCAGCGCACCCTTGCGTTCGTCAGCCGCGCATGTCACGCAGCAATTCCCTGGCAGCGAGCCCGCCGCGAGTGACACCTCATCCGGTGCGCTCGTCGCTTTCCGGAGGTAGACGCCTCTTCTGAGTTGGCGGCCTTGGCGCACCATTTTTGTTCTTTATGTGTGCGCGCCCCCCTGCTGTCTATCTGCTTGCGCCGGGGGTGCCACTGATAGTGTTGGTGTGGCACGGGCTGACCCGGAATGCTAATTTGTGACGTCGCTTGAGACTCCACGCCGCGTCATCATGACGCGCTCGATTTCTTGGCCATTCTGTCATCAGGTATCGCTGACGCTGAAAGTGCATTGGCGCTGTTTCGAGTGTGCAGCGGCAGTGTCAGCCGGGCACGGTAAGCATAGTGCTTTGCCTCGTCCAATGGCACGATTTACAAGCTGGCCCCGCTAACACTACAACATTAGCGACTTGTTGTCGTGAGCCTGTCCAACACCGTGGTGGTTATCGTAAGGCTCTCGCCTGACAAGGGGTCGCTGCACCGGCCGCACGCTAGAAGAGCTTGCATGCCGCCACCGCCGCCGCTGTACGATCTGATTGATAGCAGCCCCGCATGGGCACTCGCGCGGCGGTCACGGTGACGGCCGCCGGGTTGGCTGCGGTACGGTATGATTTACTTCCCTCGCAGACTGATACAGGCGACGGCGCGTCTTTAGTACGAGCCGCTTCCGTAGACGCCGGTAGAGTGGCCGTGAACGACGATCACCACCAGGAATTGGGCTTCACACTCGCTGACTTCCGCGACCGCGCCGCCAAGGCATGACGTGGCGAACAGCCAGGTGGATGGACTTTTGGCTGTCGGCGTCAAAATGGCAGCTATGAGCCCCGAGACCTTCTGCAGCGTGGTGCGGCCGTCAGCGGTCGGCCACACCCCGGAGTAGCTGCACCTGCGCTGCGCTCACTAGAACAGAGACGTGCCCGCGACGCAGAGCTTCGATCTGGGGTTGGGCGGCAGCTAGCGGTTTGATAGCGTTTTGCCATGGCCGTACCTACAAGACGGTCGGTCACCGCCGGCGACGCACGGACACAGGGCCGCGTCCATCCACGAAGGCGCTACTGACCCGCTATCGCTACCTTCAGTAGCCCGGGCCGCCGTCTTTGTCATGAAGCCCGAGGCGCCGTATCAGGCTCCTACGACGCACCAGCAGCAGCGGAGAGCCTGCCTACAGTGGAGCACGCCACGTGTGGGACCGCATGTGGGACGGACCTCACGTGACTAAGTACCTGGTTTCTGACAACTGGGCGCATCAGGTAGCATATTCAACGCCTCCCCTCTACCTATCCTTTCAGGAGTGTGCCGCGCGTGACACCTGAAGAAAACCTGCCGCGCGAGATCATCGGCGACAAGCTTCATCACGTGCCCCGTGGCGCGGCCCCTGGCCCCTTCAGGCTCTGAGTGGGGCGCCTGAGGGTCTCGGACGTCGCCGGGCAGGCAGCTGTGGCGGCATTCGTCCGAATGCTCGCTGGGGCTCAGGCGGCGCTGCTAGCAGCACCGCTGCAGTAGGGCGATTGCGTGCCAAACCTGTGGTAGAAGGTTCTTCAAAAGCCCGCCGTGGGGCCCACTTGGTGCCCGCACGCGACGCTACTCGACCTTGGCGATGGACTGCGGAAAGTGGTACATGCGAACTTCTTGGACCTGGCATGGTGCAATTACATGAAAGCTGCATAACATTGAATGTGATGGTGCATGAGTACCGGCCATTTCTGTCCGCACAGTCCAAACGGCCCGCGACAAGTGACGGACCGATAGCGGTGTCCAAAAGAAACTGAGGGGCTACTGTCGATGCGCCTGCGTCACTAGTGCAGGACAAGACAGAGTGCGGGCCTTTGACCCGGGCTTGGTGCCCGTGTGTGTGCACCAAGCACCCGCCTGGTGCTGTTTGTCATCATGTTCGACGACACGGCGCGTTTGTTGGCGGTATCATGGGTCCTCTTTGAGGGCGACAGCAAGACGACGGCGGCCAAGCGCCTACTTTGCGACCGGAGCACAGTGGCAGCATGGATTAAGGCGTTAAAGGACACGGGAGAGTGGTGGCCTGACCCGGCCATCCGGAAACGTCACGCCGACAACGTTCTCTTCGATGAGCATTTCGTCCAAGCTGTGACCGCCGTTGTGATATCGGACCCGGAGCAGTTGCTAGAAGAAATGAAGGGCGTCTCATTGTTTTTATCTACTTTTCCAGGTTACCGCGACGCGTACAAGTGCTCCATCGCCACATTCAACCGAGTGCTGCGGGCGACGGGCTACTCGTACAAGCAGCTCTACCGAATGTGTCGTGAACGAAACCAAGAAAGACGAGAGGCTTTCGCTAAACTACTCTTGGCGGTTCCTCTATGGTTCCTAGTTTCGGCCGACGAGACGCACAAGGACGGTGGGGATTTGCGGCGTCGGCGGGGACGGTGGCTGCGTGGCGTGCGCTACGAGTGACAGTCACGTGACCGACGGGCAAAGCTAAGGACATCCACCATGATGGCGGCTTTCTACACAAGCGGGGTTCCGCACTCGGTGACCACCCCATCTCCCCCGTCCCAAAACGCTGACGATTTGGTACTGTTCCTCAACGTGCTGCGGCCGACAATGAACCGGTTTCTACCAGGTCTACCTTGGGTATTGCGACCCGACCGGTGTGTTCTACTTTACGACAATGCGCCTATCCACTCGGCGGAGGCGGACGCTTTCATCGGCGCCAATGGCATCTTTCCTCTGCAGCTCCCCCCGTAGAGCCCCGAGTTCCACCCTATCGAGGAGGTGTTGAGTGAGTATTCACACCAACTGAAGACGGCTCACCACTCGTATTCCGACTTACCTGAAGCGCTCCTACAAGCGGTGGCCCTCACCAAGCTGATGGTGTCCAATACAGCGTCTCATTTTGACCACAGCTTGTTAGAGGCTGTGTGAAACGTTCCGGAACTGTGTGGGCTGGGTGGAACGTGGGAAGGTCTGTTTGCATCTCTGCCTGACGTACGTGAGTAAACCTGCCCAAATGTTGTCACTAGACGCATAGCATGAATGATGGGTATGACAGCAAGACACTAACGACGGTGGGACGTTACCCACGACAACACCAAATCACGCGGTCCGAGCGAGAGGGACGGCATATCTGGATGTGGCTCGCCTTGGTCGCCCCACTTGGACAAAACCAACAAAACCACCTCCATCGCACTCACGGTCGACCCACACGCGGTGTGACCACGCAAGAAACCGGCCCTCATAACGCGACGGGCCTTCTATAAAAAAGAACCACGCTCTGGGTTCTCTTCAGGCCCGAAATAAAACGAGGTCAAGTACTTAGATAGAGCAGCCGCTCCCAGCTTGCGAAAGCCAGCTTCGCGTGACCCGTCGGCGGCCGATTCGGCGCCACCTGGGACGGCAGGCCCGGCAGCAGCGGCCGCATTTGCCGACAGAGGGGGCAGGGGGGGGCTTTCCCCAGCGTACAGTGTCTGCATGAGGATTGCGCAATCGAACAGCAGGCCATCATGGGTAGGACCACGAACACCACTGATAGGTAGAAAACTTAGAAAGGCACGTCACATACCGGCTGAGAGATTGCACAATGCGCCAAGAATAGTACATGGCGCGACACAACGCACACCAGACAGAAAAGAAATGGAAACTTACACTCGGATGGACCCACCCCCACTGCCGAGTCGACCCTCAATCCTGGAAACCTGCGCAATCCGCTTCTCCGGGGCACCTTCCGCCAAGCGTTTACGAACTGCTCGACGCACAATAGTGTAGTTGAGGGCCTTCTCACTCAACGAATCACCGAAGTCAACCCCTGCTTTGCTCGCCCCGGCGTACAAAAGCGCCACGTCACGAGGCATCCCCGCTGTCAGGCCAGTCGCCAACGACGAGTGGTAGAATGCTGCGCGCGGATTGCGCTCCATTGCAGCGCAAGCGTTGCGACCCGACAGCGCTTCGGCTGCCCGAGCTATAATGGCTCCGCGAGCCACATCTGGTTGCTCCGAAACGTCCGATTGCAGAGCATGTCGACGGCGAGCGACCTCAGCCTGCGCCTCGTCAGCGGCCGCCATCGCCGATCGCAAAGCGGCTGCTGCTACTTGGTCAGATGTGCGTTTGTAGTTTTGGCGCACACCATCGAATCCGCACACCAGCGGACACCCTTCTTTCGGCGCACCGAAAACTTTCTTGTTGGGGTAAACGACAGATCAAAAACCTTCGACAGCGACAGATTATGGGAAAGATGGCCCTTTTGCAGACACAAGTGGCAACTGAGGAAATTATTATGGCGCCACGACCCACAAGGAGACAGAAATTCGATTCGGAATCTTGTTGGGCCATGCATGCTCACCAAAGAGGTGCACCACAAGACGAAAGAGGCCAACGCATCCCCAACTTACTGTGCATTGAGTGTGCATCGCTTCGCTTTGACAGCGGAGCAGGGGCAGATCTGGGACCGGAATGGAGCTTGCACGTTCTGGCTCGCGGTGCATTCACGGACATTGGCCTCGCATGAGCCAAAGTTGTGGCCATCGTCGGCGAAGCGACGGCGGTACCCACAAATAGAACAAGCGTTTGCCGAGGAGGCTCCGACGTGCGCCACGTCATCGTCGGCAGGAGTCAGCCGTTGGTGCTCCGCATTGGCCGTCTCGGGACGCGCCCCAGGTGCCCGACCGTGGGACCCACACCCGCTGTCCTTCTCCTCCGACGACGATGAGGATCGGCAAGCACCGAGGCCGGCCGCCTCTCAAGCCGCCGTCATAATTGGTTGAATATCAGAGTTGGATGACATGGTGAAAGAGCGGTTGACAGGTGGAAGGGGGTGTCGGAGAAGTTGAGACGGGGAGAGGAGGTTGGCTCGGCACTGGAGAACGGACGACAGGTGCAGTGGACGTGAATGGATTGTGGAGATGACAGTAGATGCAGCACGGAACCACAAGAGATCCGAGTGTGTGTGAACGAAGATGCGCGGACAAACATTTCACGGGATGGTGCTTCTGCATGCGCGCTGCTTCGCCCAGTGGCGCACGTCATCTGTCGTGTCCAGAGTCTGTCACATTTTCTCATTCTCGCGTCCCCAGCCGCAGACACTTAGTTCTGGAAATCGGAAGGTTACAGCAATATAGCATTTAAGTCGTTCTCTCAATATTAGCAACTTGGTCTTCATCAGCCTCTCAGATCCGTTATGCTTGAAGTGCACCAGTGTGAACTGGGAACCGCACATGAGATAAACACTTGTGACAGGTGCCATAATCTCGTGCCGCCACACCGTGTCCTCATGTTTGGACCGCCGCAAGATGCGAGCTGGAAGTCAGAGGCTTGCACGGACCGCATCTTCAAAAAGCGGGCCACGCTGTCACAAAATCAAGCCGACGGCTATATTTTTGGAGAATTCCAACTGTTAGAACTGAGCACTGTCATTGCTCTCTTCCCAATTGTGGCCGATGCCGTCGATGTCAAGAGGGGTGATCAAATGTGCGAAACAGGTTCTCAGCCATCCATGCAGCCGGATAAACTCGTTCGACCAATGGGCAGTTGACCAAGAGCCTGTCTTGAGTTCGACCACATCGGCCAAAATTGGGAAGACAGCCATACAGTCCGCGACTGCGGGACGTTTTGGCGAACGGCTTCTATTCCATTTTTTTCTTGATGTAATCGCGCAGGACCCCCGCCGCGGTCTCTTTTAGCTGATCTTCGCGTCCTTCTTCCCTCCCCCGCAGCCAACAGTTCTACAGTCTTGGCGGCATTGTCGCCGATGCTGTGCTCGGAGTGGCCATCGTTGTCATCGGCGCTCTTGTCGCTGACGTCGATGGCGGCCACCGGTGCAGCCGACCGAGACCCCTTAGCAGCCGGGGTGGCAGCCGCAGGGCCAGTTCCAAAACAGCGCCGGTTCGTGAACGGTATGTTTGTTGGAGACGGCGGAAATCTTGAACTTCGAGCGCGCCATGTCGCAGAGGACAGCGCCGCTGAACGTCATTAAAGCGTCCTCACGTTGCGCCGTGCTGCCCCTGGTCTGCACCAGAGCCTTGCACGTCTCGAAATCCTTGGAGCGGAGGCCGTTGATCTTGCGCTCGACTCGGTCCATATTGCGGGAGGGCGCCATCGTACGGTTCTTGACGGGCGTCGCCAACACCATGGCCCGGCGAAGCTCTTTGTCCATAGTCTTCTTGGACTCGATGATGCGGGCAGCCCGGAGAGCCGGCCAATCCGAGATGCCCGCCGGCATTAGACCCACGCACTTACCGAGTGACCAGTTACGGGCCCGAGGCGTGGCGAGCTCCTTGCGCATGTTCTTGTTCCTGTCGGTGTTGGAGCGAGTGACATCAAGAGAAGGTGAAGCAATGGCGGTGCCGTCAGCCTGAGGTGGCGTTGCTCCCGGAGAGGGCGTCCCTGAAAATGCGGCTCCAACAGCAGTCTTCTCGGCGTGGAGCTCCACCCGCTCGGTCGGGGGCACAACACCTGTGGAGGCCAAAAAAATGAGCAAAGGCAATTGAATGGGGCATGATACGGGCGTGGTATGCATACTTACTGGGCGTGACCTGTATACTTACCAGAATGCCAAACGAAAGAGGAAATCTAGCGCCCTGGATACAGGGAAGGCACATGTCAGACCACATTGTGGCATGTCAATGACATGGCTGCGTCCCTCCCCACGGGGTCAATCTCGCCGATGTCATGAAACAGGACATGCCATCAGAGATATAATGACATGTCACGGTTTTTCAGCGCCCCCCCCCCCGATCGTGTGCCTCCAAATTTGATCCGGTTGGAGCGCAGCGAGCCAGGGGGTACCCCGAGCGTGGGGGGGAGGTGCTACTGTGGGGCCGGCGGGATTTGTGAAATCCCGGCGGCGGCGGCGGCGGCGGCGGCGGCACGTCGGTACCGCCTGCCCCCCGCCCGCCCTCATCAGGCGCGGCGGCGCCGCCCGGGTCCGCCCCACAGGAGCGGCAAGCACTTCCCTGTCTCGCGCTTGAGTGCGCGAGCCAGGGAAGGTTCCCGGGGCGTTGCCCTGCGGTTACGCTCTGGATTGTCGACATGTCCATTGATGCCACCCGTGCTGCTACCCGGGCCGCGGCCGCCGCCGAGGCGGCGGCGCTTGCCGGCGGCACCGTGCCCCCTCCCCCCGACGGTGGCGGCGCTACCGACAGCCTGCCGCCCGGCGGCAACGCCGCCGACGCCCCCGCGGGCGGAGGGGTCGTTGACCCCCCCGCCGGCGGGGGCGTCGACGGGGTGCTTCACCGCCTGGAGCTGTCCCTGGACGCCATCTCTACTCGTCTCGCCGCCGTGGAGGCCGGCCGGGAAGCCGCACGGGATCCCCCCCCGCGCGTACCCCCCGTCTTCGGCGCGCTCCCCCCTCCCCCGGCGCCCGCTGCCGCCGCCGCCGCGGCGGCCGGCGACTTCGGGCTCCCTGCTGCTGGCCTCGCCGACGTCATTGACACCAGCGTCGCCAAGGCGCTCAAGCAGCAGTCCAAGGACAAGGATCACGACACGGCCGTCAAGGACGACCTCTTCACCGACGAGAAGGCCTGTCGCGTGGCGACTTTGGACCGGCCCCTCGAGTTTTTCCTCCTCCCCGGTTGCGCCCGGACCGAGTTCCCCTCCCCCTTCCGCCTCGAGACGTGGCGGTACTCGACGGACTGGCCTGCCAACCGGCGGGAGCAGCGCGTCGGCGCGGCCGCCGAGGCGGGGCACCTCTCCATCCTCGGCGCATGGAGCAGCAAGATGCACAACGACATCCAGTCGTTCTGCAACACCGACGGCGTCTCCAACGTCTCCGAGCTGCAGCAGATGCTGCAGCGTTCGCGCGTGTACCTGCACCAGCTCGCCGAGCTCTGCGCGTGCCGCTACGACGTGCTCAACTACGACGACGACGAGGTCGCCGCGGAGATCCAGGCGCGCATCCTCGGCAGCCCCGACAAGCATGCCTCCAAGGCGCTCGGCAACGTCTACAAGGAGGTGCGCACGGACCGGAACAAGGACGTGGTCAAGGCCCTCGCCGCTGCCCAAAAGAAGTCCCGACGGGGGAAGCGGGGGAACAAGGACAAGGAGAAGACGCCCGGCGGCGGCGGCAACTAGCCGTCCCGTTGGGCACCCAGGCGCTGGGGGGACCTCACCAACCCCCCCTCACCACGCGGCTGAGACCGCGGGCGCCGAGGCGGGCGGTGCCGCGCCGCCAAGAAAGCCGCCGGCGGCGCGGGCGCGGGAGGCGGAGGAGGCGTGGCGTAACATTGGCGCGCCACGTTGGGTCCTCCGTCTCCTGCGGTTCGGCCTGAAGCTGCCCTGGGCGGACCCCCACCGTCGGCCGCGTACGCAAGCGAGGGCGTACCCGGTGCCCGACGGGGACCGCACCTTTGTGGCCGAAGAGCTGAAGCGGTGGCAGACGGCGGGCTTCATTCGGAAGCTGGACGGGGCGGAGCGCGAGGCGGCGCGGTGCGTGTCGCCGGCGTTCGTCTCGCACGTGCGCCCAAAGCCGAGGCTGGTGATCGACCTCAGGGACGTGAACGAGCAGCTGGAGGAAGAGCCGTTTAGGTACGAGGCGCTGCCCGAGTTTGTAGCGTCGCTCCAGCTGTGCGATCACATTATCTCGTGGGATATAAAGGACGCCTTTCATCACGTTTATATACATCCCGACGATCGGACCTACCTCAACTTCACCATCGATGGTGAGGTGTGCGAGGCCATCACCATGCCGTTTGGCCTCTCCATCGCCCCGTGGGCATGGACAAAGGTGATGCGCCCAGTGCTCGCGCACCTGCGCTGACTGGGCTCCACACTCATCGGCTACGTCGACGACCACGGCGCGGCCGCACCGGGCGCCCGGCCGACCAGTAAGGCGGACGCGGCCGCTGGCTTTGCGACAGTGGCGCGGCTGTACGCCACGCTCGGGTTGCAGCTGCACCCCGAGAAGGGGGACCGCGAGGGGACGCAGCAGCTGACTCTGCTTGGCTTTACCATCGACACCGCGGGCAACCGGCTGACGCTGCCGGCGGAGCGGGTCGCCAAGGTGAGCGGGGCGGCCATGGCGCTGCTCTCCTCGGCGGGCAAGAACAGCCGCTTCGTCCGGCTCAAGGCGATGCAGCGGATGGCCGGCCTGGCGGTGTCGACCAAGCTTGCAATACCCGCGGCGCAATTGTACACCCGGGCAATATACGACGACCTCAAAGTCTGGGGTCAAATTCGGGACGGTCGATCGGATAGATCGTCAGACGATCGGACCAATCGTTTCGACGATCGATCAGATCGACCGTCGCGCCACGATCGACGATTGTCACATCAATCAATTCGAGATTTGAGTTTTTGGGCCGGCTTGCGATCGGGGCAGGAGTTCGGCCGTCTGCTGTGGCGCCCGCCCGCGTCCGCGACGCTCCACACCGACGCCTCCGGCGCCGGCTGGGGCGGCGGCCTCACCATCGACGGCGCCAGGTACGAGGCCCGTGGCCGCTTTCGCCCCGCGGACGCGCCGAAGCACATCAACGCCAAGGAGGTGCTGGCGGTCACCCTGTCGCTCCTCAGCATTGAGGATAAGCTGCCGGCGGGCACCGTCGTGCGGCTGTTCATCGACTCGCAGGTGGCATTGGCGGTCATCACCGGCCTCTCCTCCCGCTCCCCCGCCCTCGTCCACGAGCTGCGGCGGCTCCACGCCGTCGCCCGCCGCCTGTCGGTCGCCCTCGACGGGGAATGGATCCCGACGGCGGAGAACGCGTGGGCGGACGCGCTGAGCAGGGACGAGGACAGGACGGACTGGTCGCTGCAACGGCGCTTCTTCTTGTCTCTGGACGGCCTGTACGGGCCGCACACCGTGGACCGCCTCGCGTCGGCCACGACGGCGCAGCTGCCGCGGTACAACTCCCGCTACCGCGACCCAACGACCGAAGCGGTCGGCGGGATGTCCCAGTCGTGGGTCGACGACAACAACTGGGCCAACCCTCCGTTCTCCCTCATCCCGCTGGTGCTGCGGCTGATCGTCGCGCAGCGGGCGACGGCGACCGTCCTCGTGCCGGTCTGGCGGGCGCAGCCGTGGTGGCAGCCGGCGCTGCAGCTGGCCCAAGAGGTGTGCTACCTCCCCCGGTCGGCCGGCGTCTTCCGGCACGGGGCGGCGGCCGAGCCGGCGCGGCGGCCGCAATGGACGGTATGCGCGCTCCGGTTCATAGCCGGGGGCCGACGGCCGCCGCCGCGTCATGGACGCGGGCGTGCCGCGTCCTCGGCGTCCACCGATTCGGCGCCGGCGCCGGCGGTGAGACTGCCGCGCAGCTGCTGAGCCTCGCGCTGGCCGAGTCGACCAAGGGTAACTACGCCAACAAGTGGATGGCCTTTGTGGCGTTTTGCCAGGCCAGCGGGTACACCTACCTGCCAGCCACGACCGAGACCGTCGCGTGCTACCTGGGCTTCATCTTCGAGCGCGGCACGGTAGCGCCGGGGACGCTGCAAAGCTACCTCACCCCGGTCAACGCCGTGCACGCGCTGATGCAGATGGAGCGGCCCGCCATCGGCCCCCTGCTGATCGCGCTGCGGCACAGCTACGCCCGCGCCTACGTCAACCTCACGGGCGGCCTGCGCTGCAAGCGCCTCCCCCTCCCGGCGGCAGTACTGTTGCGGTTTGCCCACCTGGGGCTGACGACGGCCGATGCCGGCCTCCGTCGCCGATTGGCGGGGCTCGTCATGACGGGCCTCACCTTCTCGCGCCCAGGCGGAGGGGCAAACCTCCGCCGCAAAGACGTCACACTCACGGGTGACAACATCAAGGTGCAGATAATTGACAACAAGCACGGCGCGCGGACAGATCGCGAGCGCATCCTCATCGACGTGCCGCGGCGCGGCGACGGCAAGCACGACGCCCCGTTTCGGCTTGTGCATATGCACATGTCGGCCGTCGGCATGGCGACGGCGGACGGCGACCAGCCCTGCTTCTCCCCCGTCGGCGACCTGCGGGCGCTGCCGACGGAGGTGGCGACCGTGTGGATGCGCGAGGCGCTCTACCTGTTAGATGTGCACCCGCCGGACGGCGGCATGTACGCCGGCCACTCCCTTCGCGCGGGCGCGGCGACGGGCTACCGCGCAATTGGGGGAGAGCTGGACGCGTGCGCCCAGCTGATGGGCATGAAGGACAAGTCGACGGACGTCGTGTCCGCCGCGTACGTGGATGCCCTCGCCGTGGCTAACGACGCCGCCCGGGAGCTGTACGACCGCTTCCTGCGGGCGCAGCGCTGACGGACGGCGTGCCGCCGACCACCGCCTTCCCCGCGGGCGCGTCGCCTCTCCGTTTAGGTTGGCAACAAGATCGCCCACTCCACGAGCGGCGGGGTATGATCCGGTTGGAGCGCAGCGAGCCAGGGGGTACCCCGAGCGTGGGGGGGAGGTGCTACTGTGGGGCCGGCGGGATT
>ENA-ORXT01001687-ORXT01001687.1-marine-metagenome-genome-assembly--contig:-NODE-1687-length-28553-cov-12.711020_pt1 | contig 28553 bp, 23 predicted proteins | sample MGYA00237868_ERZ511482 | MGnify/ENA metagenome assembly ERZ511482 | reverse complement strand
TTCTATTGTTGTCTTCAGATTGGCCAGCCGAACATCCAGATTTTAATGAGGTTGCCTTCAGAAATGGTAGTACTACTGATTTCTACATTTCAAAAATTAAAAATACGGGGCATTCCAATTTTATGGATATTCCATTTATGATAGACTTGCCAATTATAAATGAAGCAGGTGACATTGAACCAAAAAAAGCCATTGAAATAACGGCTAACCTTATTGTGGCTTTTTTCAATAAATATTTAAATAATCAGGAGGTAGACTTATTGAAATTGGCGAATGAGCATCCAGCATTAGTAGTAAAAAACGAAAGTAAATGAACAGAAAGTAGTAAGTAGGTGGAACAAAAAATTATTAGACCATTTGTAAATCTCCTACTCTTTCAAAAAAGAAGAAAACAGTAACTAGTCAGTATAGATGACATCATGGGTATAATAATGAATAGCACATAAAAAGCAATATAACTACAAAACTATGTTACAAACAAAATGGATACTATTTGCGCTAATATTTCTTGTTTCAAATATATTAGTTGCACAAGATACTACTCAAAAAAACCTAATCAAAAAATTGGGAATAAGTAAATCAGAGCACTATGCCTTTATAGTTAAGAATGGAATAATGTCTAAAGATTCCAATATAATATTATCGAATAAATACAACAAAGAAGGTTTTGTGTACGAAGAAGTAGAATATCAATATGAAACCACCAATGAGAATGGTAGGGTAAAATCAGGAGATGTAGTGGCAACAAGTAGGTTCGACTATCTAAATGATTCCATTTTAATAAATAAAAAGCTCCTTTTAGGGGATAATCCAACCCCCTATTCAACAATGAAATTAAGTTATAATAGCAAAGGTCTAAAGAAAAAAGAACTAATAACCCTTTTTAATAACTCAAAAATAACAACAAAGTATAAATACAATAAAGCAAATAGGTTAGTGTTGGAGAGCAAAAACAGGTTTAACACGAATAGGTCAAATATTCAATATTTCTATAATACCAAAGGAGAATTGAAAGAAATTTTATCAAATAGCTTATATTCCCCCTCTAAAACTTTATATTATGATGAATCTTCTAAGCATATTCATTCAACAAAACTAGGTAGTAGTGAAGATGGGTTTATGTTGGAGAAATATGAATATGATAAAGAGAATAGGATAATAAAAGAATCGATCTATTATGAAAAAGAGAAATTAATTGTCTTCTTAGGAGAAGTAGTTACAGCTAAATCAAAAAATGAATTGACGACAGAAACGAGCTATTCACAAAATGGATTAATCGAGTACAAAAAGTATTGGTTCAATAATATCTATCAAGGAATTGAAAAAATAAAATACGTGCTATAATTGAGTGGCAAGAAGTAGAACCAGTCAAACACGGAGAAATATATCTTCGTAAAATTGTTACTAATTGAAATGATGTTAAAAAAAATACAGGAAGAATTAGCAGCAACGAACACTACTCTAGTTGCAGTATCTAAAACTAAGCCGATTGAACGTATTCTGGAAATGTACCAGCAAGGGCAAAGAATATTTGGTGAAAACAGGGTTCAAGAAGTGGTAGAAAAGCAAGAAGCATTACCGAAAGATATAGAGTGGCATTTAATCGGTCATTTACAAACCAATAAGGTAAAATATATTGCACCCTTTGTCTCCTTAATACATTCCGTTGAAAGCTTGAAATTATTGTCAGAGATAAATAAGCAAGGGCGGAATAATAATCGAGTTATCCCTTTTCTATTACAGTTTAAAATAGCTACAGAGGATACAAAATATGGTTTTGAAAAAGCCGCCGCTATTGCTCTTCTGGAATCGGATGCGTATAAAAAAATGGAAAATATTCAGCTAATGGGGGTCATGGGAATGGCTTCTTTTACAGATGATAAGGTACAAGTGCGAGCGGAGTTTAAAAAACTCAAAGAGATTTTTAATAATTTAGCTCAAGTTTACTTTCCTAATCAAGCTCATTTTAAACATATATCAATGGGGATGTCAGGAGACTATCAATTGGCAGTTGAAGAAGGCAGTACGATGGTGAGAATCGGTAGTTTATTGTTTGGAAATAGAAGCTAAACTCGTTCATATTAAATTCTAACATAATGTGTTTATGCTAATATTTGACAAAAGCTAAGGTTTGGCAGGTCTTTTGCCTATTTAAAGTATACATAAAGACCAATCACCGTAAATTTTCCTTTTTTTAACTATATTTGCGAGAGAGGTTCTATGTTAAAAAGCAAATACAACAAGCAAATTATTTAAGCAACCGTCAAATAGAATAATTTGACCATCACATCCCTCTAACCGATGCATGAATTAAATTCCCATGATACTACATGTAATGTAATTTTATACATATTACTTTTATTATCATCTTATGCCTCAGCGCAATGTCCCTCCTCTAATACCGTATTGTTGCCTTTAGATGCAACAGGTCACGCTAGTATTAGCATTTCTGATTTTTTTCCTCAGCCCATCCCTTTAATTGATTCCGCCTTAAGTCAAGCTAATTTTGATTGTAGAGATATTGGCATACATGAAATATTAATAGAAGGTATTACCAGCAACGAAGAATTTTTTGCCTGCAAAGAATTAGTTGTTGTGTACGATTCTACTAGTAATTGTTCCGATGTTATTCAAGTTCCAAAAGCAATTTTGGGAAAAATTTTGACACAAGAAGGCGTGCCTGTACAGAACGTTTCTATAAATATTATCTCTGGGGATCTTAGTTTTATTAGAAATACGAATGAAGATGGCATTTTTCTATTCAATGACTTACCAAATAATACCTATCTAATTGAGCCAAACAAAAGAATGGATTATGGGAATGGTGTAACCACACAAGACCTATTAATTGTTCAAAAGCACCTTTTAGAGCTAAAGAAGATTAAGTCTCCTTATCAATTAATTGCTGCGGATATCAATAATTCTAAGTCCATTACTGCTTATGATATGATATTAATCCGACAAATAATTTTAAGGGCTATAGATAAATTTCCAGATAATGAGTCTTGGCGTTTCGTTAAAGCGGATTATGTATTTGAGAATCCACTAGATCCATTTGAGGAAATGTTCCCTGCTTCTTACGAGGTTGATTTCTTGCCCATAATTAGTGTTAATAATAATTTTACTGCGGTAAAAATTGGCGACCTAAATCATTCTGTTACTGCAAATCAAAATCAAGTAAACAAATCAAGAACGACTACTGTTGCACCCCTATTTCAAATGCGTAATAAGTATTTCCAGAAAGGAGAAGTATTTACGGTTGACATTAATGCGACTCAAAATTTTAAAGCATTAGGGTTTCAAATAGCTTTTGAAATAGAAGAAACTGCTTTAACATTGGAGACAATAGAAGGTATTCAAAAAAGCGCATTTAAGAAAGATGGAAATATATTGAGGATCAGTAATACCGAAATAACTGGTAAGCAATTTGAAACGAATCAAAATATTCTTCGGATTACTTTTAGGGCAAAGAAAGAAGGAACCCTTCAAAATAATTTTAGTTTAGCGCAGACGGATTTAGTTAATGAATGGTATGATTCGACTTTACAAAATCATCCTTTAGCTTTGTATTATTTCAATTCTGCTAGGCTATCTGTGGCAACCAATTATCCCAATCCATTCACCAATGCTACGCTCTTACCTATTACGATTCCTCAAGAAGGTCTACTCCAATTGAGTATTTATAATCTAAAAGGTATAGAAATATGGTCTATGCAGGAAAACTTCACAGCAGGTGCATACGAAGTGCCTATTACTGCTTCTTTCCCTAGTTCTGGAATTTATATGTATCGGGTAAAATTCGGTGAAGAAAATATACTAGGAAAATTGAATTATATGGCTGAATAGAGGATATATTTAAGCCACTCCGCAGGCTGACTGAGAATAGCCAAGATATGCCAGATTTTCAAAATCTGGCACATCTAAGCTTCATAAAATCACTGATTGAGAAGCAAATGAGTAGTGCTATAAATGTAATGCTCAAATGAATTTCAATGTAGGGGATAACTTGATTTATCCCCTACATTTAGCCTTACATTTGTGCCACTACCAGCAAATGGATAACCTAACCTACTCAGGCAAGATGCCTGAGCTACTTAAAAATACCTACTTACTTTTTTCTACATTCTCTGATGGCCCACCCAATATAGTCGTATTAATCTGAGTTGGGTTTGTATTTGGATTCGTATAAACTCGAAATAAATACAAGCTTAAAAAGAATAAAATAATCCCTAAGCCATAAAAAGAATTTTTCCAGCCCCAAATATTGCCAAGGTATTCATCAGTCCTTTGGTCATTCAGTTGTTTAAAGTATCTAAAAGACATTTTATTATATGGTTATATGGTTTTATTGCTGTATGGTTGTATTGTATTATTGCTTTATAGTTTTATTGCTATATTGCCTTCGGATACGCATAACGTTTACCATGCAGCAATATAACAATAAAACCATACAGCAATAAAACAATATAGCCATCTAACGATCTTTTCTGTTTAAAATTTCAATTTGAGACCTAATAAGAAGTTGCGGCCTGCTTGCGGATAAAAACCAGTTAGATTATAGGTACTGCCTTGTTCTAATCTAGTAGATGGGTCATCTGATCGTCCGTCATAGCCTTCTGAAATATAACGATAAGTCCACGCATTAGAAGAAAATTTAGCGTCAAACATATTTCTAACTAAAAAAGTCAGGGATACTTGTTCTAGTAGTTTTGTTTTAAACGTGTATTCCACTCTTCCATCTGTAAAAAAGTAGCTGTCTAGTGCTGTATTTTCATTAGAGGTATTATCAATAAATTGTTTACCTACATATTTACTGAGCAAACTAATATTAAAGTGCTGCTTAGTAGAATTAGGTAAAAATTCATAGCGAAGATCTGTGTTAAAAATGGTGCTTGGAGAAAAAGAAAGATCCGTATCTGTATGCTCAATCGTTTCTTGCTCCCAAGTATCCCAATTATCTATAAACTCCGTAAAAGACTTAATTTTATTATCACTTAAAGTTAGGGAGAAATTCGCATCAAAATTATCTGTTACCTGAATTCCACCTGCCAACTCTATTCCTAAACGATAACTATCTGGAACATTTACTCTTGCATATTCTCCAACATCATTTATTTGACCTGTTAAAACCAATTGATTATTGTAGGTCATATAATAAAGATTGGCTTCCAATGCGGCCCTACTCCATTTTGTTTTTATGCCCAGTTCTGTATCATATAAAGTTTCATGGCTTGGTCGAGAAGCTGGAGAAGAATCGGTAAAGTCACTACGATTCGGCTCTTTATTAGCAACCCCAAAATAAGCATAAATGGTGGTATTTTGATTAGGAAGTAAGCTAAGTCCAAATTTAGGATTGAAGAAATTAAAATCCACACTTTGTTGAATAGAACTACCTTCGTTATCAAAACCCTCAAATTCATAGTCTACCCTTCTATATTGTAAATCTAAAAATCCATATAATTTAGAAGTTAAGCTATAGGTTGCCTTACCAAAAATATTAAAATCTTTTTTAATTCCTTCATTTTCGTAATAGCGATGTTTCAATTCGCTAGTGCTGGCATACCTTGCCCAAATTACTTCTCCGAAATGATCCCCATTATATTGACTATAAGCACTCCCTAGACTAATATTCCAGTCTTGGTCGTCACTGCTATAATTAAGCGCAGCAGAACCGAAATAAAAATCATTATCAAGCCATCTTCGTTCTATTAAATCAGAACTGTTTATTGTTTCCGTACCTACTTGCACAGGTGCTAATTGATATTTTTCAAAACTAGCATCTCCTTTATATAATTCAAAAAAGCCTCTGCCCAAGGTATAATTCCCTGTTAAATTTAAATCCCAATTATTGTTCAATTGGTTCGTATAGAATAACTGATAATAGTTTTGTTGATAGTCATCTACTTCATTATCATGTGGTTCACCTGGACGATCTGTACCAGCAGAATTAAAAGTTCTAAGCGTACTATCATTTATATATTGAGCAGGCACCCCATTCCATGCTTGATAGGTAACTTCATGCCCGCTAAATACATTCAACCGCAAGGAACTTTTTCGCCCCAAGTAAGCACCAGAAAAATAGTAAGAAGATAAATCTACTGATGCTCGGTCAATAAATCCATCAGATTGTATTTTAGAAACTCTACCATCAAAGGTAAAATGCTTATTGAGTAATCCAGAACCGAAAGAAAGATTGGCCCTTTTTGTGTCGAAAGAACCTACGGACGTAGCTATTTGTGCGTAAGATTTTTCTTTAAACACATTCGTGTTAAGATTTATCGTAGCACCAAATGCAGCGGGTCCATTGGTAGAAGTTCCTACCCCTCTTTGTATTTGAATATTATCTGTAGAACTGGCAAAATCTGGCAAATCTACCCAAAAGACCCCTTGTGATTCTGCATCATTTAAGGGTACGCCATTAACGGTAACGTTAATCCTAGAAGGGTCCGTACCTCTAATACGTATCCCTGTGTAACCGATGCCTGTACCAGCGTCAGAAGTTACGACTGTGGAAGGAGTCCAACGAAGTAAAAAGGGAACATCTTGCCCCAAGTTATTCCGTTCAATTTCTTCTTTATCCAAATTCGTATAAGTAATAGGTGCTTTCTCTCCAGCACGAGTAGCTTTAACGGTGATAGCTCCAAAAGAAATTAGTTCTTCAGTTAAAACAATCTTTTCTATCCTTGTTTCACCATCTGAAAATTGGTGTTCAAAAATTTGATCTTCATACCCAATATAGGATACGACTATCCGCTGGTTGCCAGTAGGGATACCAGCTATCTTAAAATTGCCGTTTTCATCTGTTGCAACTCCTAAATTTGTTTTCAAAACGAGCACAGAAGCCCCTTGTAATGGCTGCTCGGCAGCATTAAGAATGCGTCCTTCAAAGGACGTTTGAGCTTGTAAATGACCTACAAAAAGTAAGCATAACAAACTCCACAAAAATCGTTTCATTAAAATTAAATTGACATTTGTAATACTTCGTTCGAGGATTGAACGAAGGTTTTCTCTTACCCTTAGTACATTTTTGATTAGACAAGTTTAGTTTGCAAAAATGAATTGACAGTTTTTTCTATAAAATTTGGTCCACCGAACTAAATAGACTAGCGACCAAAAGATTACCATATTACGATAACCTTTATTCCTTAAAGGTTCAACTGCAATCTGCAAACTGAAACACGAATTAGTATTGATTAAAAAATAAATAGGTCATTTTGTTTTTGAATTGAGTCTTTTTTTAATGGGTTGAAAACCCATAAAAAAAAGAAATCATTTGAAAAACGCACTACTTATTTTTTTGTCGTTACTTAGACCAATTATTTTTTATCATTATGAGAAAAAATCCCTTCCCAGCATTATCTGGGCAGGTTCTATGGGTATGTTCTCAGGCCGTTATATTAGGCCACCCCTTGAGAATGAGTTGCAAAGGTAGTCAGATTTCTTAGAGCATACAATGAGTAAATCACAGGATTCTGCAGTATTACTTAATAGACTTGTCCTCCTTTAAAAACAGGAATTACTCTGCGAAATAGCGTGCCAATTATTTTTCCGCTCATCAAATATTAGGCTGAAAAATAGTTAATATTGATTATCAGTATATTATGAATTTTAATAAAAATTACATAAAATTTTAATCAACTGATTACCAATGAATTGATAAAAGGACAAGTCTAATAATATTTTGGCCTTTTTACATAAATAATTCCATCTTTTGTAAAAAGAAACTGCAAATTAATCTCTGCATATAATTCTAAAAAAGGTAACAAAATCATTATTTACAGAATAATTAACTTATTGATTATTAATATTTTACGTCAAAAATAAAACAAATACCCTTCTAAATAACTGCTAATAGTTGTTTGTAAAAATCATTAAAATATATCGAATAAATGTCTTTTTTTTGTGCATACACAAAAAATCACGACAATTTAACAAATAAAAACATTGCTAAAAAAAAGAAGAAAATAAATAAGAATAAGAAATATAAATTTAGCAGGATAGAAGAGATGAATGAAAAAAGATAGAGGGAGTGTAAACACTCCCTCCCCAAATCTCTCTAAATAGTTGAAGATGAATCCTTTGAAGCGTACTAAGTTCTTTCTCTAGGACAGATAGTCGAACTTATTGGCACCTTCAGAGATTCAATCAAAAAAAAAGTGAGGAAATTATCTTTTATAGTAAAGCTATATTTTCACGTTATATACGTAAGTTATAAAATACTTTACTTTTTAACAAGGATAAGACGTGTTTTGAGAATTTTGTTCTATTCTAGCTTTTTTTCTCATACATAGTTAATATGCCTAATACTTGCTTTAGACGTTGCTTTTTATCTCCTCTGATGATTATATAGGGAATTTTTAATGCGTTTAGTTCTTTTCGATACCTATCAAAAAGAAGAATGCGTTGCTTTGGATGTTCTCTTAATGGATCATATTCCCATTCTATATCTATGTTACAAAGAAAATATAAAGAAGCTGGTTTTTGATGTAAGTGCTTTAAAATCCAAGGATGACAACGACCATATTTAAATTCAGACCAAATTTTTAACACTAATAAAGAGGTATCACAAACAAGAAAAGGCGCATCCTTCTTTATTAATTTCTGCTCCGCACTAATTTGTCCTTTCGCTATGGTCAATAAATCTTTTTCTTGATAATTTCTTCCCAAATTTTGGAGGTATATTCTAGCATATTCTCTAACCCAGTCTATTCCATAGTGTGTTGCCACTGCTTCTGCTATAGTTGATTTCCCTGTAGATTCAGGCCCCGTGAAAACTATCTGTTTCATCAAAGTAAATTTTAAAAAGTAAAGCGTCTAGTAGTATCTAATTTTAAAATCATACAGTTTTGAGTAAAGAGAGCAGAGAAGCGAGAACAGAGATAAAACCCATTTAAAAATTAACGAAATTTCCTTGTATGAAAACGAAATATATCTCTTTTCTTGCTTCTCTGTTCTTAAAACTTAATGGTTTTAAGGTGTATAATTTTTTTTTTATAAAGTCAATGTTGCAAAATATGTTTTTGAAAACTAAATTTGTCACATTAAAATTTTACTTAGGAATGCTGTAATAATAAATGTTTATTCTTGGGTAGATTATTTTGTTCTTAGTTTTCTCTTTGAAAACAGGAGTTATCTCCATATAATGACTGTTTTCAAAGAGGAAAATAAGGACAAAAGAATCAGCCAAGAATGAATATTTATTATTACAGCATTCCTTAGGGAAGAAGCAGTTAAAAAAAAACAGCAGAATAATTCAATGAAACTAATCAATATACTACTAAGCCTCTTATTTCTCCTTTTCGCAGTTGTCCAATACAATGATCCAGACCCTTGGTTATGGATATTTCTTTATGGATATATTGCTGCCATTTCGGGCTTTGCAGCCTTGGGCAAATATAATAAACCCATTATCGGTGTAGGCATTGCTATTTGTATAGCAGGTTTAGGCTTTTTGCTCCCCGATTTTATCAATTGGTTCAACACTGGCGCCGAATCTATTGTGGAAAGTATGAAAACGGAAAAGCCACATATTGAATTAACTAGAGAATTTCTAGGTCTAGGTGTCTGCTTGCTGGTACTCGTCTTTCATTGGAAAAAAGCAACAAAGCTACTTTTGCTATGTTTCCTATTTTTTAGTTCTTGTTTCCAGCCAGAAGAAGGTTGTTTGGATATAGAAGCCACTAATTTCGCACTTTCTGCGGATAGAGATTGTGTCGAAGATGATGATACTTCAACCTGTCCTTGCGAATATCCCGATTTAAATCTAGTGATTGAGCATGTTTATAATGACCAAGCTTTTTTGCCTGATAGTGTTTATCAAAATAATTTGGGACAAGCTTTTCGCATACAAGATATACAATTTTATATTAGTGACATTCGATTAATCCGCTCAGATAGTGTAATAGTTAGTATTTTGGACACGATTACTTTGACCATATCAAGAGAAGGGCAACTTGAAAAATTAGTAGCTATAGACGATTTCAAGCTAGTTAATAACCAAACAAATATCAATATAGGAAGCATAAATACAAGTGGAAGTTTCCAGCAGTTAGGATTTACGGTAGGCATTAAAGCACCAGAAAATACCGCTAATCCAGAAGATATTTTAAGAACAAGCCATGACCTGCTAGTAGACTCTATGTACTCCTCTACCGAAGGATATATATTTAATAGATTTGTTTTGAACACAGATACGAGTACTTCAGAAAGAACTATCTTACAAATAACTAATAAAGAGGGTATTACACCAATTCTTTTAGATTTTTTCCCGATAAGCAAAGAAGTAGGGAAAGCCATTCCTGTAGACACCTTACAGCTAAATCATGCAAAATGGTTTGATGGCATTAATTTTGATGAAAATACAGTAGAAGAGATGCGCACACAAATTGTCATCAATACTACAAAGGTCTTTTCTATTCACTAATCTTGCCTCCCTTTTAGGTTTAATTGACAACTTCTATACTTTTCAAACGTTTAACTTACTACAGAAATATTCGACGCATTATACTTAACAAAGAGTTGTCTCAGATGCCTAAATCTTTCAAATCAATTCAGAATAAACCCGACGTATTTAAGGTTGTTTAGAATGTTTATCTGTTTATGAACCACTCACTTTTAGTCTTCATATACAAATAAAAATTCTAAACAAATAAACAACCTAATCAAGTCTTCGCAAAATTGACTATCAATGAGAAAATTTATTTCCTTATCCCTTTTATTTTGCCTCCTTATTCTAAGCGCCTGTGATAAAGATACAGCAACCCCTATCGAAACAACAACACTTGGATTTGCTTTTACTGCTAACTATGGTGGCGTTCCATTAGTTATCAATGAACAGGAGTATGATTATGCAGGTAAACCCATTCGGTTCAGCAAAGTCAGTTTTTATATGTCTAATGTTACACTTGGGGAAACAGAAGTGTCGGATGTTAATTATGTAGACTTGACCAAAACTCATACTGATCAAGCAGCAGCTGAAACAGGAACAATTATGAATTTCCCCAAAATTCCTGTAGGTGAATATAATTCTATGGCTTTTGGTATAGGTGTAGCGCCTGATTTGAATCGAACAAAACCTAGTGATTATTCGACTAGCCACCCTTTAGGTGCAGATAATAGTGGAGAATATTGGGAAGCTTGGGAGAGTTATATTTTTGTAAAAATAGAAGGACAATATGATGCGGATGGTGATGGGTTTGATGGAGAAGATGTTGCTTTTGCTTACCATATTGGACAAGATGAGATGTATAAAAGTATTAGTGCTACCTTTGATAGCCCTCTTTTATTAGAGGAAAACACACCAACAAACATTTCTTTCTCATTGGATATTAAACAATTATTAACAACTGGAACAGGAGAATTATTACCTTTAGATACGCACGATCCAAACAATCAAATGGACGTCATGCGCATGATTATAAATAATTTTCCTGCTGCTTTGATTTATAAACGATAAGTATTTAATAGACTTGTCCTCCTTTAGGAAACACCTATCTGAAATGCTCTTTTCCTCTAAAAAATAACTCAATAAAAGGATTATTCAGTGATTTTTTAAAGAAAACTAGTAAAAAAATAGCTATTTCATACAAGTGTTTTTAAAGAAGGACAAGTCTAATGAATAATTAAGAATGAAGAATGTATAATTAACGTCTAGCAAATTCTTCATTCTTAATTCTTAATTCTTCATTCCTCATGTTTTACTTCCCAAAAAAATATGTCTTCTTTCTATTGGTAATAGGATGCAGTTTGGTCTCTTGTAAAAAAGACACAGACCCTACGCCTTCCCCTAATCCTACTAACCCGACAGGCCCTGTAATAGAAGACTTAAGCGATATTCTCTACCGACCTACAGCAGCAGCAATCGCTCGACCTGCTAACTTTCCAATTATGGAAATACCTGCTGATAATCCACTAACAGAAGAAGGCATTGCACTAGGTAGACGCTTATTTTTTGATCCCATTCTTTCATCAAATAAAGAAATGGCTTGTGCTAGTTGCCATTTACCCGCTGATGGTTTTACAGATAATCTAGCTATCAGTAAAGGAGTAGACGGCATAGCTGGCACACGTAGTTCCATGGCCTTATTTAACACTGGCTATTACACAAAAGGTTTATTTTGGGATGGCAGAATTACCTCTTTAGAAGAACAAGCACTATTGCCTGTAGAAGACCCTATAGAATTCAATCATAGTTGGGAAGAAGTAACCGAAGAATTGAGTCAGCATGACCTATACCCTACGCTATTTCGCCAAGCTTTCGGCATAGAAAAGAGTAATGAGATTACCAAAGAACTAGCCGTTAAAGCAATCGCTCAGTTTGAACGGACTATTATTAGTGGCGATTCTAAATATGATAAGGTTATCCGAGGGGATGAATTTTTTGAAGACGAAGAATTGAATGGCTGGTCTATATTTTTTGATGTAGGCGGAGGTTTACCTGATGCAGAATGTGGACATTGTCACAATGCCCCACTTTTTACGGTCAATGATTATTTTAATAATGGTCTTGATTCTGTCGCCGACCTCAATAGTTTTAAAGACCTAGGTTTAGGAGCAATTACGAACAAAATATTTGATAACGGAAAATTTCGAGCACCTACCTTACGAAATATTGCACTCACCGCACCGTATATGCATGATGGAAGATTTCAAACTTTGGAAGAAGTAATCGATCACTATAATGAAGGAGTACATTACGCAGATAATGTTGATCCTCTACTTTTAAAAGCAGGTGGCTTGGGCTTATCTGAGCAAAACAAAAAAGATTTGCTTGCTTTTCTCCATACTTTAACGGATACTACTTTCGTTAATGATCCAGCCTATCAAAGTCCTTTTTAGGTTGTTTATACTGTTTGTTTATTGGCTTATGCTGTTTATGTGTTTACAAGCACCACGAATAAACAATTCCTAACAACAGTACATCTTACAAAAAACTTACTTATTAAAATAGGGGGATACACCCTTTTTTGAACTCTTAAGTAGTGTAGCATATTTAGAGCTATCTTACAAGGTCATAACTAACTTTAAATCAGTTAGTTTGTGATTTTTTATTATAATAACAAATATGCTACACTACTTAATTCTACTTTGGCCCACTAGAATTCTTTCGTCGAAAAAGCACCGATTAAAGAAGATTGTATCTTCGGCTCACTAGCAATATGTTTTTTCAAACCGAAGATACAATCTTCTTTAATCGGTGCTTTTTCGACGAAAGAATTCTAGTGGGCCAAAGTAGAATTAAGTACAATTTTTTCTTTGTTTATGTGCGATACTTGTAAACAAATAAACAGCATAAACAAATAAACAACTTTCACTGACTCATTCCTATAAAAACAGTCCGCATGAAAAAAACAATGCAATGGAGCCTTATTTGTTTGCTTTTTATAGCAACAGGTATCGCCACAATAAGTGCTCAGAACCTACCTCCGTTTGAAAAAATTCTAGTAACTGGAAATGTAAGTATTCTATTGATAGAAGGAACCGCAGATAGTATGGACATCAAAAACAATGCAGAACTATTAGAATACGAAGTAGAAGGACAAACACTCAAACTCTCTTCAAAAAACCTAATTAAATATAATAAACAACCAACTATTAAAGTCGCTATTGTTTATCAACAAATTAGAGAAATTAAAGCTAGAGCTGGTGCTTCTGTTTATTCGGATAATACGATAGAAGGGGAGGCCTTACAATTGCGTTTTTCCAGTGGCGCATCAGGAGAATTAACGATAACTGCCAAAACGATAGAAGTCGGGGTATCTGAAGGAGGAACCCTTGAACTACAAGGTCTTACTGCTTTCTTAGACGCTAAAGCGGTTACTGGAGGTACGCTTTCTGCCTATGATTTAGACAGCCAATCTACTGTTGTCAAAACAAATACGGGGGGAAGTGCAAAGGTAATGGCTTATGAAAGTTTAGATGCGACCGCCAAGACAGGAGGAAGTGTTGCTTATAAAGGAGATCCTAAAAAAGTGCGCACGAAAGATGGTTTGTCTGGAAGTATTAAAGAATACTGAGCGCATGAAGCGAAGGGCGTTTTTTTTCCTGAAAATTGAAAATTTTCAAGAAAAAAAGCCTCTTATATCTACAAAAAAAAAGTCGGAGCAATTTATGCTCCGACTTCAAATAAACACCTAAAACCCTATTAACTAATTTTATATATCTTGTATGCTAAAAAGTTATTGGTAATGAATAACTTTATTCGCTTTAATTTTAAAACCAATATTTAAAAAGATTAGTTTCCTTTTTCCTCATTTCCTTCCTTCCTTCCTTCCTTCCTTCCTTCCCCTGTTAAATCTTTTTTTTCTTTTCAATACAACTGTTTTCTACCTTTCTTATATCAATTCCTGTACCATGCCGTTTTTTATGCCATTCTTGGGAAAAAAAGTAAGAAACTTACTGCCATTTTGTCGTTTTTATATAAAAAAAGCGACTTTTTGTCTTGTTTTATTATAATTAGTTTGTAGCAAAACGATGGTTATAAGTTACTTTGGTAATTTCAGAGAAATCTACTAACGCTGTATTTGCCACTTGCCACGTCCCACTCGCCACGTCCCACTTGTCATTTCGCAGGAAATCCACTAACGCCATTTTTGCTACGTTTCAGTTGCTAGTTAGACATGTGCAGATTTCCTGCGAAATGACAAGTAGGACGTGGCGAGTGGGACGAGGCAAGTGAGGCGTAGCAAATATGGCGTTAGTGGATTTCCTGCGAAATGACAAGTGGGACGTGGCGAGTGGGAAGAGGCAAAAATGGCGTTAGTGGATTTCCTGCGAAATGACAAGTGGGACGTGACATGTGGGACGTGGCGAGTGGGATGCGGCGAGTAGGACGTAGCAAATATGGCGTTAGTGGATTTCCTACGAAATGACAAGTGAGACGTGGCGAGTGGGACGTGGCAAATATGGCGTTAGTAGATTTCCTGCGAAATGACAAGTGGGACGTGGCGAGTGGGACGTGGCAAGTGATGTAGCAAATATGGCGTTAGTGGATTTCCTGCGAAATGACAAGTAGGAGGTGACATGTGGGATGCGGCGAGTGAGACGTGACGACTATAAAACTAGAGCGGATTATTAATCCGCCTTACGGTTAAAGACCTTAACCACAGCGTTAAACATACGTTAAAAGCTAAGGCCATAAACAAAGAATAAATACTTATAAACAATTGATTGTCAATACTTTAAAAAAATAAATATCTTTTAATTACCATATATACACTTGTAACTTTACGTTTCCTTAAAAGTCTATAAACTGAAAGCTGACAATAAAATGCTAAATTTGTCAGTCTATGTATGTAAAAACTACTTGTGCTGTTTTTGAGGAGTACTAAAAAACTCCTTGCAAACACAAATACAAGGTCTTTTAGAATTTTCAAAATATAGTACAACATGAAAAAATATATTTTATCACTAGCGGCATTTCTTTTATTGGGTACAGCAACTATTTCTGCACAGAGAGTGGCAGTAGTTGACATTAACCTAGTTTTAGAAGGCTTAGCAGAATACCAAGGTGCTCAAAAAGAATTGGATAAATTAGCAGCAGAATGGAGGCAAGAAATAGCATCTGAATATGATGCGATTAAAAGTATGTATAATAAATACCAGGCAGAACAAGTCCTTTTAAGTGATGAGGTAAGACGGCAAAGAGAAGAAGCTATTGTGAATAGAGAAAAAGCAGTGAGAGAGCGTCAAAAGCAAAGATTTGGTCCAGAAGGTGCCTTATTCAAAAGAAGACAACAGATGGTGCAACCGATTCAAGATAAAGTATATTCTGCTTTAGAGGATTTTGCTTCTGCACAGGATTTTGATATTATATTGGATAAAGGAGGTAGTGCGGGCATCTTATTTGCAAATCCAAGATTTGATAAAACAGAAGAATTAATTAAAAGATTGAGATAACTAATTATTGATTATTAATCATTGATTATTGGCTAATTAAACGTAATTATTACGTCCTACAAATAATCAGTAATCAATAATTAATTCTTACTTTTGCGAAATTTTTAAAAAACTATACCAAGTAGATTTGTTTCGGGTCTTTTGCGATGTGGTAAACAAATCTTTTTTCAAAAAAAACTTATTCTTAGACCTATGAAAAAGATAATGAAGGCGGCAACTTTAGTATTTGTATTCGCCACACTAGCATTTACTGCAAATGCACAGAAATTTGGCTATGTTAATTCTGCGGCAATTTTAGCAGAAATGGCAGAAGTAAAACAAGCTGATTCTAATATGGAACAGTTGCAAAAACAACTGCAAAAGAAAGGACAGCAAATGGTACAAGAGTACCAAGCGAAAGTCCAAGGGCTACAAAAGAAAGAACAGGCAGGTGAATTGTCTCCTAAGCAATTGGAAGATGAAGCAACGAAGTTGAGATCAGAGGAGCAAAAAATCCAAACTTTTGAGCAAGATATGATGAAGCAGATTAATGAAAAGAGAAGTTCTTTGCTACAACCTATTTTCGATAAAGTAAATGAAGCTATCAAAACGGTAGCTAAAGAAAATGGTTATCAGTATATTTTTGATACGAATGCAGCAGCAGGTAGTATCATCCTTTATGCTGATGAAACGCATGATGTGACAACTTCTGTTAAGTCAAAATTGGGCATGTAATTGTGAAGAGGTCAGATGTCAGACCGAAAAATAAATTTTTCTGTCAGATGTCAGATTTGGGACGCTCTGCACATTACTAAGTAGTCTGACTCTTAGATACAAGAAATCATAAAAAAGCACTTTGAACAACAGCTCAAAGTGCTTTTTTATTTAAGGGATGAGGAAATAAATAATCTACCCATCTAAATCTGTTGCCACCATCCGTTGCCACCATCCATTGCCACCATCCGTTGCCATCATCCGTTGCCATCATCCGTTGCCACCATCCGTTGCCATCATCCGTTGCCATCATCCGTTGCCATCATCCGTTGCCACCATCCGTTGCCACCATCCGTTGACACCATCCGTTGCCACCATCCGCTGCCACCATCCGTTGCCACCATCCGTTGTCATCATCCGTTGTCATCATCCGTTGTCATCATCCGTTTAAATAGTATTCAAATACTGTTCAAAATGTTGCCCATATTTTAAATAAATAGCGTACTCTTTTTCCCTATTCTTTTCTTGTCCTGCCAGATGAAAAACCTTGCCGACATGTGGTTCTATCGCAATAAAACCACTATACTTATCTTTTTTTAAATCTGTTAGAATTTCCATTAACTGCGCTTGCCCTTCTCCTGCAAATTGATATTCAGGTTCTCCTGCCTCACTCTGCATAGTGCCATCTTTAATGTGAATATGCGCAATCGCATGTTTTACTTTTTTATAAAATTCATAAGCATTTTGCCAGGGATAAGGTGCTGCTTTGGATCTATCTCTTTGAAAGATAGGATTTCCTGTATCAAATACCAACCGCAAACCGGGTACTTCTTCTAATAAGCGTAAAGTATGGTTAGCAGAAAAGCCCCCCCAATTCATACAATTTTCATGCAAGGCTTCTAAACCAGCATCTTGAAAACGGGCAACAATTTCTCTCAATCTACGAAAACGCTCTTGTTCCATTTGGTCTGTTCCCCACTCGCATTGTGCATACGACATAATCCGTGCATAGCGAACGCCTAGTCGCTGCATTCTAGGTATACATCTTTTCACTTCCTCTACCGTAATCGCCCAATCCGAAGTAATGGGTTTGGACCAACTGCCTATTAGCGTTCCAAATTCTGCTACCTGTATATCTGCTGCTGCTAATTGTTCACAAATTGATTCAAAGACCGATTCGGGAACATCGTGTATATTCTGAGTGCCCATTGTGCGAGCAGATAAATATTTCCAACCTAATGCTTTGGTCACGGCTATTTGACCTGATAGATCCGCTGCTGCTTCATCTGTAAATCCTGTTAATTTCATGTGTTTTTTTTACGTACTATTTGCAATTTCACAGAAATCTGTACAGGTTTAATTAGCGTAACTAATTAGACCTGTACAGATTTCTGCGAAATTGCAGATGGGACATGTACAACTCAACGTATCCATATTACAAACCAATCCAAGCCCCCTCTTGTTTGGCACTACGATAAATAGCATCAATCAATTGCACTGACTTCATGGCTTCTGCCCCTGTTATTAAAGGCGCACGACCTGTTTCCAATGCCTGTACCATATCCTCAAAATTACGTTGATGGCCGAGAAAATTAATTGCTTTTGGGTCGTTTGCACCTAGGCCTTTGGTAGTTACTTGTAATAAATTGCTTGTAATAAATTTATCTTCTGGAAGGGGATGTTTAAAATCCCAAACTCGAAAAGTTTCATCTGATATAAATACAGAGCCTTCTTTGCCACATAATTGAATTTCCGCAGGATGACCTGTAGAAGACCAACAGGAAGTAGCTCCTTGAATGGTTCCTAATGCACCATTTTCAAATTCTAGAATGGCCACTGCCGTATCTTCCACCTCTATATTTTGATGTGTCAAACAAGCGATACTTGCAGATACTCTTTTTACTTTCCCAACCAAATATAACAACAAATCAATCGTGTGGATAGATTGATTCATCAAAGCCCCTCCCCCATCTAATGCCCAAGTACCTCGCCACTTTCCAGAATCATAATATTCCTGTGTACGAAACCATTTAATTTGGGCATCACAGAGTGTAAGTCGTCCGAAACGCCCTTGGTCTACTACTTTTTTTAGCGCTGTTACGGCTGGATTAAATCGGCGATTAAAGATACCTGCTAATACCACTCCTTCTTGCGCACAAACACTAATCATTTGTTCAATCCGAGTAGGCGTGACTTCTAAGGGTTTTTCACATAAAATATGTTTGCCTGCTTTCGCAGCAGCAATAACGGGTTCTAAATGTGCGCCTGAAGGAGTAGCAATCGTTACAATGTCAATAGTCGAATCTGCTAAAAATTCAGCTAAATTACTATACGCTTTACAATTAAATTGGCTGGCTAATTTAGTTGCTTGTTCTTTATTTCTAGCATAAACCGCCCCTAGCCTGCCGCCTTCCATTGCTTGTATCGCTTGTGCATGAAATTGGGCGATTGTGCCGCCGCCTATGATTCCGAATGTTTTCATGTTGTGTTGATTTATTGCTAATCAATAATTAAGTAAGTAAGTAAATGGCCAAAATTGCTATATTGTTTTATGGCTATATTGTTAATTGTCAGCGTCTAGTCAGAAAACAATATAGCCATAAAACAATATAACAATTTTGATCATTTACTTACTCATCGTTCTTTCTTTACAAAACTCCATATCCCAATACCTGCCAGTATCGGTAAGCCAATTAAACCAAATAAGCCAAAGTATTGCTCATAAGGATTGGCACTTGCATACTTGCCCGTCAATGCCCAAAAGGAGGCGAAGGTGGCTACTGCTATGGCTAGTAATAATAGCGTATTGATCAGCCATCTCTTTTTTGGCAAGTCTTCTCCCAAAGCTTTTTTAGAATTCATTAATAAGAAAAAAGTAAGGTAGGCAATCGGTAACAAAGTAGTCGCAATAACAGAAGTTGGGACAACTAAAGCAGTTTTAACAGTACCCGACCATACGATAGGCGACAATAAACCCATCGTTGCGGGTATCGCTGCGCCCATTAAAAATAAACGCCTTTGTCCCGGTTGTCCAAAAGCTTCGCTGATAGCATAGCCATTCATCATCATGTGTACTAAAATCGTACTCAATGCCATTGCTAAAATACCAATACCAAATATCCACTGCGACCAGTGACCTAAAAAAGGTTCTAAAGCTTTTGACAAATCATTAGCATTTCGCTTGGCTAGTAGTACACTTAAATCTCGATCTATCTGCGGTGCATTTTTTCGTAAGTTTTGTTTCTTTGCGGTATCCATACTTGAATAAGTAGGATGCTCTACGGCTAATCTTTTATCTAAAACTTCATTAAAAGCAACTTCACTAATTAAGCTATCTTTTTTTGCATGGAATTGAGAAGCCGTGGCAATAATCAAACAAGAAGCCGCTAAAATAAAAGGAATAAACAAACCCAATAGTAAATCATATCTTGCTAACTCTCGTTGTTCTCTTCCCCACTTTTTCTTCATTAAAGTATAAGGCAACAAAAAAGTCATATTAATACCTACTGCTGTACCAAAAGCGCCAATGATAATATTTCTCTGACTGTCTTTAATATAGTTTTCCCAGAAAGATTGATAATTTCCTGCGGCGTCTAAGTAAGGTTGATAGGAATCGGTTGGCTCAAAAAGCGCAGAGAAATCAGGTACTAATCCACTTGCCAAGGCACTTACATCTACCGCCCCGTTTTTTAATAAAACAAAGACAACTCCCATAAAAGCCAAGACAATAATTGCTACCAAAGATTTAATAAATTGGTCTATCCATCTAGACCATTTATCTTCTCCTGAAAAAAGACTAATTAGCAACAAAGCAATACAAAAAATGATGCCCGTTATGAGATAGGGCGGTAAATCGCCGCCACCTAGATTACCTTGAATGGCATCTGCAGCTAAAGCAAATTGAGCCGCACAAAAAACCACATTGGCCACCACTGTAGCGATCAACCACGCCCATGCTAATATGGGCGAGACATGCCTTTTTACTAATTCAAAGGGCCGGTCTTCTATCGCTTCTTTACTTAAAGTTACATAACTAATAGCGGATAGCATTATGATGCCACAAAGCATGGCTAAAGGTTGTAGCCATAGAAATTCATAGCCACCTATTACGCCTAAGTATAAGGCCCCCACTAAGGTACCACCTCCCAATGTTACGGCTGCTTGTATCCAACCGGGGCCGCTTGCTTTTGCGTAAGTGCTTAGTTTTTGAAAGAAAGTCATTTTTTTGAATGATGAATGATGAATGATGAATTTATTGGACCTTTTATAGGAAAGATTTACGTCCTATTAGATATTCATCATTTCTCAATTAGCTAACTATTCTTTTCGATAAATCGCTCTTGGATAATCTAGTACATTTAATTTTTCGCCTGTCAATTCTCGCAGGGCATCTTTGGCAATCCATTTCGCCGCTTTATTATCTATTGCTAATATTTCTTCCGCTAGGGCGATTGCTTTTTTATTTAAATCTTTGTTCCTTTTCCCAATACTTCTTAATGCCCAGTTGACTGCTTTTTTCACATAGATTCTATCATCTGTTGCGGCATTTTTAATAATTGGAAAAAATTGCTCGTATACTTCGTTGGTTGCTTTTTTATCCGCCATACAATAAGCAGCTATTATAGTGAATCCTGCTCGTTTTTCAAATTCTTTTGTGCGCAAAGTCCATTCTTTTGCTTTAACTACTGCAAATTGGCTCTTTGCAAATAAGCCCATACAGAAAGAATCACAGATTTCCCAATTTTCAAAAGTACTTACCCATTGCTCCATTAGCTCAATTGTTAGCTCTTTTGGGTCATATATTTTACTACATAAAATTCTAGCTTCGTAGATATTCGTGTCGAATAATTCAATAGCTAAATTGGCGTTTTTTCCTATTTTTTTGGCTAGTTCCTTGAGGTCTTTTTGATAGATGCCAAGCGCATTACGGGTAATAATGCCGAATTTTTTTTGTTTATATGCTACTTTTTCTGGATCTGCTAGTTGATGGAATTGGTGGATGACTTCTTTTAGTATCATTGGTATATTGTTTTGAAGTACACTAAAAAAGGATAGCTTTTATCGAAAGCTATCCTTTTGGGTAGTATTTTTTTGGTGCGTTGTTGGGAGATAATTTTCCATTATCTTTCAACTTAAAAGGATAAGTATTACTCAATTAAGTTGAAAGATAATGAGAAATTATCTCCCAACAACGCACCAAAAAACACCACCGTTTTGTTACACACTCATTTGAGTTTAAAGCAGTCAACCCTTATGGTCTATTTCCTCTGTTTCTGAGCCCAAAATAGCCAATCATACCAATCAAAAAGAACAAAACAGCAATAATCTCTGCTTGTGTGAGACTCATTCCTAAAATATCATTTCGAGAATTAACCCGTATACTTTCAATCAAATAACGCTCTACCCCATTCAGCATTAAGTATACACAAAATAATAGACCATGCACTTTTAAACGTTTTCTTAATGCCCATAGGATGGCAAATATAACAGCAGACATAAACATTTCATAAATAGGCGTTGGATAGACTCCAGCTGCTAACTCTCGACAATAAATACCGACACATCCATCAATAGGAACGCCTTCATTCAATACATTCTGAGGATAGGTATAAGACCACAACCAATCTGGAAAAATCCACCAAGAAGGCATGGGATTGTTGTTGACAATACCCCAATCACCGTCTCCTGATAATTGGCAACCTAAACGCCCGACTAGATACCCCATTATTAAAGCAGGTGCAATGGCATCTGCAAATGGAAGGACTGCTATTTTATGTCTTTTTAAATAAGCAATTACGCCAATCGTACCGCCTATCAATCCACCATATATTGCTAAGCCACTGCCAGATAGTAAAATCTCCCAAAAATGACCACTTGTAACATTACTAAAATCCTCAAAAACTGCAAAGAATTTAGCCCCTAATATACCTGTAAAAGCAGCAATTAAGGTAATATCTCCAAGATGATCACTAGGTACGGACTTATAAGTTTTGCTTTGTGGTTCTGGTAAAGCGTCTTTCTGTTTTTCCCAATATTTCAAGCCGCCCAATAAGATGGCACCCACAATTCCGCCTATTAGGTTTCCTTTACTAGAAAGCAATAAACCGGGCGCATCCATTTGAAATTCCTTGAAATTTTGAGCGATATAAAGCAATTTAAAACCAAGGAAGAAACCTAGCAATGTATTAAAAATTAATTCTCCTATAGAAGCAGGTTTGCCTACTATTTTGGTTAAAGTTTGAGCAGTAAAAATACCCAATCCTTCTTTTCGTTTTAATTCTAAATTCAAAAAATAGGCACTCGAAAAAATGGCTAAGGCTAACAATAAACCAAAGGTCTTCACAACGGAAAATGCATTATCTACCTCTGTGCCTATCAAACTATTCAAAATGTATGATAAATCTGGATACATATTATATGATGAAAAGAAGTCAGATGTCAGACCGAAAAATTACATTTTTCTGTCAGATGTCAGACTTATGATGTGTTCTTAGACGCAAATAGGACGTAGTCGTTATAAGTCTAGGAATTCGTTATAAGTCAGATGTCAGACTTATGATGTGTTCTTAGACGTAAATATGACGGAGTCGTTATAGGTCTAGGAATTCGTTATAAGTCAGAAGTTAGACTTATGATGTGTTCTTAGACGTAAATAGGACGTAGTCGTTATAAGTCTAGGAATTCGTTATAAGTCAGAAGTCAGACTTACGATGTGTTCTTAGACGCAAATAGGACGTAGTCGTTAACGTCTAGGGACACGTCATAAGTCTGACTTCTGACAGAAAAATGTAATTTTTCGGTCTGACTTCTGACTTCTTTTGTTAGTTGTTAACAATTTAAGGCTCCGCAAACGCTGATGGTTTGACCAGAAACGTAAGTTGATAAATCCGATGCTAAGAATAAACAAGCATTGGCAATTTCTTCTGCTTTGCCTAATCTTTTCAGGGGAATGTTTGCTAAAAAAGCAGCTTTGGTTTTTTCATCTAATTCCTCCGTCATATCTGTTTCTATAAAGCCAGGTGCTAAAGCATTGCAGCGAATATTTCGAGAACCTACTTCTTTGGCAATAGACTTTGTAAAACCAAAGATACCTGCTTTAGAAGCCGCATAGTTCGCTTGTCCAGCATTTCCGAATTCTCCCACCACAGAACTCATATTGATAATTGAGCCTGCCCGCTGTTTGAGCATGGGTCTCAAAATATGTTTCGTCAAATTAAAAACGGACTTCAAATTAGTATTAATTACTTGATCCCATTGATCTTCACTCATTCGGAGCATTAAATTATCCTTCGTAATGCCTGCATTATTAATTAATACATCCACTCTACCAAAATCTGCTAAGACTTGCTTAATCAATTCTCCTGATGCTTCAAAAGAACTAGCATCTGATTGGTATATATTTACTTTTACACCACCTGCAGCTACCGCTTTTTCCGCAACTGCCTTTGCACGATCTGTGGAAGAGTGATAGGTAAATGCAATCTGAGCGCCTTGTTCCGCAAATTTTTGCACGATGGCAGCGCCGATTCCTCTAGAACCGCCCGTAATTAATACGACCTTATTGTCTAATAACTTCATTGTTTACTAACTGATTAGGAAGTGTACTTCAAGATTCTGTCTACTATTCTTAAGCACGCACTTCTTTAATAGTCGCAAAAATAGAAGAATTATTCAGTTTATTTGTTATTTGAGGTGCCCGACATGTATTTATTCCTTTTTAGCCTGATGCGCTAACATAGTAGATATTATAACAAAAGCCCTTATAAATATTTTATTTACAAGGGCTTTTATATTTGGATTAAAGAAATTTTACAAAATAAAGTTTCTACCATTTTTTAAAATCACAGGGATTTAAAAACTCAATCCTTCACCCGATTCATCCCCAAAGCTTTCAACATCATTTTTGGTAAAGGCTTTGTCGGATCTCGTTTTCTTAAATCCAAATACCAATTCATTTTCTTAGAGATAGGTAATTTATGCGTTTCCACAAACTCAATCAATGCGCCATCAGGGTCTTCTATATAAGAAAAATGACCCGCAGCTTCGCCCATGTCAAAACTATCACTACTATCTACGGTGAAAGGATGCCCTTTCGATTCACATAAAGCTTGCATTTCTTTCATGCCTTGAATATCAAAGCAAAGATGAATAAAACCTATATCTCCCCATAGTCTATTTTCAAAAATCTTATTTGGTGTTCTGCCTTCGACTTGCACTAATTCCAGTTCACTATGCCCAAGCATTTTGCTGAAAGGACCCATTCTAGGTTCGCTGTGGGTGATTAATACCCGTCTAAATTTATCTTGACCACCGGGTATATCTTTCAAATCTTCAAAGACACCTGTTTCATCATAAATAACGGTGTCATAGCCTAAAATATCTTTATAAAATTCCTTAGACTTTTCCATGTTGGTGACGCCGATAGTTGCGCCATAAATCCCTCCCGTGCTAGGTTTTCTACTTGTGTACCAATCCTCACTTGGCACCACTTCAAAAATATTATTATAAGGATCTTTTACGAAACAATGGTCCTTGCCATTTGGCATTTTACTAAGTCCACCGATAGTTTGCAGCCCTTCCTTTTGTAGATGTACAAAAGTAGCGGCAACATCTTTACTTTTGATTTTCGCACTAAAAATACCCAAATCGCCTAGTTGTACTTCAAATTTTGGATACTCAGGGACACGGCTAGTGTATTGCCAAATTTCCATTCCCCCGCCCCCTTGCATACTAATCGCCAAAACAGCATGGCGATCTCTCGGTTCTCCACCTGTGTAAGGCAACATTAAAGCGGCAGTAGCAGCCTCGTCAAAAATAGGCACATCTACTTTAAACGCTTGGCGATACCATTTGAATGCTTCATAGACACTTGGATTACCTATGCCCATTTGTTGAATACCTGCTATGATTGGTTTTTTCATTTATTCTATTTTTGATTCGCACAAATGTACTGCTCTATCTGTAAAATCAAAAGTAACTGCATAAGAGAGTTTGTTTTTTATAGATTTTTATAAAAATCTATAAAAAACATTTGGCTGATAGAATCTTTACAGACAGCAAATTGGTTTTAATGGGGAAAGCGGACAGCCTAGAGAAATGCCTTTTTGGACGCTGCGATAGATTCCGTCATCATAGATATGGTGACGGAGGTATTGACGAATGAGTTTTAAAATAAAAGGGTCTGTTATGTATTGACGGCAGATGTTGAATAAGACATCATGCTGAGTGGAGGCGTAATATCCTTTAATATCGGTGTGGAAGACAAATGGGTAATCGTCAAATCATTGCATTTTTTTCCTAAGTTCTTGAACGCGTTTAATTGGTACACCTAGCGCATTAGCAATGGCTTCATCAGAAAGCTCCGTATTTTTTATCATGGCTATCATGGCTTTGTCTTCTGCTTCTTTAGCTTTATATTCTGCTTCTTTAGCTTTGTCTTCTGCTCTTTTAGTCTGCTCTTTTGCCATAGCTATTTCCTTTTTAGATTGCTCCCGACCAATCTGTTCTCCTTCTCTGCGAGCAGTTGCAACTACATTATGCATGTCTCTCAGGTACTTTAAACTCTGTTGGTAAGCTTCTCGTTCTTTTTTGCCAAATTTAGCAACTTCAGAAATATTAAAAAGCTTAATAAAAATAGCTTCCTTTAAATCTACTGGTATATCCTCTAAGTTGGGTAAGTTTTTAAATATCCAAAGCCACTTCTCATAACGATTGTTGCATTCGGAAAGCTGTTTATTGAACTTAGGTAATTCTAAATAAATAAAGTGCAATTTTTCATAAAAGACTTTACAATTTTGGTCTTTTAATTGAACATGATGCCGAATAGTCGATAAATCTTCCTTATGGTCTTTAAATGTAAAATTCAGGATACCGATGGTGAATACAGGGGATAATTTAAAATCCCATTCCCCTTTTTCTGCCATTTCTTGAATAGGAAAAGACGAATAATAGACCGAGCGGTCTTTGAAATAATCTTGTCGTGCCTTTTGTAATTCTACAATAAAGCGTTCGTCTTTGGCAGATATACAATAAATATCAAAGATGGCTTTTCTATCGACTACTGCTTTACCTAAATGATCATTTTTAGAAAAATGTAAATCTTTTATCGTATAATCGACAGGAAGAATTTGGTTCAAAAAGTCCATTAACAGGTCTTTATTGGCTTCTTCGCCAAATACTTTTTTAAAACCAAAGTCTGTAAATAAATTAATATATTTTTCCTTAATCATCTTTTTAGGTCAATTTTTATTGATGGCTTCCTTCAAAGTTACAATTTTATAGCCTAAAAAATCGACTCTCTGGTGAATTTAGTAGAATGCTAATTTTCGAGCAGCTACAATTGAAAGATAATAGGAAATTATTTCTCAACAGGGACATTATTGGGTGACACTGTGATAGATGCCTTCATCATATATATGGTGGCGGAGGTATTGTAATTTATCCCTAACTTAAAACTGAACAAACAACCGTTCTTGCCCCATTCTCCAAACCTCAATTTCCGTCAAAGAATTCTTTCCTCTATCTCCTGATAAAAGAATAGGACCATATTGTTGATAATCATTCCAGGGAATTTGGAATTTAGGTTCATCATCTGATGCGGAAGGATAATAATCCCACTGAGTAATGAGGTGACTTTGTTTATCTACGTAGACCAAATATTTATTGTCAGGTGTTTTTCCAATATCATTATAAGTTAATTGTAAGACCTCTGCTGCTGTTCCTGCTTGCGTATTTGCTTCTCCAATATATTTTAGCGTAACGCCACTATCTTTTAATTTAAAAGGTAAGACCAACCAATAGGAATCGTTGATCCATACACTTTCGCCTTTCTCCATCAATTGTTCATATACAGGTCCTTGTGTAAAAAGGCTATCATTCCGCATCGCTTTCCCCGTCTTGTTATGCAGATTTAGGATGATTTTTAGATTTTCCTTTAAAAAATCTATCCGAACTTGACCCGTATGCTTATCCCACACTAATTTTCTAGAACCGAAAAAATTCCATTTTAAGATTCTTACACCTTCCCAATTTTGCCGACCACCCATTGCTTCCATCACCTGATCGGCTATTAAAATAGCTTTTTCATCAGAATTAGTCACATCAAAACCAGCAGCAGGAGGATTGCCTATCACTTGAAAAACTTGTTGGGTTTGTTGATTGCAGGAGAGGAAGCATAAGATTATACTAAGACTGTATAATAACTTTTTCATCTAACTATGGTTTGTGAAGAAGGTGTAGTTTTTTTACATTCCCTAGCTTAGTGAACAAAAAAAAAGGATACCCCTGCTTCATTAACAACTTACTGTATTAAGATTAATTCCGTATTCTCAAAATTGTTTATAAGCCAGTAAAATTATTAAGCATGGAGTATCCAGCTTTTGGAATGTCATGTACTCTTTTATAGTATTAAATCAATAATTTTATCATTTTTCCTTCTTTATTCTAGCCACTTCTCTATGAATTAAATCCATATATAATTTACTCAATTGCCTACTCTTTGATCCAAAAGTACCAGAACCAATAACCCGACCATCTATTTTCGTTACAGGCGTAAGTCCACCAAAAGTCCCAGTAACAAATGCCTCCTCTGCACCATACACATCGAATAAAGAGAAATTCTTTTCTTTACAAACGATTCCTCGTTCTTTGCAAACTTGGATGATATTACCCCTTGTAATGCCATTCATACAATATTGTCCAGTAGAAGTCCAAACTTCTCCATCTTTTATGATAAAGAAATTGGTTGCATTACAAGTCGCTACAAAACCATGTACATCTAGCATTAAAGCTTCATCTGCACCTGCTTCTATCGCTTGAACTAAGGCAAGCACCTCATGTAATTTGCTATGGCAATTAAGTCGAGGATCTAAATAATCAGGCGACCCTCTACGAATAGTAGAAGTAAATAAAGTAATGCCTTTTTCTCTGCTTTCATTGGAGGCTTTTTTATGCTCTGCGATAAT
>ENA-ORXT01001684-ORXT01001684.1-marine-metagenome-genome-assembly--contig:-NODE-1684-length-28627-cov-5.920210_pt1 | contig 28627 bp, 26 predicted proteins | sample MGYA00237868_ERZ511482 | MGnify/ENA metagenome assembly ERZ511482 | reverse complement strand
GCGCGTAGGACCGGACGCTATCGCGTGGCGGCTGATAAAATTATCCCACGTTTCGTCTAAAGTAAGTGCCATTGGGCTAACGCCCTGCGGCTCACAATGTTCGCTCAGTTCATCAGCCCTCGCCGAGCCTCTAAGCTCCGACGTTAATATGTCGGCCGCGCAGGCAGGCGGCAAGATCTTTTAGCCACGGCAGGATGATGTTGATCGGCGACGCGTTGTAGCCAGTCTGATACTGCATTTGCACAGTGCGTTCAATTCCAACGGCGACCGCTTGGGCTTTTGATTGAGGATCTTCAGGAAGGCGATTGATTGCGTCAGCCACATCTGTATGGGTCGATTGCTTTGGCAGCGCATCAGATAGCGCTGTGTGCATTACCGCTTCGAAGAATTCAATCGCAAAATCGCCGACCATCCGCAAGCGCGCTCGCCGCATAGAAGTATCTTTGCCGACTGACTCCACAAAACCCAAAATTTCTTTCCCAAAGTTATCACATCCTGGATCTAAGGAAGCCAACTTCGTTCGCAGGGCCAGTCGAAACTGGTAGACGTCTTCATCGGCGAGCTCAATCGCGCGGGCGACGCTGCCCTGAGCTGCCGCGGCCAGCTCTGCGATCGGCGTCGTCGTTTCTAATTCCATTGATTCGAGCAACGTCGCGACATGTTGCTGAGTCAACGGTTCGAAACGTACGATCTGACTGCGCGATACAATCGTCGATAGTTGTTTCTGTTCGCTGGACCCCAGCAGGATCAGTAGTGACTTGGGTGGGGGTTCTTCCAACGTCTTCAATAGTGAATTGGCGCCCTCAATATTTAAGAAATCTGCGTCGTCGATGATCGCGATTTTTCGACCGCCACGAAATGGTTTCAATCCGATATCGTGGCATAGACCGCGCTGCCGTCTGTGTTCGGCGTCGCCAATAAAAGTCTCTAAAGGAATGAACGCTTTATCGGCCGGTTTTGAAATCAGGATAAGATCGGGATGAGTCTTCGCCACGACCTGTTGGCAGGCAGAGCAAGTATTACACGGCATCAAAGGCGCTGAAACATTCTCGCAAAGCAGTGCCTGAGCGAGTCTCAATGCAAAGGCGCGTTTACCGATGCCGTCGGGGCCGACAAACAGATAGGTGCTGGCCAGTCGGTTACTCTCAAGCGTTCGTCGAAACCGCTCGAAGGGTGCGTCGTGATTGAGAATGTCTGTCCAAGGCATGGTGGATGTGCTTATTATAGATGTACTTTTAAAGGCTTGGTTAAAACTGCAAACGCGAAATTAGATGATGCCTTCAACGATCGACTTAATGGTATCCGCGATTTGGTCTACGGATTGGGTCGCGTCGACGACGGTGCATTTGGGGCACGACTGAGCCTCGGTCAGAAACCCAGATCGAACGGCTGAGAAATACTCGATGCCTCGTGACTCCATCCGGTCGCGCGTATCGCCAAGTCGCTTCATCGCGACGTCGACAGGGATATCGAGCACGAAGGTGTGGTCGGGCCGAAGCCCGTCGGTGGCAAAATCATTGACCATGCGGATGTCTTCAGGCTTGAGCTTGCCAGCATGGCCTTGATAAACAATCGTCGACATTACGAATCTGTCTAAGATGACGAAATTCCCGTCGGCAAGTGCTGGTTTCACGATCTCCTGCACCAGCTGGGTGCGGGCGGTGCTGAACAACATCATCTCCGATCGCATGTCGATCGTCGTTTCTCCCTTACTTAATAGGAGATCTCTCAACGCTTCGCCCAACTGCGTGCTGCCGGGGTCTTTGCAGACGATGGTTTTCTTCTTCGTTTGTAGATACGCGCGGAGCAGGTCGATCTGTGTCGACTTTCCCCCGCCATCGATACCGTCAAAAACAAAAAGCATTCAGCGTTCCAGGGTCCTAAGGGCGTTTGAGAGCCAGTTTGGCGTTTATATGTAACGGGCTGTATTGTGTCGATTTTCATGACTTTTGCCAGACAGGAGACTTCGCGGTTTGATTCAGTGCGAAAAATTGCGAACAAGTCGGCGAGAGGTGCGTATCACCGGTGGCAGATAACTACACGAAGGCTCAATCGGCTGCCTTCTTCGTTAGTTTCGTCAAAATCATTACACCCATCGAAGGCGCTACAGCTTAACGCTATTACCGAAGAAATCAGTGAATAACTCCAGCAATGGCTAAACTTTCCAGCTTCACCATTTTCGATTGCCGTCAAAATCCGAAGGGTGTTTGTTGAAACGTGGGAAATTTCTACCGTTTTACCTTTTATGTTTCTTATTAAGTCTTACCTTTTCACGGAGCGGTACGTTCTTCAACATTTTTTTGGTTGTTGGAGACGTTTCGCTAATCCCTACAAGTGATTTTTCAGAATGAGTTTCAAGTCTACCCTTGGAGCGAGAACAAAATGTTACGAACAAAACTACTCATCCTCATCGTTGTTGCTTTGACTTCGCAATTGACAATGGTTTCCGAAGCGCAAGCTGGTCCATTGTTGGATTGGTTGAAAGGCATTCGACGAAACTGTGCAAAACCGACTCTCCCTCAGTACGGTTACGCAGCACCGTCAACGACAACGCCAAACGTCGCGAACTTGCAGCCTGGACAATGTCTAAAGACGTGTCAGCAGACCTGCAGCCGCACGGTCGTCAACTACGTGCCCTATACGGCTTACCGTACAAACTGGAACCGTGTTCCAGTTACGCAGTACCGCCCGGTCACCAGCAGCGACCCATGCACCGGTTGCACGATGACCTGCATGAAGCCTTGCACAACCTACACGTACAAAATGCAGCGTGTGCCGTACACCACGTATCGACCTGTCTATCGTCAAGAGTCATACAAGGTTCCAGTGACAACATTGGTGAACAGTTGCAACACCGGAAGCTGTGCACCTGCACCTTGTAATACCTGCGGCACAGGTAACGTAGGTGCGGTTCCAAATTATGCTCCACAGCAACCATCGTATTCTGCACCTGTCTATTCGCCACAAATGCAAGGAACGTTGCCACAGGGTATGTTGCCGGCAGACACAGTGCCGAGTCTATCGCCGACCCCCGCAGGTTCTTCGACACGCATGTCGATTCCTTCAGGATCGCTTTCGACCGAATCTAGCTATCAGTTGCAGTCGGCTTATCAACGTACGCCAGCGACTTATTCTGCACCGGCAACCGCAACGCCTCACACGGCAGCACGTGTACCGGATGTCAACTCAGCGACTCAAGGAATCCGCCCGCAGACAAGCCAACGTCCTTTCTTGGAACGTTTGCAGAATCAGGGCAGTGATCTCCGGGGCAACGGCAGTACGAAGCAAGCAAAAGCTGCACCTGCTGAAATTAAGCCCACGACGCAGTTGACTTCACTTCATCGGCGTTGGAGTTACTCTCCGGTTAGGCTTGCGAGCAACCGCTCTGAATCGAAAAAAGCTTCATCGTTCTCTTCGGTTGAAACACGCGAACAGATTAACAGTGTTTGGGACGACGTTAAGTAGTCTTCCAAGCAATAGACAACTGCAATAGACAACTGCAATAGATTCATCTCGTCACGTGCGATAGTTGCGAAGATGAGATGAATCAACGAAAACAAGCGATCCAGAAATGGATCGCTTTTTTCGTGGTAACGCGAAATGGATTTACCTCGATTTTTATCGACGGCGACGCAATCCAAGAAGTGCGAAACCACCCATTAGCAAGGCTAAGGCAGAAGGTTCAGGAACACTTTGGAGGGCGCCCATTTCGATCTGCACATTGTCTAGGCGATGGATGTGAGAGTTATCATCAGGCCCATCTACACCAGTGCCTGTTGTTTCATCAGAAAATGACAAGCGAAAATTCACTACGTCGTTTTGGTTCAAAGTACCAAGCTGGCTAAGAAGATCAAACGTGACAACGTTACTTCGCGATGTCGCTAAGGGCAAATTGTTGTTGACCGAGTTTTGGATTTGCAAGCTATCGTTTCCTGAAATAACACCTAAGTTTTGAAAACCACTACTTCCATTTGCTCCGATCACTTCCGCATGGGCGCGAACAGAATAGGTGTAGTCGGTATTGCCTTCGGGATCATTTACGGCCCCTTCAGTCGCCCAATAATTAAAGCTGAGCGTGTCCAGATTTAGCTGGGGGTCATCGACCTGGATCGAGAATTCTTGATACGCGGCCGAAGGTGCAATAATATTGTGATTGTCTAAAGTCACCGAGCTTTGCACGTAAAAGTGCCCATCAACTGGGGGCGCGGCTGCGTTGTTGCTGGGTACAATACCCGATCGGTGAGGAGTGCTGGTACCGCCGATTGCAATTGAACGTGTGTTGTAAACGCCGTTGGTCGTTGAGGAAGTATTAACGACTGAGTTGGTCTGATCGCCAGCAAGTGGCTGGGGAGCAATTTCCACATTCGCATCGTAGAGAGCAACAATTCCAGCGTTGACGTTGGTCGTCATTGCGATGACAGCAAAGAGGAAAATGATAGTGGAGAAATTTTTGTAGGTCATGTCCGTTACCTCGGGGGGAGAAAGTAAATCCATTTCGCTGCGGATTATGCAAACCTTCCTCACGCTCGCCAATAGCAGTAAAACAAATTTTTACAGATCTCATTCTGCAATCGTTACCTAAGTCGTTCGAAGAAAATAATTCTTGATGATGTAAGTTCTTTGAAAGGCTGGGGATAGAAACCCGTGACGAACATTCTTAGATAAGTTGTGAATCCAAAAAACTACTCAGATTTTTTTCAACGTCTCTTTGCTATCATTAAATCAAAACTGAAATGAAAGAAATTAGACATCGTTGAAACAACAAAAGTTGACCTTGACGCATTCAAGTGCAATTGATCTCAATATTTAGACGGCACAACAGAGAACTTATCGATAGGGTGCAGACGCGGTTTTCCCATGGGTATTATTGATTTTTTAAGCAGCTTTGAGCTGATGCGTCCCCTTTCGTTTCAGCAGCATCCTGATTCCTTCGCCGCAACGCGTGTGACGCTGTATGAGCGGCTGATGGAGGTTGTCAAATCATTGCATCGACAACACGAGCAGTCCCAAGATCGTTTGCAGAATCGATCTCAATCACCAATTGATTCCGCAATCTTCATCGCCGCGCACTTCCCCGATGAGTTCTTTCGTTTGCAAGAAGAGCTGGACAAGCAAAAAATTGAATATGAAATCATCACGCGCCCGTTGGACTCACAGTGGTTTCTTGATCATTCCGTTGGGGACTCACACATCATCTATTTGGCACTGGCCGAGTTCCTAACTGAGACAACTTTCGGCGAAAACGTAGCATTTGGCACAGCGCTAGATCTCATTGTGGTCGATCGACACCCAGAGCCCTTCCGAGACGCCCTACTCGTGCAGTTCGCCCGAGATTTCCCTGCTATCACCAGAATGGGATACTTTATGGCGTTGGACGATTGCGTGCTTAATTCCGTAGTAAATGACACGACTTTGCTGGTCCTCGACCAGATGGGCATCGATGATCGGGGCTTAATTTCTAGTGGCATCATCTCCAAACGAATTAAAAAAGTGCTCGCCAGAGAGCAGAAACAGCGAACCGTAGAAGGTACTCCCGCAGATTCAGCCGAAGATTGGTTTGAGATTAACGTGGCTTCGCCTGATGGCCCTTATTTTAAATGATCTGATCTCAACAAAACAAACCCGATGTGCCAGCGAGTGATTTTTTTCCGGTGCGTGGCGACTCACTTGCTGGCGCTGCGGGTTCGTATTTGGGGCTTGCGTCCCAAAAAGAACTTAAAGGAGGGGGCATTGGCTACGAAGAAAACCATACTACCAATGCAACGCCCGTTACCGCGATCAATGTCCCCATGAAACCGCGCACGGAAAGCCGTTTTCCATCCCAGATCCAAATTACAGGCACGGCAAACAGTGGGCAGGTGGAGAGCAGCGTTTGAGCGATCGCGACGTCCGAGTTCTTGTACGCGACTTGGCATAGCCAAACCCCCATCCACGTTCCCATCACGGTGGCAGGCAGTAGTAGCTTCAGCATGTCAAACTGAAGAAGGCTCCGTACAATAGTTCTAAGTTTCCCACGCCAATAGTAAAAAACGACCAGCACGACCACGCCGACGGCGATGCGATAAATAGCGGCCTCTAAACCGCTACAGTCTCTTGAACCGACCCGCGAAAGAACGCCGCCCACTGACTGGCAAAACGCTGCAGCGACCCCGCACCAGACTCCGGCGGCGACTTTGCCCGGATACACATTAGGCGCTTCTTTGGCGGCAGCATCGTCGGTCAAAACAATCACCAACCCTCCCACCGTCAGCAAAATCCCCACAACAGCAACGATTAACAATTGCTCGCGTAGAAACACTAACCCCAATGCGACAGAAAAGATGGGGCTGGTCGTCGCCAACATCAAAGCTATCCGGGGCCCTAAAATTTGTAGGCTACGCAGGAAAAGTGTGTCACCGATCGCAACGCCAATTAATCCGCTGACAATCAAAAAACCAATTGACAAAGCCGAAGCGGTGAAAGCGGCTTCATCGGTAGCTGCCGTTAGCACGCCCAAGTGCAACAACATCAGCACGAGTCCAATCACGTTCTTGCTGAGGTTCATCGCCCCAGCGGATAGCCTGATGTGCCGCCAGAAAAGGCTGGAGACTGACCAAACAAATGCTGCGGTCAGAGCCGCAACTTCGCCGATTCCAAACATATATCAGTTGCCCAACGGGGCGCTCATCTTGGGGCAGAGACTTAATATGGATTCGGAGAAGACGTATTCGCTACGCCCCAGAAATAATGATCGCTCATCGACCAGTCCGTTCACGACGGCCACGATTTTCCTGAATCAATGGTAACGGAGAGGTGAGCTGCTCATTGGCATCACCGCCTATAATTGTCTGAGCCAAATCACCAACGACCACCTCTTTTTGCATCTGTTGACCGTTACGAATAAGCACAACATCGACTTTGCTATTCGGCTGGGACATCTCCGCTAATTGATAGAGCGTGTTGTAGCGGCGAACTACCTTTCCATTCCAGGAACGAATAACGTCCCCTCCGCGGATGCCCGCTCGGTCGGCTGGAGAATTGGCCACCACGCCATCGAGCAACGCTCCATCGAGGTCCGGCAGAGCCCAGTTGGTGGCCAACCGATGGCTTACTTCCAGCGGATGCACTCCCAAGTATCCGCGGACAACTTTTCCTTTTTCAATCAGCTGCTGGTAAACAAATTTAGCGGTTGAGCTGGGAACAGCAAAACTGATCCCTTGGAAACTCTCTCCATAGATAGACGTGTTGATGCCGATTACATCACCGTTAGCATCAACCAACGGGCCACCGCTATTTCCGGGGTTCACAGCAGCATCCGTCTGCAGGAGGTTCTGTTTTCGCGTTTTATCACCCGGTCGATCTTTACCACTGAGGATTCCAGAGGTGACCGTTTGATTGTAGCGATAGGGGCTTCCGATGGCCCACACAATTGACCCCACACTTGCTGCGTCACTGTCTCCCCACTTCGCGGGGACAAGACTTTGAGCGTCAATTTTAAGTACGGCAAGATCACTAAAGAGATCGATACCTATCAGTTTCGCTTTGTACCGACTACGGTCATGTAGTTGCACTTGGCACGAAGAGGCGTCTTCCAAAACATGCGCGTTGGTAATGATGTAGCCCTCGGAAGACATTATCACCCCCGATCCAAATCCTGTCAGATGGCTTCCCGAGAGGTCTCCGGCAATTGCTTTGACGGCGTTAATACTGACAACACTGGGACGGACCTTGTGTGCGACCAATTGAAACGCCTTCGAAACTTTCTCCAGCGGTCGCCCTTCGAGAAGTTGGACTGCACTTTCGTATTCGGCACGGACCTTACCACGGGTTGCTGCGAAATTGTATTCTTCCACCAACCTCGGCCCAATCAGCCAAGCCGCCAACAGCAGCACCGTCGAAGTAAACAACGTGTATGCCGGCCAAAGCGAACCGCTGTTGTTCGATTGTAGATTTCTCTTTCGAAATTCGTTCTCCTGTTGTCGCCGCAGTAGCTCTTGATCGCGTCGGGACAATGGCTGTGATTCGCTATCTAGAGAATCTACTGCTGCCGCGGGAGCCTCTGAAGCAGATTCTTGCAGCGGAACCGAAGCAGTCTGATCTAGAGGTTTATGCGACAAACCACCATCGGCTGCCTCATCGAAACCATCCGAGCCTTGTTGGCGTCGAATAACCTGTAACTTTGCCGATTGCGATTCTGCATTCTTCACTTCACTTGAGCTTGAGCTTGAATCAAGGAAATGCGGTTTGAAATTTGACGGATCTATCGCCATGGACAATCCTAAAGGAGTTCAATTAGACACAATTATTGTAACCAATTATCTGACTTATCAGTTCCAAATATCATCCGAATCTTTACTCTCTTAAGCGACGATTTTGGGGAAATTTTGCAACAGTTAAACAGGGCGCGGCAAGTGGCTAGGGTATTTAGGCCTCTTCTAAGTTGGCCACCGTGTCAATTTGGCTAAAGAACAGGATCTGAACGGGATCTAAGCCATTCGTTTGAAAAGCACAGAAAAGAATAAATAGACAAAGCATTAATGAATTGCTGCTATCCCATAACATCTTGGCCGCAGCCTCGTATCGCTCAGTGGTATATAATTAGTGGAGTCTCTTCCTGACATCGAAAGAATCAAATTGCAAACAACTTTCAATTCCAATCTAGTGCTTCGCCTGTTTAGCTGCCTGTGGTTGTTGACAACACCTTCAAGTGCCCAAGACCGACCGGCCCAAGCCGAGGAACGATTGGTGAGCCTGGGGATTTTGAAGTCAAAGAAAATCACTGAAAGTAGTGGGCTGGCTCGATCCCATTTCATCGAAGATGCTTGGTGGACAATGAATGATTCAGGGCATGGCTCAGACGTCTTCATGTTTGGCGATCAAGGGCAAACAATAGCCGCATGCGAAATTAAGGATTCCAAGAACAGAGACTGGGAAGCGATGTCAGGCTTCCAACGTAACGGCAAAAAATATTTGCTGGTCGCCGATGTCGGCGACAACGTGGCGCGTCGAGAACGGTGTCAACTATATGTTTTCGAAGAACCAAAATTCAAACCGAAAAAAAAGAAATCGTTCTCCAAGAAGCTGCAAGCGATGAGGTTTGAATTTCGCTACGAAGACGGCCCTCGAAACTGCGAAGCCGTCGCGTGCGCTCCAGATGGCGAATCAGTGTTCTTGATTGAGAAGATTTTTTTGGAAACCAACAAACGCAGCCAACCCGGAATCTACGAACTCAAGTTGGCCTGGGAAGAAGATGACCTTGAGGCCCAGCAATCCTCGTTGCTGGTCGCCAAACGCATCGCGTCTTTTCCTTTTCGAGGCGTCACAGGCATGTCGATTTCACCAAACGGCAAACGCCTAGCCGTTCGAAATTATCTGACGGCTCACCTTTTCGAACGTCTTGCTGTTGGTGGAAATCTTCCAACATGGGAGCAAACATTCCGAAACTCAAAACCAAAATCAGTCCCCATGCCGCTGCAGGTACAAGGGGAGGCGATTTGCTTCACACGCGACAACGAACACCTGATCGTGACAAGTGAAACTGCTCGTCAGACGATTTGGAAAGTTAGAGTTGCGAAAGCTCCCGTTGCTTCTGAGAAAAAATCACTGGATAATGTGCACCAAGAAGCACTAGATACCGCCGACGCGCTCAAGTAATCAGCAGCCCCCCCTCAACACCACCGAAGCTTAATAGGACACTGCGATGGAACAACTTCTCCAACACCTTACTTGGCTTGATGATCGACAAGAAGAAATGCTTTCACAGATTATCGAGCTCTGCAATATCAATTCCAACACGATCAACTTGGCTGGAATCGCGTTAGTCAAAGAAAAGTTAGTCGGTTATTTTGAATCCTTGGGCGGCGATTTGGAATTGATCGACACCGAACCGATGACAACGATCGACGACGAAGGTAATAGCTCAAAGCAACCCCTAGGCGAGATTATACATATCGTAAAGCATCCCGATGCACCAACAAAAATCATGCTGTGCATTCACATGGATACCGTCTATTCACAGGACGACGAATTTCAGATTTGTCAAATGACTGAGGGTGGGCAGCTAAATGGCCCTGGTGTTGCCGATGCAAAGGGCGGCCTGATCGTGATGCTCTATGCGCTCAAAACGCTCGAGCAAAGTCCTCTGGCAGGAAAAGTTGGTTGGGAAGTCATCATCAATCCCGATGAAGAAATCGGATCTCCCGGTAGCGAGTCGTTCATCCGTTGCCGAGCGCCGCTTTGCGACTTTGGATTGTTGTTCGAACCCGCTTTACCGGGCGGCCACATGGTGTCAGACCGCAAGGGATCAGGGAATTTCACATTCATCGTACGAGGCAAATCAGCTCATTCCGGTCGAGATTTCGCCGAAGGTAGAAACGCCATCACCGCACTCGCAAGATTGCTTGACGAAATTGACCGCCTTAATGGCGAACCTGACGTGATCTTCAACGTGGGTCGCGTCAGCGGAGGAGGGGCATTAAATATGGTCCCTGATCTTGCCGTTGGACGAGTCAACGTTCGAGTCAAGGATTTGGAGGAACAAAACGGCGTTGAAATTGATTTTGAAGACTTGGTTGAAAAATACAATGAACTCGATGGCATTTCAGTCCAGATGCACGGGCGTTTTACCTCCCCCCCAAAACCGACAGACGAAGCTGCTAAAAAAGTTCAGCAACGGATCTCAAGTTGCGGCGAGGCATTAGGGATTTCCTTCGAGTTCAAGGCCACTGGTGGTGCCAGCGACGGCAACAAATTTTCCGATGCTGGCTTACCCAACGTCGATACTATGGGACCTTGCGGTGGCAACATTCACAGCAACAAAGAATTCTTGATCCCCGAAAGCCTCGTTCCCCGCACGAAGCTCGCCGCTTTGGCGATACTTAGCTTCGCTTCAGAAACCTAAAGGCGGGTTGCCTTTATCTCTCACATTCTCCCAATCGAGAGGCTCGATACTAAACTCTTCGCGACTGCAGCAGCTCGCAAGGTGTGACATTCGTCCCGACTGAAAGCAACCAGAAGGCCCCTTTTCTCCCTTAAAATCTCGGGATTTTCCGAACAGTCCAATATTGAGGTAATCATCCCCAACTAACACAGAATTTGGGCACCATAATTTTGTTTTATCAGGAGTTAGCATTAAACGAGATCGTACTTTTGATAGCGCATGCCATCCGAACGCAATTTCACCAAAGTGTCTAATTGGCTAAATAAGCTCTTTTCTCTTCTCTTTGCTTTCTTCCACCAATATGAGAACCGGACTCTTCAATTCAATTGTAAAGATTGAATCGCTGGCAGCGATTCTTTTAATACTAACGATTGCTCTTTTGATTGTGTATCAAACGTTTACAAGAGAGTTAACCGTTGACGCACAAGCGGTGAATTGGTCGACCCAAACCTCTGATGATCGCGGAAACGGCGGTTCTAGCTTTACCGAAGATCTTTCAAGTTCCGATGAGTTGAGCTTTTCATACACGACTCAGGACAATAGCAAACAATCTTACGCCGTCTTCCTTATCTCGCCGCCAGCTGAAGAGATGCTACTAGATCTGGATTGGTTTACTGAGATCACAATTCAAGCTCGTGCCATAGGTGAGAGGAAGCAACAATTCCTCATCTATCTTAGAGACCGTCCTGAGCATCTCGTTCCCGATGGAGATCCGAGCACCAGCAAATATAACGAAGCTTTCTTCGAACTCACTGAGCAGACGCAGTCAATTTTACTCCCCAGAGAGTGTTTTGTTGTCCCTCGATGGTGGATTGCAGAGAAAGCGATACTGCCCGAAGACGCATCCCCTTCATTTTCAAATTTCGAATTTATTGAGATTGCAGTTTGCATTCCCAACCAAGCCAACAGCGGTGTGGTTGTAATCGAAAAAATTGGATTTCGAGGCCCATGGATACCACCGGTCAAATTTTACAAGCTCTTGCTTAGTATCTGGTCCTTACTAGCCCTGCCTATGAGTTTCAAAGTTTTCCAGAACATAAGAAAGAAGAGAGCGATTCGGCGTGTTCGACGGAATCAAGTAGCTCATCAAGAATCTGGCTCAAAACAAGATTTACAATCCACAACTTGCAAATCCGGGACGTCTGACACCATTGAAGTTGAAATCTACGACGAACTGTCAGGGCTGCCTACCAATTTTGGTTTGCAAGGCGCTATCGATGCAGCATTACGAGACGTCCGCAATGGTGAGACACAAGCAAATATTATCCTAGTTGATATCGATGATATGCAAAGGCAGAATCAAATCAATGGCATGTCAGCTGGAAATGAGTTGATTCGGCAGATCGCAAGTATTCTTGAAAAGAATATTCCTGAGAGCCACACAGTCGGTCGATGGAGGGATGACAAATTCTTAATTGTGTGTCATGGCACTGACCGCGATCAATCAAGGGAACTGGCTTGTAACTTGAGAAGACGCGTCGACGAAGGAACAACAGCTACCTGTAGCTTCGGTGTACACCAGCTCAATCCAATCAACAGTTTCGAAGAAGCCTTCGAACGCGCAACAAGGTGTATCCAAGAGGCCAAATTTAATGGGAAAAACAAGGTCGTCTTGCTTAATCTGCGTTCTACAATGATTCCGCTAGAAAGCAGCGGTTCCGCTATGGCCGGTCTATCTTCTTCAGAGCATTTAATTTGACAGACAGTTTTGCTTTGGTCAGCTTGAGACTACTTCAGGAAAGTCAAGTCTCACGCTTTCCCGATAGTCACGATGCATTTTCAGTACCACCAACGCCCTGAAAACCATCGTGGAAAACGCCCCCACAACAAAGCTTAACGCGGCCGTGTGGAGCGTTGGCTGGGCGAAAGAGAAATTCATACTGATCGTGGCGACCAAGCCAAATGCCGCCGCGTAAAAGCAATAGATGGGTCTGTCCGCCGCCAGGATGCAGCAGGTAAGCAGGAAGCTGAGCCCAAAACAGGGCACCGCCAAGCTCAACAGAAACGTGACGCTGTTTCCGCCGCCACTGGTTGCGGCAAAGTAATCCGAGTACTTTTCGCCGAACGAAAACGTTGTCAACCACTCGCCAACGAAAAACAGCGATGCTGAAAACGCGATGAGGACCAAGCTTACAAATGCGCTGTAGGTCAGTAGGATTGAAAACATTCCCTTCCATCCCCGGTCGTTAAATTCGCGCGCCATACTGGGTGCGAAAACACTTGAAACACCCAACAAAAACGGATTCGCTAGAAATACGATCGTTAAGCAAGCCGAATAGACGCCAGCGTCTCTTTCTCCGACGTTGGAAATTAAAAACCATTGTGAAAAGAACATCATGGCGACCGAGCAGATGTTCTCGCCGGCAATCCATTTCCCATAACTAAAATTGTCGATCGCCTGCTGTCTTACGCCGACCACCTCTAGCGTGAATGCCTTTTTGAAAAAGATCCACCAACCTATTAGGCAAATGAAATTCGCCGCGACCGTAATACCAAAAACCGTCGCAGCGTTGACTTGAGCGAAATAAATTAGACCGCCAATGAGCAGCAAAAAACTGGCGGCAAATCCAAGTTCCAACATCGCGGATTCCCGTACGCGTAGGTTCGCCAGCAGCCAACGCTTGGAGAATTCCTTGATCGCTTGGAAGGGCATCAACACCGTCAACACGATCATCGCCCACAGAAACCCTTGCCCGATTTCAATGAAAGCATACTGGTACCAAGTCACAATCCCCGTAACGACCAACGCAGCGATCGCAAACATCAGCGACAAACACAGCATCTTTCCAGCAAACTTTTGCTCAACCGTCTTCTTCTCTCGATGATTGAAAAAGGTCAGTGGCGTCGTCACAAATGCTTCGTGCAAGGCAAGCACCAACATCATGATCCCAAACGCCGCGTCGTAGTAGGCAAGATCTGCCTCGGAGCCGTAGCCGGATTCTCCGGATCCAAACCGTCCACCAACGACCATCTTCGAGAAGAATCTCGTAATACTCAAAATCCCCTGCGCAGCCAACGCCCAAAACACGGTCCACGGCAAACTTGCGCGGATCTTATCCAAGTATTGCAACTTGGGACTAACGTAGGGATTAGAAATGATGGAGTCCTCAAAATGGCCTGCTTCGGGCGGGAGGCGGGCGCTAAGTATACTCGGGATACTCAATATACTCTCGATGCTGATTTTTAGCTGTCCCCAAAACCACAATTTTGCTCGCTCATACAAGTCCTGAACTTGCCCTTCTGTGAGTGAAAATCCAGATTGGTAGAATTCATAAAACCGGCTTTATCGTGACTCGTTACCGACACGCACAGAGGCCAATTGTAGGCAATCTAACCGGCGCTGGCCCGGCGGCCACAATTTACAATGGCCGTCGCTCCGCCAGCGATCGACACAAGCCGGACGAGAAGTTTCGTTTTATTGATACTGATTCATTTTACCGGTTGCGGTTGACGTTTGGTTTTCGACAATTTGGCCATCCAAACCGACTTCTTTCAATTCACGGAAACCACTCTGAAAATGCCTGCACCTCAAATTAAGCGAGCCCTCATTAGCGTCAGCGATAAAACCGGTATCATTGAATTTGCAAAGTCTTTAGCAGACTCAGCCGTTGAGATTTACAGCACCGGCGGAACTCGTAGACACCTCAGCGAAGCAGGCATTGAAGTCGTCGACGTGGCGGAGTACACGAGTTTCCCAGAGATGATGGACGGTCGCGTGAAGACGCTTCACCCGAAAATATTTGCGGGCATCCTATGTCGCCACGACCTCGAATCCGATATGAAATCATTGGCGGACCACAACATCAAAACTTTCGAATTGGTCGTCGTCAATCTTTATCCGTTTGCTGCCACGATCGCCAAAGAGGGTATTACAGAATCCGACGCGATTGAACAGATTGACATCGGAGGCCCTAGCTTAGTTCGTGCTGCCGCGAAGAACAACAAATTTGTCTCCGTTGTAACTTCCAGTGCGCAGTATGACGACGTGATTAGCGAATTGAAAACATCAAAGTCAACATCCGATGGCCTGCGGCGCCGCCTAATGGCAGAAGCTTTCGAGCACACCGCAGCCTACGACACGACGATCGCTGACTACTTTGCATCAACCGGCGAAGAAGAAACGTTCGCCCCCTCTATCAACATACGGCTAAAACGAGAAGCCGTTCTGCGATACGGTGAAAACAGCCATCAGCAGGCCGCGCTCTACAGTTCAGAAAAGGTCGGCGAAGCAAACTTGATCGATGCGACGCAACTAAACGGAAAGCAATTGTCGTACAACAATTTGCTCGATCTTGATGCGGCGTTGAACATGGTGCGCGGATTGCCTGATCCTGCCTGTTCGGTGATCAAACATAACAACCCCTGCGGCGCGGGGACGGCATCCACATTGGCTGAGGCTTGTGAGAAAGGCTTTGCAGGTGATCCGGTTAGCGCGTTCGGCAGCGTCATAGGCATCAACCGTCCCATCGACGCTGCGACGGCAGAATTTTTGGCCGAGGGTGAATTTTTTGTAGAAGCAATCGTTGCGCCAAGCTTCGAGGAGGATGCACTTAACATTCTCAAAACAAAACCCAAGTGGAAAAAGAACGTGCGTTTGCTGTCCGTTGGCGATCTCAGGCCAAACGCCCCAACGATTGAATACCGCAATCTAGTGGGTGGCATGGTGGCGCAACAGTCCGATAACCAACCCGATAACTATACGGATTGGAAAGTCGTTACCGAAAACCAACCGGATGATGCCTTGATGGACGAACTTAAGTTCGGCTGGCACATGGTGCGTTTCATTAAATCCAATGCCATCTGCCTTTCAAAAAACCGAGCGCTGGTAGGCGTCGGTGCGGGACAAATGAGCCGTGTAGATTCGGTACAAATCTCTATCCGTAAAGCAGGCCCCGAAAACGCCGTGGGTTCGGTACTTTCGTCGGATGCTTTCTTCCCATTCGCAGACAGCATTCCCTTGGCCGCAGCGGCTGGAGTGAAAGCCATCATTCAACCCGGCGGCAGTGTGCGGGACAAAGAAGTTATCGCAGCTTGCAACGAGCACGGAATTCCGATGGTGTTCGCCGGCAACCGCCACTTCCGCCACTAGAGAGCACACATCAAATTGATCGTCAGTTGGCAAACGCCTCCACTGCCGACCAGGAACTTCGCCGATGAAAAGAACCGCTGCCGTCCTCGGTCCGACACCACCGTTTATTCGGTGGGCGATCGAACACAATTGTGCGCTGCGTGACATAGAGGTTGAAAACTTAGCCGATCAAACGTTTCGGCAATTAAGAAACGTACGTGTGCTCTCCCAAGGATATCGCGAGAACCGCGTGCTCGAGGACATCTGCGTTCATCCGGCCCCACTCTCCGACGCATCTTTAGTCCGTGCCTTCCACGCCGATGAAGTCTTTGATTTCTTTGGCGACGCGGCATCCTTATCGGAGCAATGCGGCAATTGTCGCGCGAATTGCGGTGCCCGGCTAAAGACCGATTGGGCCGGTTGTTTTGGATTGCTGCCAGTGAATCTAAACTTCACTTTTGGCCATACGGCTCAGTCTCAAGTCATGCCGGCTGACGATTTGATTGCGTTGGTTGAGCGGGCGTTGTTAGACCAAGCGTTGTCAGAACGGGCGATGGCTGAGAAAAACAGTTTCTACAAGCTATGGATGAAGAAATGGATCGGAGGACAAGCAATCGAAGAACTTGCGTCACTCTTCGACTTAGTCATCTCCGAGCGTCCACAGCACGTAGAACTTCGGCAATTTGCGGACGCCTGCCGGCGATGTGCTGATCACAACATGCGCCTTTTTGCCGAATTTGTCCCGGGTGGTTTTTCTGATGGCATCCACTGGAAACTGAATCGCGCCTGTGAGACATGTCGATTCGAATCACCGATGCCTCGGGAAAAGGGCACCCCTTGCCCGGTTTGCAAGAATCGTCACCAAGATGATCCTGGAAAGAAAGCGAAGGTGCTAGGCCTGCGTCCATACCTTTTGCTTGAACGTGTTCTCGGAAAAACACAGACACAAGAATTTGTCACGCGATATAAAAAGACACAATCTAGCGGCTGAAAAAACCACGGAGGGAATCTTTGGTCTCAAACTCTGCGTACAGTTTCTCTAACGCATCGAGTTGCAGTTCCAACCAACCTTCCAACTCGGCCTCAGATCGAAAAGGATTCGCCTGCTTCGTGTTAGAAGCGATCTTCGGGAGATCGTTACTAAGATTGTCGTATCGTTGGGTGTTGGTCATCACCAGTCTCACGTTTAAGTTAAAGTAAGTTTGACAGGTTTTGGAAGCAGCTAATCACTTTTTAGACGCAAAATGTGTGCCGAATGTTTCGTGAAATCCGAACCGTTTTGCCCACAAAAGCAAATATCTAAGTTTTCCACGGTATTTGGCCGTACTTCATCGCTGCAACTAATAAAAAACCGAATTTTGTGATCCATCGTCAACAATATGACGTCGCGAATCCGCGACAGGTTCACGCTTTTTCGCAACGTAGTTGATACAAATTTGCAACATTCCCACTTCGTAAATACCGCGTCGTTTGGCTTCAAAGTAACGACGCTCAGCCCTTACCAATAAATGACTTCCTCGCATTCAAGTAACAACGATAAATATTGTCTTCCGCCGCAATCGGTTATCGATATCATCAACGCGCAACCTGAACCCAGCGTAATCATCAGTCCAGATGGGCGCGGCATGTTACTGATCGAGTTCGATGCAATGCCCGACATCGCAGACCTTGCACGGCCGATGGATTGTTTGGCTGGGCTAAGAATTGATCCTCATGCCAATACAATATACAGTTCCAGCTACCGCAAAGGGTTGCTGTTTCAAGCAATCGATCCCTCAGCGAAGAACGGCGGACAAAACGGTGGCGACAAAACTACGCCTCAGCGAATCAAGATGCCTTATGGGCCTCCCAAGATTGGGTTAGTGAAATGGTCACACAACAGCCATGACTTCGTGTTTACCTTACTGACTACCGAAGGTACGGCCCTCTATTGTGCCAACGTAGATTCTCTTACCCCCAAGTTAGTCCATCCGCGGTTCTCTTCGGTGCTGAACGGACTTCACTGGATGCCCGATGGAAAGCACCTTATCTTTTCTGTTGTTCCCGAGCATTACAATCCGCCACAGGCTCCTTCGTCTCCAATCGGTCCACGAATTCAGGAATCTTCCGGCGACACCTCGCCAACGCGCACCTATCAGGACCTACTCAAGACGCCTCATGACGAGGAACTTTTCGAATTCCATGCAACGACTGAGATTGTCATCGCCAACACAGACGCACAGATCACCCAACGTTGGCCGCGCGGCATGTACGCAGACGTTTCGCCGGCTCCTGACGGCAATCACTTCCTGGTGACGCGACTTAAAAAACCGTTTTCTTATCTGCTTACCTACCAGCAATTTGCAATGGACGTCGACGTCTGTCGCGTCGATGGAAAATCTATTATTCAAATTGCCGATATACCAGTCGCAGAAAACATTCCCATCGAAGGTGTCCGCATCCAACCAAGAATGATCCATTGGATGTCATCGCGTGGCGCGTCAGTAGCCTACACCACAGCCCTTGATGGCGGCGATCCTAACCAAACTGCCGACTTCCGCGATCAAGTTTGGATCACCGAAGCACCGTTTTCCGAGGCTCCGACGCCAATGATGAAGGTCCATCATCGCCACTACGGTATTTCGTATTTCGCTCAACCCAATCTCATGATTACGACCGAATATGATCGCGACCAGCGCTGGCTGAAGAACCGCTTGTACGATACGGAGGCATCGCTGAAGGATGCAACCACCATCGTTGACCGCAGCATACGCGATAAGTACAACGATCCTGGTCGCGTCATCCAGCGCTGCGATTCCAAGGGCCATTATATCGTCGATCAGCGCGATGACGTCGTCTTCCGAGCAGGCATGGGCGCAAGCGAAGCTGGCAACCGACCGTTCCTCGACCAACAAAATCTAAAGACGCTTCAGACGGATCGAATCTGGCAATGCGACGACCAATCGCTGGAATCAATCGTGAAACTTCTGCCCGGAGATTCGTCGGACGACTTGGTTTGGTTATCGTCACACCAAACGCCCAACTCTCCGCCAAACTTACTGCTTCGCAAATACGATTCCCCCCGCAATCCACTTTCTGAGCCTCGACAGGTAACGCGTTTCAGCGATCCAACTCCGCAGATACGCGATATCAAGAAGGAAATCGTCACCTACCAACGATCCGACGGCGTCCAACTATCGGCGACGCTTTACCTGCCCGCCGACTATCAGCCAGGCCAGCGTCTGCCGCTGCTGGTGTGGGCTTATCCGCAGGAGTTTAACGATCCTTCGACTGCCGGCCAAGTATCCGGAAGCGACCAACGTTTTACTCGCATGACAGGTATCTCACATCTAACGCTCGTCACGCAAGGCTACGCCGTGATGGACAATTCGACGATGCCTGTGATCGGCGATCCCGAAACGATGAACGACACTTTCATCGAACAAATCGTTGACGCGGCTCAGTCAGCTGTCGATTTTGCAGTGAATCGTGGCGTCGCCGATCGGCAGCGGACGGCGGTGGGCGGGCACAGTTATGGTGCCTTCATGACAGCCAACCTGATGGCTCACAGTGAGATCTTTCAAGCCGGAATCGCGCGTAGCGGCGCCTACAATCGCACGCTGACGCCGTTTGGATTCCAATCGGAGCGCCGAAGTTACTGGGACGCCAAGCACATTTACAATAGCATCAGCCCGTTCATGTCCGCCGATAAGATTCAGCGACCGTTGTTGATCATGCACGGCGAAAAAGACAACAACTCGGGCACGTTCCCACTTCAAAGCGAGCGGCTCTACCAAGCCATCAAGGGCAACGGTGGCACGGCACGATTAGTGGTGCTGCCGCATGAATCGCACGGCTACATCGCCACACAGAGTGTGTTGCACACCCAAGCCGAAATGATCAAGTGGTTAGAAAAACACGTCTCCTAAATAGTCGGGCGGTTTAAGCTTCATCCGAAACACAAGTAAAATGAAAAACTCTGCGGCTCTGCGGCTCTTCACCCACCTAAACCGCCATCGTTTCTTGCTGACGGCGGACCATCTCTATGTAATGGCCACCGGCAGCCAATAACTGATCATGGGTCCCCGCTTCCACGATCTTTCCTTCATCAATCACGACGATCTGATCCGCATGGGTGATTGTCGAAAGCCGGTGGGCAATAACGAACGTCGTTCGATTCTTCAACAACTCCTGCATCGCACCTTGAATCAACTGTTCGCTCTCGGTATCAAGATTGCTGGTGGCTTCATCCAAAACTAAAATCTTAGGGTCAGCCAACAAGGCGCGGGCAATCGACAGTCGCTGACGCTGGCCACCGGACAACTTCACACCGCGTTCTCCGATCAGCGAATCATATCCGTCGGGAAGCTCGAGAATAAAATCGTGAGCGTTTGCCTGCTGGGCAGCGGCGATCACGGCATCGCGAGACGAACGAGGATTCGCATAAGCGATGTTATCAAACACTGTTCCATCGAACAAGAAAACCTCTTGCTGCACAACGCCCAACAGCTGACGAAACGACTGAATTTTATAGTCTCGCAAATCTCGTCCGTTGAGCAAAATTTGCCCGAACGTAGGATCGTAAAACCGCGCAATAAGATCTGTGATCGTCGTCTTCCCTGCTCCACTCTTACCGACCAACGCCACGACGCTGCCACCAGGGACCGCCAAATTTACGCCGCCGACAACCTCATCTCCTTCGTTGTAGGAAAATCGCACATCGACAAGTTCGATCTTTTCCACAAATGGATCAGCCTCGATCGCATTGTCGCGATCTGGTTTGTCGATTGGGCTTTCCAGCACATCAAAGACGCGTTCCATCGATGCCAGCGAACGCTGTAGCTCCGTCATCGATTCAACGATCTGCCACACGGGCCCGAGCAACATCAACGTGTAAAACTGAAATGCGGTAATGTCGCCAATGGTGGCTTCGCCTTGTAAGAACCAATGACCACCAAACCACGTGATCACCACGCCGATCAGCCCCATCAACATTCCCCAAATTGTCCAGAGAATGATCTCTCGTTTTGCGGCGTACATCCTCATCCGCACGATCGTGTGATGACCGCGCGTGAACTCGGCGGACTCTTGGATTTCGCCACCGAAGGCCCGTACATCGCGGATCCCGGAAAACGCTTCGCCAACTCGTCCGTCGACCAGAGAAACATCTTTGCGAATAGCCCGGTAGATCGGACGGATCTTACGAATCGCAATGATCGACAGCACCATGATCGGCGGCAGAATCGCCAACGCTGCCACCGCCAGTTTCCAATTGATCGCGATCAAAATCCCCATCGCCAATAATAGCCGCAGCACCGCGACACCTGGCGAGATTACCGCCATTTGCATCAGCCCCATCGTCTTGCTAATATCGTCTGTCAAACGCGAGATGATCCCGCCGACCTTCATCTCGGCCAGGGAATCCAATGGTAGTTTCAGCAACCGGTCAAATAGCGATCTTCGCAGTGTTAGGATCACGCGTTGGTTCAACAGTCTTTGAAACCAGCTGCGTGTCATGCCAAGGCAATGGATCGACGCCACAAGAGTCAAAAACATCGCGCCGGTGATATTTAGCGACGTTACCTTTTGAGCGGTCGTTTTGGTTTCATCCAAAAGAATTTGATCGATAATGTAGCGGCCAAACAACGGCTGCAGAATCTCCAAAACAGCAATTAATACCGCGATGGTCGCTAACATTGCAACCATTCGCCAGTGCGGCCACAAACGGCGGATGTAAAGTTTGAGATAACCGCGCCGCTTTTGCTTCTCTTTCTCTAAGTCCTCATGATCGCTAGTGCCCTCGGAATTTCGCACATTTTCATCCCTGTTGAGACCAACCTTCTTCTTTGACTCATTTTCGGCGAAGCGTTCCAGGAAATTGGCGAAGCGACTGCGAGAGTTTCGAAGCTTGGGCATGACTTAAGAGTTTGAACGAGCGGTGTTTGGGAGACAGTATGGTTGCAGCAACCTAACTTTAGACAACCACCTGCGATAAAAAGTTCGTTCTCCCCGATGTGCGAAGGCCTAAACTGGTAGTAGACATTACGAGCATCAAGCGCCAGTTTAGAAGTTGCAAGATGCATGCCTTTTCGGGCCAACGGTCCAGCAATTTACCTAGACCTGGGCTTCGCCCCTAAATAATCTATTGCGACTCCAAAACTGAAACGATGTGCCTACGCGGCTACAGCTTCAACAGCAACTCGGTGAAATCCTTCACAGGGTCTTTGGGATATCGACGGCGAATGTGTTGGCCCGCCATCATACCGATCTCGCGCCATTGAGCACGTTGCTCCCAAGCACGCTCCATCGCCTCGTCGATCAAGTTCACGGTCGCACTTTCGGCGATGAATCCTGAAACATTGTCATCGATCAGTTCCGCATTGCGGCCTAAATTGGTGGTGATCGGCATTCGATTGCACAGCATCGTTTCGGTTACTATCAGCGGCGCACCTTCGTACCGCGAAGGCAACAACAGACCATGATTCTCTTTCCAAATTTCCTGCACATCATTTCGATAACCTTGGTAGTGCAGTTTTTCACCCAAGCCATGCATCGCGATCAGATCTTCTAACTGATGCATATTGCCTTGATCATGGCCGTAAAAATTCACTTCGAGATCTCGTGAACGCCAACGCTCCTTTCTCATCGTATCGACGACGATGTCCTGGCCTTTTGATTGGAAGTGAATTCTCCCCACCACAGCCAACTTGAATCCATCATCGGTTGATGGATACTCCGGATCGGCATCGTAGTCCATCGCAAAGGGGTTGGCGATGATTTCAGCATTGTCCAATCGCATTGCCAGATTGTTCTCTAGTTTGTCCTGATTCTCCTTGGATACAAAATAAACCTTGGCGGCATTTCGATACCAACGTCGATACTCCTCCAAACGATTTCCAGTGATGAAGAAAAAACTGCTCGCGCACTGCAAGTTGATCGCGTAGGGAATCCCCGCATCGTGACAGCGGTCTGCCGGGCAAATCTGATCCGAGTGATAGCCAAGTGTGAACAGCACCGCGTCGGGACGTTCACGTTCAAACCAAAGATCGTTCTCACGGCTGGCCGGCCGTTTAATCATGCGATTAAAGCCCTCCATGCGAGCCTGCATCCCGACCAACGGTTGTTCACGAAAGGAGACTTTGCCGCCTTTGTTTTGAATCTCTTCCAGTTGCGTCGCAGTGTAAGGCCAGTGCTTAAAATTGACCACCACGTCATGGCCCTGATTTTGCATACGTCGCGCGACCAAGTACCACAACACTTCACTTCCGCCCCAAGGCATCCCGCTCATGCAGGAATAGAACCCAAACTTCATGCGGATTCCTCTGACATTAGCATGTTGCCACTAACGACTTCATCTGCGCCCAATGGTAACGCAGGTCCGTCTATACCTGTTGTCGCAGTCGAATCATCCTGCACATCGGCGCCACCGTTTGGGCCGGAGCCCAAATAGTTCTCCAATGCAAAATCGTAAATTTTCTTGGGCAGCGGATAATCGGTGTAAAATTGTTCACGCAAATGGTTCGGCACGTTCTCGTCATACTCAGAAGCGTTACTGACGGGTAGCGGCATCGTAGGCTGGTCAAGAACCAATGCCAACTGGTCAATTGAGGTTTGTAAATCCTCATAGATGCCGATGTATACGAATTGCGATTCCAATTGCTGTCGATAATTTACCAACGTCAAATTTTGCGGAAGGTGACTAAACAACCAATAGGGATAAGTACACAAATAGGACGCGATGTTGGGAAACTTCTCCGAAACATCTACCGGACGGCCACGGAACCAAAACTGCCCTTGTCGACTACGCCCCTTCATAAAGAAGTACATCGACACCATCAAATCAAATGGGTCACGCAAAATGGTGATGTACTGATCAATCTCCGGATAAAAGTAAGGCAGCCCAAATCCATGACCATGATGAAAATGAGCTTGGATACACTGCACGTTGGGAAGCCAATTACCGTCATCGTCTTGCGTTGGCACCTTTTTCATGCCGAACTGCGAATTTTGTTGTTGATTAACCTTATGAAAGCCTTCGCCAAACCACTCCGACAGCACGCATCTCAAACTAGAGCCTGCACATTTAGGGATGTGCGTGTAAAGGATTGGCTTCTGGGGATCGTAAATCCGCATGATGAGTAGATCTTTTTTTCCTGCGACAATTTAAAACAACAGCTTCACATTATCCGGTACTTAGCTGTTTTTTTGAACCGGTCGAATTTGTTTTTATCAAAAGCGTGACTGTCGATAGACAAAAATGTGCAGGTCAAAAATTAGTCTGCTTTTAAACTGCTCCCGTGATACTATCATTCGGTTACGATAAGAATATCGGCGCCGACCTTTTTGCCCAAACTACCTGACCGACTCTCCCGACTAACCTCAATGACTAAATCTTCTCACGAATCTTCGCACGAAATCGAAGTTGCAGACGATCAAAAAATCCCCATCGATACGGCACCATTGATTGCCGCTGCAGAAGCCATTTTTTCCGACTTTGATTTTGGGAATAGTGAACTAAGTATCGCCTTGGTGGACGATGCAAAGATACGCGTTCTAAACAATCAGTATCTTGAGCACGACTACGCAACCGATGTAATCAGCTTCATCATCGATTCGACCGACGACTTAATCGTGGGTCAACTGATCGTCAGCACCGAAACAGCCCAGCGGGTGGCCAAGGAGATTGGCGTTCCGATGGAACACGAACTGATGTTGTACGTCGTCCACGGCACCCTGCACTTGGTCGGGCTGGATGACACCGATGACGCGTCCGCTAAAAAAATGCGAGCCACAGAAGCTGAGTACCTTGGACGATTTAATATCGCCCACGTGTGGGAAACCGACTTGGAAACTACCGGGGACAAATAAATAATGACCACTTTCTTTTTGTGGTTGATAATGGTCAGCCTTTTTTTTGGGACGCTATCGGCGATTGCATGTCGCGTCTTGAAAGAGATTGCCTGGCACGAGCTGGAAGAATACTGTTTGCAAAAACAACAACCAATGGTCTTCAGCCGGATCTTCGATTTCCGCGATTCGATGGAAGTAGGCGCTGGCGTTTTGCAGATGATCTGCTTAGCAACGTTCGTCAGTTCGATGGTAGGATGGCTGTACGGCGACAGCATGCTGAACAACGTGCCGGCGCTGCGGTTTGCGATTTCTGCTGCACTAATCAGTTTTGTGCTGGTCGTAACCCAAAGCTGGATTCCTTGGGCCGTGTCTAAAATTGCTTCGCCTCAGTTTTTGTTTCGAACCTATCGGTGGTGGCGATTGGTCGCGCTGGCTGGATTTCCGTTTTTGCTGGGCGAAAAATTCGTGTCTGCGATGTTTGCCCGTGCCAGCGGACAATCCGAAGAAGAAGAGGACGAAGAAGAAGCCTTTGAGGACGAGATTCTATCGCTGGCCTCAGAAGCCCAACACGACGGATTCCTTGAACGTGATACGCGCGAAATGATAGAAGGCGTGATGGATTTGGACGACGCCGACGTGACCAAAATCATGACGCCACGTTCGCGCGTCGATGCGATGGAGGTCAACACAGACTGGGAACAGATGCTGGAGTTCGTCGTGAAATCCGGCCGGACACGCATTCCAATCTACGAAGACAAGATCGACAATATTGTCGGAATCCTATTTGCAAAAGATCTCCTCCGCGAATCGCTCCGCAAGAACAATAAGCGCCGATCGTTGAAGAAAATGCTCCGCTCGCCGGTGGCGGTTCAAGACAGTGTGCGCCTCGACACGATGCTGGCCATCTTTCTCCAAGGCCGAATGCACATGGCCGTTGTGCGTGACGAATACCAAGGATTCGCTGGCGTCGTCACAATCGAAGATGTTTTAGAAGAGATTGTTGGTGAAATCGTCGACGAAACGGATGCCGAAGAACGCGCTCAGATCGAAATGCTGGCACCCAACATCGCGGTGGTCGATGGTTCCACTCCCATTGACCGTGTTAACGAAAAATTGGGCGTTTTGCTTCCCGAGGACGAGGATTACGCCACCGTTTCGGGGCTAATCATGCGAGAATTGAAGGATATTCCTCGTCCCGGTCAGGAATTAATGATTCTCAACGTGAAAGTCGAGATTAAAGAAGCCAACCGCCGCGCGATCCGAGTCGTACAACTCGAAGTCGTCGAATCACCAGAGTCGGCTGACAAGTAGACCACTCGTCCACCGGTAGCCTCGTGAAACCCAATCAAGCGGAAGGGGCGCACGCCCTCCGGTTTCATCGCGTCAATTCAGACGATGCAAATCTCCAAAGTCTCAGCTATGAAATTTCCTACAAGAATTCTGACGATCACGCTCTCTATGCTCTTGGCAGGCCTAATATTTTCGGCCGACACTAACGCCGAGGACGGATTTTGGATTCGCAAGGGAACCTCTACCGGATCTCCCAGCCGCACTGTCAGAAAGACAACCGTCAAACCAAAAAAGAAAGCGGTCGCGAAAAAAAAACCTCCTGTCATAGATGCTGTCCCCGACGTGGAGCCGCCGATGGATGTTGCCGTGTCAGTTCCGGCGGCAATAGCTCCGGGCGAAAAAACTGAGCAACCACCTGCAGAGCCTATTAAAACGCCAACATCACCATCCTCCACCGCCGATCCGCAAACGCCCCCTCAATCCACTGACAAACAATACGTAGGTGTGACTTTTTCGGATCCAGTGAAACAAAAATGGCGAGTCGGTGTTGTTTTGGTGACCGGAAGAGACGCCGTAAAAGACGTCTACACTTACATCCCCATCCCCAAAGAATGGCCCGAACAATCGGTCTCCATTTTTGAAGAAGACATTCCTGTTGAATTTGCCGTCCAAAAAATCGACGAACTTGACGGACTTGACCGTTTGATCCTGCGTGGTCGCACCGTCCCAGCGAAGAAGAAAATTGTTGCCTTGCAGACGTTGATGGTGACGACCCATCGTGTGAATGCACCACCAAACACGAAAGTTTTCTCTATCCCCAATAGCAAAGACAAGCTGGCTAAAAAATTCATCGCGTCCAGTGCAGGAATCAGCTTCCGCAACAACAATTTGCGGAAACAGGCTCAGTCGTTGGTCGAACCCGAAGGCAGCGACTGGGAAAAAGTCGAACGCATTTTCGATTGGGTCCGCGACAACATCGATCAGGGCACCGGTGAACCCAAGGGTTCGGTGGCGACATTCGTCAAGAAAACCGGACACCCCGAAGACGTCGTGGGACTATTCGTCGCCATGTGCCGCGCTAATAAAATCCCTGCGCGGATGGTGTTCGTTGATGGGACTCAATACGCAGAATTTTTGCTTGCCGATCCCAACGGGCAACTACACTGGTTTCCTTGTGACGTCGTTGGGATCCGCGCCTTTGGAAAAATCGTCGAGCCGAAAGTCATCTTGCAGAAAGGTGACAGCATTCGCGTCCCGGGGGTCAAAGGGAAAAAGAAGTTCGTCGCTGCCTACGGCGAAGTTAAAGGCACGACATCCCCCAAGCTGATGCAGTTCGTTCGTGAACCTCTATCTGATTGAAATCCATGAAGACCATTGTCGCCTTTCGCTCCGCGAAAGAAGCGTACTTTCGCGGAGCGAAAGACTACAATCTTTTACCGCGCATTTCTATACTCGCGGTTTTTGTTGCGTTACTGGCGACACCGTCATTGGCTCAGGAAGATCTGCCACAGTCCCAACCTGAAACCGAATCAGTGTGGCGATTTGGCATGAAGATCAACAGTTCCGGCACCGCGACAGGGATTTTTGCAACGTCCCCCGTCCCCATCGAGTGCCCCGAACAAACGTTGGAATTGATCGAAGAAGAACGTTTAGGAAGGGTCGGGCAGATTAAACTGATTCCCTTAAAACCCAATGGTCGCCAGATGATGTTTAAAATCGACCGCATGCAACCCGATGAAGAAGCACTCGCCGCAGCCAATTTCCGCATCACCAAACGCGACATCACCGCACCAACAGAAACCGACGGATTTGAATTTGCCACCAAGCCCAGAGGCAAACTGCGTTCCTATCTCGGCGAAAGCCCGTACATTGAAACCAAAGCCGATCAGGTCATCGCGCTCGCGCAGAAACTTCAGAAGGAAAATGCGGAATTGTCGGCTTGGGAGCAAGTCGAAGCGATCTACGTTTGGGTCCGTGTGAACATCGAATACAAATTCGATAAGCAAATTCACACGTGCATCGAAGCGCTGGATAGCGGAGAAGGCGACTGCGAAGAACTTTCGTCTTTGTTCATCGCAATCTGCAGAGCCCAGAACATTCCGGCGCGAGCGGTGTGGATTCCTGGGCACACGTATCCCGAATTTTACCTAGAAGATGAAGCGGGCAAAGGCCACTGGTTTCCTTGCCAAGCCGCCGGAACGTATCAGTTTGGTTCGATGAGCGAACAGCGTCCAATTCTTCAAAAGGGAGACCGTTTTAAAGTGTCCGGTCAGCGCGAGCTAGTCCGTTACGCTCAGCCAACGTTGAAGTGTAAAGACGCTTCCGGCGGTATCAAAATCGAGCAAATTGCGGAGCAGATTGAATAGAGTCAATCGCCGAGTTACATATATCTTCTGCACAAAAACTCTGCGGTTCTGCGCGCGGCAATGCTCATTGGGCCGCGCGGTCGAGTAGAGGAGGACCGCTATTGGCCCTCCCCCCTCATCGAACCGGACGTGCGGATTTCCCGCATCCGGCTCACC
>ENA-ORXT01001682-ORXT01001682.1-marine-metagenome-genome-assembly--contig:-NODE-1682-length-28658-cov-3.986040_pt1 | contig 28658 bp, 23 predicted proteins | sample MGYA00237868_ERZ511482 | MGnify/ENA metagenome assembly ERZ511482 | reverse complement strand
GGTGGAACCGATAAACTTGAAACCCTTCTTCTTCAGAGTCTCGCTCATCCGGTCGGAGACATCCGTTTTAGCGGGAACCCGATCAGCGGTTGCCCGGGCATAAAGCCACCAGAACCTTCTTCGATTCGCACGTAGCCATCGGGGCCGAATTGGGTGCTTACTTGGGCGTGGGTGAGCCAATAATATGTAACCAGATGTATGAATGCCCCTCGGTGCGTACCTCGGCTTCCTTCGGTCGCCCGGCATGTACTCGGCGACCGGTTTGTCCTTGATGAACTGTATGTGCTAAGCGCATACGGCCAAAAAACGAAGCGGCCAGTCCCCCAAACGACTACCGACCGAATGGAATGGAGGTGATAGCCGAGGGGTAGTTTGTGCGATTTGTTATTGACACGTACCCGCTGCCTTTCAATAATTCCTAACAACTCACCCGCCCAAAACGACGCTTCATCTAACTCCCCCTTGCACCTGCGGCCGCGCCCTCCCCTTCTTTGTGTCGAACAAAAAACCGAAGAAGATGCCACAGCCTTACCCCATTCACCGGGCGAACCTGATCAGTAAACTCATTCTGGCCTTTGTATTACTACTCGCCCTGTCTATTTCCCTCTCCGCCCAAACCATTAAGGGGCAGCTTATTGACGGGCAGTCAGAGATGCCCCTCATCGGCGCCACCATCGAGCTCACTAGCGTGGAGCCTGGCCGGGGCACGACGACGGACATTGATGGCTATTTTTCCCTGACGGATATTCCACCCGGCCGTCACACCCTCCGGATGAGCTACCTCGGCTACGAGAGCCGCAACCTGCCCAACGTGCTCGTCACGACGGGTAAAGAGACCATTTTGAACCTCAGTCTGGAGGAAAGCATCGCTCAGCTCGACGCCGTGACGGTGACCGCTAAAACCAAGCCGGGAGAAGCCATCAATGAGATGGCCACCGTCTCCAGCCAGACCTTCACGGCCGAGAGCGTTAACCGCTTCGCCGGCGGCCGCGCCGATGTAAGCCGCATGGCCTCCAATCTGGCGGGAGTGGCTACGTCGGACGATAGCCGCAACGACATCGTCATCCGCGGCAACTCCCCCGCCGGGTTGCTTTGGCAGCTGGAGGGCATCCCCATCCCGAACCCCAACCACTTCTCCACCCTGGGCACCACCGGCGGCCCGGTCTCCGCCCTGAACCCGAACATGCTCGGCAACTCTGACTTTGCCACCTCCGCCTTCGCCGCAGAATACGGCAATGCCATTGGCGGAGTATTCGACCTCAACCTCCGCAAGGGCAATCGTGACCGCTATGAGTTCATGGCACAACTAGGTACTTTTTCCGGTCTGGAAGCCATGGCCGAAGGGCCGCTCAACGATAAGGGCGGCAGCTTTGTGGTGAGCTTTCGCAACAGCTTCGTCGGCTTCGCCGAAGCCATCGGCATCCCCATCGGCACCAACGCCACACCCGACTACCGGGATCTGACCTTCAACGTCGACTTCAGCAACAGCAAGGCCGGCAAGTTTTCCCTCTTCGGGATCGGTGGTACGAGTAATATCGATTTTCTTGGTACGGAGACGGATTCTACTGACCTGTTCGCCAACCCCGGGGAAAATGCTTATGCCGACTCCTACTTCGGTGTACTTGGCCTGCGACATAACCTGATTACGGGAGAGGACACCTACATCAGAACCGTCCTTAGTGGTTCCATTCAGGGGGGCGACTTCCGGGTCAACGAACTCAACGACCTGGGGGAAGATGACCTGCTGACTACGAAGGTGGATGATGAAACCACCCGCTACAGCCTGAAGACCTACCTCAACAGCAAAATCAGTAAGCGGTTGACGGTGCGGACCGGTGTTCAGCTCGAGTCCATTGGTCTGGTAACGGCGGTAGACGACCGGGATGGCTCCCCGGACCTGGACGGCGACGGGGTGCGCGACCTGCTCCGCCTCCGGGACTTTGACGGTGCCTTCGGCCTTTACCAGGCCTTCGGGCAGGCTCGGTACCGCCTGGGAGAAAAAGCAACCGTCAACGCCGGTCTGCACGCCCAGTATTTCAGTCTCTCCGAAGCCTTCGCGCTGGAACCCCGCCTGGGCCTCCGCTACCAGGCCACCCAAAAGCTGACCCTCACCGCTGGCTACGGCCGCCACAATCAGACGCCCGCGCTACCCGTCTTCTTCTTCCGTGACGTAACCACCGGTAGCCCCGATGCCAACCAGGATCTTGGCTTCTTAACCGCTGATCATTTTGTTATCGGTGGAGACCTCGCCTTCGCGCCCAATTGGCGGTTGAAAACGGAGGTCTATTACCAGAACCTGAGTAATATTCCGGTCGACAATTTCGCTTCCTCTTTTTCGATCCTTAACGCCGGCGCCGACTTTGTTTTCCCCGAGCGGGGCAGCCTTGTCAACGACGGCACGGGTACCAACTACGGTATTGAGCTGACGCTGGAGCATTACTTCGCCAACAACTGGTACCTGCTCTTCACCGGCTCCCTGTTTGAAAGCAAGTACAGCGGTAGTGATGAGGTGGTGCGCAATACGGCCTTCAACAACAACTACGTGGCCAATCTGCTGGCGGGTCGGGAGTGGGCCTTTGGCAAGCAGAAACAACACCGTTTCACGATCAACCTAAAAGTTACCGGTAGCGGTGGCCGCTACTACAGCCCCGTTGACCTGGAAGCCAGCCGGGAACTACAAACCGACGTCCGCGACGAAAGCCAGGCCTTCACCGAACGGTATACCGATTACTTCCGTACCGACCTTAAGTTTGGTGTGCAACTAAACAGCCTGTCTAAGAAATTCAGCCAGAGCTTCTTCATCGATTTCCAGAACCTGACAAACCGGGAGAACATCTTTCAGGAGCGCTACAACCCCGTAACGGGCGAAGTGAATACGGTGCTGCAGTCGGGCTTTTTTCCGGACTTTCAGTATCGGGTGCAGTTTTAGGTTGGGCGTAGGACCTCCAGGTCCGACACATCTATAAACAGCAGCAAGTCTTTCGGACCTGGAGGTCCTCACCCCGAACGGTTTTCCTATTTTGTATCTAAACAAATATTCATGGCCCGCATCCACGACAACCTGACGCAATTCCCTTACCACATAAGTTATCGTTTATTCGGCAGTGTATCCAAAAGCATAATAGAACAACTAAGCTTTCGACGCGACCAACAACTTTCCTTACTCGCGGAAGACTTAGCCAGACTACCAGAATATTTAAGGAAAGAAACCAGCGATAAAGAAAAGTATAGAATTAATGCGACATACGAATTAGCCGTCGAAAAGGCACTACATGACAGCAATACTCCGGGACCCCGTCATTTAAGCAGATCTGATCTAGCAAAAATTGTGCTGGACTCCTGGCTGAACCTGCAGGAACGTGGCGTTATCTACGTGTACGTTATTTGTGTAATGGGCAATCATGTACACGCCATCATCCGAGCGCCTGACGGTACCGAAGAAACTTCTCTTCCTGTCATCATGAAATCACATAAAGGATTTACTGCGCGAAAAATCAATAAGCTACTTGACAAAACATTTACTAGCTTCTGGGAGCCGGACTATTTTGATCGGCGAGTCCGTACTGGAAAATTTAATACTGTAATGTGGTATGTATTGAATAACCCTGTTGCCGCCGGATTAATAAAAAACTGGAAAGACTGGCCACATACGTATCTTAACCCTGATTTTGCCGCTCTCTTCGGCGGAGAATGAGTCGGACCTGGAGGTCCTCCACCCCAACCCGCAACCATGAACGTCTTCCTAACCAAGCAAGAACGCATAAAATACATTGGATTCGACGACCGGATCGCGGCGCTGGTCGGCATTCCGTTGGTATCGTTTATGGCCTTCTTATTATTTTCTAACGGCAAGGGAGATGTGACGATCAGGCATACTATTTTTTGCTTATTACTGGGCACGGTTTACACCGTAGTTTACTGGTCCATCAATCGTTTTTGGGTCATTCGAATGCGCCATTGGTTACCCGGAGACGAACACACCCTAAAGCGCATCCTGCTAATCGTCGCTTTTGCGCTGCTTTCCATTACCGCCGTTGAATACGTTTCTACCTACTACATTGTCGATCGGTCCGCTTTAATGCAAGAGATAGGTTGGTCAAAGGACTCTTTTCTGTTCAAGATAAGCACCACCTTCACGCTCTGCCTGATGGTATTGGCGATGTATGAGTCGGCCTGGTTTTTCACCAAATTCCGTAGGAGCCAGCTGGCGCAAGAGCAACTGGCAAAGGAAAACATGCAGACGCAGCTGGCCGTGTTGAAGCAGCAGATGAACCCCCACTTCCTGTTCAATAGCCTCAATACCCTGGTAAATATCATTCCGGAAGACAGTAAAAAAGCGACCTTATTTACCCAGCGATTGGCGGCGGTGTACCGGCGAATTCTGGAGTACCGACATAAAGAGATGATTCCGCTGGTGGAAGAATTGACGGCGCTGCAGGACTACATTTTCCTGCTGCAGACCCGCTTCGAAGACAAGCTGATCGTGAAGTGGCACCTAAGCGAGGAGACGATGAAGCAGGTGGCGCGGACGCCGGTGCAGTGTGAGGAAGAAGAGAGCAGAGATTTTCCCGTCATTCCTCCTCATTTGAGGCACCACCTGATTGTTCCACTCTCCGTTCAGCTGCTGGTGGAAAACGCCGTGAAGCACAATATCATCAGTAATGAACATCCGCTGCAGATTGATATTACGCTGGGAGAAGACCGGGTAACCGTCAGCAATAAACTTCATCTCCGCAACCGGAAGATGAGTTCCACCGGCTGGGGGCACGACAACCTGAAAAGCCGGTATTCCGCCATATCCTCCCGCCCGATCGTCATTAGAAAAACCAACGATGCGTATCACGCCTCTCTGCCCATTCTTCCGCCCACCGAAGTTCGGGAACTGGCGGAAGAACGGCGCACGGGCTAAAGAAAACAAGGCGTAAGACTCACCTCCTCTCTTTTCTTTTCGCTTGAGGTGCAGCTCCCATTCCCTCATTATCCCATTCCCTCATTCCCTCATTCTCCCATTCCCTCATGACTGCCTGGATCATAGAAGACGAGCCCCCCGCTCTCCGCCGACTGACGAAGCTGCTGGCGGAAGTCCGCCCCCAGCTAAACATTGCTTTTTCAACGGATTCCCTTGCATCCTGCGTCCGCGCCCTGGAAACGATGCCGCACCCGGACGTCATTTTCAGCGATATTCATCTGGCCGACGGGCTGGCCTTCTCCATTTGGGAAACGACTCCCTGCCAGTGCCCCATCATCTTCACCACCGCCTACGATCAATACGGTATTCGCGCCTTCCGGGTCAATGGCATCGATTATCTGCTGAAGCCCATTGAGACGGCAGATCTGGAGCGCTCGCTCGATAAGCTCAACCGCCTGAGCCAGCCCACCCTGCAACAGGACTGGACGCGCATCGCCGCCCTCATCGAAAACCGGCAACCCGCTTACCGCGAGCGGTTTCTGGCCCAAAAAGGCTCCGAATGGCTACCCGTTCGGGTGGCGGACCTCCGACAAATTTATTCCTCCGACGGGCTCACCTTCGCCCTCATTGAAACCGGCCAGCGTCTGATTCTTGATGATACTTTAGACCGCATCTGCGAAGAGCTTGACCCCAAGGACTGGTTCCGCATCAACCGCAGCCAGATCGTACACGCCGCCGCCATCCGTAAAATTCAGCCCTACTTCAATCACCGCCTCGTGCTGGAGCTTAGCCCCAAAGGAGAAGGCGAAAACATCGTGAGCCGGCAACGGGTGAAAGCCTGTAAGGAATGGATGGGGGCTTAGGGTTTTAGTCTGTTGGTTCTTTGGTACTTTAGGCCTCCCGCAGCAGCTGCGACGCTAAAGAACCAACATGCTCATTCTTCCTTACTCTCCTGATTGGGAATCTCAATTCCTTCGGATTCGCGAGTTGCTTGCTACGGCCCTCGGCACTACTCACCTTCGCATCGAACACATCGGCAGCACTGCCGTCCCCGGCCTCGCCGCCAAGCCCATCATCGATATTGACATCGTCCACGCTAAAGATGCTTCCTTCCAGCCCATCATTGATGCCCTTGCTTCGCTGGGCTACTTCCATAATGGCGATCAGGGTATTCCTGGCCGCGAGGTATTCAAACGGAGAAAACCCTCCGCCGGGCATCCCGTTCTCGATCAGCTCCAGCACCACTTGTATGCCTGCCCCGAGGATAGCCCGGAACTCAACCGTCACCTCCACTTCCGGGATTACCTGCGCATCAATCAAGCCGCCCGCAACGAATACAGCCAACTAAAATCGGACATCGCCGCCGCTGCCGGGCAGGACAGAAAGCAATACGCCATACTCAAAGAAACACGCGCCAGAGACTTCGTAGAAGCTTGCCTCAATGACTTTACACCCGGGAATACAACGTGACCAATTGACCAGGATACTTAGAACTCAATTGATACAGCGCTTTCGTCGCGTAGCGACCTTTATCCTCTCCTCTTCTGCGTGAAATGTCCGTCGCGAAGCGACAAAAATCTGTGCCCTTAATCTGTGTAAATCCGTGATAATCTGTGGTTAAAAAAAAAGCCGCGTAGCGGCCCCAAATCCTCTCCCCCAGCCCCTCCCCGAACCGCCTTGTATAATTGCATCAGAGGAGAGTTTCACTGATTAGCTGTCAGATAAATTACTCACCTTACCCCTAAGCTGATGAGGACGAAACTGCCTAAGTCACCACTAAGGTAGACACTGCCGGAGGTTCTTCCCATCAGTCTAGGGGGCTTTTCGAGTCACGATAGCACTTAAGGCAGTAGACCTGTTCTGACTAGCCACTATAAATGCGAGGCAAGACGATGGAAGTTCCCCATCATTTCATCATTATTAATTCGTTATTATGAAACAAATTATCCGTCAGTCTATCGGTATCGACATTAGTGAAAATGACTTTCACGCCTGTCACTACGTGTTGGATCTCCGAGGTCGAACTATCCGCAAAGGCAAGGTTCGCGTCTTCAAAAATACACTTCCCGGATTCAAGTCGTTCCTGACGTGGGTGGAAAAGATTCGGGCTTCCTGTTCGGTTGAGCTTTCCCTGGTCATGGAAGCCACGGGGGTGTATCATGAGCAACTCGCTTACTTTGCTCACGAGCGGCACCATGTGGTGAAAGTTTTACTGCCCAATACGGTCAAGGCCTTTGCCAGAAGCCTCAACACACTATCAAAGACAGACAACATTGACGCTCAGGTAATCGCTCAGATGGGGGTTGAACGTAGCCTGCGTACCTGGCAACCGATGAGCCCTTTGATGCAGGAGCTTAAAAGTTTAAGTCGTCAACGCCAGGCATTTATCAAGCACAAAATTGCTTTGTCTAATCAACTACATGCCGATTTGAAACGGGCTCGCCCGGTGAAGAATAACATCAAGCGGGATAAGCTCATGATCGCCCAGTATAATAAGCACATCGCTCAGATCGAAAAAGAAATGGAACAGTTGCTCAAGGACGATCAACCACTAAAGGTGAATATCAAGCGTCTGTGCACGGTTCCCGGTGTAGGATTTATTACAGCCGCCACTGTATTGGCTGAAACGGACGGTCTTGTTCTTTTCAACAGTGAGAGTCAACTCATCAGTTATTGCGGCTATGACGTCAAGCGGCAAGACAGCGGAAGTTCCGTACGTGGTAAGACAAGTATTTCCAAATCGGGTAACAGCCATATACGGGGGGTACTATACATGCCGTCAATGTCATCGATGCAACTGGAGGGACCTTTCAGAGACTGTTACTATAGGGTCGTTGACCGGACGGGGCATGGCAAAATGGGGCTCGTGGCCGTTCAACGAAAAATGCTAAAAGTAATGTTCGCTTGCCACAAGAAGCAGGAGGATTATGATCCAACGTATCACGCCAACAGGGCATAAAAAGGAGTAGGTGAGCCGAAGCTCACCTACAGTGGATACGAAAGACTGGGTCTAACGTTCCTTTTTCCTTTCTATCCGCAAATTAATCACAAATTTACTTGGAACTTACCACAGTACCTCCGGCAGAGAGCGGTGGCGAGCGCCCTCCGGGCGCGAGTTGGCTGATTCTCGTAAAGCGGAAATCTTTAGCTCTCGCAGACAATCCAACTACTGAAAGATTACAGTTCTCTTGCGAACTCTTCTAAGTGCTCTTTGTGCCTGTGTGTCCTTCGTGTCAAAGAGCGCGAAGCGCATACCGCCATTATTGCTGTGCAATTCTATGGGTGACACAGAGGACACAAAGACACATAGTTCACACAGAAGAGACCGGCGTGCTAGTCAACTTCCTTGGTGCAGGCCTTCAGAGCCTCCGGCTGTAAGCACGTCCCTCAACTCCCGGCCGGAGGCTACCCGCAGCCGCTTTCTACCGGAGGCAGAATTGACCGGGCGGAGAAGGGCTATCCGTACGATTCCCGGTACAGCGCAGCATGATGGAGCACATGCCCGCAAAGCATAAAGCCTACCGCTCTTACCGAAACATTTCCGCCGCTGACGTTACCCGTCCGAAATAAATCCTCATGGGTGAAGCCTTTGAATAGTTGCTCCGTCGTCAGGCGAAGAAGCCGGAATTCTTCGACCATTTCCTTAAAATCCCGCTGAGAGACGTCCACTACACCAGCAAACTGGTCCTGATCGAAACCTGGCAGCGGTGTTTCGTCTCCGCGCCCAAGCCGCAGTGCCCGGTAGGCAAACACGCGTTCGGTATCGATGATGTGCTGCAGGCATTCCCGGATCGTCCATTTTCCCGGAGCATAGGCATGGTTGATACGATTATCGGATACTTCCAACAGGTAAGCCAGTAGCTCTTTCCGGCTGTGTTCCATGGCGGGCATCAACTCCATCTCCCCTACCCGGGCGATGTATCCTGCGTAAAAAGGAGCGTATTCTTCTGGGAGGAGGTCTTGAGACGTCATGGTCTGATTTATTTCCCGCAAGGTAATCGGGGCTGAAGAAAAAACGGGGGTCCGGACACAGAAAAGCCTCCGGACCACAGTCGGGAAATAACTTTTATTATCTTGCCTCCGGGGCAATTCTACGATGATGTGTCCCAAAATACCAACAGACCAAAATACCAGCTATGACTACCATCCAGGGCCCCGCCATCTTCCTCGCACAATTTATGGGTGATGAACCTCCCTTCAACAACCTCGACGACATCTGTAAGTACATGGCCGGCCTTGGCTATAAAGGCATTCAGGTGCCTAGTTGGGACGCTCGATTAATCGACCTGGAAAAAGCAGCGACCTCCAAAACCTACTGCGATGAGTGGAAAAGTAAGATCGCAGAACATGGCCTGACCGTCACCGAACTGGCCAGCCACCTGCAGGGCCAGCTTGTGGCCGTCCACCCCGCCTACGCCAAAATGTACGAAGGCTTCGCCCCCAAGGAAGTAGCCGGCAACCCCAAGGCCACCCAGGAATGGGCCGTACAGCAGATGAAGTGGAACGCCAAGGCGAGCCAGAACCTGGGACTGACCGCCCACCCATCCTTTCCCGGTGCCCTGCTCTGGCCCTACCTTTACCCCTGGCCGCAGCGGCCCGCCGGACTGGTAGAAGAGGCCTTCGGCGAACTCGGCAAACGCTGGAAGCCCATCCTCGACGTGTTCGACGAATGCGGCGTTGACGTCGGCTACGAGCTGCACCCCGGAGAAGACCTTTTTGATGGCAGCAGCTTCGAGCGCTTCGTGGAAGCCGTTGACGGCCACCCCCGCGCACAGATCAACTACGACCCGAGTCACTTTGTGCTACAGTGCCTCGATTACCTGGAGTTCATCGACATCTACCACGAGCGCATCTGTGCCTTCCACGTCAAAGACGCGGAGTTTAATCCCACCGGCCGCCAGGGCGTGTACTCCGGCTACGCGGGCTGGGCGGACCGTGCCGGCCGCTTCCGCAGCCTCGGCGACGGGCAGGTCGACTTCAAGGCCATCTTCTCCAAGCTCAGCCAGTACAACTACGACGGCTGGGCGGTGCTGGAATGGGAGTGCGCCATCAAATCAAGCGATCAGGGCGCGGCCGAAGGTGCGCCCTTCATCGCCGAGCACATCATCGAAGTAACCGAGCGTGCTTTTGATGACTTCGCCGACGCCGGTACGGATGCGGAGACTAATCGGAAGATTTTGGGGTTGAGTTAAACAGGCAGAGATTAGAATGATAGAATTTATTGAATGGTAGAATTTTCCCCTCACACATTCTACAATTCTTCCATTCTATCATTCTAATCCCCGCTTAGTTTATCGTCAGCCAGGAAAGTTAAATCCTAAGAGGCACATCCTAAGCATCCTATTTTCCATCCTACAAATCCAACTCCCCCGGCCCTGCCCCCCGTCTATGAAGCAGCTCTTTTTCCTTCTCTTCCTTTTACTCCTGTATGCATGTGGGCAGGAAACGCCCGCTGAAATTGAGGCGGAGTGCTTTCAGTTACCGGAGGGGACGCATTTGCCGAGGTTTGCGCAACAGGACAGTACTTTTATCTTATCGTTTGTAAATTCCTACGAAAACAAATCAGAGCTACATTATGGTCTTCATTCGTATGATAATGAATGGACTATTATTATGGACCGTCCTATCCACACTGATACGAATATGTTTGTCAATTGGGCAGACTTTCCATCTATTACAGTGTATACGCCAGACATCCCTAATCCACCACCGATGTACAAATACTTATGGGCACATTGGCTCCAGTATTCCGGTGAAGGAACTTATGATTACGATGTGATGGGTATGCATTTTGGAGATCGTCTGTTTTTCGAGCCTGTTAAGCTACACAAAGACAATATTTCAGCAGAACATGGGTTCGTTTCTACTGCTCATATTGGCAAAAGCGATATTCAGGTAAGCTGGCTGGACGGGCGCTACACCAAACAAGTAGGCGCGGACGCGGGTGCAATGTCCCCTAATCGCGCCAGCGGCGCGGTCCCCGAAGGGGAGGTTACAGCGCCAGGAGACGGTCACGGAGGCGGAGGAGCCATGACCCTTCGGACAAAGTCCTTGATGGACTCCACCAGCGTAGAGCTCGACCACCGCGTCTGCGACTGCTGCAACACGGCTACGGTGGCGACGAACGATCTGGTGATGGTCGCCTACCGCGACCGCTCCGAGCACGAGATCCGCGACATCGGCTACGTCATCAAACCTACGGGTGGGGAATGGTCTACGCCCAGGCTCGTCCACGCCGACAACTGGGAGATCAGCGGCTGCCCGGTCAACGGACCTGCGCTGGCGGCCAACGGAGCCGGAAACATTGCTCTTGTTTGGTACACTGCACCTGCGGACCGCGCCCAAATCCTCTTCAGCCGCTACAACACTCAAAGGGACACCTGGGAGCCTCCCACCCTGCTCGATAACAATACGCCTCTCGGCCGCGTAGACTTACAACTCGCCGAGGATGGCACCGCCTACGCCACCGCCCTGACCACCAAAGAAGGTACTGACGATGCTTTCCTGACCCTCTGGACGATTGGTCAACACCAGCACAAAATAGGCAAGGCAGGGAATGAAATCAAACGGGAAGACCTGACGGCCACCTCCCCCGCCCGGTCCTCCGGCTTCCCCAAAGTTGCTTTGTTTGAGGACAAACTCTACTGGGCCCGCACCGTAGTTGGCGAAGAAAAGGGGAAACACCACGTAGAGGTTTGTTGGCGCTAACGCGCAAGAAAGTCTTTCCGGAACACTTCATACTCCTCCCATTCCCTTTCCACGAATCGGATGAACAGTTTGTCACCTACCTGTGACTTCAAAGCCGAAATGCCAACGTCAATTAAACGAAGCCCTGTCTCCGTAAGAAAAATATTGTCGTAGCGTAATCCTGGCATATCGCTGGGCCTGCGCAAGTCACGATGCACAAATCCGGCCGAATGAAGCGCTTTAAGTTCGTCTTCAAAAACATCCAACCAAAGTAGGCGAATCTCTTGTTCGTAGGCTCGGAAATCCATAGGATAAAGACGCTCCATCACCAGCATATCAGCGTCAAGTTCTTCGTTTACCTCTAGTCGAATGAACTTGACAACCAAATTATTAATACGGTTAGCAAATTTTAATTTCTCTGCCTCAGAACCTATATCAGAGCGGGTATCTCCATGAAAAAGCTTACCCGCTTCCATTTTGGAAATGGCAATAACGGTGTTGTTGGCACCGGAGGAAAGAGTTCTTGGATTTCGCTTGGCCATATCAGGTAAACGTATGGGAAAAGACTTAGTTAGTCAGGCACACACTGAATCATACGTCAGCTGGTCATTGTTTAGTTTATCGTTACGAAGCCCCAGAAGGAGGGTAAAAGCACATCGCGCACAAGAACTACCCATTCCGCAGCTTATCCAACAAATGGCTTAACTGATCAGCATCACTCTCGGTCAGGGAACTAAAGGAAAAATTGCGACTTTCTTCTACAGCCTTGCTGGCACGCTCAATGATATCGAGCCCAGCACTGGTAATCATAATATCGACCCTGCGGCGGTCTTCAGCGCACTCTTTGCGTTCCACGTAACCTTTTTCTTTGAGCTTATCAACCAGTCGGCTGGCGTTGCTCATTTTGTCCAGCATGCGCTCGGTAAGCAGTTTAATGGTAGACGGCTTATCCCCCCGACCCCGCAGTATGCGCAGGATATTGAACTGCTGCAGACTAAGACCAAAGGGCTTCAGTGCCCGGTTCGTGCCGTGGTTTAACCAGGCGGCAGTATAAATGATGTTTACCTGAGCGCGGTGACTGGAAGTTTTGAACTTTGGTTGCTTAATTGCTTCTTCAATTGTGTTCATAGTAAAGATATTGCCACAGTATTAGTTACAGGTACACCTAATACAAATGGAAGTAAAAAGGTTTATAAAAACGCCAACAATCCTCTCGCGGCTACTTTAAACACTGGATTTCCCGCAGCTTTGGGTTTCCCGCTCATTGTTTACCGGGCTATGTTTGCGGGGCAAAATTTTTGGAAAAATGAAAATCCTCATCATCGGCGGCGGTAATATGGGCAAAACGTACGCCCGTAGTCTTCTCCGTGCGCACCTTGTTCAGCCAGAAGACCTCATGGTACTGGAGCGCAGCCCCGAGCAGGCGGAAAAGCTTCGGGGAGAGAACATCGGTGTTGTTCATACTGATCCGTCAAAGTGCCTCAATGTGGCCGATCTGATCATCCTTGCCGTAAAGCCACAGGATTCTTCGGCCTTGTTCGCTACCCTGCGTCCCTCTACTGATCCTCAGCAGGTGTACCTTTCCATTATGGCCGGGGTTACTATTGACACCATACGCAGCGGACTGGGCGTAGAAAAAGTGATCCGGGCCATGCCTAACCTTCCGGCACAGATTGGGCTGGGGATGACGAGTTACACGGCCAGTGATGCCGTCACCCGCATCGAACTCGTGCTGGTACAGAACCTGCTGAACACCACGGGTAAGGCCATTTACGTAGCTACCGAATACGCCATCGACGCTACAACCGCCATTTCGGGCAGTGGCCCGGCCTACGTGCTCTACTTCATGCAGGCCATGATTGAGGCAGCCCAGGAAATGGGCTTCAATGCCAGCCAGGCAGAATTGCTCGTGGCCCAGACCTTCCGCGGAGCTGTGGAGCTTCAGATGAAAAACGACGCCAGCTGCGAAGAATGGATCCAGCGGGTATCCAGTAAAGGAGGCACCACCGAGGCGGCCATTAATTCCTTTAAAGCGACTTCTGTTTACGCAGACATTAAAAACGGAGCTAAAGCCGCCCTCGCCCGCGCCGAAGAATTGGGCCGTAGCTGAAGCAAATGCCAGGCTTGGTCGAATAATTGACCAGTTACTTATTGTCTTACTACCAGTCTAATGGGCGAACTGTCTAACTTCGCCCATCAGTGAAACTAAGCACCTCATATCGCGACATCTGGAAAGTCTCCATCCCCATCATCATCGGGAGTGCAGCGCAGAATGTGGTGGCGATGACGGACAGCGTCTTTCTTTACTACAAGAGTGAAGACGACTTTGCTGCCATCGGCTTTGTGGCGACCTTCTACATTATCGTAGCGGCCATTGGCTTTGGCTTTAGCCGGGGCGGACAGATTCTGATGGCTCGGCGTTCCGGGCAGGAGCTCACCGAAAGTGTGGGCAGAACCTTCTACAGCACAGTATATTTTGAGCTTCTGCTGGCCCTGGCCTTGTTCTTCTTCATGACATACGGGGCCTACTGGCTTTTCGCCAGTCTGGTGGATTCTGACGTCATTTTTTACAAATCGCTCGAATACCTGGAAACCCGAAAATGGGGAGTCTTTGCCAGCTATATTGGCGTGGCCTGCGTTGCTTTCTACACCGGTATTGCCCGCCCGGTGTTCATCATCGTCGACACTTTTATTCTGGCCGCTACCAACATTTTCCTTGACGACGCCCTGATCTTTGGCCACTATGGCTTTCCGGAAATGGGCATTGCCGGAGCAGGACTGGCCAGTACGATTTCGGAGTACATCGCCCTGTTGGTATTTTTGATCTACATGTTTTTCGACAAGAAGAACCGTCGGTACAACATCTTCCGCTTCCCGAAATGGGACCCTGTGATCATTAAAGAAATCATCGGCTTGTCCGTACCCATCGTTGCCATGTCGGTCGTTGGCCTGGGCAGTGGATTCATCTTCTTCGGCCTGGTGGAAAACTTTGGCGAACGAGCTCTGGCAACGACTAATATTGTGCGAATTGCCTACCTCATTTTGTCCATTCCCGCCTGGGGTTTTTGCACGGGCATCAACACACTGGCCAGCTATTTCATCGGTTCGGGGCAGCGGGAGAAAGTTCCCGTAGTACTCTGGAAAACCGCTTTGCTTTGCCTTGGCATCACGACGCTGATGATCATGCCGCTGCTATTGTTTCCTAATCAGGTACTGTACCCGATTCTGGGCGACGAAAGAGCTTACCTCATCACCGCAGCTTACCCGGTCTTCTGGGTGCTTTGGGGCATTCTCACCACTTTCAGCTTCGGCAGTATTTTCCTGAACGGCCTCATCGGAGCCGGGGAAACGGGCCTGGCGCTAAAGATCCAGAGTGTATGTGCTACGATCTATGTGGTCCTTATTTTCTGGGTGGTCCGCAGCTCATGGGGCAGCATGACGCTGGCCTGGTCGGTCGAGATCCTTTATTGGATCGCCATCTTCATCATGGCCTTGCTTTACTTCAGGCGGCCGGGATGGCGAGCCTCAAGGCCCGTGAAGAAGGAAGAGGAAGAGTAGCGGGGCGAGGGACAGTGGTTGCTGAGCGGAGCCGAAGTACAGGTGCAGGGTTTGGGGATTAGAGAGCCCTCGGCGCACTTCTCCATTCGCTTCAATTACTTGAAGTTTGCTCGGCCACATACCACCATCAACACACCTTATCCGCACAGGCCGAAGAGGCGAAGGCATCGGGCTTGGCCTTGAAGACGAAGCCCATACCGAGGATGTATCCCATGGCCTCCTTCAGGGCAGTATTGGATTTGAAGTGTGGGTCGGTGTTGATGTCAGCGTGTACCTCCAGCTCAACGTTGTGCTCGTCGAGCAGGTTACAGAGCTCGTAGGCGATTTCTACCGAGCGGGCTACTTCGCGGATCATCCGTTCACGAATGCTCATCTTCTGCTCCGTCTTGTAGTTGGCAATGAACATGAAACCTCCTTTCTTTTCGCGCAGGAAAACAATGACGGTAGCGAACTCCGTCACTTTGCCGCGCACCTGGCTATCGGTGCCGATACAAACCTTGAGGCGGTGGCCTTGCTCCCGCTCCCGGATGATCGTCTGGCGGACGGCCTCCTGAATGGGAGCTTCGATTTTGCGGCCGTCGTAACGGCGCCATTTCATGTCAGTCAGTAGTATTTGATTCATGGCGGGAATATTTAAGCGTTGGCCAAGATAACCCCTGCGGGCCAAAGAAAAGTTGCCAGCCGCGACATTGGCGCCAGAATTAACCCCAGGGAAACAAGCAGGTAAACGAATCAACATCAATCAATTAGCGGCGAAGTGAATCGCTCGACCTTACCCTGCTTTTTTATCTTGCCTTGCACCTGCGGCCGCGCAAAAACATTTGGTTCATGACTGTTTATGACCCTTCCGAAAAAAATATGCTTTTTTCGCAACCATCTTTCAAAAATTCAGTTTATCCCTCGACCGTCAGGTTAGGGGCTGATCAAACAGGCCAACCCCTAAGTTTAGATAGGTGGTTTTGAGGTGCGCCGATTCATTCGGAGCACCTCTTTTTTTTAAAACGCCTTTTTCAGCTATACTTAAGCCAGAGTGGTTTAGGTAAATAACAAACTGCGGCCGTAAACCAAGTTTGCATAGTTAGCCTTTAAAGCGTTTCTTTACTTTTGAATGACCACCAGCCAGGAAAATGATGCCGCAGAACCCGCCTTTAAGTTTAAAGAACTTAAAGTGTACAACTCAACGGAGTACCTCTGGGAGAACGTAAAGAAGTACCGTCAGGTATTTGATCGTTTTGAAACGGCTTATATCTACACTGAGCTTTCCCTCTACAATAAGAAGTTTGATCTCGAAGACTGGTCCTTAAGGGTAGACCTGAAGTGCTTCAGCATCGATGATAAGGAGAAAACCGAAATCTGTACCCTTACCATCGAGAAGGAGGTGAGTAAGTTCGACAACGTGATTTTTCTTCGCGAAGGCTGGGGCAACCAAAAGAGGGGCACATTCTGGAAGAAAGGCACTTACTTCTGGGAAGCCTACATCGACGGTAAAAAGGTGGGCAGTAAGTATTTCTACATCATCGAGCACGCTGATGCTGCGGAAGGCATTCCGGACCTCGACTGGATGGACATGGAATCCGTCGAGAAATACCTGAAACTCAAGTCCGTCCGCCTTTACGAAGGCCCCTACGATGACGTACTGGAAGACGACCGAATTTTCCTCAAAGAATTTGCCGTAAAGGAGACCCGCTACATTTACGTAGAGTTGCTGTTTCAGAACCTGCAACCCTTTGAAGACTGGCACCTGGAGTTGTACACCAAGTTTCATAACCAGGCCCGGGAGCTCAAGGGGCAGATCGTCCGCCTGCAACTTGTGAAGCAGGGCCAGGAGGAAGTAAAAGTAACCGCTGGCTGGGGAGCCGCCAACCCCAACCTCTGGCGCATCGATGGCTATACGGCCGACATTATTTTTCTCGACAAACTCATCGCCAGCGTTCCTTTCCTGGTGGACGACGAGGCCATGCCCGGGCTTCCCCCGGTGTACCTGCCCGGGGAAGACAGTGGGATGGTCCTGGCCCCTCAGGAAGAATCAACGGATAGCTTTGACACCATCATGGGTCGGCTCAATGCGCTTACCGGCCTGCAGGTAGTAAAACAGCAGATCAGTGAGCACGCCGTGTACATCCGTTTCCTGCAACTACGGCAGAAGCGGGGCTTCGACATGGACAAAGGCATCGACGTACACTCCGTCTTCAGCGGCAACCCCGGAACGGGCAAAACCACCGTTGCCCGTATGATGGGCCAGCTTTACCGCAAAATGGGCTTGCTCTCCAAAGGGCATACCGTAGTGGCTGACCGCGTAGACCTGGTGGGCGAATACATCGGGCAGACCGCTCCAAAAACCCGCGAGGTCATTGACCGGGCCCGGGGAGGGGTGCTCTTCATTGACGAGGCCTACGCCCTGGCCCGCAGCAACGACGACGGGAAAGATTTTGGCCGGGAGGTAATCGAAATTCTGGTGAAGGAGATGTCTAACGGCGATGGCGACATCGCCGTCATCGTAGCCGGCTACCCGGCGGAGATGAAGCGCTTCCTGGACAGCAATACGGGGCTAAAATCCCGCTTCAAGCATCACTATGATTTTCGGGACTTCCTCCCGCAGGAACTCAGCACCATCGCCGACTACGCCTGCGAGCAGCTCGGGGTAAAGCTCAACCCCAGCGCCAAGGCCCGGATCGATGAACTGATTACCAAAGCCTTCCGGACCCGGGACAAAGCCTTCGGCAACGCCCGCTACGTACACGACCTGATCGAGAAGGCAAAGGTGCAGATGGCCCTGCGCCTCATGGCTGACGAAGCAAAGGCTCATAAGCTGACCGAAGAAGAACTCAGCAGCATCCTGCTCGAAGACGTGGAGAAGATCGTTAACGACAAAAAGGCAGAACGCCCTTCCATCCCCGTCAACGAGGAGCTGCTGGCCGAAGCAATGGAGGAACTCAACGTTCTGGTTGGGATGGACAACATCAAGGAGCAGCTCAGGGAACTCGTCAGCCTCGTCAAGTTTTACCGCAAAATCGGGCGGGATGTACTCAACGCCTTTCACCTGCATACGGTACTGATCGGCAACCCCGGAACGGGAAAAACCACCGTTGCCCGCATTCTGGCAAAAATCTATAATGCCCTTGGGGTACTGGAACGCGGCCACATCGTAGAGACCGACCGCCAGGGGATGGTAGCCGGCTACGTGGGCCAAACCGCGGAAAAGACCGCAAAGAAGATCGAGGAAGCCATCGGTGGTGTGCTCTTCATCGACGAGGCTTATGCCCTCACGCAGAAGAGCAGCCAACGCGGTGACTTCGGCGACGAAGCCATCCAGACCCTGCTGAAACGGATGGAAGACCGGCGGGGAGAGTTCTTCGTCTGCGTCGCCGGCTACCCCGATAATATGGACATCTTTCTGAAAGCAAATCCCGGCCTTAGCAGCCGCTTCGACAAAACGCTCCTCTTCGAAGACTATAACCCGGAGCAACTGCTCCAGATTGCCGAAAGCATGTTTCGGGAACGGAAGGCCAAACTGGCCCCCTCAGCGCTTAAGCACGTTGAAGCCTATCTCCGCTTCCTGCACAAATACCGGGACAACTTCTTCGGCAACGCCCGCTCCGTTCGCAAAATCGTCATTGATATCCTTAAACGACACGATCTGCGACGCTCCGAACTGCCGAACTCCCAAAAGGAAAACGGTAAAACTGTGAAGATCCTCAAAGCGGACGTGGCGCACCTGAAGCTCGACACTAAGGAGCTGAGCATCCAGCGGAAACGGATTGGGTTTTAGCGCGCGTCTAAAACTCCGTAAACACCTTATCCCGAAGGTTCCCCCCTACCGAAATATCCGATAGTTGGAAGCGACCGCCACGGTCGCCGGACAGTAGTATACCCTGATGCGGCAGGTAGCCATTCCAGGGGGTCTCCATTGCGGGTTTTTCGTCGCTTGCGTTCCGGAAAAACTGCCAGGTATTGATCCGGTAGCTTACTTTATCGACGTAGAGTCGGTAGCGGTTATCGGGGGTGTCCCCTACCCCGCTGAAGGTCTGATCCAGAATATAGCTGGGACGGTTGGCCTTGGGGTCCGTGGCGATGTCTCCGCCAAACTTCAGCGTAACACCGGCGTCCTTCAGCTTAAACTGCTGCACCAGCCAAAAGGCATCGTTGATGAACATGGAGTTAGCGCGCTTGAGGTATTGGGAGAGGCTGTCCGGATGCGTAATCTCATCTCCCAGTTTCCGAACGCGGCCAGCCAGCGTGTCTCTGCTGTAGTCCAGCAGGTAGACCATGTTCTGTTTCGGTACATCGATGCGCACCCGGCTTTCCTGTTTGTCCCAGCTAAGGGAGCGCGCACCGAAGAAGTTCCACCTCAGGAACCGTATGTCCTCCCAGGCTTGCCTTCCACCGTGGTACTTTACGATGCTGTCGGCCAGCTGGATCGCCTTTTTATCCGAGCCCGCTTCGTCGAAACCAGGCGCGGCGGGGTTAGCACCGCCGTCCAGGTCAAGGGATACGGTTTCAATCTGGAGGGTGTTGCTTTCTTTCTCCGCCGTATCGGGAGTAGTACCCGCCGCCGGGTCGGCGTTGCAGCTGATGCAGAGGAGGAGCGCCAGGAATGGGAAGAATTTTGGTAGTGTGTGCATGACGAGAATAACGGCTGACCGCGGACGGAGGTTGAGGGAGCGGAGGTTTTTACTAATCGGACAGCAAATGGTGCCAATTTGTCTCTATTGTACATTAATCTATCGTACTGCCGTAACCTTAAGCCCTAGGGTGTTTTTGTTGGACGTAAGCCGTCACCGTATTTGGGAATTCTTATATGGGTTAACCGCCGTAGGCAGCTGCAAAGCACAACCCAGACCTGTGTTACAAAGCTCTTCGAGCTGGCATACCAAAAAACGTCCCGTTCTGGTACTTAAGCTAAACGACTATATCGACTCAAAGTTAAGCGGAGGAACTCTCACATAACCTCCACCTCCAAATAAACCGGCTGATGATCAGAATACCGAAAGCCCTGGTTGAGGCCCTTCACGCGCTTGATTTTAAGGTCGGGGCTGATGAGAAAGAAATCGATCACCGATCGGCGGCTACGGTGTGCATCGTAGGGCATGTGGCTTTCCCGAACGCTGGCGGTAGTGGGGTCGTAGGCGTACTTCCAGCCGGCGGGCATAAAATCGAAGCCTACCGAAGTGGGCAGCGCCACCTTTTCCACCGTAGGGTTGAGGCTGAACCAGTTGAAGCCCGGGGGCATCTGGTTCCAGTCTCCGCCGATGATGACGTAGCGGCCGGCGGCTTGATCAGCCAGCGCAGATTCCCGTAGCAGGTTCATCTGCTGCCGGCGGATGCTACCGTCCTTATCGTAGGCCGACAGGTGGACGTTGTAAATCGCCAGTTCCTTTCCGCCCTTTACGGGAAAAACCTGCCGCAGGGCGCAGCGGTCCAGCTGAAAGAGCTTGGTTGGCCAGGGGAACTCCCCCGGCAGCTGGATACGCTCAGCGACCGATGGGCGGTATTTTGACATAGATACCAGTCCGCCAACGACGTAGCCATAATGGTCCCAAGGCTGCAGTAGCGGCAGGGGAACGCGCTTGCTTTTGAAGTTGGGGGCGAAGAAGGTGGCGTAGGTCGGCCGGGCCTCCCGGGCGGTTTGTAGTTGGTTGATGTAGCGGCTGCGGTAGGCAGCGGTATCTATTTCCTGCAGCAGGAAGAAATCGCTCAGGGTATTGGTGATGGTCAGCTCCTGCCCCGCAACGTTGGCTTTGATGCGCTCTTCGGACATCCGCACCGTGCCGGGCGTCGTCCAGAAGAAGTCGCCTTTATTGTAGAAGAAGAAGTCTTCGTCACCAATGCCGCCGTAACCGACGTTCCAGCTCAGGAGGCTGATGACGGAGTCTTGAATGGCTGGCTCCGCCAGCGCAGCGGATCCCATGCTTGAGGAAAGGGTTTCGGTTCCTTCAGGGCGCCAGTCCGTCAGCGTACCGAACACCAAAAAGCCAACGACATAAACCAGAAAGATGCCGATGGACCACTTCAGTATTTTGTACAATTTTCGCATTAGGCGAAGGTACAACGATGCGGGGGAGGCTTAGGCCTCAACTTCTGCACTAATCAGCTTATGGTACCGCATCATCAGTTTTTCGGCCAGTACGCGGCGGTCGTATTTTTTATGGAAGCGGGTGGCGGCTGCGCGGCCGATCCGTTCCAGTTTGCGACCCCGCCGCAGGCAGTCGGCAATCGCTTCGACGAACTGACCGGGGGTGTCCGTGACGAATACATCGCGGCGGTGTTTGGCGTTGATGCCCTCCAGGCCGACGGAGGTAGAGATGACGACCCGGGCCAGTGACATGGCTTCCAGAATCTTGGCTCTCATCCCGCCGCCACTCAGCAGAGGGACGATGCTAATGCTGTGCGCAGCGACGAAATCACAGCTGCTTTCCACTTCACCGTGAATGATCACGTTCTTCATCCGGAGTTGCTGCAGGGCGGGCGGCATGTTCCGCCCGGCGACGTGGAACTCCAGATCGGGGAAACGCTGATGAATCAGGGGCCAAACGTCGTTGAGGAACCACTGCAGTCCTTCCAGGTTGGGCATCCAGTCCAGCGAGCCAATAAAATGAAGGCTCAATGGGCGGCCATAACTGTCGTAGCGCGGTTCTCCGCAGGAAGTTTCCAGTCCGATGGGCAGTACGTAGCTCTCCCCCCGGAAGCCGAGGTTTCTAAAGCAGGTCTCGTCCCGCCGGGTAATGGGCAGCAGCAGATCATACTGGTTGAGCTGTTGGCGCTCGTAGTCTTTGAGTTGTGCCGTAAGGTGGCGCAGGTACCAGCGCTTGGGGGCGAAGCTGATGTTAGCGCTGCAACGCTCCCAGATTTCGTGTTCTACGTTGTGAGACCGCATCACTACCTGCGCGTCACTGTGCCGGCGGATGGTGGCGATGTAGGGAGAGAGGTAAAGGGTCTCCAGCTGAATGACGTCGAAAGTTTCTTTGAGCAGCCACTCCGTCAGGGTTTCATGAAAAGCCGGCAGATCAAAGCGGCTGATGTGGTAGGAAGTTCCCCGTAGTAAATTACCGAGGGCGTCTACTGGGCTGATGGCGTTATCGACGTTTACCGTTTTCACCTCCCGGTAGTGGTTCATTTGCTCGGGCAGGGTACTGCCGGCAAAGAAATGCTTACTCGTATTCATCGCCAGCAGGCTTACCTCGCATCCCTGTTCGCTGAGGGACTTACTCAGGCCGTGGATGGCCTGGCTTTCTCCGTCTTTCAGCGGGTAAGGAAATTTCTTGGTAAGCAGTAATATCTTCATGCAGGTATATGGTCTCTCTAAGCTACGTGGCAGTGGTGGTTGTAGATTTGATACTGCCGGGGGAATAAACGTTGCTTCCCTCCGGGAAATTATTTATCGGACGTTTCCCCCATTGCTTTTTCATCCTTGCTTTGCACCTGCGTGTGCGCCGGAAAAAAAAGCGATCAGCGAACAGCATTCAGAGCCGTTTTGCCTGAATGCTGATCGCTGATCGCTAAAATCTTGTTCGCTACTAAAAAGTATAGTCAACTCTGCCGAAAATCAGGGATGACTTATTTTACGCTAAGTAGCCCTGCCTACTTCTCCCAACCGTTATTCTCCACATTATCCTCAAACATCCGCCCACGTGGGTTAATTTGTACGGACTTGATGTCATCCTTATTCACCTCAATGGTAAAATCATAGTCGGGGTTCGTCCAGGGCCAATCCTTCAGGACGGTCCAGTTTTTAGCGTATTCCGGTTGATCTTTGGTAGCACGCAGGATTCGCGGAGCGATGTAATACCACTTTTCGGAACCATCATTCATCGACACCAGGATTTCAAGCGGCATGGGCATGCGGCCGGGCTTCGTGAGGTAGATTTTCGTTTTCTTTTTGTCGGCCGCTACTTTATCGACGGCATAATCGGCATAATCCACTCCATTGACCCAGTATTCCTTATACCAATCGAGCTCCATACCGGAGCATTTTTCCGCAATGCGGATGAAGTCGTTCGGGTTCGGGTGCTTGAAAGCCCAGTCGTTGAAGTAGCGGTGCATCGTACAATCATGCGCCTCCTCACCAATAATGTAGCGAAGTTGCTCCTGGAATACGCTGCCATTCACGTAAGCGGCGACGCCGTAAGCGGCGTTGGTGGCGAAGTGGTCAGCGTGAATTGTGATGGCTTCCTGCATGCCACTCTGGCGGAAGCCGCGCAGGCTGGCGTAGGTGCGGGCGTGTGGGTTTTCCACGGCATCACCACCAATGAGGCCTTCCTTACGCAGGTGGTTCATCACCTCGCTGCTGGCCCAGCTGGTAAAGCCTTCGTCCATCCAGGCGTAGAGGCTTTCGTTGGTTCCCATGAGGTGCTGGTACCAGCTATGCATCAGTTCGTGTACCGAAACACCAACGAGGGAGGGGAAGCTTCTTTCTCCGGTGATCAGCGTGCCCATCGGGTACTCCATCCCTCCGTCACCACCCTGCACAAAGCTGTATTGCTCGTAGGGGTAATGGCCGTAATGTTCGTTAATGTAGGAGAATGCCTCATCCATCACTTTGGGCAGGTTCTCCCAGTTGGTCGTCGTCTTCTCTCCCGGCTGGTAGTAGAAATTCATCGTCATACCATCGGCCCGCTTCATGCTCGTGTGCTTATAGTCGGGGTCAGCCGCCCACATGAAATCTCCTACTTGGGGAGCTTTGAAGTGGTAGGTGATTTTCTTAGCCCGTTTAGCGGGTTCAGGGCCGTAGCCATAGCCAATATCTTCCGGGTTTTGCAGGTAACCCGTGCCGCCAACTACGTAACTTCCATCGATGGTGATCTTTACGTCAAAGTCACTCCAGATATGGTAAAACTCCCGGCCAACGTAGGGGTTGGCGTGCCATCCCTGGTAATCGTATTCCGCCATTTTCGGGTACCATTGCGCCATGCTGAACCGGATGCCTTCTTTGTTATCCCGTCCGCTGCGACGAATCTGCAGGGGAACCTGTGCTTCCCAATCCATGCGAAAAGTTGTGGTGGAACCAGGCAAAATCGGCTCGTTGAGCGCCACTTCAAGAATGGTTCCTACCGTTTCGTGTTTCACCGGCTTGCCGTTCTGGCTCAGGCTACCGACCCTGATGTAGCCAATTTCTTTTTTCCCGAGCTTACTGATGCGGTCCGCTACGCGCTTATCGGCGTCGGGCAGCGTCAGGTTGCGAACGTCCATCATACTCCCGGGCTGAAAAGCATTGAAGTAGAGGTGGTAAAAAACCTTGTCCAGCGTATCCGGAGAGTTATTGATGTAGCGCAGGGTTTGCACCCCCTCGTACTGGTTTTTCCTGACGTCCATGTCAATCTCCATTTCGTAGGTGGCTGCTTGTTGCCAGCGATCGGGCTGCGCCATCAGGGAAAGAGAAGTAAGGAATAAACTGAGAAGTAAAAAACGCATAATTGGTCGTTTGTTTTGTTCAATGAGCCCTTGGGGCAGTGAAATAACATCCGTCATCAGCAGATGTTTGGCGACGATTCGCAGAAGGGAGCGCAAACACTTCGGCAGGCTCAGCGGGGTCCGCAGGTGCAAGGAACGGTAAAACATGGATCTTGCCTGGTTTTGGGTAGATACGACTATGTTTTTCAGTAGCGAACAGGATTTCGGCGAACAGCGGACAGCATTCAGGCAAAACGGCTCTGTATGCTGTCCGCTGATTCCTTTTTATGCTACTGCTGCTGCCCTTCGGCCACCTGATTGATCAGGTCCCAAGCTGCGGGGATGTTTTGCTCGATGGTTTCAGCGTTGACCTTCAGCCCGATCTGGTCCGGAAAGCCATAGAGGTAATCATTGGCCTCGGTGAAGCTTTCGGCGGGAAATTCAAACCAGGCGTTGGTGAGCTTTTGTTGGACATCCTTGGCAAAAAGATAATTGATCATGGCCTCTGCCATGTTGCGGTTGGGTGCATTGGCGGGCATGGCAATGCAGGTAATGTTGAAGAAGTTGATGTCCGTTGCCTGGGTGTGCGGAAAACGAACGCGCCAGGTCTCTGCGGCTTTGTAATGTTTGGGGTCGCCGTTCAAAAACCAACGAACGGCAGTACCGAGGCTGACGAAGGCCATGTCGAGCTGCCCGGCCAGCATCCGGTTGAGTTGGTCCTGATCAGAGCCGTTGGGGCCGCCAGCTGACTTTTCGTACACCGACTGGGCCCAGATAGCCGCTGCCTTCGGGTTCAGGTTGGTGTACAAGCCCGCCACTACGCCCGCCAGACCGGAGCTGTCGGGGTGAGCAACGCCCAAACGGATGCCCCGCCGCGTCGCCTTAACGATGCCGGAGTAACTGCCGGCCTCTTCGGAGGTAACTGCGTTGGGGTTGTATACGGAAACCATCGTCCAGCGCGTCAGGCCGGCGTAAAAGCCCTCATTATCGAGGTAGCGATCATCAACGTTACCGTTGGTAAAGGCATCGACGAAGAAAGGCTGCAGTACATTGAAGTTCCGCAAGCGGGTAGCGTCTTCAAGAGTGGGCAGCAACACCAGGTCTGCATTGACGGACCCACGGGAGGCTTCTTCAATAATCTCCCGCATGGGCTTAACGATCACATTGACCCGGGTGCGGTAGCGCAGCTCAAAGCCCTTGATTAATTCAGCATCCTGAGCAAGATAACGCCAGGTAAGTAAGTTGAGCCCCACGGGTATATCCTGAGGGACGCTATTCCCTCCGTCCGCTGGCTTATCATTACCACAAGAAAACATGCCAAGTAGGCCAATAATCAGAAGCGTACCAATCAATCGATGCATAAATGCTTATTTGAGCCGGTAAAGGTAATGGTTCCTCCCTTGCCCAAATAGCTGTATTCCCGAATATGAATCTCGGGCACACGATACGTTTTCCCCCGTTGCCATTTGTGAACCCGGTACCGCAATTCTCCGCGCACCAATAGTCGGTCTCCCCGGTGAAGATGCTTATGCAGGTCTAAAGCTGCCGGCCCCCAGGCAATGCAATGATGAGCGGAAGAAGCGGAGGCGGCCTCATGATTGACTGAGGTATGTAATTCAAAGCGCGTAAGGTCCTGCCCGTGGACCGTACAATGATAAGTGGGAGCTGTAGCCAGCCGGCCAATGAGGGTTATGTGGTTCATAAAGTTGAAGGTTGCAGCCTTTCCGGAGCGGGACGGCCAGATGAGAGTAGTAGAAAATGGTCGAGGTGGATTTCCGTACGCTGAAGTTTAGTTCCCTCATATTCAAGTAAGCGAGTACACAGTCTGCCCTGCACAAATAGCTCACTACCCCGCTTCACCTTACGGTAGAATGCCTCCGCCAAATCTCCCCAGGCAACCAGATGGAAAGACGGAGCGGGGCCGGCACCGCCCTCCCTGGGCTTGTCCTGATACAGCCGCAAACGGAGCATTGCCGTACCGTCTGACAGATAATGAAGCTTTGGGTCATGGCCGGCACGACCGGTAAGCTGGGATTGATTGTGGTAGAATGCCATGGGTCAGTTATTGTCCGGCAAAGTTGTGGCCATACGATTACCCTAGTCGTCTTTTATACGTTTACTTACGTTTATATGCGTATATAAACGTTTAAAAACGAATAATGCTTACCTGCAATCCATTGCATTTTCAGCTTTATCGCTGGCGTGTATTAGGGAAGGCAACAAATCGCATGATTCGTAATTATGCAGCCGAAGAGGTTTACCTTTTGTAGCTTACCTTTCCAGCACAATACCCCAAAGATGCCTTCAATTTTTCGTGCCTTTTTATTACTTACGGCTGGTCTTTTGTTGACTACCTGTACGGACCCCGTGGTGCCCGTCTATCAGTTCGAGACCGGTTTTCTTCTCCTGGAAGGCAGAATTACGGACACACCCGGATACAGCGAGGTACGCCTTTCCCGCAGTGAATTTCTCTTTGACAACTACACCCTAAGCCCTGAAATGGGGGCTACGGTCAGCAGTGTTTCCAATGACGGAGAAGAAGTACGCTGGGAGCAAGTAGGCGGCACGAGTGCTTTTCGTGCTCCGGAAGGGTGGGCCGCTGAATCCAACAAATCTTATTCCCTTCGTGTACTCACCAGCCAGGGCGAAGTTATTGAATCTGAAGCTGAGCGAACACCCACCAATGTCTCCATTCAAAATGCGCGGGTCACCTTCGATCAGGAATCCTACTTCAGTACGGGCCGCGACCGTTTCATCCCGGCTTTTACCTTGCTCGTTGATGTAGACGACCCCGCCGGGGAAGACAACTTCTACCAGTATCGGTATACGACCTTTGAAATGATCGATGTTTGCGCCAGTTGCGAGCGGGCCAGGTGGCGGGACGGAGTGTGCATTGCCGGACCAGACACGCGCTTCGTGAGCCGGTGGGACTACCTCTGCGACGCACCCTGCTGGGTGTTCAGTAACAGCCGCGACCTCAATATACTGAGTGATGAATTCAGCCAGGGTCAGCGGATTGAAAACATACCCGCTGGCCGCTTTGACTATGCCCGCCCCGGAGGTTTGCTATTCGACGTTCAGCAATACAGCACGAGTGCTGCGGCTTTCGCTTTTAACTCGACGCTCAAGGAGCTCTCCGACGGATCGGGGGGCCTCAACGCCCCGCTGCCAGCGGCACTGGTAGGAAACCTTACCGACGTAAGTGAAAACGAAACGCCCGTTCTAGGTTTTGTCGGTGTATCCTCTGTATCAGCCGAAAGGGTCTACATCAACCGGGAATCTTTCGGTGGTACTTCTCTACCCTTCGACAGCCAGATAAGGCTGGAGCCGGTAATGCCAAGCCCTCCGGTTGCCCCCTGCGAAGGAACGAGTCGTACCCGAAATGAGCCCAACGGCTGGGGCGGATGACCACCTCCACACATTGCTTTTTATGAGCCTTCCACTGCACCGGCGCACCGGGGCAGCAAACCGCTTCCCTTCCTTGTATTATTTCCCCATTATGAGAGCATTTTTCACCTGCCTGTCACTCTTGATATCTGTTGCCGCGTTTGCACAGACTTATACCCTTAAGATCACTACGACCGACGCCAGCAGCCGCAAACCACTGGGCTTCGTAAACGTGCAGGTGGAAGGAACGACGGTGAACGGCACCACCGATCCTGACGGTGAGATCGTCCTGGAAGTCCCCGGAGGCAATATCGTTTTACTGGCTTCTTACCTCGGCTACGAATCGCTGCGTAAAGAGATTAGTATCAATAACAGTCAGGCCCGTTTGGTACTGGCCATGGAGCCAACCGCCCAGATGCTGGAAACCGTCGAGGTGAGCTCCAACGACGCCAGCGAACGCCTGGAACGCCCGATGATGGGCGTGGAACGGCTCAGCATCGCTGAAATCGAAGTGCTGCCCGTCGCCCTGGGTGAGGTCGACGTATTCCGAGGGCTGCAGCTTTTGTCCGGCGTAAACTCGGCTGGCGAGGCCAGTAACGGACTCAGTGTGCGCGGCGGAACGATCGATCAGAACCTGGTTCTGTTTGACGGTGCCCCCATTTTCACCCCCACTCACCTGTTCGGTCTGTTCTCGGTGTTTACCCCCGATGCCGTAGGTAGTGTCGATCTC
>ENA-ORXT01001680-ORXT01001680.1-marine-metagenome-genome-assembly--contig:-NODE-1680-length-28679-cov-6.582896_pt1 | contig 28679 bp, 28 predicted proteins | sample MGYA00237868_ERZ511482 | MGnify/ENA metagenome assembly ERZ511482 | reverse complement strand
CGCCACGTCGGAGGTGACGCTCTCGACGCCGTTGCCGACCTGGACGGTGTACCCGGTGCCGTCGTCGGAAGGGGATGCCGAGAAGACGGTCAGGGAGTCCGCCGTCTCGCCGGACAGGGGCGAGCCGTCGGCGAACCATTGGTAGGCCAGGGCGCCGCTACCGGAAGCCTCGACCGTGAAGGTCGCATCCTGCCCTTCGTTGACGATCAGGTCGGAGGGCTGACGGGTCAGCGAGGGCGGGACGTTCGCCCCGGTGGTTGTCGCAAGGGTTGCCGAGTAGTTCGCGACGCCATCGGTTGACCACAGGCCGATGAAGTACTGCCGGTCCGCGTCGAGTTCACCCGACCAGACACCGGGGCTCGACCCTCGGACGGTCCGGCTGATGGCGGTGCCATTCGACTCGAAGACACTGAACCTGACGTCGGCATCACTGTCCCACGACACGGTGATGTCATGGAGAGCGGTTGCCAGCGAGTCGAACCTGAGGCGGGTGTAACGTGGTCCGACACTCCTGGTGGAGTCGAGGGTTCCCTGTCCGATGCCGACGGCATTCACCGGCCCCGGGGTACCACCCGTCGTCGTTTCGATGGTGGCCGTGTAGCTCGCCACTCCCGAAGCTGCCCAGACGCTCATGGCGTACCGTCCGGCTCCGTCGAGCGTGCCTGTCCACACGCCGTCGACGGTGTCGGAGGGCTTCGCGAACGGCGTCGTGCCGGAGGCCTCGAACAGGCTGAAGCGAATGTTCGCATCGCCGTTCCAGGTGACACGGATGGCATGGGTGCCGGAGACCAGCGAATCGAACTCGATCCGTTGCCAGCGCGGACCGGCTGCGGAGCTACGGTCCAGGATGCCGCTTCCGAACTCGACGGCCTGCGCATTTGCCGGGGAACTGACCGCCAGCAGCATCGATGACAGGAAGAGGAACACGGCAACCGGGTACGACACGGTGATTCGACTCCACGAACGTCCCCTTCGATAACACGCCTGGCGTTTCGGTAAAGGATCTGCAAGATGTGTCACGAGCGGTGCTCCGGAAGAGGGGCGGGCCATGCCAATTAATTGGCTGTTCATTCAGCGCAGGTTAACAGACCGATTTCACGCGTGAGGAATACCCGGGCGAGCTCGCGAGCGTGTTCACAAAAGCTCCCACCGCCTGCCCACGGTGTCGGTGATGACAAGTCGGGCCGGCGAGACCGTGCAGCCGGGCGTGCACTTCCTGGAAGGGCACCCGCTGGAGGACTACTCGGAGCGATTGTTCGATGCCCAGCTGCAGCTGACCCACGGAATTCGGGTGGCGGGTCGCTTCAAGCCGGCCGCCGAGACCTACGCACAGGTCGCGCCAGGGCCGGGCGTGTCGATCGGATCGACCTGCCTGGTGGCGGCGCACGCGTGGGGCACGCCCGGTGCGCAGCTGGCAGGCGGCCGGGCGGCGAGGCGCACACCATGACCAACACCGGTGATGAACCGCTGGTGTGCCTGGTCGTCGGCGAGCGCCTGGACCATGACGTGGTGGACTACCCGAGACGGGGCAAGCGGCTGTACCGGCACTCTGGACTGCCGTGGAACCTGGCGGATCACGACGCGATCGAGGAGCCTTCGGCGGGGGCGAGGTAGTCGGGCGGCGGATCGGCCTTGCGAAAGCGCAGCGGATTTCGCTACTCCGTCCCCCGGCCGTCGTGCGCGCGTCCGCCTCGCCTAGGAAGCATCGGTCCCGCGGCGCACCATCGTCGCCAGCACCTCGTCCGGGTCGCGCGTCCACCAGTTCTCCGACGAGAAGATCTCGACCTCGACCAGGTCGTCGTAGCCGGCCGCCTCGACCAGCGCGCGGATACCGGCGATGTCGATGACGCCGTCGCCCATCATGCCCCGGTCGGTCAGCAGATCCCGCGTCGGCACCAGCCAGTCGCAGATGTGGAACGCGAGCAGACGTTCGCGTCCGGCGCGCTCGATCTGGGCGGCGAGCGTCGGATCCCACCACACGTGGTAGACATCGAGCGCCACGCCGATGCCGTCGCCGAGCGCATCGCACAGGTCCAGCGCCTGGGCGGTGGTGCTGATGCAGGAGCGATCGGCGGCGTACATAGGATGCAGCGGCTCGATCGCGACCGGCACGCCGGCCTGGCGTGCATGGTCGAGCGTTCTCGCCAGCCCTTCGGCGACCATCTCGCGCGCACCGTCGATGTCGCGCGATCCGGGCGCGAGCCCGCCCACCACCATCACCAGGCAGGCCGCATCGATCGCGCGCGCCTCGTCCACCGCGCGGCGGTTGTCATCGAGCACCGCGTCGGTGAGCGCGCCCGCCGCGGTGTACCAGCCGCCGCGGCACAGTCCCGAGACGCGCAGTCCGGCGCCGGAAATCATCCGCGCGGCCTCGTCCACGCCGGCCTCGGCGAGCTTGTCCCGCCACGGACCGATGCCGCCGATGCCGTGTCGCACGCACCCGTCCACGCAGGCACGCAGGTCCCATTGCTCGCGCACCGTGGCGGTGTTGAGCGACAGCCTGGACGCCGGGATCACGATCGGATCTCCACGCCGCGCGCGGCGAACACCGGGGCGGCCCGGGCGGTCACGGCCTCGGGGTCGGCGAACAGGCCCGCATCGCTGCCCAGCCGCAGGATGTCGGCCAGGTGCAGCGTCGATCGGGCGCTCTCCTGACCGCCGATCATCGTGAAGTGGTCCTGGTGGCCAGCGAGGTAGGCCAGGAACACCACACCGGTCTTGTAGAACCGGGTGGGCGCGCGGAACACGTGACGCGACAGCGGCACGGTGGGCGCGAAGGCGTCGTCGTAGCCGGCACGGTCGCCCCGGGCGAGCGCATCGAGCGCGCGGGCCGCGGGGGCGGCGATCGGATCGAAGATGCCCAGCAGCGCATCCGAATGACCGTGCTCGTCGCCGGCGATCAGATCGGGGTAGTTGAAGTCGTCGCCGGTGTACATCCGCACCCCGTCCGGCAGCCGTCGCCGCATGCGGATCTCCTTGTCGGCCGACAGAAGCGATATCTTGATGCCGTCCACCTTGGAGGCGTTCGCCGCCAGCACGCCCAGGCAGACCTCCATGGCCGCGTCGTGATCGGCCGCGCCCCAATAGCCCGCGAGCGCCGGGTCGAACATCTCGCCGAGCCAGTGCAGGATCGCCGGGCGCTCCAGGCCGCCGAGCACGCGCGAGTAGACCCGCTCGTAGTCGGCCGGCCCGGAGGCGGCCACTGCCAGCGCCCGGGACGCCATCAGGATCACGCGCCCGCCGGCCTTCTCGACCGCCTCGCACTGGGTCTCGTAGGCGGCGATGATCGCATCGATGCCGACGTCCGGGCCGGGCGCCAGGTGATCGGTGCCCGCACCGCACGCGATCAGCCGGTCGCTGCCGCGAGCAAGCTCCAGGCTGCGCTCGATCAACTCCAGCGACGTCGGCCAGTCCAGCCCCATGCCGCGCTGGGCGGTGTCCATGGCCTCGGCCACGCCGAAGCCCAGGCTCCACAGGTGCTCGCGGAAGGCGAGAGTGCGGTCCCAGTCTATCGGGCAGTCGAGCCAGGGGTCCGCGTCGGCCCGCGGGTCGGCGACCACGTGGGCGGCGGCGTAGGCGATGCGATCGCGCGGCGCGCCGCCGGGGCCGGCGGGCGCAGGAGCGGCAGCGAGCGTGAACGCGGAGAGCCCGCCGTCGGCGTCGGGCAGTTGCACGGTGGTGGCCATGGCGCTCAAAGCTCCAGGCTCGGCACGTCGAACCAGCGGCGCTCCTTCCAGCTCTGGTAGCCGAGTTCGGCGAGTTGCACGCCCTTGGCCCCTTCGAGCAAGGTGTAGCGCCAGGGCGCGTCCTCGGCGACGTGGCGCAGGAACTGCTCCCACTGCACCTTGAAGCCGTTGTCGAACATCTCGTTGTCGGGCACCTCCTCCCAGCCTTCGAAGAAATCGATCGTCTTGGGCTGGTCGGGGTTCCACACCGGCTTGGGGGTGTTCACGCGGTGCTGGCTCACGCAAGAATGCAAGCCCGCTACCGCCGAGCCGTGCGTGCCGTCGACCTGGAAGGTGACCAGATCATCGCGGCGTACGCGCACGCACCAGCTCGAGTTCAGCTGCGCGACGATGCCGCCCTCGAGTTCGAAGGTGGCATAGGCGGCATCGTCGGCATCGGCGGCGTAGGGCTCGCCGCGCTCGTCCCAGCGCTGCGGCACGTGCACCGCACCCAGGCAGCTCACCGACTTGACCGGGGCGACGACGTTGTCGAGCACGTAGCGCCAGTGGCACAGCATGTCCGACATGATGCCGCCGCCGTCGGCCTTGCGGTAGTTCCAGCTCGGGCGCTGGGCGGGCATCCAGTCGCCCTCGAACACCCAGTAGCCGAACTCGCCGCGCACCGACAGCATGCGACCGAAGAAGCCGGCGTCGCGCAGCCGGCGCAGCTTGACCAGACCCGGCAGGTCGAGCTTGTCGTGCACGATGCCGTTCTTGACGCCGGCGTCGCGCGCGTGGCGGGCGATCTCGACCGCCTCGTCGAGGCTTTCCGAGATCGGCTTCTCGCAATAGACATGCTTGCCGGCATCGATAGCCCGGCGCAGCAGCTCCGGGCGCATCTGGGTGGTCGCCGCGTCGAAGAACAGCTCGTCGTCGGGGTTGGCGAGCGCAGCGTCCAGGTCGGTGCCCCAGCGCTTGACCCCGTGGGCCTTCGCCAGTGCCTCCATGCGGTGCGGGTCGCGCCCGATCAGGATCGGATCGGGCACCAGCAGGGTGCCGTCCGAGAGCGCGACGCCGCCTTGGTCGCGAATCGCCAGCACCGAGCGGATCAGGTGCTGGTTCATGCCCATGCGCCCGGTGACGCCGTGCATGATGATGCCGATGCGTCTCGACTTCATTCGATGTTCTCCTCTATGAGTGGATGCGTGTCGTTCATGTCGGGATGTACGCAGGTGGCGAAGCCCGGCGCGTCGAGCGAGCCGGTGCGCACGCGTCCGGCCTCGATCGCGAGCATCGGTCGGCCATCGCGCATGCGGTAGATATCGGGGTGGGCCCGGACGAAGGCCCGACGCTCGGTCTCGCCCGCACCCTGCATGCCGCCGGCGAAGTGGTGGCCGTTGCGCTCGACGTGCGCGACGCCCAGCGTCGCGGCCATCAGCGTGTCCTGCTGCCAGCACAGGCCGGGCTGGCAGGTCAGGTCCTCGCCGCTGAGCATCGCCGGCGTTCCATCGGCCTGCGCCAGGCGCACCCGCGCGGCGTTGACGAGCGCGCGCAGCACGCGCAACCTCGTCGAATCCGTCATGACAGGTGCTTCTCGTGCGCGCGGATCGTGGCGGTGCCGATCGCGGCGGTGGCCGGCGCCCCGCGCGCACTGTCGTCGAGTTGCACGTGGGCGATGCGGGCACCCCCCAGCCACCGGTCGAGCAGCGCCGCCACGGACACGCCGAGCGTGCCCGGGGCGATCCCGAGCCCCGTGTAGCCTGGCTCGGCGGCGATCCGGCACTGCGTCCCGAGATCGTGCCCGTCGGCGGCCAGCAACTCGTTGCACAGCGACAGCGGTGAGTTCACTGGGCGTCGGGCGCCAGGAAACCGAGCACCATGCGGCGCACGTCGCACCGCCGCCGTTCGAACCCGGCGTCGTCCCCCGGGTAGCCGAACACCGCGCGCAGGGTGTGCGCGTTGGAGATCGGGAAGTAGAACAGCGAGGCGATGGTGATGTAGAGATCGACCGGACAGACATCGCGCCGGAAGGTGCCTGCGGCAGCGCCGCGACGCAGGATCTCGCCAAGCTCGTCGATCAGGGGGGTCTGGATCTCGCTGGCGTCGGCGATGGTGCGGATGGTCGCGCCGCCGCGCAGGTTCTCGCTGTTGAGCATGCGGATGAACCACGGCTTGGAGCGGTAGTGCTCGAGGGTGAAGTCCACCAGCGCCCCGATCGCCTCGCGCGGGGCGAGCGAGGCGAGATCGAGCTTTCGTTCCCCGGCGCGGATCTGCACGTACGCTTCGCGCAGCGCGGCCGCGTAGAGCCCCTCCTTGTCGCCGAAGTAGCTGTAGATCATCGGCTTGCTCGCTCCCGAACGCTCGGCGATCGTGTCGATGCGGGCGCCGGCGGGACCGTGATCGGAGAACTCGATCAGCGCCGCTTCGAGGATCGCGCGCGCGGTGCGCTCGGCATCGCGCCTGGGCCGCGCGGCAGCGTGTGCTCCTCGCGTGCGGCGCGGGCGGTCGGGGGCGTCGGTGGGCGGGCTCATCGGGGTCGTCCGGTCGATGCGGAGGCCGGCGTGCGGCTGCCGGGCACCAGGCGCGAGAGCGCGCGGCGCACGGCGGGAATGCCGAGCAGGATGGTCCCGAGCGTCAACGATGCGAAGACGAGCGAGATCGGGCGGGTGAAGAACGGCGAAAGATCGCCGTCGCTGAGCGTCAGGCCACGGCGCAGGTTCTTGTCGAGCAGATCGCCCAGGATGATGCCGAGCACCAGTGGCGCCATCGGATAGTCCATGCGCCGGAGCACGAACCCGAGAAGGCCGAAGACGACCATGACGCCGACATCGAACAGGCGCTGGGTCAGCGCGAACGGCCCGATCACGCAGAGCGTGAACACGATCGGCATCAGGTACTCGCGCGGCACGCGCAGGATCTGCACGAACACGCGCGTCAGCGAAAGGCCGAACACCGCGATCGCCACGGTCGCGAGCACGAGCATGGCGGCCACCAAATAGACGAAGTCCGGTTGCTCGATCATGATCATCGGCCCCGGACGGATGCCGTGGATGTAGAGCGCGGCGATCAGCACCGCGGCCGTGATCCGGTCATGGCGCACCGAACGCTGCGCGGGGGAGGCGGGCATGGCTGCTCGAAGCGGTGGGGGAACGGGGGCGAGGCGGCGCGCAATCAGTCCGCGGGGCAGTCGATGCCGATCTCGGACGGATCGACCACCGCCTCGCCACGGGTGACCCGCGCACACGCCTCGGACACCACCACCGGCATCGCCCGCGGCTCTGCCTCGTCGCCGTAGCTCGGGGCGAAGACCGCGCCGCGCTCGGCGGCGTAGGTCCGGAACTCGTCCGAATCCATGACGTGTTCCTGCCAGACCGCGTCGACCGTGTCGTAGACCTCCTGGGGAGCGCCGACCGGGATGAACACACCGAAGTAGTCGGGCGCGGTCTCCATTTCGGACAACCACTCGTCGGGCAACCACTCGGTGATCGGCGGGATCGGGCGATGCCCTCGATCTCGAGCGGCTCGTCGGAGAGCACCGCCAGCGCGCGCAGGCGCCCGGCACGGATCATCTCCGACTGCTCGCTGGCCAGCTGCGTGGTGGCCTCGACCTCGCCGCCGGCGGCGGCGAGCACCGCCGGATTGCCGCCGTCGTAGGCGATCATCCGCGCGTGCGCGCCTTCGCCGGCGCTCTCCTTGATCGCCGGGAGAGCCATGCCGCCGGAGGAGTTCACGCCGGCGGTGCCGACGGTGACGTCCGCCGTCTCCATGGCCTCGAGCAGCTGGCCGACGCCCTCGTAGGGCGCATCGACATCGACGCTCACGACGGGCACGTTGGCCACGTGCAGGTAGACCCGGTAGCCGTCGATGGAGGTGTCGTCGATCAGTCCCGCGATCGCGTAGGTGGCGTTGTCGGCGATCGCGTTGGCGGTCCAGGTGTAGCCGTCGCGCGGGGCATCGAGCGCGGCCCGGGTACCGGCCGAACCGGACGCGCCGGGCCGGTTCACCACGACGATCTTGGTGCCCAGGCCCTTTTCCAGCAACGGCGCCACCACGCGCGTGACCCGATCGGTCGAGCCGCCCGCGGACCGGGGAACGATGATGCTGATCGGCTTGTCGGGCTGCCATCGGGCCAGAGCGGGTGCCGCGCAGAACGCGAGCATGAAGCTGCCCGCCAAGGCGTTCGAGGTAAATCGAGTCATCGGCCGCTTCCTCCGATCGGCTTGCTACCGAATGGTAGGCTACCACATGGTAGCAAGTGCGGCATCCGGCTCGATCACCCTTCTTCGCCGATGTCACGCACGCTCTTCCTGACGATCAGCTCGCCGCCGATCTGCACGAACCGGACGCGCGAGTCCGGGTTCGACAACCGGCGGTGCAGCATCCGAACCGACTCGGCTCCGACCTCGCCCCAGTCGAAACGGAACGTGGTCAGCAGCGGCGTGGTCAGGCACGAGATCGGTAGATCGTCGAACCCGGTGACCGACAGCTCGTCCGGGATCGAGAATCCGACCGACCGCGCCGTCTCGAGCGCCCAGGCAGCGGAGCGATCGTTGAAGCAGACCAGTGCGGTGGCCTCTCCGCGATGACGGTCGAGCCAGTCGAGAAATCCGTCCGCGCTCCCGCCGGAAGATATCTCGGCCTCGCTCAGTCGATACGAGGAGACCAGTGTGGACGGGTCGCGTTCGGTACCGTCTTCGACCTGCTGGCGAAACCCCGCGAATCGTCGCTGCAGCGTCAGGCGCTCGCGCCAGCTGAGGTACAGGAAACGTCGATGTCCCATCGACCTCAGGTGCCGCGCGAGGATGGCGCCGCTGATGAAGTTGGCCGGCGTGACCGAGTCCACGCGCAGATCGTCCTCGATGCCGTTGGCCATGACCACCGCGATACCGCGCTCCAGCAACTCGTCCAGCGACGCCTTGGTTGGCGACACGCCCAGCAATACGACGCCGGTCTTCGGGCCCAGCCGCGCCATGACGTCGGCCGGAATCCTTGCCCGCCGGGGGATCATCAGCGTCTCGATGCCCACGCTGAACTTGCCGGCCTCGTCGCGGATGCTGTTCAGCACCTCGTAGTAGATCGAGGTGGGCGACTCGTTGAAATCCGAAGAGTCGGTGATCGACATGCAGACCAGGATCGCGTCGAACCGCTCGATCTGCAGCCGCGGCCTGATCGGGTAACCGAGCTCCAGCGCGCAGTCGCGCACCTTGCGGCGGATGTGCTCGGTAATGCTCGGTGAGTCGGCGAGCGCTCTCGACACGGTGCTGATCGACACGTCCAGCGCCTGCGCGATGTCGGCTTGACTGGAGCGCTTCCTCTTGGACATTCGGGCATGGACCTCGGCTACCGATGCACGGTATACCCTACCGAGGCCGCCGACGCTCCGAACGGGCCGTCGATACGGCCCACGGACACGGCCGCGGCGGCGCGCTAGGCCGGGTCCGCGCCCACGAAGAGCTCCGTCGGATCCGGCTCACCGCGCTCGATACCTGCAGCCGGTTCGCCCTGCGCCACCAGCGCTTCCAGCCATTCGATGTCCGGCGCGTCGGGACGCTGTGCGAGCAGATCCTCCACCCGGGCAGGATCGGTGTCGGCAGCGTAGGCGCCGATCAGCCAGTGCGTGCCCGCCGCGACGCGCCGCGACAGGTGCGGCACGTGGGTCTGCGGGAAGTGCAGCGAGCTGTTGGGCAAGGCCCGCCGGACGCTCGCGCCGCGCGTCTGCGACGACAGGTCGAGGGCGATCGATACCGCGTCGGCCGTCGTCACCAGGGCGCGCCCGTCGGCCGCCTCGAGCCGCTCGGGATCACGATCGTCGCGCGCCACCGCAAAGCCACCCTCGGTCAGGTACAGGCTCCGCTCGGTGGTGAGCCGGTGGACGCGCACGTGCCACGGGGCCCGGGCCAGCAACCAGGTCTGCACCTCGACACCGACATCGGGCATCCAGCGAGAGTGGAGCCAGTCGGCACCGACGGTGCAGGTCCCGACCGAGGAGCGCACCGCGTAGCTCCGGCAATCGGTGGACAGGGCCAGCATGTTGTCGAACGGGTTGGTCAGGAATCCCAGGCGACTGGGGTCGACGCTGAAACCGAACGAGGACGAGTAGGCGAACTTGGCGTACTTCTCGGCCGAGCTGCGAAAGTCCATGACCGACTCGCTGCACGAGGACAGCAGGACGCGCGAGCTGCCGGAGCCGAACCCGACCATGCCGGCCGTCCGACTGGCGTACGTGGCGTCCGGTTCGTGCTTGTCCTGCTCGGCGGCGGCCCAGAACGGATGCGTGTCGGGCAGCGCCAGCGGCAGGTAGGCCTTCATCGCCCAGTACGGTGAGCCGGGCGAGTTGTACGGCTCGGACATGATCAGGTTCGGGTAGCCGTAACCGACCGACATGACGCCGTCACGGTCGAAGTAGTCACGTCCGGCCCACCAGCGCAGGTTGCGCGCCCACAACCCTCTGACCTGACCCCAGGGCAGCGCCTCGACATCGGCGAAGGCGAGCCCGGCCCAGAACGAGGCCTGCGCGAACCGGTAGGTCATCGATCGACCGAACGGTATGCTCGCCCCGTCCCGGTCGAACCAGTGCTGGAATTCGAGTGCGAACTCGGTGGCGCGTTGCCGCATGCGCTCGCAGCGCGCCTCGTCGTCTTGCGCGAACCGGGTGTAGACCAACCCGTAGAAGTGCATGGCAAAGCCGATGTAATGGTCGAACCGCCGGCCGATTCCGTCCGCATACCAGCCGTCGGCGACGTAGAAGCTCTCCAGTCGCTGCAGGGCGCGCTCGCGCACGCCGCGGTCGTGATCGACCTCCACCCGCTCCAGTCCGAGCGAGACCAGCACGTGGAAGAAATGCCAGTTGTTGTCGGCCACGCGCTGCTCGAGGGCGCGCTTCAGCCAACGCGCGACGTTGTCGCGTTGTTCGCACGAGAGCGGGTCCCACAGCTTGTCGCGCGCCAGCAACAGCCCGAAGCCGATGGCGGCGGACTCCACCAGTCGCTGGTCCCGGTCCACCGGGTTGCCCCAGTATTCCGGATGCTTCGGATCGCAGCCGTTGGCATAGCCGGTGCGCAGCAACGCCCAGTGCTCGAAGGCGAAGCCGCCCGCCGCATGGGGTGCGAGGCCGAACAACGGTCGTGCGAACCCTTCCAGCTCGGCTGCGGCCTTGGTGAAGTGTGCGCCGGTACGCCCCAGGTCGACGCGGGCGCCGCCCGGACTGAACCGCGATTTCAACGGCTCCCACAACTGGACCGCCGAGCGAGCGAAGTCGTCACGCGTGAGCAGCGGATTGTCGATCAGGGGATTCATTCGTGCAGGGGTGCTCGGTTGGCAAGGAGGCGTCGGCGCTCCGGATCGACCCCGGGCACGGCGGCGATCAGACGCTTGGTGTAGTCGCATTCGGGGCGCTGGCAGACGCGCGCCGCATCGCCGATCTCGACCAGCGATCCTTGGTGCATCACCGCGATGCGATCGCAGAAGTAGCGCACCACGCCCAGATCGTGGCCGACGAACAGGTAGCTCAGTCCGAGTTCGCTCTGCAGCTCGAACATCAGGTCCAGGATCTGCGAGCGGATCGAGCCGTCGAGTGCCGAGGTGGCCTCGTCGGCGATGATCAGCTGCGGATCGACGCTCAGCGCCCGGGCGATGCTGATGCGCTGGCGCTGGCCACCGGAGAAGGCGTGCGGGTAGCGGCTCAGCACGGTACGCGGCAAGCCGACCCGATCCAGCAGCCGGGACACCTTCGCGCGCCGATCGGCGCGCGAGAGCACGCCCTCGATCAGCAACGGCTCGCCGATCACCTGTTCCACCGTCATGCGCGGGTTCAGCGACGAGAACGGGTCCTGGAAGACCATGCGGATCTCCCGGTTCAGGCCCGCCTTTCGCAGGGCACCCTTCTCGAGCAGGTCGAAGCTGCGTCCGTCGGCGCTGCGGTAGTGCGCCGTGCCGCTGTCCGCGGGGACCAGGCCGACCAGCGCCCGGACCAGCGTGGTCTTGCCCGAACCGCTCTCGCCGACGATGCCGAGGTTTTCGCCGCGCCGCAACGTCAGGCAGATGTCCTTGAGCGCATGGAAGGTGCGCACCTTGCGAATCAGCAGGCCCGAGCTCTTCCTGAACGACAGGTTCAGCCCCTTGATCTCCAGCAACGGTGGTGCGTCGGCGACCGGTAGCGTGCCGCCGCGATCGTGATCGCCGGTGATGGTGAAGCGCAGCGATGCCTGGATCAGGTGGCGGGTGTAGTCGGCGACCGGTGCGTGAAACACCTGCTGCACCGGCCCGATCTCCAGCAGCTCGCCGCGGTACATGACCGCGACCCGGTCGGCGATCTCGGCCACCACGCCCATGTCGTGCGTGATGAACAGCACCGACATGCCCAGCTCCGCCTGCAGCCGCCTGATCAGACGCAGGATCTCGGCCTGGGTGGTGACGTCCAGCGCGGTGGTCGGTTCGTCCGCGATCAGCACGTCCGGTTCACACGACAGCGCCATCGCGATCATGGCTCGTTGGCGCATGCCGCCGGAGAACTCGAACGCGTACTTGTCCATCGCGTTCTCCGGATCGGGAATCTGCACCCGACGCAGCGCCTCGACGCCGGCGGCGCGGGCGTCGTCCGCGCCGATGTCGCGATGCAGCTGGAGGGTCTCGACGATCTGGGCGCCGATCGTGTGCACCGGGCTCAGCGAACTCATCGGCTCCTGGAACACCATGCCGATACGGTTGCCGCGTATCGCCTGCATGGTCGCGCTGTTCGCATCGAGCGCAGCGATCGCGGTGGTCTGCCCGTCGGTGGTGCGCAGCGTGATGCTCCCTGCGGTGATGCGTCCGGGCTTGGCGATCTGCATGAGCGCGCGAGCCGTCACCGACTTGCCGGAGCCGCTCTCGCCGACCACGCACAGCGTCTCGCCGCGCATCAGATCGAACGAGGCGCGCCGGACCACATCGATGGTCTGCTCGCCCAGCTCGAAGCCGACGCTCAGATCGCGCACTTCCAGCACGGGACGGGCGCCGGGGCGCTCGGGCATCGGTTCGGCGTTCATCGGTTTCGCGCTCATCGGCTCGAGCCGTAGGGGTCGGCGGCATCGCGCAGCCCGTCGCCCAGGAAGTTCATCGCCAGGATCGTCACCACGATCAGCAGCCCCGGCAGCAGCAGCCAGGGAGCGTCGGCGAGCACGCGCAGGTTCTGCGCTTCCTGCAGCAACACGCCCCAGGAAATGATCGGCGTCTGCAGCCCGAGCCCGAGAAAGCTCAGGCTGGTCTCCGCCAGGATCATGCTCGGTATGGCGAGCGTGGCGGTGGCGATGATGTGACTGCTGAATGCCGGCAGCATGTGGCGCCAGATGATGCGCAGGTCCGTGGCTCCGTCGAGCCTGGCAGCCGCCACGAAGTCCTCGCTCTTGAGCGACAGGAAGCGGCTGCGCACCACGCGGGCCAGTTCGGTCCAGCCGATCAGGGACAGGATCAGCGTGATGGCAAAGTAGTTCTGCAATGGCGTCCAGTCGCGCGGCAACGCCGCGGCGAGCCCCATCCACAACGGGATCGGCGGGATGGAGCGGATGAACTCGATGACGCGCTGGATCGCGCTGTCGACCAGGCCGCCGTAGTAGCCGGACGCCCCGCCGATGAGCACGCCCAGCACCAGGCTGAGTGCGACACCCGCCAGTCCGATCGACAACGTCACCCGCGCCCCGTGGATCAGCCGGGAGAGCAGGTCGCGTCCAAGCCGGTCGGTGCCCAGCAGGAACAGCACGGAACGTCGCCCTTCGACGCCGATCAGGTGGCGCTCGGACGGAATGACCCCCCACAGCTTGTACGCGTGGGTCTTCGGCAGGAAATGGATGTAGTACTTGGTGCCCGGATCGTCGACGAAGGTGCGGCGCAGCGCCACCGGGTCCACCTCCACCTCGTAGCCGAGCACGTGCGGGCGAAACCGCCAATCGCCCTGTTCGTCGCGTTCGAACAGGTTGAGCTCCTGCGGCGGGGCGTAGGTGTAGCGCGCGTTGACATCGTGCGGATCGTTCGGGGCCAGGAACTCGGCGAAGGCCGCGACGGTGTACAGCAGGATCAGGATGTACAGGCTCACCATCGCCAGCCGATGCGCCTTGAAGGCCCGCCACACCAGCTGGAACTGCGTCTCCGTACCTTGCATGGTCAGGCTTGGGCTCGGCGGCGTGTCGGCCGGTGCCGACGCCGGCAGCCCGGGCAGGCTCGATTCGGTCATCGGACCGGATGCGCTCGGTTCGTTGATTGGACTAGCCATCGATCGTCCCCGTTCGGATGCGTGGATCGATCCAGGCGAGCAGCAGGTCCGACACCAATGTGCCCACCAGGGTCAGCACCCCCATGAACAGGATCAACGCGCCCGCCAGGTGCATGTCCTGGGACAGCAGCGCCCGCAGCAGGATCGGCGACAGAGTCGGCAGGTTCAGCACGATGGCGGTCACGATGGAGCTGGAAATCACGGTCGGCAGCACCCAGCCCACCGTCGCCACCAACGGGATCATGGCAACGCGTACGGGGTAGCGCATGATCAGCCGACGCTCCGAGAGCCCTTTCGCGCGTGCGGTGACGACGTAGGGCTTGTCGAGCTCGTCCAGCAGGTTGGCGCGCAGCACCCGGATGATCTGTGCGGCACCGCCGGTGGCAATCACCAGCACCGGGATCCACACATGGGTGAGGAAGTCCCAGAGCCTGGCCAGCGACCAGGGCGCGCGCGCGTACTCGGCCGAGAACAAGCCCTCCACGGCGGTGCCGGTCAACAGGTAGATCACGTACATCAGCAGCAGTGCCAGCAGGAAGTTCGGTACCGCCAGTCCGATGAAGCCGAACACCGTGGCGAACATGTCGCCGACCGAGTAGCGCCTGATGGCGGAGTAGATGCCGATCGGTATGGCGATGGCCCAGAGCACCACGATGGCCAGGCCCTCCACCAGCAGCGAGATGCCGATGCGGCTGCCGAACACCTCGGACACCGGTTTCTTCAGGTTGAAGCTGTAACCGAAGTCTCCGCTCAGGATGTTGCGCACCCACTTCAGGTACTGCACCACGAACGGCTGGTCCAGTCCGTAGCGCTCGCGCAGCAGCTGCGCGCTTCGCATGCCGGAGCTGTCGCCGCTGGAGGCGAGCTCGGCGGCATAGGCCGTCATCACGTCGCCGGGAGGCAGCTGGATGATGAAGAAGCACACGAACGACAGTGCCAACGTCATGACCACCATCGCAAGCAGCCGTCCGACGATGAATTGAATCATGCTCGATGCCCGTGCGTGAGAAGACGGTCCGCCGGGTGGCGGACCGTGCGAGCGCCTGTGGCCCTATTGCTTCTTGAACAGCACCGACGTGTTCATCGGGCCGGGGGTGGGATAGGTCCAGGAATAGGGCTGGCTCTGCGGTACGTTGCCCATCTGCTTGGTCGCGATACCGAAGCTGTTGGGCGGCAGCGAGATCCCGATGGTGTAGAACTGTTCCCTGGTGATCTCCAGGATCTGCCTGAACAGCTCGGCACGCTCTTCGTCGGAGGCACTGGCGTTCATCTCCCGGTACAGCTTTAGCTGTCGGGCCACCGGCTCCGGCGGATCCTGTCGCTTCTCGTGGTCCGGAGCGAACCAGTTCATGGCCCACAGGCCCGCATAGGCCGATTCCTGGTTCATCGGCAGGTAGTAGCGCGCATCCAGCTGGGCGTCACCCAGACCGCCGTCGCCCTTCCACACGTGGGCCATGTGGCGGTTGTTGTCCTTCTGCTCGTACACGAAGCTGCGCTCGGAGCGGCGCACGTCCAACGCGATGCCGACCTCGTCCCAGTGCCCCTTGACCAGCTCGAGCACGTCGAGCAACGGCCCCAGGTCCGAGGAGACATCGATGCGGATGCTGATCGGTCGACCATCGGGCAGCAGGCGCGTGCCGCTGCCGTTTCGCTCTGTCAGGCCTATGGCGTCGAGCATCTCGTTGGCCAGTTCGGGGTCCCACTCGGTGTACTGCTTCGCCAGCTCCTCGTCGTAGAACGGCGATTCGGGTCGCGGCGCGGCCTGGAATGGCTCGCCCTGACCGGCGTACAGCACGTCGATGATCTCCTCGCGGTCGGTGGCGTGCGACAGCGCCACGCGGAAGTCCCGGTTCTGGAACAGATCGCGGAAGCCATCGTCCTCGTAGTTCAGGTTCAGCTGGATGATCGCGGTGTTCATGTCGGCAGGCAGCGTCTCGTAGAGCACGTAGCCGCCCTTCTCCTGATTGTCGAAGAACACCGGCTTGTTGCTGACGCTGTCGATGTGCCGGTTGGTCATGTCGATCTCGCCGGCGATGCCCATCAGCACGATGGAGTTCGCATCCTCCACCTGGGTCATCTGCAGCGCGTCCAGATAGGGCAGCTGATTGCCGTCCTGATCCACCTTGAAGTAGTAGGGATTGCGCACGAACCCGACCTGCGAGTTGATGCCGTCGTAGGGGTCCACCTGGTCCCAGGCGTACAGCGTCGGTCGATCCGGATTCAGGTTCCTGCGAACCCCGCAGTTGTTCATCAGCGCCTCGCCCCAGCCGGTCAGCCCCTGATCCGTTGCGCGGTCGTTCGCCTCGTCGTCGTAGTCCGCGTGAAACTGCGAGCAGAACGCCTTCTGGAACTGCACCAGCTGGGTGCCGCCGGGCGTGGCCATGTTCGACAGCAGCATTCCGTCGGGCCCGGCCAGCTCGATCACCACGGTGGTCGCATCGGGTGCGGTGGCGGTGGCACCGAGCAGCGACGTCGGAGCGCGCTCGCCCGGGTAGTCCGAGTTGTTGAGCACGTCGTTGATGGCGAACACGACGTCTTCGGAAGTGAACGGCTTGCCGTCGGACCAGCGGTGACCTTCGCGCAGCTTGAAGGTGTAGACCGTCGCATCGTCGTTGACCTCCCACGACTCCGCGACGTTCGGCACGATGTCGGACCATTCGAAATTGAAGCTGACCAGAGGGTCGTAGCCCATCGAGCGACGGATCCAGCCCTCGTCGTTGTTGCCCTTGACGGTCGAGCGCCAGGTGCCGCCGTAGACGCCCACCTCGGGCGCCTGCACGGTCAAGGGGTTGCTCGGCAGGCGTTCCTCGACCGGAGGCAGCTGACCCGCCTCGACTCGCCCGGCGAGTTCGGGTGCCTCGCGGTAATCGGCCGCCTGCGCGGTGCCGACCATGAGCAACGGCAGTAGCGCCGTGCTCATCGATACGTTGCGTTTCATGCCCATCGGTTGCTCCTGTGGATGCAGGGTGGACCCGGCGGGGACGGCTGCCGGGAGAAGGGAACGTCGACGGCCCGGCGTCAGCCGGGCGCGCACAGCGTGTTCAGGGTCCGGGCGTCGCGCACGAGCTGGTCCGGATCGTCGTCGCGAACGAATTCGAGGAAGGCGAACCGGCGGCCATCCGCGGCGGGCAGCTCACGGCGCAGGTGGTCCAGCACCCCCGCCCAGAACGCCCGGCCCGACTCCAGCGGTTGCCGACGCTTGCCGGCGAGCCAGTGGAAGACGTGCACATCGGTCAGCCGCGGTCCGATGCGCTCCAGCTGCTCCAGCGCGTCCGCCAGGGACGTTTCCGGCGTCGGCTGCCAGTACATCCCGAGCGCCGGGCGGTCGACCAGCTCCAGCAGCTGGGCGGCGGAACGCGCCGTGTCGGTCAGGGTGTCGGGGTGGTACTCCAGCGCGATGCGCATGCCGGCATCGCGAGCCGCGTCGCAGTAGCGCTCGAGCCGTGCGGCCACCCTGGCCCGGTGCGCGGCGGAAGCCTCTTCGCTGCCGAGGCGACCGGCCCAGACGCGGATGCGCTCCACGCCCAGGATCCGCGCGACTTGCAGCGTGTCGGCCAACGCCTGGTCGTCATCGTCGTCGCAGCGCAGGTAGCTACCGAGCGTCGGCGTGAGCAGCGAGGCGTTCGCGCATAGCTCGGCGACGTGCGTGGCGCGCACGGTATCGCCCGGCGGCACGTGGATGTCGGTCCCCCACTCGATCGCCGCCAGTCCAGCGCGTCGGGCGAGCGCCACGATGTCCTCGCAGCTCGATGTCCGGAAGCTCACCGAGCACAGGCCGGTCAGGGGTGGCGGCGCGATCGCGCTCACGCGGAAAACTCCCAGTTGGCCGCCGTGACCTCGTGCAGCAGGCGCCCGCCATCGACGAAGCGGACGATCTCGCCGACCGCGCTTTCCGCCAGCCGATGCACCTCCGACCCCAGCGAGCCCGCCACGTGAGGCGTGAGATGGACATTCGGCAGGGTGTAGAAGGGGGAACCTGTCGGCAGGGGCTCGGGCTCGGTGACGTCGAGCACCGCGCTCAGGCGTCCGGGACCGACCTCCGCCAGCAGCGCATCGTGATCGAGCACGCCGCCGCGCGCGGTGTTGATCAGCAGGCTGTCGTCCGGCATCGACGCCAGTTGCTCGGCACCGATCATGTGCACCGTCTCCGGCAGCAGGGGCGTGTTGATGGAGACGATGTCGCTGCGTTCGAACAACGTCTCCAGGTCCACCTTCGTCGCGCCCATCTCGGCAATCCGTTCCGCACTCGTGTACGGATCGAAGATCAGTACCGACAGATCGAAGTGGCGCAGCAGATCGGCCAGGCGTCGGCCGACGCGGGAGGCCGAGACGATGCCGACCGTCTTCTCCCGATTGCCGATGTGCACCATGCGCCCGTCACGCCGGGTGTCGAAGAACTCCGGCGCCGAGTAGGCGCGCTCCCAGTACGGCAGCCGCTTGTTCCAGCGCAGGACCCACGACAACAGGAACTCGGCGACGGGCACGGCGTTGGCCGCGGCGCTGTTGGTGGCGCGCACACCGGCGTCGAGCAGGGCGGGGTCCAGGATGCTGCGCAGCGTGCCGGCACAGTGGGCGACCAGCTTCAGGTCGGGACAGTGCGTGAGCAGATCGGGACTCAACCGCGGCGTCCCCCAGCTCGACACGACGACCGACACGTCCGCGACCTGCGGGTGCGCCTTCAGCCCGTCGAGCGAGTCCGAACGGATCGGCGCCCCGCCGCCCAGCCGCGTCAGCTCTCTCAGGCAGGCAGGCGTGAACAGCTCGTCGAACGTCCGGTCGGGCATCAGTACGGCAAGGGTCTCCACGGGAACGTGCCTCTCGCGACATCGGCGTCGAGGCGCAGCATATAGGATTCTCACAAATTTTGCACGTCACGCAAATCTGTCAGGAGTACCCGGATGCCGCGCCGTGTCAGCCTGGACGGACCGCGCGCACCCAGGCGCCTGCCAGCGACGCAGGCGCGCGCGACTGCGCGCTCTCGTCGAGCCCGGACAGGAGCCGCCCGGACGCCGTCTCCGGCGGCGAGCTGCAACGCTTGGCGCTGGGCACACCGGTGCGTGGTGCTGATTTGACGCGACCGTCCGGGAGGTTGCCCTGCTGCCGATTCAGTGCACCTGCATCCGGTCGCTATTGATGCTCATGCGGTGTAGATGTAGGATTGACTCATGACACGTACCCAGATTCAGTTTCCCGATCCGCTCTACCGACGGTTGAAGGAGGTGGCGCAGATGAATGACTGGCCGTTGGCGGAGGTCGTCCGTCGTGCGACGGAACTCTACGTGCAGCGCTTTCCCGACACGTCCGTTTCCGGTGAGGGCTGGACGTTTCCGACCGTCGACGTCGGTGGCGATTTCCTGGTCGATCCCGCTGATCTGGACAGTGAGGCGACGATGGTGGCCGAGCGCGCGCGGTGACGGTTCTCTCCGCCGACACGAACCTGTTTCTCCATGCGCTCAACCAGGACAGTCCCGGGCACGAGGCCGCTTCCGGATTTTTCGCACGTACGGGAGAGAATGCGCCGTTCGTCGTCTGCGAGCTAGTGCTCGTGGAGCTGTACATGCTGCTTCGCAACCCGGCCGTGCTGCCTCGCGCCCTGAACGCTGCAAGCGCCGCTGCGGTCTGCGCACGGTTGCGTTCGAACCCCCGATGGCAGCATGTCGACTACCGGTCGGATGTTGCACCATCGCTTTGGCAGTGGGCCGAAGCCACGACATCGGGGTTCAGGCGCATCATCGATGCGCGACTCGCGTTGACCCTTTTGCATCACGGCGTCACCGACTTCGCAACCGCCAACCTGAAGGACTTCGGCGAGTTCGATTTCAAGCGCACCTGGAATCCGCTCGCCTGATCGCTGCGGATATCGGTATCACCATGCGTGAACTCGATCGGCACCGCCAGCGGAAGAGTGCGAGAACGCCCGACGCGGCCCTGCCGTTCCGCCCGATCCTGCAAAGGCGAGAATCGCGATCCGACCGGATCCGGAAGTGATCGATCACTTCAAGGAGGAGGTGTCCGATGCGCGCGGCGACCTGCCTCGATCAGTGATCCTTGCCCGCATCCCGGAAGGTCGCCTCGATCTTGTTCCCATCCGGATCCCGCACGAAGCAGCCGTAGTAGGCCGCCCCGTAATGCGGTCGCGGGCCGGGTGCGCCCTCATCGCTTCCACCGTTGGCCAGCGCCGCCGCATGGAACCGCTGCACCGTCCCCTCGTCGCTCGCCATGAAGCCGACGTGCACGCCATTGCCCATCGCGGCTGGCAAGCGATTCGCCGGCAGCTGGATCCAGAACTCCGGAAAGGCGCGACCGTAGGCCACGGCCACCAGACCCGCCTCGGGCACCTTGATCTGCTCTTGCCGAGTCGCACCGATGGTGGCCATCACGGGGTCGTAGAAGGCCAGCGCTGCGTCCAGATCGTTCGTGCCGAGCGACACGTGTGACACGATGGAAGGGTTGTCGTCGCTCATGCGGACCTCGTGCTCGGGGCGGGGTGGTGGAATGCAGCGAGTCATGATCGTCGGTGCACCCGGTTCGGGCAAGAGCACGCTCGCCCGGCGCCTGGCCGAGCTGACCGGCCTGCCGGTCCACCACATGGATCATATTCACTACCGCGCGGGCTGGGCCGGGCGGAGTCCCGAGCAGAAGAGCGCCCTGACGCACGCGGTGCATGCGGGCGAGCGGTGGATCTTCGAGGGCGGGCAGATCATGCCGCCGCTACGGCCGCGGGCACCACCCGCCGGCAATCGCGGAGTGCCTGATGGCGGTGAGCGCCTTCCCGGCCTGCAGCCCGGCGCTGCTGGAGCGGTGCGGCCCGCCGTGGCACCCCTCGGAGCTGGCCGGCTGGACGCTGCTGCACGCCAGCTGGACCGAGGCGGCCGACGCCGCACCCGGCTGGCCGATGTGGCTGCGGGCGGCCGGTGCCGGCAAGGTCGACGCCCAGCCCGGCCCCCGGTTCAGCAACGACGCCATGCTGGTGGAGGCGGCACTGGCCGGACAGGGGGTCGCGCTGGTCACCGGTGCGCTGGTCGAGGGCGAACTCGCCGCCGGACGGCTGGTGCGCCCGTTCCCGCCCTCGGTGTTCGAACGGACCGACTTCCGCTACTCGATCGTGTACCCCGAGCGCCAGCGCACCACCGCCAAGGTGCAGGCGTTCCGCGACTGGCTGTTCGAGGAGGTCGATCGGGACGGCCCGGTCTGAACCGGTCGCGGTGCTATCGTTCGGACCCACCCACGAGAGCGGCAAGACGATGAAACACGCCAAGGACTACCTGGACGAGGCCAACGCCGCCGTCACCCGCATCGAGGCCGGCGAGGCGATCGCCCGTCACGGGGATGCGAACGCGCAGTTCATCGACGTGCGCGACTCGGCCTCCATCGCCGACAGCGGCACCATCGAGGGTGCGCTGCGCATTCCGCGCGGCATGATCGAGTTCGTCGCCGACGACGAGTCGCCGATGAGGAACCGGGCGCTGCGCCGCGACGCGGACCTGTTCCTGGTGTGCGGTGCGGGCGGTCAGGCAGCGCTGGCCGGCAAGACCCTCAAGGACATGGGCTACACCTCGGTCACCAACATCGGTGGCATCGGTGGCTGGAAGGAGGCCGGTGGCAAGATGGAGGACTGATCGGAGCGGCCGACCGGAGCGCGGGCGCCGCGACGGTCTCGGGAACGGCCCGAGAACATGTCAGGGGCAGTCCTGCGCCTCGTCGATCGAACCGATCACGCACGCACCCTCGATCGCCTGGCCGTCCGGCGTCAGGACTACCTCCAGCAGCCCCTCGGCCGGCGGGTAGAACGCGGTCAGACGCGCACGCACCTCCGCCAGCCCGACCGCCTCGAGCTCGGCCGGCAGCGCCGGTACCCGGCTCGCCGGCTGGTCGTCGAGGGCCGCCTCCACCAGGCTCACCGCCGTGGACACCGGCGTCTCCAGCATCTGTCGAAGCCCCTCGGCCAGCTGCGCCTTCGCACCGTCGAACTCCTCCTGCGTCGGCCCGTCACTCACGAAGTCGTCGTAGGCGTCGCGCATCGCATCGTGCGCCGCGGCGAGCTTGCCGGTATCGACCTCGGCGTACTGCAGCAGGCCGCGCAACGCCCGGCTCCGGTTGTCCAGTATCGCCTCGGCCGCGTAGCTGGCGCGCAACGTGGTGCGCAGCGTCTCGAACAGGCGCGAGCCGTCGCCACCGCCGAGCCCGAGCTGGATCAGCAGGTCCTCGAACTCGCCCCCCTCGGCGGTGGGCGGCAACCGGGCGAACGAGGCGAGCGTGCTCTTCTCCAGTTCGGGATCCTGCAGCACGACCAGACGCGGCGCGAGATCGGGTTCGACCTTCGGCGCGCCCGGCACCGCACCGCCAGCCGGCAATCCGCCCAGCAGCGCATCGACCGCCTCGCCCGCCGCGTCGGCATCGATGGCACCGGTCACGGCCACCTTCATGCCGGTGCGCACCAGCGTGTCCGCGTGCCAGCGCAGCACGTCCTCGCGCGTGATCGCGGTGACGGTCTCCGGCGGATCGAGCGACAGGAAGCGCTCCAGCGCGTTGCCGCCGAACGACGACCGGCGCAGCAGGTTGCCGACCCGGCGGGCCGACTCCTGCCCGGAGGCCTCGACGTTGGCGGCCAGGCCGTCGCGGATGCGCTCCAGCCAGCGTTCGTCCAGCGCCGGCTCGGCAAGCGTCACGGCGGCCAGGTCGATCGCGGCGTCCAGATCGCGTGCGCGCACGTTCAGGGTGCCGTACACCACGTCCGCGGTCACGTCGAGCCAGCCCTCGGCCTGCAGGTCCTCGAACGCCTGCTGGACCTCGGCGGGGCTCCGGTCGCCGGCGCCACCGGACAGCAGCAGCTCGGCGCCGACCCATGGCGTGCCGACCGGCTCCTGGGTGTAGGGCCAGTCGCTCGGCCAGGCGACGCGGATGGCCACCGATTCCTGGTCCGGCATCGCCAGGTGGCTGAAGGCGATGCCGCCGGGGCTGCTCAGCTCCGCCGCCTGCAGCGCCGGCTCCTGCTCCTGCTCCTGCTCCTGCTCCTGCTCCTGCTCCTGCTCCTGCTCCTGCTCCTGCTCCTGCGCCGGCGCCGGCGCCGGCGCGCTCGCGAAGGCGCCGGCCAGCAGGAGGGCCGGCACGAGCACCCGCGCCCGATCGAGAACGGGCGCGGCCAGGGCACGCATCGTGGGTGCGGACAGGATCATCGCTCGCTCTTTCCAGGATCGATCAGCAGGGTGATGGCGCGCGGTGCCTCGGCGATCGCGTCCAGCAGCTCATCGGTCCGTGCCAGCGTGACGGCGGCCAGCCGTGCACGCCATTCGGGCAACGAGGTGGGCGTCGCGCCCTGTGCCAGGGCATCGAGGGCGATGCCCAGCACCCACTGGTCCGGCTCGTCGGCCTGGTCGATATCGTCGAGAAGGCCGGCGCGCACCCGCTCGAAGGTGTCCGCCGGAATGCCGGTGCGGGCGGTGTCGAGCAGCGTGGACTCGAAGCGCTCCAGCAACGTGCGGTTGTCGATGCCGGTATCGGGCCAGGCCGTGAACAGCAGGTCGACGTAGCGCCCCTCGATCGACGACAGCCCCAGGTCGTACCCGCTGGCGATGAAATCGTCGAAGCGCAACGGGCCGGCCAGCCCGCCGGGCCGGGTGGAATCGAGCACCCACCACAGCAGCGTCAGGCGTGCGTCCAGCTCGCCCGGATCGAGCGCCGCGGGCAGGCGTGCCAGGCGCGAGTGCCGGATCTGCGGTTCCGTCAGGCGTGGCTCGGCGCGATCGAGCACCTCGCGGGTATCCGGCAACATCCGGTAGGCGGGCGGGTCGAGCCCGGTCGGCCCGGTCGGTCCGTCTGCGACGCCCGGTGCGGCCAGGGCCGTGCGCAGCAGCGCGTTCAGCTCGGCGGGATCGTGATTCCCGTGCACCAGCAGCACGGTGTTGTCCGGCCGGTGCGTGCGCGCCTGCCAGTCGATGGCGGCATCCGGGGTCAGCCGCGCGATGGATTCGGGCGTGCCGATGACCGAGACGGCCGGCCACTGCTCGCCGTGCTGCAGGCTCGACAGCTCCTGCGCAAGCTCCGCGTCCGGCGACTCGCGCCGACCCAGGTCGTACTCGCGCTGCACGATGCCGATCTCCTCGCGCATGAAGGGTTCGGGCAGGTCGATCGGCACGAATATCCGGCCCAGCGTGGCGATCATGTCGCCGACCTCCTCGCCCGGGCCGTCGAGAAAGTAGCGCGTCATGACCCGATCGGTGGAGGCGTTCGAATCCCGCCCCGCCTTGCGGGCCCCGGCACCGATCGCCGACAACCACACCAGGTGCTCGGCGTAGTGGGCAAGCCCCGGCTCGCCGACGTTGTCGCGCTCGCCGGCCAGCACTGCCAGCGTGACCGTGGTGCGCGGCGAATCGTCCGGTATCAGCCACGCCCCCTGCAATCCGGCGGCGTCCAGCGCCACCAGGTCCCCCGGCACGGCGGGCTCCTGCGCCACCAGCCCGGCGGGGACGAACGCCACCGCGAGCAGGCATCGGGCGAGCGCGCCGGAGCGGCGGGCGGTGACCCGTGCACGGATCGAGGCGGGTGGGGTCGGAGCAGGACAGGCGATCGGGTGCATGCCGAGCGGTGCGGGAGGCTGTCGAAGTGCCGAAGATACTCCTGCCGCGCACCGTTGGGTAACCGCTTTCCGAACGGTAGGACAGCCCGCCGACCCGTCGTCGATCCACTGCCGGCAACGCCTCCTCGACGCGTTGCCGGCGTGCTGCCGGCGTATCCTCAGAGTGCGAGGAAGAAGCGCATCATCTCGCGCGAGGCGTCCGGCCCGGCCGCATCGGTGTAGCTGCCGCGCCGGTCTCCGCCCGACCAGGCGTGCGCCACGCCCTGCACCGACCAGTGCTCGGCCAGCATCCGCCCGTTGGCTGCGCGGTGAACGCTCTGCGTCCAGCCGCGGGCGCCGCTGCGGGCGCCGCCGCGGGCGCCGCCCTCGCCCGCCTGCCGCCGGACCGTCGGTGCGATCGATCCCGCACCGGCCGCGGCCGTGCACGCCTCGACGATGCGCTCGCCGTTGTCCGGATGCACGGTGCGATCGGCGTCGCCGTGGAACACGATCGTCGGCGGCAGCGTGCCGGTGCTCGCGGCACCGGCCGGTGCGCCGCGCTGCATCGCCATGAGCGCTTCTGGCAGGTTGCTGGCCGCACCCGCCGCCAGCCCGGAGTGCACGCCCACGCCTGCGAACAGGTCCGGGCAGACGCTGCCCAGGATCGCCGCCATGGCGCCGCCGGCCGACAGCCCGGCCACGAACACCCGTGCCGGATCGGCGCCGTGCTCGGCAACGATGTCGCGCACGCAACGCTCGATCAGCCCGGCCTCGCCACCGCCGCGACGCTGGTGGGTGTGCTTGAACCAGTTCCAGCAGCGCTGCGGGTTGGCCCGGTCGGACTGATCGGGGTACAGCACGAGACAACCGTGCTGGCGGGCCAGCTCGTCCATGCGCGTGCCGATGGCGAAGTCATCGGCGTTCTGGGTGCAGCCGTGCAGCATGACAAGCAATGGCGGCGGCGGCGCACCGGCGGCGCGGGCGGGCACGAACAGGCGGTAGTCGAGCGTGCCCTTGGCATCGGTGTGGCGTGCGCGGACGACCCGTCCGGGTGCGCTCGAGGCGTTGCCGTTGCGCGTGTCCGGGTGATCCGGGGTGCCGGGCTCGGACCGCGCGCCGGGTCTGACATCGGGCTGCGCATCGGATCGGGCACCGGTTCGCGGGGCACCGCCACCGCTGTCCGCACCGGCGTCGACCCGCGTCCATTCCCCGTCGATCACCCGTGCACCGTCCCCGCCGGGCCGGGTCGTCTCGCGCTCGGCACGCGTGGCGTCGCCATCATCGGGCGCGCCGCCGCCCAGCGCCCGCTGGATCGCCCGCGTGGCCGCCTCCAGATCGCCGCTGCGGGTCAGGCGGGTGGCATCGCCGATCAGGCGCTTGAAGTTCATGTCCATGGGAATCCGGTATCGAATGGGACCAGGTATGGGGTCAGTGCAATCGGGCAGCGAGCGCCTTCTTCAGCGCGGGACTGGCGTGCAGGGCGCCGAGCACGGTGATCGACTCGATCGTCTGCAGGGCGAGCTCGGGGGTCACGTCGTCGGCGAACGAGGCCAGCCCCAACACCCGTACCACCAGCTTCTCGCCGGCATCGCGCACCGCCTGCAGATCACGTGCCGTGAACTCGCGAATGCCCAGCACCAGCGTGCGACGCTCCGCCGCCTCGCGCACCGTGTCGGCATGGCGTTCGAGCTCGCGCCGGATCGCGGTGCGGATCAGGTCCGAACGGTTGGAGTAGAACCCTTCCCGCACCAGCAGGTCGACCTGGCCCAGGTCGACCACGCCCAGGTTGATGGTGAGCTTCTCGTCGACCGGTCGGGTGGCGCTGGTACGGGGCTTCGCTGGCATGACATCATCCTATGACCATCCAAGTGGATTCCAAGTGACCGTATCGCATCCACCGCCCGGGCGCAGCTTCCGGCTCGTGCTGGCCACCACCTTCGCCTCGTTCTGCGCCCTGTACTCCGCGCAGCCGCTGCTGCCGACCTTCGCGCTGGAGTTCGGCGTCGCGCCGGCCCGATCCGCGTGGCTGCTGACGGTGTGCTTCGTGGCGCTGGCGATCGCCCCCCTGCTCTACGGCGCGGTGCTGCAACGCTTCAGCGCGCAACGGTTGCTGGTGTTCAGCACCGCGGCACTGGGGTTGCTGCAGCTGGTGTTCGCGCTGGCCCCCGACTTCTCCGTCCTGCTCGGCTCGCGCGTGCTGCAGGGGCTGCTGTTCCCGGCGATCTTCGCCGCGGGCCACGCGCTGATCTTCCTGGTGTTCTTCACCTTCTCCGGCCTGCTCACCGTGCTGCCGTTCCGGCTGGTGGCGCTGGATCCGGACATCGCGGCCGGTACCATCTCGCTGGTGTACCCGGGCTACCTGGTGGGGGTGCTGATCGCGTTCGACATCGCGCGCATCAGCCGCATCGCCGGTAGCGCCGAGCGTGCCATGGCAATCGCTCTCGTGCTGTTCGCCGCCGGGCTCGCCCTGAGCGCATCGCCATCTGCTACAGCGCCGGCGCGCTGGGCTCGGTGCTGCCGCTGGCGCTGTTCCAGCGGCTGGGCTGGCGGGCGCTGCTGGTGGTGCTGATCGGCACCTGCGCGGTGGCCGCAGCGCCGTTGTGGTGGCTGGCGCGGCAATCGCGCGCGACGACGAGCGCGTAGCGGGGCACTGTGCCTGCTGTTGCACACCGGTCTGGCAGGTCTGCGCACCACCACGATCGAGCCTGAGTGCACACACCGGAATCGCTGCGCTCCCCTGCCCCGACGATGGTCTGCGCACCACCGATCCGATCCCATGGCCATCGGGTATGGAAAACGTCACGCAACACTGCGACAGGCCAACGCTCCACCATCGCCACGCACTGATACACCGGACGCGCCGGACGTTTTCGCATTGTCCGCCGCCACCTCGCGGCATCCTCCGTCGCCTGCTCGGCCGGCCGCTCGATGAGCAGGACAAGGCGAACGCCCTGAGCCAGACGCCGATCGACCTGGCGCGCGTCGGGGTGTGGGTCGCTGTCGCGGCACTGGCCTTGAACCTTGCGTCTCGCGCGCTTCCTACCGGCGCGCGTTCGAGGACGATGCCGGCGACTGCGCTTGGCGGCGCGAACAGCGGCAGGATGCGGCCGACCAGCTGCGCACGGTACGAGCACCCTGACCGCGCCGATCAAGTCACGATCCCCGGCAAGCCGAGCGACGACCTGCCGCCGGGTACAACGGATGGCGCGCCCCGCGAAGCGACCCCTCGCCGAGCACTCGGTTCAGGTCGGGCTCGCTCGATACGTCAGGATTCTCAGTCGCCTCTACCGAGGCCGAGATACGTCGCGCCATGGCTCCGTCAGAGGCTTCGCTCGTGACCGCTGACTACTGGATCGCTGTCTCGCAGCTTGTGAACCTGTCAGGGTTTGCGCCACCGAAACACGTGTCCGTACCGCCACCGCCGTTGACGAGGTCCCTGCCCCTGCCGCCACGCACAAGGTCGTCGCCGAAGCCACCGTAGAGCGTGTCGAAACCACCGTCGCCACGAATGATGTCGTTGCCACCCAGACCCCTTATCACGTTGTTCCGGTTGGAGCCGAAGATGTAATCGTCGAATTCAGAACCGATGATGTTCTCCACGGTCCAGTGAACGTTGTCCCTCTCACCGGCAATACCGTCGTCAGCCGCTCCGTTGAAGGTCACGCGCACACCGCTACCGACAAACTTGTAAGTGACAGAATCCTTGCCAGATCCACCGATAAAGACGTCATCACCCTCGCCGGCAATGAGCAGATCATCACCGCTACCGCCGACCATGTAGTCCCTGCCAAGCCCGCCTATCAAGGTGTCACGACCGGTTGAAGCAAAGATCTTGTCATTGCCGCCCATCCCGCAGATGATGTCGTTACCTGCAAGGCCGAGGATGATGTCGTCACCCGGCGAGCCAACGATCACGTCATTGCCGGAAGTTCCTCTGATAGTGCCTGAGCCGGTGATTGTAGCCGTCAAGCCATTGCACACGAGAGGGGAGGTGTCGAACCCGAACACTCGCCCAAGGCCGGCACTGCCGGTACTGGCAAGGGCGTTGCCATCGCTGCTCATGGCGATGGATCCACTGAAATTGTCGTTGGCCTGCTGACCATCGATTCGCTGACCACGTTGCTCCCACCGGGTGCCGGCGTAGTCATACACGTTGATGAAACCGCGGCGCTCGCGGTCGTTGAGTGACACGTAAAGAGATCCGACAGCAATGCTG
>ENA-ORXT01001679-ORXT01001679.1-marine-metagenome-genome-assembly--contig:-NODE-1679-length-28689-cov-5.418950_pt1 | contig 28689 bp, 23 predicted proteins | sample MGYA00237868_ERZ511482 | MGnify/ENA metagenome assembly ERZ511482 | reverse complement strand
GGATTACGTCTCTTTGCTCAAGGGCAGCGGCCTTAACCCGAGCCTCCAGAACTACTGGATGACCATCCACCCGCCTACCCTGTTCCTGGGTTTTGCCAGCACCGTAGTGCCCTTCGCCTTTGCGGTAGCGGGCCTGTGGACCGGCCAGCACAAGGAATGGCTCAAACCGGCTCTGCGCTGGAGTTTGTTCAGCGCCGGCATCCTCGGCATCGGCATCCTGATGGGTGCCGCCTGGGCTTATGAAGCGCTTAACTTCGGAGGCTACTGGGCGTGGGACCCGGTGGAAAATACGAGTCTCGTTCCCTGGCTGCTGCTGGTGGCCGGCCTACATACGAACCTCATCAGCCGGGCAACGGGGCAGGGAATCCGCGCGACCTACCTCTTCTATCTCTTCACTTTCGTGATGATCATTTACAGCACCTTCCTGACCCGATCGGGCGTGCTGGGAGACACCTCCGTCCACGCCTTCACGGAGATGGGCCTGGAGGCGCAACTGTTATTTTTCCTCGGTTTTTACGGGCTGGGCAGCCTCGGACTCATGGTCTGGCGCTGGCGCAGCATTCCCGTTCCGGAGAAAGAAGAATCACTGAGCAGCCGGGAGTTCTGGATGTTCATCGGCAGCCTGGTACTGTTCATGTCGGCCGTCTTGATTACGGGTTCCACGAGCCTGCCGGTCTACAATGAGATCCGGGAATATTTCAATCCGCTCTTTGACGGGCTATCGCTCACGGACCCGGAAGACCACCACAACCGTTTCCAGATCTGGATCGGTATTTTCATCGGCATCCTCTCGGGCATCGCGCACTTTTTGCGCTGGCGGGAGCGGGATTTCAGCAAGCACATTCGCTCGTTCTTACTGCATTCAGGGGGCGCGGTCGCAGGTGCATTGTTTTGTTCCTGGCTCACGCTCCTCTGGATTGACGCCGGTCCCTGGCAATGGAAGCTCATGCTCTTCTCCGGTTGGTTCGCCGTTTGGACGAATGCGGACTACCTCATCCGCTTCGTCGGCAAAGACACTAAGGTCTTCGGTAGCAGCCTTAGCCACATCGGCTTCGGGGTCATGCTGATCGGCATTCTCGCCAGCGGTGCCAACAAACGCATCATCAGCCAGAATCAGTTTCTGATGGAGGGGCTTAGCGACGACGAAGAACTCGTCCGCACCACTGTTATCCTCATCAAGGATGAACCCATGGTGATGGAAAACTATGAGCTTACCCTCCGGGAAGACAGCATCGATGGCTACAACCGAACCTATCAGGTAGATTACAAACAACGGGATGCCGCCGGTAATATCCTCGAGGAATTCCAACTGGAACCCAACCTCCTTTACGATAAGACCTTTGAGAAGATTGCCATCACCAACCCCAGCACAAAACACTACTGGAATAAAGACGTCTTCACCGTCATCATGAGCCTGCCCGAAGAAGAGCAGAGCATCAAGGCCAAGGAAGCCAAGGAAGACAGCCTGAAGTATCGGGTCTACCCCATGGCCGTTGGCGATTCCTTCACCTTCAAGGATACCCTGAAGATTCGGGAGCCAGACACCTTCATGGTTCGCAATTTTGCCCTTAGCCTGACCGACTTCAAGCGGGTGCCTACGCACCCGGAGTACGTCGCCGAAGCCGGAGACATCGGCGTTGGCGCAACGGTCCTCATCCAGCGGGGGCGGGACACGGAAACCTACGAGAAAGAAGTCGCCCTCGTCTTACGCGAAGGCCTGCTCTACCACTACCCCGCTCAGATCAATGAAATCGCTACGCGGATTAAGATCGACGAATCGGTCTTCGATCAGCTGCTCGTAGCGGAAGAAGAGCTGGACTATAAGGAATTCGTCCTGAAGCCCGGATCAACCTTTACCGTTGGCGGTAAGCGCCTCACTTTCCGCAGCTTCAAGCCCCAGCCCGAAGTAGACCACTACGCGCCCCGGGAGGGAGATATTGCCGTCAGTGCCGTGATCGACATCACCGGGCCCGATGGAGCCACCGGTATGATGGAGCCCGTCTTCATCATCCGCGACAAAACCCCCAGCCGTATTCGGGACGAGCACCGGGAGCTGGGCTTGTTCTCTAACCTGGTCAACCTTAATCCGGAAACCAGTGAGGCGACCCTACTCGTAGCCGAAGCGCCGCCCCGTGGTGAACTCAGGATTCCGGTGGCCGTAGCCACTAACTCCTCCCGCTCCGACTGGCTGGCCCTGCAGGCCATCGAGTTCCCGGGCATTAACCTTTTCTGGTTCGGGACGATCGCGATGCTGATCGGATTACTGATCTCTATGGTAATGCGGATTCGGGAGCGGCTGTAAGGTTGGCTTCAACCGATGTACTATCCATTTTGAATTCAGGTAGACAAACGCTTAACGGAATTGTCGTCCAACTCAATTCTGGCCGCTTTGTTTTCCGTTCGCAAGCGGAAGAGCTGGTCCTCCAGCAAGACCTTCGTCTCCTCGAAATAATCGTCCCAGGAATCAATGGCGTTGATGGTTTTGCTATTGGGTTGTCGTAGCAGCTCTTCAAGTTGTGCGGTCCATTCCGCCAGCTTATCAATTAAGCCCTTGCGGGTACTTTCCAATTTCTTACGCTCCGTCAGCACTTCGGATTTATCGGCCATACGATTACTGTTCAGCTGTTCCGTAATGGCACGCAATTGTTCCAGGTCGTTGTTCTTGTAGGCTTCGTTAAGTTCCAGGAAAATTGCCTGTGCCTGGTCGTGTAATTCATCAACAACCCGGTCGGGGTGGCACTTCATGGAGGCCTTTCGGTATAACCTTTTCAGCTCCTTCTGCTCGCGGGCATCGAGTGTACGCGTTTTATTTTTCCGAACGGCTTCCTGGCTGTTGGTGTATTTTTCGTGGTCACTGGCCGCCTCCTCGTAGACCTCTTGTTGACTGGGGTCCCCCTCCGCAACTCTCTTTGCCTTGACTTTAGTTTCGAAAAGGATGCCTTCCAGCAGATCCCCAAGCTGCTCACTGTGTAACTTACTGAAGGCTGACATCCGCTTCTGAGTATCCGCTACTTCCTGGCTCACTTCAGATATCTGCCTTTCCAGTTGCTGAATCTCGTGTAGCAGATTGTCGATTGGCGGATTGATACAGGCCAGCGCCATCTGATGATTTTCAAGAAACCTGGTGACCTTTCCGGCAGCTTGATCAAATGCTTCCTCTTCGATGTCTTCAATGATGGCAACTACGTCAGGGTCTTCGTTAAACTCCCGTAGCCCGTCAAGGCGAAAGTCCAGAAAATCGGTGTCGTCCAACTTAAAAAGCGTCTCCATTACCTCCAGCCGTTTGATCAATACGGGAAGTCCGGCTTTGGGCCTGGAGGTGCCGGAAGCCATCTCTCCGTGGTTTTTGAGGAAGTCGAATTCCTGGCGGTAGGTTTGTACCAATAACACCGCATTAGCGGATAGGATGAGCGTACGGCCTTCACCAGCCGCACCTTTGCGCCAACGATAATCCCCCTCAATGATCGTCTTGCCACCGTCAATGAGTCCAAATTTTGCGTCAATTAACTGCTCCCTCAATGTATCTCCCGCCTTAATCAAGCGCACTCCCTCAGCGGAGGTCTGGCCACCGAAGAGGTTCTCCTGATTTCCGGCATCGTCGCAGAGAATGATCTCTACTCTGACGCCGGCCAGCGCCTTTTTCTGCAAAAGACCAAGAATGCCCGGCTCGGAGATCCAGCCAATGGCCAGTTCGATGGAATCTCTGGCGCTGGTAAGCGCCGCCACCAAAGCGGGGATGATATCAGCCTCGAGGTAAGTTGTTCGCGTCATGCTCCTTTCAGGATGTTGTGGACGTAAGCGACTCTATTTTTTCAATGGCGTAAGCCGCTGCCGGATGCCCGAGCTCAAGTGCCTGCCGGAGATCGCTCAGAGCGCTGGTAAAATCCAGTAAATCAGAACAGGTCACTCCCCGGTTATACCAGGCATTAGTGGCTTTTGCGTTTCCCCGGATAACGGTCGTAAAGTCAGCAATGGCACCCCGATGGCGTTGCAATTGGTAGCGAGCCTCTCCCCTGCTGGCGTAAGCCTTGAGGTGATTGGGGTGCTGGCGAATGACCTCGGTAAAATCCGTTACGGCACCTCGAAAATCCTCAATGTCCATTCTCGTAAATCCTCGATTGTACCAGGCCTCCAGATGGTCCGGTTTTACGGCAATGCAAGCGGAAAAGTCTTCGATGGCACGCTCATGTTCTTTCAGTTCATGGAAAGCAAAACCGCGGCAGAACAATGCCTCGGCGTGCGTTGGTTCCAGTTGCAAAAGTTTATTGAAATCAGCCACCGCTTCCTGTGTCCGTTCTTCTTCAAAATACATACAACCACGTTCAAGGTAACTGTCTACTTTCCCGGGGTCCAGTAAAATGGCCTGGCTAAAATCAGCGAGCGCATCGGCGGTGTCTTGCAGCAAATGTCTCGCCAGTCCGCTGCAGTGGTAGGCATCAGCATCATCAGGAACCAACACAATGGCCCGTTCACAGGCATCAATGGCTTCAACCAATTGTCTTTTACCCAAAAACGCATAGGCTCTTTCTACCCAGTTAACTGCATCCCGACGGATAACCTTTGCCGTCAGCCCAAGCTGTAGCGAGGTAAACTCAGCCACCGCCCGGTTCTGGGTAACTAATGCACGTCGATTCCGATCCGTTTTTTCATCCATCATCGATCCTTTTGGGAAAGAATTTTCTCTCCCCGCATAAATTTAACCAGCCAGCCGGATAAATAACGTGAATGCTTTTTCGCTTTGGCATTCAGTCGCTTACGCAAAATAATATTAGCAGCAACAACAAGTCCTCCTATGTTTTCACCGAAAAAATGCTCCAAAAGCGAATTTTCAGGGTGATGACCTGTGACAAATAGCGCGTAACACGTCCAAATACCGACAGTCTGAAAGATGAGTTGCTGTTGCGAAGGTACATCATCTGCTTTGTACCACCTCAACAATTAGCAACAAAAAATATCGTCAGAAAACATTGCAAACAATTGTGCACACTGCAACTTGCTTTTCACCTTTTCCCGGGATACTATGCTTTAAGCTGATCATATATTCTCCTTGCTGAGAATCAATCATTTTATCCATAACCAGCCTGCTTTAAGGGTTCACCCGAACCGTTTACGGGGCTGTTTTACTTTCCGGCGTTCGCGACGGTATTAACTCTTCGTCACCAAAACATTCATTTTCCCGCATGCAACTAACTAAACAAAAATTTATTAATCGCCTCCGTCAGGTTGTCGGGCTATCGGCTAAGCAGGCCGAGAAGGTCTTCGAGATGATGTCCAATGACCGGATGCTCCCCTCCCGGGAAATTGCGCGAACCGTAGAAGTAACCAAAGAAGTTCCGGTTGAAGTATTAAAAACCATAGAGGTCATCAAAGAGGTGGAAGTCATTCGGGAAGTACCGGTGGAAGTCATCAAGGAAGTCACCAGCTTTAAGGAAGTAGAAGTGATTCGGGAAGTTCCCGTTGAAGTCGTTCGCGAGGTAAAGGTTTTCCAACCCATCAATGTTACCCGCGAGGTGGCAGTAGAGGCCGTCAAAGAACTTACGACAGTACAGGAAGTTGAAGTAATCAAAGAAGTATCCGTCCCCCTTACCAACGAGGTAGAAATCTTCAAAGAAGTTTCTGTTGTTAAGGAAGTTCCCGTAACGGTGAACAGCGAGACGGAAACTATCAAGGAAATCCAGGTCATCAAAGAAGTTCCCGTACCCGTTTACCGAGACCGGGAAGTGATCAAAAAAGTCGAGGTCATCAAAGAGGTCCCCGTCGAAGTCATTAAGGAAGTCGAAGTCATTAAGGAAGTTGAGGTCATTAAAGAGGTGCCCGTCGAGGTCATCAAAGAAATTGAGGTCATCAAGGAGGTCATCGTTCGGGAGGAAGTCCCCGTTGAAGTGATCAGGGAAATTGAAGTGATTAAGACCGTTGAGGTCATCAAGGAGATTCCCGTGCAGATGATCAAGGAGGTCCAGGTAATTAAGACCGTTGAGGTCATCAAGGAAGTTCCCGTCGAAGTATTCGTCGAGGTTCCTAAAATCAAAGAGATTGAGGTCATCCGCGAAGTCCCCGTGGCCGTTGAAAAGATTATCCATAAAGTAGACATCGTCCACCTTACGAAGGAAGTCACCACTCCGGTTACCGAATCCATCGAGAAGCTCAAGCCCGTCGAGATGTTCCGCGACAAGACCGTTCCCGTCGAAACCGTCTTTGAGAAGATCAAGGAAGTGGAGGTCTTCAAAGAAGTACCCATTCCCGTAGAAACCCGCATCGAAAAAATCAAAGAAGTGGAGGTTACCCGCGAAATGCCCGTGGTGACCAACAATACCGTCGAGACCATTAAGGAAGTAACCCTTAAAGTTGAAGTTCCCGTCGTCCTGAATACTACCAAGGAGGTGATTAAGGAAGTGGAAGTTACCCGTGAAAAAGCGGTACTTGCCACCAACGAAGTGGAAGTGATCAAGGAAATCGAGGTCATCCAGGAAGTTCCCGTTGAAGTAACCAACGTAGAAACCCGCTTTCAGGAAGTGGAAGTTGTCAGGGAGAAGCCGGTTCCCGTAATTCAGGAGACGGAGGTCATCAAGACTGTCCCCATGATGCAGGAAGTTCCCGTAACGCTGGTCAATACCATCGAGGTGCTCAAGCCAGTGGAAGTAACCCGGGAAATCCCCGTGGAAGTTTCCCGCGAGATCCAAACGAGCCGGGACGTCGTCCGCGAAGTCCCCGTAGAGGTCATCAAAGAAGTCGAAGTCGTTCGCGAAGTCGAAGTTGAGGTTATCAGAGAAGTGGAGGTCATCAAGGAAGTCATCAAGACCGTTGAAGTCATCCGTGAGGTGCCCGTGGATAGAATTAAGGAAGTCGAAGTCATCCGTGAGATCGAAGTCATTAAGGAAGTCCCCGTCGAAGTCATCAAAGAAGTTCACGTCACGAAGAAAGGCGAAGAGATCAGCCGGGCTGTTGTTAACCGTCCGAACCTGAAAACTTACCGTTCCGGTAAGGAGCGCGTCATCCGTACCGGCCGCCGCTACGAAGAGATGGACCGCAAAGCCGCTGAGATCATTCCCGCAGCAGCTGACCGCGAAGACCGCTACCTGCCCTGTGGAGGCTACGAAGGCCGCACCATCAACGACAAAGCCAACAATGCCGCGCTGTTCAAGCACAAGGATGGCAAATACTACTTCGCTCTCTACCATCCCGAAGGAAGTGTCTTCCTCCGAGGTGAAGGTTTCGCAAAAGCCAAAGATCGCGATGATCGCCTCAGCCATGTACTACGCCTGAAGGACGACTCCATCTTCTTTGACCGCATCGAGAAGGGAGATTACTTCATGGAAATCCTTAATAATGAGGACGACAATGAAATCGCCCGCGGCTGCCTGCAAATGGCAGAAGCTAAAGCGAAGCCTGCGCCTAAGCCAAAACCAAAGGCTAAAGCGAAGCCAAAAGCTAAGGCGAAGCCCGCTCCAAAATCGAAGGCAAAGGCAACCGACGAAGTATATAAAGACGAACTGTATGGTTTCAAGTCCGACAATCTCCAGTTAGTGGAAGGTATCGGCCCCAAAATCAACCAGTTGCTTATCGCCGATGGCATCGTCACCTGGCGCCAGCTGTCCAAGGCTAAAGCCGATCGACTGAAGAAGATCCTCACCGATGCCGGTCCACGCTTCCAAATGCACGATCCTTCTTCCTGGCCCACACAGGCTGGCTTCGCCGCTGATGGCAAGTGGGAAGAAATGATCGAGTTCCAGAAGTACCACGATGTTGACGAGGATCACAAAGGAGCTACTGACTCCAAGCTGGAAAAAATTCTCATCAAAAAGGGTAAGCGCAAAGCGAACTAATCAGGTACATCCTGACGAATTCTAACTTTCACCGTACAGGGGGGAGAGTAGGCTACGGTCTGCTCTCCCCTTTTTTATTCAGGGAGTCAATGCCGTCAAGTCGTGACAAGACAGGCAAATCGGTAAGCCGTCGGCCCGATTCCCGAGGAACGAGGGTCGGTCCGACGGCTGGAGGGACTGTTCCTGGCATGAGTTCTGGAGATCAAAGCTGCGCGGCAGCTACTATCAATCTATTTCCCTGCCAAAATCTCCAAAGCCCGTTCCATTCTCACATCCCCCCCTGCCCGTAAACTCTCCGCATTCAGCAGTACAATCTCGTCGGGCGTAAAAGTCCCCTCCCCCGGGCGATACTGCTCAAAGCGCCAGTTGGGAATTCTTATTCGGAATTTGAGGCGCTCCCCAAGAATGTACTCTCTTATGTTTCCACCATAGGTGTACCTTCTGGAGCCACCCGTTTTTCCTCCGATGACCGTCGCGGCCCCCGTTTCCTTAAGTACGTGCGCCACCATCACCGTGGCTGAAAAACTCCGTTCATTGACGATGATAACCAGCTCTCCCTTAAACCCTTCCTTGCGCGCCTTCGTCACTTTCACCTTCCCGGGTTGCTCAAAATGATCCCCCCTTTTTCGTACCCCACCCACGATGAAGTAGCCCATTTTACTAAACACATTTATTCCCGGTGCCGTCGGGGTTTGGGAATACATACTTTCTGTGAACTGAAAATCTTCCTTTGCCAGATAGCGACAGAATTTCTTGGCTCGTTCCAGGCTCCCCCCTCCGTTTCCTCTCAAATCAAGGATCAGTTTATCAATACCGCTTTCCTGAATGGCCTTAAACGTTTCCCTAAAGAGTTTAGCCTCGTTGACGTGTTTAAAAGCACTTCCGGAAAAAGATCTTATGGCCAGAATCCAGGCAGAACTGTCATCACTCTTTCTCAGGTTAAAAGACCTCTTGTATCGCTCTTTTTTAGGGACAGGCTTAGGCTTCACGTACTTAACTCTGGTATCCATCCATACCATCTTTTGCTCTTCCGTTTCCGGATCAACGATGGTAAACTGAAGGCTATCACGATAGCCGTAATAGTTTTGATAATAAGCCCACAGGCCAGTCCCCAACTTATAGTGCGTCGCCCGATCATACCCAAGATCGTTGAGCCCCCGGAAAGCGGACAACCTGCTAATCAACTGATTGATGGGCTCTCCTTCAAATCGAATAACCTCCGTCCCCCGATCCAGTAATTCTTTTGCCATTGTGCGAATGGAATCCGTTAATACATAACGGCTGCCATCTCCCACGGGGTAAACCCCCATGCGGCGAAAGTGCCTGCGCTGAGCGGCCAGCCTTGCGGTGTCCAACACCGGCTGAAACTGCAAATGCCCGCAGCCTGAAGCCGTCTGTAAAGCCGCTGCATGGTAAATGAAATCCGGCACCGCCATTGAATCGCCAGCCTGGCTGGAAAATTGGGTTTCCAGCTCCGTCCTCACTCGTTCCAGCGTCGATTTCATCTGCTGGCGGCTCTCCGTTTCGTATCCGATGGGGTGATGATAGACGATGGTATCGTGCAATTGTGTCAGCAACGAAAAGGCCTCACTATGCGCAAGGGAGTCTTGTCCGGTGAGCAACAAGGGAAAGACGAAAAGAAAAAGAAATAAAGCTTTCAAGTCCGGGTAGTTTAGTGTTCAGGAAATGAAAGTAGCCACTACCTTCGCGGAAAGCCAAACTTTGAGTTGCAAATTAACACAGCGTTAAGGGACGCCGTGAGAATAAGCTTTTGAACCACCAAAGGAGACTACACAGTTAGTGTTGCTATCCGCTTTCACCAGCACCCTTTATACAAGCAATGATGCCCGTAAAGTACCTCATAGTTGCCGCCGTCCTGCTAACCCTTTGCTGTTGGAACGCCCTAGGTTTCTTGCAGGGAGACGAGCACTTCCAGATCCTGGAGTTCGCAGCCCACAAACAGGGCAACGTTGATGCGGAAGACTTGCCCTGGGAATTCGAAGAACGCATGCGCCCCGCTACACAACCAGCCATTGCCTGGGTGTTTTACGGTTTATTCGATGTTTTCGGTGGGGCACATCCCTACTGGCTGGCGTTCTTTCTGCGGTTGCTTTCAGCCGGTTTCTTCGTTGGGGTAGCGGTGTTGTTGTTTCGCCGTTACTCACCGCAACTCCCTTCAGATCGCTTAATAAAATGGTTCGCGCTGATCCTCCTATTCAATTGGGCATCAATCTATAGCGGCATCCGGTTTTCTGGCGAAAACTGGTCGGGGATGGCCCTGGCGGCTGGCTTTCTACTGTACCCGATGGCAGGGGAAAAGTCAGCGGAGCATTACTTCACCCCCGGCAAGTCAGCGACATCATCCGCTCCGGCCTTTTACGCTGGGCTCCTTTTCGGGATATCCTTCCTTTTCCGCTACCAGATGGCGCTGGCCGTCGTTGGTTTCGGTGCCTGGCTGTTGTTTATGGAACGGGAAAAATGGCAGCGAATCGGCCTGTTAATACTTGGTGGGCTGACGGCCGTGGCCATAGGTACTGTCCTTGATCACTGGCTCTACGGCGAGTGGGTCATTGCCCCCTGGCATTACCTGGAGCAAAACCTGGTGGCGGGCAAGGCCGCCGACTTCGGCACCCTGCCCTGGTACGGATACTTCCAGAAAATCTTCGAGCGGGGAGTGCCGCCGCTGAGCCTGATTTATCTGGGGGCTTCACTTTGGTTCCTCTGGCGCTATCGCCGGGATCCGATCAGCTGGACGATCTTTCCCTTTTTCGTAGTGCATTGTCTGCTGTCCCGCAAGGACGTCCGTTTCATGTATCCCCTCCTACCCTTCCTGCCGGTGATGATCATCGCCGCCGCCCGGGGCCTGCGGGAGGCTTACGGAGCTACCTTTTTTGAGTGCCGCTGGATCAGGCGGGCGGTGGGGCTCTGCGCCCTGATCAACGTACTCTTACTCGCCTCCGTCGCCTTCCGGCCCGCTACGACGGAAGTACTCGTCAACCGCTATATATACAACCACTACAAGGAGCCGGTAACGCTATTTGCCGACGGTAAGCATGCCTTTTCCTACGCCAACCTCATCATCCGGTTTTACCAGCGGCCGGACGGCGTTCGCATCATCAACGGGGAACGGGAGGAATGGCCAGCCTGCCAAACGGCGCATTGCCTTTATTCGGAACAAACTAAGACTCCTAATCCTCCGCCCGGAGCAATACAGGTGTATTCGAACCGTCCAACATGGGCTGAAGCCTTCAATTTCGGGGGCTGGCTGGACGGGATGAGCTGGTGGTACATCTATGAGTTGGAGTAGGTGGGCGCGGGTCCGCAGGTGCAGGGTTTTGCCCGGCCACCACGCGCTCCCGCGCGTGAACGTACCTGGCGCGCTCCGCGCGCTAAGGCCCCAGGCCAACAAGGCACGTACGCGGAGTGTACTTAGCCCGTTCACGCGCGGATTGCTATGACCTATGCAAGGTTACACTTAAAATTTTCGTCATACATAACACCTTTTCGCTGGCAGGCTACGACCATGTGTATAACCTTGTTGGACATCGCGTTGATGACACTGTTGTGATGCTTGCCTTCCGCTATTTTTTTAGCGTAGTATTTGCTCAGCTTAGTGTCTTTTTTTATCTGGCCTAGCATGCCCAGATAAAGGCAGCTTTTAAGCTCTCGATCTGATCCGCTTCCATTACTAGGTTTCTTTTTGAGACACTTTCCCGATTCTCTTGGAAAAGGAGCCACACCGATCAAGGAACAGAGCCTACGTGCATGATAACCATTTGCGAAGTGGTTGGTCTTAGTGATTATCAATCTCGCGGTGACGGGTCCTATACCTGGTACCGACTGAAGAATTGCGTATGTCTGGCTGTAAATAGGGTTTGTTTTCAGAGCCTTATCGATCTTCTTATCTAAGACTCTAATCTTTGCTTTAATTATCTCTAAAACCGCATCGGTTTCCTCATAACAGTCTGATAAGTCATGAGGACTATGCTTACGCTCTTCATTGATGGGTACTAGTAATATATTCTTTGTTTTTACCAGTCTCTTACGTTGCTTCATGAGTGTCTTAAGCTCTGCAATGGCTTTTGAATCGGGAACAAAGTTGCTGAAATCATTGATGTTACGTACCGCATATTTTGCAATACGATAAGCATCAAGCTTATCCGTTTTACCCTTAACGCGGCCTATCGAGTGATTGAGATGAAAGGCGTCTTGCATCCATACTGCGAACTTTGCCAAAGACAACTCATAAGCTAAACGCAAAGAATAAAGCCCCGTGTTTTCAATACAAACGAGTACTTGGTGAGGCCGAACCTTATGCTTTTGACAAAGCGCTTCAAACTCAGCATGGATAGCCGTAGAAGAATTTTTGGTTTCGGCGTAGCCTAGCTCTATCTCCTCGGGATTTAGAGCGTGCCAATCAAATTTTTCGCTGGCAGAATCAACGCCAATCATGATGGAAAATGACATATCTTGTGGAAGATTGTAAGGCTCGTTGATAGATTTGTGTCCCTCCTCCTTTAATACCCTTAAAGTGGATTGCTATATGGGTTCAGCAAATCGTAAACTTCAGGAAGTGCTGCATCCGCGCTTAACCTGTCCCATAGAGGGTGGTGTGAGGAGCGGTGATTAGGTTACTTCCCGTAGTTCAACGAGTCTTCTTTTTTATCCCAAAAATCTGGGGAAGGAACTTAATACTTAATCTCGACGGTCGACGTCTCTTAATGAGACGACCGCCGAGATTAAGTATTAAGTTCTTTCTAATTTGTACAAGGGCAAAGCTAAAGGAGCGGTGTAAAACAAGGGGTAATTCCATGCTTTCCCCGATAAAAACACGGGATTTCGCAATTCGGGCGTGTGTGGGGCGAGCCCACACACGCCCGAATTGAAAGCTCAATCAAGTGGACATAATTAGTACGGTACTTGAACATGCGAAAACCGTAGTGGACCATTGAGGTATAAACACAGAGGTGATTCACGAAGGTGCGCAGAGGGCCGCTACGCGGCTTGAGCGTTAACCACGGATTGTCACAGATTTACACGGATTCGCAGGTACGTAGTGAATCTCTGTTTTTTTTATTGCGGGGGTTAATACGGATTTTTCCCCTACTCCGGCAAAAAAGAGCCTACGTCCAGTAAACCACTGGAAATACTGTCTGCCCGTAAACTATCCCGCAGCATTTGCTGCTTTAACAAAGTATCGAAGCGAATCTCGAAGGGGAAAAGTGGACGAAGGGGTAAGGGAGCAGAAAGCTCTTTGGCTGGTGGGGCACCGGGCCTGGAGGGGCGGGGAGGGCGACCTTCGACGCGTTGCTGCCGGCTGGCCCGGTCAACGAGTAAAGAGTCAGCGAGGAGGGTGGCCGATTCGATGATGTCCCGCTGGCAATTGCTCAAAATTTTGGCGGTCAATGCCTGGGTGCGATCCTGAAAGCGGGCTTCCATCACCTCGCTGGAGTCCGTCACGTCCGGCTCACAGCTCCAGAAAGATACGGTTAGGAAAAAGAAGCAAACCGGAAGAATGGTTTTAGCGGTCATCGCGAAGGTTTTCGGGGATACGGGCGCGCAGGCGGGCTTCTTCTTCCAGCCGGCGTTGTACGATGCTGTCAGTAGCAACGGCTACCCGGTCTTCGAAGGTAGAAGAGCAAAGAGTGTCGAGTACGGGCCGGATACTGTCCATGTAGGCAGATACCCGGGAATCAACGATGTCTCGTTCCGCCATCGTGAGGCGAATGTTCATTTCTTCCTGCTCTGCGGAGCAGGAGAGGCAGAACAAAAAACATAAGAGCGGGAGGTAGCGCATGGGGGCAAAGATAGATTGATCGTCTGATAGACTGATAGGGTAACAACAGGAGGGGTGGCCTGGCTTGCTCTTTCTGCTTTTCATTGCACCTGCGGTAAGCGCTCAAAAGACTTAACTTTCACCGCGAATTGCAACTCCAGTGAGGATGGCTTATCTTCGCCAGCGAAAATTCGCTAACTTTTATTCACCTTCGGGTGTTACCAGCAAATACAACTTAATATTTCATGCAATACCGCCTAAAGAAAGTAGCCGTACTCGGCTCCGGCGTAATGGGCTCAGGAATCGCCTGCCATTTCGCCAATATTGGTCTGGATGTGCTTCTGCTAGACATCGTGCCCTTCAACCTGACCGATGAGGAAAAGAAGAACCCCGTAAAACGAAACAGCCAGGCTGTGAGTGCGCTGGCTGCGGCCATCAAGTCAAAGCCGGCACCTCTCTTCAAGAAGGATCTGGCCAGCCACATCACTACGGGTAATTTCGAGGACGACTTCGAAAAAATTGGCGATTGCGACTGGATCATTGAGGTGGTCATCGAGCGACTTGACATTAAGAAGCAGATTTTCGAGAAGGTCGACAAATACCGCAAAGCCGGTTCACTGGTGACTTCCAACACCTCCAGTATTCCGATTAATCTACTGGCGGAAGGACGTAGTGAAGACTTCCGGACTCACTTCTGTGGTACACACTTCTTCAACCCGCCGCGCTACCTGCGTCTGTTTGAGGTGATTCCGCACGGAGACACGAAACAGGATGTGATTGATTTTTTCATGCACTATGGCGACGTTTACCTGGGTAAGCAGACAGTATTGTGTAAGGATACTCCGGGCTTTATCGGTAACCGCATTGGCGTCATGTCTGGCGTGCAAATGATGGATCTGACGGTGAAGTATGACATGACCATCGAGGAGGTTGACGCCATTACCGGCAGCCTCATCGGCCGACCGAACACGGCGACTTACCGCCTGCAGGATTTGGTGGGTATTGACACCAGTGCGAAAGTATCCGGCTTCGTGATGATGAATGTTGAAGGGGACGAGTACATCGAAACGGTGAAGACTAAGGAGCAACCTGCCTTCATGGCCCATTTACTTGGCAACAAATGGTATGGCAACAAATCCGGCCAGGGCTTCTACAAGAAAACCAAAGAACGGGACGAGAAAGGCAAAAGCATCATTCATGCCCTGAACCTGAAAACGCTGGAGTATGCTCCGGCTACCCGCCCGCGGCCAGCCATTGGCAAAGCCAAAATGATTGAGGACATGGGCCGCCGGATGCAGTCCATCGTGGGCGGAGATGACAAGGAGAATAAGTTTCTGCGCGAATACTACGCCGGACTTATCGCTTATTCGGCCAACCGCGTACCGGAAATATCCGACGATCTCTACAGCATTGACGATGCGATGCGGACGGGCTATTTCTGGGAATATGGTCCGTTTGAGACCTGGGATCAGATTGGTCTTGCCGAAGGCATTAAGATGATCGGAGAAACCGGCGGCAAAGTTGCTGACTGGGTACTGGAGATGCAGAAAGGTGGCAACGATTCTTTCTACAAACTGGAAGGCGGCAAGCGCATGTTTTACGACATGGCGAGCAAGAGCTATAAAGCTGTGCCAAGCCTTAATGAATACATCATTCTGGACACACTGCGCGAGAAAACGCCGATCATCAAGAATGATTCCGCTACCGTTCATGATCTTGGCGACGGGGTGATGTGCCTGGAGTTCACGTCGAAGTCCAACAGCATCGACGATGCGATTGGCGAGGCGATCAATGAAGCCATTGACAAGGCAGAGGCCGAAGGTTGGAAGGGTATCGTGATTGGCAACAACGCTAAGAACTTCACCGTAGGAGCTAACCTGATGAACGTTGGGATGCTAGCTATGCAACAAGACTTTAAGGCCCTTGACGGGCTGATTGATGGCTTCCAGCAACTGAACATGAAGATCAAGACCTGTAAGGTGCCCGTAGTGGTAGCAACTCAGGGCTATGTCTTCGGCGGCGGCTGTGAGATAGCGATGCACGCAGATGCGGGTATTTACGCTGCGGAGAGTTACATCGGCCTCGTGGAGGTTGGAGTTGGGCTCATCCCCGGCGGCGGTGGCACTAAGGAAATGGCGCTGCGTGCCAGCGATAGTTTCTTTGAAGGCGACGTACAGATGCCGACGCTGTTGAAGACCTTCCAGACGATCGCCATGGCGTCCGTCTCTACCTCTGCTCCAGAAGCTTTTGACCACGGCTACCTGCTGGAGGGTAAAGACTTCGTGGAAATGAACCTGCAACGTAACATTGGCGAAGCCAAGCGCAAGGTACTGGACCTTTCCCGTGAGTACGTAGCCCCGAGTATCCGGGAAGACATTACGGTACTGGGTCGGGCCGGACTGGCCGCACTCTACACCGCCATTAACGAGTTCCGCCTCGGGAAGTACATTTCCGAATACGACGGAGTGGTGGCGCGGCACGTTGCCAACATCCTGTGTGGTGGCGAGCTTACGCAGCCTACCCTGGTGAGCGAGCAGTACCTGCTCGACCTCGAGCGGGAAGCCTTCCTGAGTTTGCTGGGCAACCAGAAAACACTGGAACGGATCCAGTATACGCTGCAGAACAATAAGCCGCTGCGCAACTAGTGAATGAGTGAAGGGTAGAATGAGCGAATGCTGCAACAGTATGGCTCTTGATTCTACCCTTTGCACCGGTCCCGCAGGACTACGGGACAGGCCTTCATTCACTCATTCTATCATTCAAAATTTAAAGCATCCAATCATGGAAGCATACATAGTAAAAGGATTCCGCTCCGCCGTTGGCCGTTCCAGAAAAGGAGGATTCAAAAATTACCGTTCTGATGATCTCGCCGTAGACGTCATTCGGCACCTGATGAGCACGGTTCCCGAGCTGGACCCGAAGCTGATCGACGATGTCATCGTTGGCTGTGCCAACCCGGAAGGGGAGCAGGGCTTACAGGTAGGCCGCCTCATCGCCGCGCGTGCGCTCGGCAAGGAAGTTCCCGGTATTACCATCAACCGTTACTGTGCCTCCGGGCTCGAGTCGATTGCCATGGCAGTGGGTAAGATCAAGGCGGGCTTTGGTGACATCTACCTGGCCGGTGGTGCGGAGAGCATGAGCATGATCCCGATGACGGGTTACAAGCTCAGCCCCAGCTACAAAGCGGCAATGGACAACCTGAACTATCACGTAAGTATGGGTAAAACGGCCGAGGCCGTAGCCGAAAAATACGAGGTGACCCGCGAGGAGGCTGATGCCTTCGCCGTGCGAAGTCACGACCGGGCCATTGCGGCCATTGACGGAGGAAAATTTGATAGCCAGATCGTTCCCGTTGAGGTAGAAGACGTTTTCGTCAAAGACGGCAAAATGGTGAAGAGCAGCCACACCGTGAAGATGGACGAAGGTATCCGCCGGGGCACCAGCATGGAGGGCCTGGCCCGACTGAGGGCCGTGTTTAAGCAAGGAGGTGTAGTAACGGCCGGTAACTCGAGCCAGACTTCCGACGGCGCTGCTTTTACCCTCGTGATGAGCGAGCGTATGGTGAAGAAGCTCGGCCTGGAGCCCATCGCCCGCCTGGCCAGCTGCTCCGTTGGCGGCGTTGATCCGCTCTACATGGGCATCGGCCCCTGTGTCGCTATCCCGAAGGCGCTGGAGCGTGCGGGCCTGAAGGTGAAGGACATCCAGCAAACCGAACTTAACGAAGCTTTCGCCACCCAGGCGCTGGCCGTGATGAAGACCATTGGCCTTGACCCCGAAACGGTGAACGTCAACGGTGGTGCCATTGCCCTCGGTCACCCGCTGGGGTGTACGGGCGCCAAGCTCACCATCCAGCTACTGGAAGAGATGCGCCTGCGCGACCAGAAATATGGCATGGTAACCGCTTGTGTGGGTGGTGGCCAGGGTATTGCCGGGGTGTTTGAGCGGTTGAGTTAAGCTGTTTGGCAAGTAATTATTACTGCACTAAGTAAAATTGGAAAGTCCCAAGACTTGATTGTTTTGGGGCTTTCCTAATTTATCTACAAATTAAACCTGATCTGGAGTCATAAAGCCCTGAGAAATTAAAACAAGACGACCTTCAACCCTTATGTCTTTGTTTAGCTTGAGTATATCTACAGTAGCAGCTCCCGTATCAGTTAATGACGCGATGATTCCAGTATCCTTTAACGTAAAGTGATTACTCCAAAGTTCTTTCCTTGGGTTAAACAACAGGACGGTTTTTCCCGATTCGTAGTAATACTTTACCACATTATAACCTTTGAATACATTGCAGGAACGGCATGCTAATGCTAGGTTTTCGAAAACTGCGGGGCCACCTTGCATTTCGGGTATAATATGATCTATCTGAAGAGCCACCAGCGTACCTGCTTGAGGTAGCATACAGTACTCACACTTATTATCAGCACGTTTAGCTACTTTCTCTCTTAAGTTCTTAGGTATTACTTCCTTCTTCAATTTGCAGAAATTTTCAACCTGCCCAAAGCATAACCTTTGGCAATAACCATTAAATGTTGAGCAAGTAAAAATTCGTTCAACTCGTCCTGTTCTTCAGGAGATATTTGGTTTTCATGACTTCTGGTTGATAAATAGTCAAGTCGCTCTTCTTCTTCTTCTGTCGCTTTTATGTTTACGATATCTTCATCCGAAGGCTGCTGACTCATAAAGTCAAATACCCTCATCAACAATGACATTTCTGCTACCATGAGCAAGTTTTTGATTGATTGACAAGATAACGCTTTCCCCCCAATAAAAAGTTGTCTTTCTAGCCATTGGTTGAAGCAGCTGCCACCATCTCCGCCCCCCGTTCCGCAATCATATACACCGGCGCATTTGTGTTCCCGCTCACGATGGTGGGCATGATGCTGGCGTCTATCACGCGTAGGCCTTCGATGCCGTGAACACGGAGTTGATCATCTACAACGGCCAGGTCATCTGAGCCCATTTTGCAGGTGCCGACGGGGTGGTAAATGGTTTCTACCTGCCGCTGAACGTGGTCCCAGATCGCCGCATCGCTGCTAACGTCGGGCGGAGAGAACCGACGCTTTCGAAAGGGAGTGAAAGCTTCAGCGTCCATCACCTCGATCGCTTTTTTGGTCGCTTCCAGCAATACCGCCCGGTCGTCCGGGTGAGAACAGAAATTGGGCTGAATAATGGGATACTCCAGTGGGTTAGCGGAACGGAGTTCGAGCGTTCCGCGCGACTTGGGTCGGAGCAACGACGGCAGAATGGTGAATCCGTCCTGGTCGCTCGGGAAGGTCTTGTAGTTGTGAAAATCCGAACCGTACCCTTCACCAACGTGGAAGGCCGAGAAGTGAAACTGATAATCCACCCGTTCCGGGCTCAGTGTGCTGGATCCGAACGCTACGGCTTCCAGTGGGCTGCTATTGAAAACGCCTTTTCCCCGCAGGAGGTAGTTGGCCGCGGCTCCGGCCATGGCCAGCGGTCGGGTGTAGTGATTTTGTCCCTTCCGCTGATGGGAGAGGGCTCCGATGGGGACGAAAAGGTGGTCTTGCAGGTTCTTGCCGACGCCGGGAAGCACCCGGATACAGTCGATGCCATGACGGGCCAGTATTGCCCGTTCACCGATGCCGGAAAGCATCAGCAACTGCGGGGAAGCAAAGGAGCCGGCACTGAGTATTACCTCCTTTTTTGCTTTTATTTCTTGCGCTGTTTTACCAGCTTTCCCCGCCAGCACACCAGTTGCCCGATCATTTTTAAACAGGATTTTGCTGACATGGGTATTGGTGAGCACCGTCAGGTTGGGCCGCTTCCGCGCCGGCTTGAGGAAGGCGGTGTATGCGGATTCCCGCTTACCGTCTCTGACCGTGAACTGAAAAAGCCCGGCCCCGGCCTGCCGCGCACCATTGTAATCGTCGTTACGATCAAAGCCCTTTTCCAGACAGGCGTCAACAAAAGCATCGGCAAAAGGGGAGCGGAAACGGTTCGGAAATTCGACACGGAGTTCGCCGCCGCGGTGGTGGTAGTCGTTGGTCAGGTCGGCGTTGTCTTCGTGGCGGCGGAAATAGGGAAGTACATCGTCGTATCCCCAACCTTCGTTGCCCAGCGCGGCCCAGTCGTCGTAGTCGGCGCGGTTGCCGCGCACGTAGGCCATCGCGTTGGTGGAACTACTGCCGCCTAGCACCTTTCCGCGGGGCAGGTAGATTTTTCGGCCAAGTAATTCGGGTTGGGGCTCAGACCAGTAGCCCCAGTCTACCGAGGTGCGGTGCAATTTGGCGTAACCGGCGGGAATAACGATGTTCGGGCTGCGGACGGGGCCACCAGCTTCGATCAGTAACACCTGATTAGCGGGGATCGCCGAAAGCCGGTTAGCGAGCAAACAACCGGCCGAGCCGGCACCGACGATGATGTAGTCGTAGGTCATGGCTCAGGAGATCATGTAGCCACCGTCGGCCGTGAATACGCCGCCGGTCGAGAAGCTGGAAGCACCGGAGGCGAGGAAGAGGGCGAGGCCGACCATCTCCTCGGGCTGCGCCATGCGCCCGGCGGGGGTTTGGCTGACGAAGTGCTCCAGGATCTGCTCATTCTGCCAGAGGGCGGCGCTGAACTTGGTCTTGATCAGGCCGGGGCAGATGGCGTTGCTACGGATGCCGTTCGCGCCCCACTCCCGCGCCTGGCTCTGGGTGAGCATGATCAGGGCGGCTTTACTGACGGAGTAGATACTCATCATCGGTGACGGCTTGAGGCCCTCGACCGAGGCGATGTTGATGATGGAACCGCCGCCGCGCTTCGCCATGATGGGTTGGCAGAGGTTGGCGAGCAGCATGCACGCCTTGACGTTGACGTTCATCACCTTATCGAATACCTCGCCGGTCATTTGCTCCAGCGGCCCGAAGACGGGGTTGGTCGCGGCGTTATTGATCAGAATATCGACGCCGCCGTAGTGCTCCACGGTTCTTTCCACCAGCTTTTGCACCTGCGCGCCGTCGCCCACATGGCACGCGATGCCCGTGGCTTTCAACCCGTCCTTTTTGATGTCCTCGGCCACCGCATCCACCGCTTCCTGTTTACGGCTGCTGACGACGACGCTCGCGCCTTGCTCCGCGAGCCCGCGCGCGATGGCCGCGCCGATGCCTTTGGACGCCCCCGTGATGATGGCGACCTTACCGGTCAGGTCGAATTTGTTACTGCTTTTCATTTGCTGATCGCTTAGGCGGTTAAGGTCGGAAAATGTTAGCGAATTTTCGCTAAAACTTGCGTTGAGCGAAAATCGTTTACTGTTCGTTATGGCTTTTATCACGGATTTTGACAAGTGGTTGTATTTATTTCAAAACATGTCTTCCTTAAGTACCGCCGAAGAAATCGAAAATTTATAAAGTGCCACAAGAAAAAGGAACCCTCTACCTCATCCCCTCCCCCCTCGGCGAAAACGCGCTGCATACGATTCCGCAACAGACGCTCGATATCATTCTTCCGCTCCGTCACTTCGTGGTGGAGACGGGCAAGGTGGCGCGCAAATTCCTTAAGGAAGTGGGCGTGCCTTTACAGGAATGCGAATATTACGAACTCAATAAGCGCACGGAGCGCGAGGATTTACAGGATATGATCGGGGCGGCGGCGCGCGGGTGCGATGTGGGGGTCTTGAGCGACGCGGGTGCCCCCGGCGTGGCGGACCCCGGCGCGAAACTCGTTTTGATGGCCCACCAACGCGGCATCCGGGTGGTACCGCTGATCGGCCCTTCGGCCATCCTGCTAAGCGTAATGGCGGCGGGCCTCAACGGGCAGTCGTTCACCTTCAACGGCTACCTCAGCCCCAAGCGACCGCAGCTGGCGCAGGACCTCCGCAAGCTGGAAAACCTGAGTCGCAAAACCAACACCACCCAGCTCTGGATCGAGGCACCGTATCGTAACCAGGCCACCATCGAAGTGGCCCTCGACAGCCTCCACCCGGAGACGCTGTTTTCGGTGGCGTGTGACCTGACGCTGGAGACGGAGTTCATCTTCACGGCGCGGGCAAAGGAGTGGAAGAAATCGGTGGGGGCCGACATTCAAAAGCGGCCGGCGATGTTTTTGTTGTTGGGCCGGTAAACCCACTTTGCCGTACATTAACCAACCTCAACCCATAGCCGATCATGTCCACCACTCCTCCCAGCTCCGTCCCCACGAAAACCGAGCTCAACGAACTTCTGTCCCTGCAACAATCCGCCGCATCCCGCGTCCGCGCCCAGGACGCAAAAGCCCGCAAGGCGAAGCTCAAGCGCATATATGATTACCTGGAAGACCAGGCCAACGTTGCCGCCCTGGTGGCAGCCCTCGGCCAGGATTTCCGCAAACCGGAAGTGGAAACGCTGCTTAGTGAACTCGGTACCGTGCTCAGCCACATCCGCTACGTGCGTAAGCGGCTGAAACGCTGGATGGAACCCGATAAACTACCGTGGCAGCCCGCCCTGACCGGCATCAACAGCTACGTTTATAAAGAGCCGAAAGGCTGTACGCTGATCATCGCGCCGTGGAATTACCCCTTCAACCTCACGCTGATTCCGCTGGTGTACGCCATCGCCGCCGGCTGTACCGCCGTGGTGAAACCGTCCGAGTTCAGCCCGGCAACGACCGACTTCATCAAAGCGATGATCGATGCGTTGTTCCCACCCGAAGAGATCAAGGTGGTCACCGGCCAGGGTGAAACCTCGGCTTACCTCACCACCCTGCCGTTCGACCATATCTTCTTCACCGGCAGCCCCGCCATCGGTAAGAAGGTGATGGCCGCCGCCGCCAAAAACCTGACCAGCGTGACGCTGGAACTCGGCGGCAAATCGCCCGCCGTCATCGACCGGGGCATCAACGAGCGCAAGTCGGCGGCGAACACCGTCTGGGGCAAATGCTTCAACGCGGGCCAAACGTGCATCGCGCCGGATTACCTGCTGATCGACGAGGCGATCGCCGAGAGCTACGTCAAAGAACTGAAGGCCGCCATCACCCGCTTTTACGGGGAGGACGTCGGGGCGTCCGATTCCTACGCCCGCATCATCAACCCGCGGCATTTCGACCGCATCAAGGGTTTGCTCGACGACGCCGTGGCAAAGGGTGCCACCGTCGCCCACGGCGGCCAGACCAGCCGTGCCGACCTGTTCATCGCCCCCACCATCCTCACCGGCGTAACGGAGGAAATGGACGTGATGCAAGAAGAAATATTCGGTCCGCTGTGGCCCGTGATGACGTACGAAACTACGGAGGAAGCCGTCGCGATCATCAACCGGAGAGCGAAGGCACTGGCGTTCTACATTCAGTCAGACAGCCCGAAGACGATCAGGGCCTTGCTGGCCGGCACCAGTTCCGGCGGCGCGCTGATCAACGAGTATTTGCTGGGCGGCGGCAGCGCGAGCGTGCCCTTCGGCGGCGTTAACAACTCGGGCATCGGCAAGTCGTTCGGTTACCACGGCTTCATCGAGTTCACCAACGAGCGGCCGGTGATGGAGCGGCGGTTCCTGGATCTGAGCATGGCGTACCCGCCGTATACGGATAAGGTGGTGGGGTTGGTAAGGCGGATTTATGGGTGGTTGTAGAAAAGTAGGATATTTTACTCTTCTTCTAATTTAGCTCTTAGATTTTCAAGTTGTTCGGCATCAGCCAGATCTTGAAGTCTTCCAGCTTTCTTTTTTGCTTTGATCAAGTCTTGCAGGTTGAGAAATTTAACTTCCGTTCCATTTACATCAAGCGTTTTCTTTCGATCGTAACATTCTTCAAAGTCCACACCTTTGACATCCATCAAAAGATCAATTCTATTTGGCTCATAGCCCAATTGTACTATGCTCTTCGGATCCTTGAACATGCTCGCATCTAAGCCTAATGACCCCATTCCGAAGCAAGAGAGTACTGATAACAGGCGATTTATATTCTCATCCGTCATCCAAATCCAGAAATCGACATCTTTCGTGTAACGTGGATAGCCATGAAGATTCACGGCATAGCCACCAATAATCAGATAGGCACCTCATGCTCGTTTAACAATTCGATAAACTCTTTGAAATCCTTTGTCAGGTCCATAAATTCTAAAATTTACCTCTTTCCGCATTTCTTCAAGATTTTGAAGACGTTCCAATTCCGTTAGGGATAGCCAGTATAACAAGTTACTATCATCTTCCCCTAACTTGACTATTCTTACTACCTTTTCCATACTATAATTTTGTATTGCAAGATACGAATTTTAACGGCAAGAATGACGAGAAATATTGGTAAAAGCATAAACTTTCATTTTTTTCTGAAACTTAGCAACCCTTCCGCTCCGCCGCTGTTCTACTCCCTCAATCCCTACGTATGAACTCCGCCGACCTCCTCGAACGCGCCCTGAACAAAGAATGGCTATCCGCCGACGAAGGCGTCTTCCTGCTCGAAAACGCCGATACGGCCGATCTGATGTACGTCGCCAATCAGTTACGCTTCCGGGCCGTACCGGAGAAGGACGTGACCTGGATCATCGACCGGAACTCGAACACGACCAACGTCTGTATCGCCAACTGTAAGTTCTGCAATTTCTACCGGCGGCCGGGTGCCGAGGACGCCTACATTACCACCATCGAGGAGTATAAAACCAAGATCGAAGAAACCTTCGCCTTCGGCGGCGAGCAGCTACTATTGCAGGGCGGCCACCACCCGGACCTCGGCCTCGAATACTACTGCAAGCTCTTCAGCGAACTAAAGGAGCTCTACCCCAACCTTAAACTCCACGCCCTCGGCCCGCCCGAGATCGCCCACGTCGCCAAGCTGGAGAAGATGAGCCATTACGACGTGCTCAAAGCCCTGAAGGAAGCCGGTCTGGACAGCCTGCCCGGCGCCGGTGCCGAAATCCTGAGCGACCGCGTACGCCGCCTGATCTCAAAGGGCAAATGCGGCGGCGAAGAGTGGCTCGATGTTATGCGCGCCGCCCACCAGCTCGACATCACCACCTCCGCCACCATGATGTTCGGCCACATCGAAACGAACTGGGAACGGATGGACCACCTCGTGCGCATGCGCCAGGTCCAAAGCGAAAAGCCGGCGCACGCCAAGGGCTTCCTGGCCTTCATCCCCTGGCCGTTCATGGACGAAGACACCATCCTCAAAAAGATCAAGCGCGCCCGCAACACCGTTACCGGCGATGAGTACCTCCGCATGATCTCCCTCAGCCGCATCATGCTGCCCAACGTGACGAACATCCAGGCCAGTTGGCTGACGGTGGGTAAGGAGGTGGCGCAGCTTTGTCTGCACTCCGGCGCCAACGACTTCGGCTCGATCATGATCGAGGAAAACGTCGTTTCCGCCGCCGGTGCCCGCTGGCGCTTTACGGCGGACGGGATTCAGGAGGCGATCAAAGAGGCCGGTTTTCGGCCGCAACTCCGCACGCAGCAGTACGCGTACCGCGATCTGCCGGTGCACATGAAGCAGCAGGAATTGGTGGGGGAGGGGATGATTGTGGATTAGCGCGTTGCAACATTGAAGTAAGAAAACATCGGTTTATGAGCTCCGCCCCAGCTTAACCTATGACACAAGATGGTATACCCAACACGAAGAGCCCGTTCATCCTACTGAGATGAACGGGCCCTTCTTCTTCTACTATCAATCAATCGATCTTAGCGCCTTAGAATAACATCACATCGGTCAACTTCCTGGATGGGGGCCAGGTCAAACTCAGAACCCCTTCCTCTGACTATGACACCATTGATTTCGTCAGGATTAGTTGAGGATGTCACGCCAGAGAAGTACAAGCGCCCCCAGTCTTCAAAGCGAGGTGTGTACACGAGTGAGGTCAGATTAAACCAGATGCTATCCCGGCCATCGGCTAAGGTTCTGACATAGCAGCCCAACTCTTCCGTTCTAATATCTTCTTGTCGTTCGAATACGGTTACGAACCTAAAAGCCGAGTATTTAGCGTCAAATCGCGGATTGTACTCTTCTAGAGAATCAGAGAACGATACCGCTAAACCAGGAGATAAGAGACAATTCTCCATCGAAGTGTAATAAAATCCTTCTGGAAGTTGAAAGCATTCCTCGTCGTTGATGTTGACGTTTCCCTCGTCACAGTTGCAATCACCATTACTAAGTGGCGTAAAGCCGAATGGGCAGCCTCCATTTTCTATTGGATTGTCATCATCATCTCCACTTCCACCGAATCCACTTCCGGGATTTCTTTGTGGACAACCAGAGAAAACTACGATCAGCACAAAACAGGCAAGAGTACTTATAAATGAAATTCTCATCACTTAGGGTTTAATGAATTCAAAGAATCAGGTGTGTTTAAAAGACGAATCACTGAAGGCGGCTACGTAAATCCTGGAAGAAGATTGCTCACTGAAGTTTGTAGTAATTTCGTAGCCCTACGTAACGGTAGCTAAAGTAAGCAAAATTATGCACCATTCGTCGATTCCTCACCCCGACTCATCGATCAACTCCCCGTGTTAACGTTTCCTTACCCCAATTTTGCCCCCGAACCCGCGAAAACCCCGCAAGGCGTTTTGGCGCAAAATCCATTGAGTATGAATACCATCATCGATCATTCCAACTCCAAGTCATTCTTCAACATGGCGTGGATCGCTTTCGTCCTCGCTACTGTCGGCACCATGGTCGGCATAGTAATGCTGGAGAGCACCCTGGCCGTCAAAGGCTTCCTGGCCATGGGCTTCGTGTTCACCGTCAGTGCCTGTTTTACGCTGGCGAAGGTGACGCGCGACCGCCACGAATCCGAGCGGCTCTACAACAAGGTGGAGCGGGCCAAGACGGAGCAATTCCTAAGCGAAAAGGAGAACCCCGGAAGTAGTTTTTAGACAAGTCGGGCTTTCCATTTTATCGTGTAGCATCGCCGGTTTTGTCGGCGATGCTACACGCGTTATACCAACGCCCGTCGAACTTTCGTTTCTTTTGGCCCGCTTTAAGGGGGCAACCCCGCTAATCAAAATAGCTTACATGAAAGTTTTACAGCTAACCTGCCTCTTCGCTCTCCTCTTTTCGTTCTCCGCCTGTGACGACGATGACGACACCATCGACATCTTCGACCGCGATGAACCCAACGGCGTTGTCGGTCTCAACTACGTGGAAGCCGAAAACGGCGACTTCTCCACCATTTACAACAACGTGATCAACGCCCTGAATGGGGTCGACGCCATCGGCATTGTCGCCGAGGTAGACCACGCCTCCAACGCGGCCAACGCCGGGCTGACCCTTCAGCCCACGAAGGTGATCATGTTCGGCAACCCCATGCTCGGTACGCCGCTCATGCAAGCCAACCAGCGCGCCGGTCTTGACCTGCCGCAGAAGATGCTCGTATACCAGGCGGCTGATGATGACATCATCCTGGCCTACAACAACACCCAGTACCTCGGTCGCCGCCACGGCGTGGAAAACGTCGCTACGCTGGCCCAGATCGGAGATGCGCTCGGTAACTTCGCCATGATGGCGGGCGACGATAACGTGGTCAACGCCAACGACAACGACGTCAGACTCAACGAAGGCATCGTGTTAGTGAGCACCGAACTGAGCGTGGATACCGTTTACAACCGCCTCATCGCGGCCATCGACGGTAACCCGAACGTCAACGTGATCGCCGAACTCGACCACCAGGCCAACGCCGCCCGCGTCAACCTCGATCTACGTCCCACGAAGCTCGTCGTCTTCGGCAACCCCGCCCTCGGCACGCCGCTGATGCAAGACGAACGCAGCATTGCCATCGACCTGCCCCAAAAAATGCTGATCTACCAGGATGCGGACGGCACCACGAAGCTGATCTACAACGATCCCGCTTACCTCGCCGACCGCCACGACGTCGATGATGACCTGGCGCAGATCGCCACCATCACCATGGCCCTGCAAAACTTCGCGGCCGCCGCGACAACGAACTAATCCGTTTAAGGCCATTCAGTATTCTGAATGCTACAACCACTACTTCAAATGACCATGTTGCGCTCCGGACTTTCCCCGTCCGGAGCGCTTCGTGTTTCGGGAAACACCCGCCGGTGTTCACGGACCGTCCACCAACCGCGAGCAAACACCGTTATCTTTAGCGCAACCAGACTACACGATCATGCAGGATTTCAAGAACAAAGTCGTCGTCATCACCGGCGCGGGCTCGGGCATCGGCCGCGAATTAGCTACTCAACTGGCGAAGAAAGGTGCCATCCTTGCGCTGAACGACCTGCGCGAAGCCGACCTGACGACCACTTGGGACTCTTTACCCGAACCGGCGCAAGGTTACATGAAGGCCTTCGACGTCGGCGATCGCAACGCGGTGGAAAACTTCGCCACCGCCGTCCGCAAAGCACTCGGGCGGGTGGATATGGTGATCAACAACGCCGGCTTTACGCTGGCTATTAACCCCATCATCCACAGCGAGGTAGAGGACTACGAGCGGGTACTGCGCGTCAACCTCTGGGGCGTGATCTACGGCTCGCTGGCCTTCCTGCCGCACCTGCGCGAGCACGGCGCGGGCTGCCTGGTCAACGTCAGCAGCGTATTCGGCCTCATGGGTTTTCCCGGCCAGGCACCTTACAACGTGAGCAAGTTCGCCGTGCGCGGCTTCACCGAAACCTTACGGGTGGAGATGCGCGGTACGGGCTTGCGGGTGGTTTGCGTCCACCCCGGCGGCATCCGGACGAACATCGCCAAGAACGCGGAGGGCGGCGACCAGGCGGCGACGGATCGTTTCGCCAAAAGATTCGAGAAGATGGCGAAGACGACCGCCGCCGAGGCCGCAAGCGTCATCATCAACGGTGTTCAACGCGGCAAAACGCGCATCCCGATCGGGGGCGACGCGCGCTTCATCGACCGCATCACGCGCCTGATGCCCGCCAGTTACGAGCGGGTGCTGCAGCGTGGAATGGACCGGAAGAAGTTCTTAAGGGAGTAAAGGGGTAAGGGTTAAAAGCGGTAAAGGAAGATAAGCTTTTCCACGTCCCACTTTACACCATATTTCTTTCCCCCTTTACTCCGGGGGGCGGGGTCGCGGGTGCAAAGCAAAGAGCAAGGAACCTCGTTCTATCCCCCATACAATTCATGGCGCATCGCCACTAACCGGGCGTTCACTACGGCCGGGTCGACCCGTTCGGGGAGAGTGCTCATTTCCGCCCACCGCTCCAGTTCCGCCAGCCG
>ENA-ORXT01001678-ORXT01001678.1-marine-metagenome-genome-assembly--contig:-NODE-1678-length-28717-cov-6.067598_pt1 | contig 28717 bp, 27 predicted proteins | sample MGYA00237868_ERZ511482 | MGnify/ENA metagenome assembly ERZ511482 | reverse complement strand
GGCTCCCTGCGGAGGCGCAGGGACGCACCTCCCTACCTTTCGCCAACCCCATACCCGAACCGCTCGGGGGTTCTTAACCAAGCGCCATTGCCCCTAAGGGGCGTCTCATAATAGCCTGGGGCAACGCCCCAGAAACCAGCACGAAGAGAGATTCAAGCCCTGTAGGGGCGCTCTATATTGCGGGGGCGAGACAGTCAGGGCTCATATCTTTTCGCATCAACCAAACCCCGGGCGATGCCCGGGGCTAGGTTAGGATGCCCCTTTGGGGCGTTTTTACAGTCGAGAATCCTCGACCGCTAACCAGGCGTCATGCGGGCTCGTGGTCTTTCGAATCCTAGCTGCTCCCGTTCGCCGCCTGCTAGTGCGACTTGCAGAAATCCTCGAAGCGATCCATGCCCTCTTTGATGACATCGAGGCCGCAGGTGTAGCTGAGGCGGATGGTGCCCTCGGTTCCAAAAGCGATGCCGGGGATCGCGGCAACCTGATAGCGGCTCAGGAGCTTCTCCGCGAGATTCATCGAAGAGAGGCCGGTGGAGCTGACGTCGACCAGGAAGTAGAACGCGCCGAGCGGCTCGACAGTCTTGACGTTGTTGATCGCGTTGAGGCGGGAGAGCATGTACTGGCGGCGGACGTCGTACTCGCCGACCATGTCCTCAATCGAGTTCTGAGGTCCGGTGATCGCCGCGAGTCCGCCGTATTGGGCGAAGGTGGCGGGTGCCGAGGTGCTGTGCTCCTGGATGTTCGAGATCGCCTGGGCGAGACCCTCGGGGGCGGCCGTGTAGCCGAGACGCCAGCCGGTCATGCTGTAGGCCTTGCTGAAGCCGTTCACGGTGATCGTGAGGTCGTAGAGTTCCTGGCTCAGCGAGGCGATGCTGACGTGCTTGGTGTCGTTGTAGGTCAGCTTCTCGTAGATTTCGTCGCTGAGAATGATGATGTCTTCCGAGGCGGCGACTTCGCCGAGGGCCTCGAGTTCCTCGCGGGTGTAGACGGCGCCCACCGGGTTGGAGGGCGTATTGAGGATGAGCATCTTGGTGCGGGGCGTCATGGCCTCCTCGAAGCGCTCGGCAGTGAGCTTCCAGCCGTCTTCGATTTTGGTTTCGACGATGGCGGGCGTGCCGCCGGCCATGCGCACCATCTGCGGGTAGCTGGTCCAATAGGGGGCGGGAATGACGACCTCGTCGCCTTCGTCACAGCAGGCGAGGACGGCGTTGAAGCAGGAGTGCTTCGCGCCGCAGTTCACGCTGACCTGGGTGGGGTCGTAGATGAGGCGGTTCTCCTCGTCGAGCTTGGCAGCGATGGCCTCGCGAAGCTCGAGAAGCCCGGTGCCGGCGGTGTACTTGGTCTTCCCGTCGGCGAGGGCCTTGATGGCCGCTTCCTTGACGTGATCGGCGGTGTCGGCGTCAGGCTCGCCACCTCCGAAGTTGTAGATGTCCTCTCCCTGCGACTGAAGTCGCTTGGCCTCGCTCGTGATGGCAAGGGTCATGGAAGGGGTGAGTTCGGTGATTTTCTTCGCGAGGAGATCCATGTTGGTAAGGTAGAAAGTTCGGGTCGCCGGTCGGGCGGACGCGTTTCTGACCTCCCGACGAGGAGCCCACTTTCCTACGGCAGATCAGACTCCATGCAAGGCAAAATCGGCGTGGAACAGCCTCGGGGCCGCCCTACCATAGCGCTCGGATGACCTTGAATGAAGTGCTGATCGGCCCGTTCGGAGACCCATTGCGGTACGCGCAGCGTGTGGGTCTTCTTGCCGATCTGGTTGTCGAACAGTTCCGTGACGATCCGCGACATGGTGCGATCGCAGGCCAGCTTGGCGAACTCGCCTCCCGCCGATTTTTTGCAGGAAGGGCGCGCGCTCTGAAACTCTAGGTGCAATGGCGCTTGGTTAAGAGCGGTGTTGGTGGGGTGGACCACTGCGCGACGCGGTTCTGTGCCCGTCCAAAAACAAGCCGTGAAGGGGCGCCCTATGCTAGCCCGCGGCATCGCCCTGGATCTTTGGCTTCGTAGAATCGAGCCCTGAAGGGGCTTTCTAATCCGTAGCCACCAGCGACCTGTGACATCGGTTCCTTAGGTCGCCCCTACAGGGCTCTGTTCGTTGAGGGCGGTGTTCCCGGGGCGTTGCCCCGGGCTATGATCGAACGCCCCGTCAGGGCTCAGCCACGCAGGCACGCAGGCACGCAGGCACGCAGGCACGCAGGCACGCAGGCACGCAGGCACTCAGGGGACCTTAGCGGGGCGGAAGCGCCTCTACCTGCACCCTTGATTCGGGGGTGCCGAACCTTGCCGTTCCTGCCAAAGTGGGCCCTTCATCACTCAATCAAGCGCCCTTGGCTCTAGGTGTCCCGCCGATAGGAAGCGGTGCCGACTGATTGATGCGTCGTCACGGGCAGCGCACCTTCGCTCCTCCTCGGACGAGCAGCGCCCTCCGCCCCAATATGAAAATAGCCGAGCTTCGGCGGAGTAAAACGCAGAACGCTCTATAATGGTCGGGCGGCGACGGCGGCACTTCGGTCCTCTTCGTCGCGCTCGACGAGGATCAGCCACTGCGTGCCTTCCCCAAAGGCTGGCAGCCGCGTGTCGTTGAGCCGGGCCAGGCTGACGTAGACGGTGGTCCCGCGGTCGTGAGAGCCAGGTTGGCCGAGAAGACAGGCGGTATCCTTTAGCTCGATGGCCCGGAGGTTATCGCTGTTGCCCGAAATGAAGCGGGTGACCGTTCCCGACCACAGGGCCCGGCTGGAAGGGGCTTCCGCGACCCAGCTCTCCTGAGTGGCGATCCATGCACGGCGCTCGGGATCGGCACGGAGATCTCGGTCGTCCTGGTGCCGGCGCGCCTCCCGCTGCATCCACACGATCGCAAGAAGACAGAGTAGGAGCACTCCTGTGGAGATGGCGAGGCGGAGGATGATCCGGTGCTTTTCGGAATCGAATTTCAAGGTTGGACGGGCGGCTGGGTCTTGCGGGCCTCATTCTGCAGCTGGATGATCCTCTCGTCGAGGGTGCGCGCCAGCTGGCGGGTGCGAGGGCCGCTCTTTTCACCGGTGACGACAATCAGGGCGTTGCCTCGGTGAAAGTGAACTTCGGGGGTGGGCTGAATCATCTCGAAGGCTTCCGTGCCCAGATTGTCCAAGGTCTTCTGGAAGTGCGCCGCCTTCTTCTTGGAGCGGGTTTTCGCGAGCTGGAACAGGCTGGTAGCGTCCGAGGGAATCGAAAACAATTCGATCGCGACATTGAGATAGTCGCTGTCTTCTCCCTCGGTTTTCCAGGCGAGCTGGACGCCGTACAGGCCGCCGCCGTTGACCGTCGTGCCGATCACCTTGAATCCGTCGGGAGGCGGAGCGTCCTCTCCGAGGATGAGACGATGCTCCTTGAGAACGGGGGGGCGTGTCGCTGCCGGGTCGGCCGTCCGGGCGGAGGGCCGGCAGGAAAGGGTCGCCAGAAAAAGGATGGAAGTAAGAAGCAGGGTGCTACGGCGCGGGAACATGCCGGTCGGGGTTGGGATGGCGACGTCTAGGAAGAGGAAGGGCGGGAGTCACCCCCAAAATGAGAGGCAAGATCGGCGAGCGAGTCGGTGGTCGCGGGCTTGAGGGCTGCCTCGACGGCGGCCTTCTGCAGTTCGACGATCTTTTCGACGCCGGCACGCCCGAGCTCGAGCATCGAGTTCAGTTCTTCCGGGGAGAAGGTGGCCTCCTCGCCGCTGCCCTGCAGTTCGACGAACTGAAGGTCCTCGGTGAGCACCATGTTGAAGTCGACCGAGGCGTCGCGGTCTTCCAGGTAGCAGAGGTCAAGAATCGGCGTCCCGCCGTAGACGCCTGCACTTACGGCCGCGACGTAGGTCTTGAGAGGATTGGTCTTGAGAGTGGCGTCCATGAGAAGCTTGTCGAAGGCGATGGCCACGGCGACGCAGGCGCCCGTGACGGAGGTGGTGCGGGTGCCGCCGTCCGCCTGAAGGACGTCGCAGTCGATCCAGAGGGTGCGCTCGCCGAGCTTCTTGAGATCAACCACTGCCCGAAGAGAGCGACCGATCAGCCGCTGGATCTCCGAACTGCGTCCGTCGATCCGGCCCTGGGATCCGTCGCGCTGCTTCCGCTCCAGGGTCGAGTAGGGAAGCATGTTGTAGGTAGCCGTGAGCCAGCCGCCCGCCACTTTCTGGTACTTCATCCAATTGGGCACGCCACGCTCGATCTTGGCCGAGCACAGCACCTTGGTGTTGCCGAAGCACGCCAGCACGGAGCCGGTGGCGTGCGGAGCCACGCCGGGGAGAAAGGTGATCTCCCGCATTTCCTCGGGAGTGCGTGCATCGGGTCGTTCCATGCGGCACCATGCGCGGCTTTGCCGACGGAGCGAACGGAAATCAGCGTCCCGTGGCCGTCGCCGGGTTGTTCTCCGGAAGGCGTGGCCGGTAGTGGCCGATGATCGCAAACCGGAAGAGGGCGTCGCTCTCTTCGGTGCCCGAGCCGATGTTGTGAAGGATCAGCGGGTCGCCGCTGCTGCTCTTTCGGTCGGACACGAGGCCGACGTGGACGAGCACGCGACCCGTGAGATCCCATGCCACGACATCGCCCGGCAGGTAGTCCGCCGCCTTGTCCGTGATCGGCCGTTCCCAGCCGCGGCGCTTGAAATAGGCCTGAAGATTCGGCACCCGGCGATGGTCTATGTTCCGGTCGGGGCGTTTCAGGCCCCATCGCTGAGGGTACTTGGAGAAGTTCTCCTTCATGTCCTCGTGAACCGCCTTTTGCAGATCGACGCCGACCTTCCGAAACGCGCGGACCACGACGTCGGTGCAGACCCCCCGGTCGTCGGGCACGTCGCCTCCGGGATAGGGAAGGGCGACATAGGCGGGGTCGTAGGAGGTCGTCACGCCGATCCGCGCGCGGGCCGCCTCCACCAGAGGTGAGGTGGCCGCCGGCGCGAGCTCCTGAGCGGGGAGCAGGGTCGCGGTTGCCAGGCCGAGAATGAGGAGGAGGGCGGCAGATCGCTTCATTGTGGGCACTACGAATGTTGCACCGGATTCTGTCAATCGCTCTTGCGCCGAAGCCCGTCCTCGGCTGTCATCCACCTGACATGAATCACGAGACTCTTTGCCTTCATGGCGGTCAGCAGCCTGACCCCACTACCAACTCCCGCGCCGTTCCCGTCTACAAGACCACCGGCTTTGTCTTCGACAGCACCGAGCATGCCGCGAATCTCTTTGCCCTCCGCGAGCTGGGGAACATCTACACCCGCCTGATGAACCCCACGACCGACGTGCTCGAAAAGCGCGTCGCTCTGCTCGAGGGCGCTCATGAGATGGCCGGACTCGGCGTCGCCTCGGGTACCAGCGCAATCTTCTACGCGATCATCAATCTGGCCAAGTCAGGAGACAACATCGTCTCGGCCCGCAACCTCTACGGGGGCAGCTACACCCAGTTCAACGACATCCTTCCGACGCTCGGGATCGACGTGAAGTTCGTCGATTCCAACGACCCGGAGAACTTCGCGGCCGCCATCGACGGCAACACGCGCGCGCTCTTCTGCGAGACGGTTTCCAACCCCGCCCTCGAGGTGGCCGATCTCGACGCCATCGGCGACGTCGCCAAGGCGCACGGCATCCCTCTGATCGTCGATTCCACTTTCTCCACGCCCTACCTCACCCAGCCCCTCTCGCATGGCGCCGATATCGTCGTGCACTCGCTGACCAAGTGGTTCGGCGGGCACGGAAACGGCCTCGGCGGTGTCGTCGTGGATTCCGGCCGCTTCAACTGGGCCGGAGGAAAGCACCCGATGTTCGATGAGCCCGACACCTCCTATGGCGGCCTCCGCTGGGGACATGATCTCCCCGACATGCTGGCCCCGCTGGCCTACATCCTCCGCATGCGCACCGTGCCTCTGCGCAACCTCGGCGGCTGCATCGCCCCCGACAACTCCTGGCAGTTTCTCCAGGGAATCGAGACCCTGCCTCTCCGGATGGAGCGTCACTGCGAGAACGCCCTCGCCGTCGCCAAGCACCTGAAGACCCATGACAAAGTGGAGTGGGTCCGGTTCCCCGGCCTTACCGACGACCCCCAGTACGAGCTCAACAAGAAGTATCTCAAGGGCAAGGGCGGCTCGATGGTCGTCTTCGGCATCAAGGGCGGCGGCGACGCCGGTTCCACCTTCATCGACGGGCTCGAGCTGTTCTCGCACGTCGCCAACGTCGGCGACGCCAAGAGCCTCGCAATCCATCCGGCCACCACGACGCATAGCCAGCTGAGCGTCGAGCAGCAGGCCGAGGCAGGGATCAGCCCCGAACTCGTCCGCCTCAGCGTCGGCATCGAGCATGTCGACGACATTCTCGCCGATCTCGATCAGGCGCTCGCTAAGGCCTAGGCTGAAGCGGACACCTGATCAAGGGCGGAGCTCGAGAGGGCTCCGTCTTTTTTTTCACCGGCAGCGGATTTGGGACAACGGAAGGGGAACCCATGACAGAAGAATACAAAGAGAGAGCCGAAAAGTTTGGCCAGGAGGCAGCGGGACAAGAGGCGCAATCCAACAAGCTGGCCCGCTTTCGCCTGTTCGCCTTTCTCTGCATCCTGCTACCTCTGTTCCCGGGGATCTGGCTTGTCGGGGGGAATCCGGTCTGGCTCATCGCCTGCTGCCTTCTCTGCCTGATCGCTCTTGTTTCCTTCGTCGTCCTCATTTCCAGGCACGCGGCGATCGACGAGCAGGCAGAGCGTCTCCATCTCCTGAAGTCCGCCAACGAGCGGGCCCTCGCCCGGAGGGCGCGCCGCTGGGCTGACATTCCGATTCCGAATGCGGGGTCGCTCCGGGAAGAACTCCCCCTTTCGCGCGATCTGGATCTCTTCGGCTTTGCCTCTCTCTTCCAGCTGCTCGGAACGGCGGTTTCGCCGGTCGGACGCGAAACGCTGGCGGCCAACCTCATTTCCGGGGTTCCTCCCGAACTCCGCGAGCTTCGTCGGGGAGCGATCGAGGAAATGGCGCCGAAAATCGATTTCAGACAGGACCTCGAAGTGGCGGGCACGGGCCTGCTTGGGGAGAACCCCTGCCGCCACCCCCGTCTCCCTGGTCAGGAGCAGACTTCGAAACTTTCCCTGCCTGTCCTGGTCACTCGGTTCCTTGCCTATGCGCTGCCGGCGGGGCTCTGCATTTGTGTCCTCGCCGCCGCCCTCGGTTGGATCCCTCACTTTAGTTGGATTGCCTTCCTGATCGCCAACGTCGTCCTGACGAGGTTGTTCCGGAACAAGCTTGGCGCCCTGCTTGACCCTCTCTCGCAGCAGGAAGGGCTGTTCCGCAACTACGTCCGAATGTTCTCCCGGATCTCGGAATATCAGGCTGACGACCCGCATCTGCGATCCCTGATCGCGGGCATCGGCGAAGCGCGGGCGGCCATTGATGAACTCGAGGATCTCGCGATCCGGGCCGATGCCCGGGGGAGCATTCCTCACCTGATCCTGCAGAACGGCCTGCTATGGGATTTTCATACTGCCCGCAGGGTTCAAAGATGGACAGATCTGCATGGAGCCAGGAGTGCCGACTGGTTCGAATCGCTGGGGGAAGTCGAAGCCGTTGCGGCATTCGCGCAACTGCTTGCGGACGAGCCGGAGTGGAGCTTCGCCGAGTTCCACGAGGCCGCCGTCCTGGAGGCTCAGGCCCTTGGCCACCCTCTCCTCACAGATTCGAATCGCGTCGGCAACGACGTCACGGTTGGCCCAGCCGGCACCTTCTTTCTCGTTACGGGGTCCAACATGTCTGGCAAAAGCACGCTGCTGCGAAGCATTGGGCAGAACGCGATTCTCGCTCAGGCCGGTGGTCCATGCTGTGCGAAGGCGCTTCGTCTCTGCCCCGTCCGACTCGCAACGTCGATCAAAGTCGAGGACTCTCTCGACGATGGGGTCAGCTTCTTCCGAGCCGAACTGGAACGAATCAAGCAGATCGTTGATCTGGCCGAGGAATCCGCCGGGGCGGCGTCGCCCGAGGGAGGGGACTCTTCGGGGACCGTTCTCTTTCTCCTTGATGAAATTCTTCGGGGAACGAACAGCGAAGAACGCCGTGAAATCGTCGCGCGGGTGGTGGCTCGCCTCTGTGAACGGGGAGCGATCGGGGCGATCACGACCCATGATCTGGCCCTGGCCGAGGTGGACTCCCTGCGTGCCAGCTGCGTGCTGGGACACTTTCAGGAGGATTTTCAAGAGGGAGCAGACGGCCCGGAGATGTCCTTCGACTACGAACTGCGCGAGGGCATCGCTCCCACGACCAACGCCCTCAAGATGATGCGCATGGTCGGACTCGACCTCTGAGTCTGATACGAAGCGGCGAACCGGGAGCGGCAGGGCAGGTTCTCGCGATCGCCTTGCCCCGATGCCTACGGGCTTTCGTCCAGTTCCTTGATTCGAACGTTGCGCCAGGCGACGTCGAAGGGACCGGAGCCCTTTTTGATGCTGTGCACCTGGAGTCCGACATGGCCTTTGGGGTGCGACTTGAAGACTTCCTCATGCGTGAGGTCGGCGACCTTCCGGCCATTGATCCAAGTCTGAATCCGCGGGCCCTCGGCGAGAATGCGGTACTGGTTCCATGCGCCATTCCTGATGTGCTCATGAGCGTGCTTCCTGTCCTGGGGTTCCGGGGACAGCCAGCCGAGACCCGTTGCCTCGCCGTAGACGTAGCCCGACTGACCGGGGCTCGCCTCGATCTCGACCTGAGGTCCGAAAAAGCGGCCCTTCTCGTTGTTGCGAGAGCGGATCTGGACGCCGGAGTTGAGGCTGTCGTGTACCATTACTTCGAATCGAAGCTCAAAGTCTTCATACTGGTCTTCCGTCGCGAGGAACGAGTTCGGGCTGCCCTCCGCCGTGACGCCCCTGATGGTACCGTTGTCGACGGTGTACTTGGCGGTCCCGTTCATCTGCTTCCATCCCTCGAGCGTCTTGCCATCGAAGAGATTCGTGAATCCCTCGTCGGCACCGCCCGCATCCGCTGCCGGAGTCACCTCCCGATAGACGGCGGCCTCTTCGCTAAAGAGTTCGGCGGCCGGAGCGGGAAGCGTGACGTCACCGGTGGCGGCCCACTCCGTGCCCCGCTGGAGCGTGACCTGGAAGTCCGCCCCGGCGATGGAGCGTGCATCATGCCCGAAGGTCGTGTGGAAGACGCGGCCCTTGCCGTAGTCGACCACCATGAGCTGAGGCTCGTGCTCTCCGGTGCCTTTGGTCGCGGGATCGGAATAGGCACTGGCAAGGACGGTGACGTGAGCGGCGGGTCCGCGGAGACGATCATAGAGTTCGTCCTCGGAATGCATCCACTTGAGGGGCAGCCCCTTCATGATCGGGTGATTCGGCTCACGCACCTCTACCAGAAACTCGTGACGACTCCCGTGACCACCACCTTTGCCGGGGGTGGGATCCTGGACAAAGGACTTGCCGCGTAGCCGGAGGTAGGGACCGGACTTCTCGTTGCGACCGCCCCAGCCGCCCACGCCGATCATCTCGTTGTATTCGGGCCACTGAGGGAACGCATTGTTGGCAGCGTGGACACTCACGAATCCACCTCCCTCGCGGACGTAGCTCGCGAATTCGGTACGCATCTTCTCGCCCCAGACCGCGCCATTGTAGTTGGAGACTACCACGTCGACCCCGTCGAAGCTGGGAGCGAAAGCGCTGACATCGCTGCCTTTCCCGGGCGAAGTGGCGACGGTAACGTCGAAGCGGCCCGTTTCCTCGAGGATGGTCACGAGCAGGGGCGTGGTTTCCTGCCATTTGTGATTGTTCTGTCCGTCGATGAGGAGGACGTCGAGCTTTTCTGCGGCAAAGCCGGAAACCGAAAGAGTGGAGGCGGTGAGGAGCGCTAGGCCCCGGGCGAGTGCGGTGTGTTTCATGATCAGTGACTAAGAGGGGTACCTTCAGCCGTTCATGAACCTTTCACAACGCCGCAGCCCAAGAATCCCATCCTCTGAATACTATGTATCGGCACCCCTTATGGACAGCATCGTGCAAATACGAAAAAAAACGATACAAGACTTGATCCATACCTCAATGAGTGGCAAGACTCCGAGGGCGAGGAAGTCGTTCGTTTGACTGGTTTAGGGGTTTTCCGGTCGTAACGGCTTCCTTGCCTTTTTCTTTTTAGAACGATGTGCACGCTCGGTCCTTAGAAAAAATCACGATAAAACTTCGTGCGTGGTAGTACTTATTGATCTTGGGCATTGCTGTCTTCTGAGTTGGCGAGGGTATGGAGGTTAAAATTTCACTATGCGGAAGGGGTCCCCGCCGGTCTTTCTCGGTCGCTGGGCGCACCACGAGAGAATGATCGCCGTCCACCTGCACCTCCGCTCGCGGCGCTCCGGACAAGGAGGGATCCGCGACCTACCCGAGACGGGAAACTCAGATCGAGGGTTTCTTCAAGCGCTCTGCAATCATGCCACGAGGTTCCTCGGCGAAGACCCGAGGGTGTTTCAAGAGCATGGGTGCCGCGGTGCTTGAATTGACCGGGCGTTTCCTAGGGTCGGGTCTTATCGACCCTGCCCCCCATCGAGAGGATCCGTGCGTTGGCCTTGGCATCTTCCGCCTCGGCAATCATCCCTTCTGCGACGTACATCTGCGAGAGTCCGGTCCAGGCGAGCAGATCGTTCGGCTCGAGCGACACGGCCATGAGACCGGCTCCAATGGCTTCCCGGTGCTCTCCTTTCTTGTAGAGTCCCATCGCAAGCGACTGCCAGGCATCAAACCACTCGGGCCATTTCTCGGTGCACTTGCGGAAACCCGCCACCGCCTCGTCGAGTTCGCCGACCGCGAGCGATCCACTCGCGTCGTCGATCAGGTCGCATGCTTCCCTGGATGGCTCGAACATTCGTCTGAGAGGTTCGATCCTGAGATCTATTCTTCGCTGCCCTCGACCTGACGCTGGACGATGTCGCTCTTGTACTGATGCACCCACGCGTCGAGGAGGAGCTGGCGGTTCATGTACGTCTGCTGCTCGATGAGGCTTTCCTTGGCGGGTCCGGCGTCGAGGTCAGCAAGCAGTTCGCGGCGTTCCACGCAGACGAGCGCGAGGTCTTCGCCGAGTGGGACGGGGTCGGAAACCTCACGAGAGATCAGGTTCGCGCTCGCTTGAGCCAGGGTCGCCACCCTGGGATCGGCAGGGCGTTCCTTGAGGGTGTACTGTCCCATGTCAATGCTCTCCAGGCCCAGTTCCGTGCCGGCAGCGAGGAGGTCGCCGTCGGCGCTGAGCACCTCCGCCAGTTTGGTCTTGGCGGCATCGGCTGCGGATTGCATTGCGGTGCGCACTTTCTGGGCTGTGACTGTCTGGACAATTCGCTCCCGTGCTTCTTCAAAGCTGAGGGGGCGAGGCTCCTCGCGGTCGAGAAGTTCGAAAACGTAGTAGCCGCCCCCGGCTCGCAACGGCTTGCTGATGGGAGTGGATTCGCTCACGCTGAAGACTTCCCGGACGACCTCGCGGGGGAGTTCTGCGGGTGGATTGGCCTCGTCGAAGGCGGGCACGGCGATGAGAGCCACCTCTCTTTCCCCTGAGATGGATCCGAAGTCAGCGCCGGCTTCGCCTACGGCCGTCGAGTATTCGTTGACCCGCTGCTTGTAGGCGCGGTCGGCGGCCACTCGTTCTTCCTCGGTGGCGAGTTTTGCGAGTTCATCGACGGTGGGTTCGGGGAAGAATGCGTACCGTATGGCGCGACGTTCGCCTGAGAGGAGGTCGTCCCGGTTGGTTTCAAAGTAGCTTTTCAGCTCCTCTTCGCTGGGTGTCGTGCCTTCAAGGTGATCGGCCCGTTTTACGAGGAAGGCCCGAGCCGTCCGCGTCTCACTGCGGAGGCGGTAGGCAAAGTCGCCGACGACGGAGGAGGGGCGGATCCCCGAGGTGACCAGGTCACCCAGACTTTCGAGCGTCACCTTGTCGGTTACGAGGTCCTCGACTTCCCGAAGGGAGCGGTTGCGGTTGGCGAGGATCTTGTTGAGCCCCTCGCCGTCGAGACCGCGAAATGCAGGAACCTGGGCGATCGCGGCCAGTCGCTCTTCCTCGGAAAGGGAAAGCCCGAGTTCGCCGCGGTTCTGACGCAGGGCCAGAACGTTGTAGGTGTAGTCCTGCTGGTAATCGTCCGTGCGCCGGTCCAGCGAGGCCACCTGCACGAGGTGTTCCTGAAGCCCGATGTCCTGGCTCAGCTGGAATCCCCCGCGGATATCACGAATCTCCTTTTGGGAGTAGCTGTCTTTGCCGAGCTTGACCTTGCCGGCAACTCCTCCCTGCCGGCTCGGGTCACCCCACCAGAAGAAGGCGACGAAGACAAGCAGGGCGACGATCAGGAGGAACGTGGCGTGGCGGCGGAAGATCTGAAGCATGGCAAGTGATTGGTTCCTGCGCCGAAGCGCAGGGGAGCGAATCTAGGAAGACGGCCCGTTGAGAGCAACCGCTTTCTATCTGAACACGCCTTTCCTTTTCAACGCCGACGCCGGGCCAGCAGCAGCCCGCAGGAGAGGCCTGCCAGGAGAGCGCTCGAGGGCTCTGGCGTGTACGCGACTTCCTGAATCTGACTCTTGATCAACGGGTCGGAGAGATCATAGGCAAAGGATCTGTCGCCGTATTCGGAAGGGTTCGACGTGCCGTCCGTGCTGCCGACTGCGAAACTCAACCCGGCGAGTTCCCAAGTGCCGCCGTTGTTGATGAACCAGCCTCCTCCCGAGTCACCTCCCGCGTTCTGGCCTTCAAACATGGTGGGACTGTCGAGGGGGCTCGAAAAATCGGTGACAAGAACGGGATTGCCGAAGGAGTCGGCAGCCGAGGTTTCGAGCTGGTTCGTTCCCCACCGGGATTGGAAGCTTGTGACCCATGGATAGTTGCCAAGGAGAGGGTTGGGAGAGGTGTTGCCGAGAGAGGTGTTTCCAAACCCTGCCATGACGACGTCGGTGCCGACGGAAGGGTCGTCACAGTAGAGACTGAGACAGGGAAGATTGAGGTTTCCGCTGACTTGATAGATCCGTAGGTCCGCCGAGCCGAGCCCCGTGTTGGGGTCGGTAACCCCGAGCCGCATCTCCGTGCCCGGGATGTACGTCGCAGTATTTCGGGTTTCATTGCCGGCGGCGTCGAACTCCTGCGTGAACACGTCTGGCAGGCCGACGTGCCCGGCTGTCAGGACCCAGTTGTTGCACAGGTAGATCGCGGAAGCGCCGGTCGCGGTACCGAGGACGTTGAGCGTCGGGAAAGTGGAGTCCGGTGGCGATTGGAACAGCGGCGGGGCGGGCGAGTCTCCGGAAACGACGACCGCAGAGACGGAAGGGGCGTGCGACAGCAGGAAGATTCCCGAAAGGGCGACGTGAAGTTTGCTTTTCATTGAATAATTCATAGGGGGGGCTAGATAGGACAAGCGCGCGATTAGCTCAGTGGTAGAGCATTTGCTTCACACGCAAGGGGTCGCTGGTTCAATCCCAGCATCGCGCATTTTCGGAAGAACCAAACTGACTTGGAGATCAGGATTTTCCCGATATCGTAGACGGCAGTCGAATGGACTGCCGTCTTGCTGGCTTGCTGGGTTCGGAATCCGGAGTGGATGCAACCCTAGTCGCGGCTCATGAAGATCCGGATGATGTACCAGAACATCATCAGGACGCTCGCCAGCAGTCCGAGCGAGGCGGCAACGTACTGGTCGGTGCGGTAGTGATGCACCATGTTGCTGGTCGTGTAGAGGATGCTTCCAGCGGCAAGCATGACCATGGCGTAGGAGAACCAGGTGCCGAGTGTGAAGCTCCCGAGGCCGACCATCGGTGCGAGAAGACTCACCACGATCATTCCCAGCGCAAGGAAGCCACCGATCTTGAGGATGCCGCCTAGGAAGGAGAAATCCTTTTTCGTGGTGAGCGCGACCAGAGTGATGCCCGCGAGGAGGAAGAAGGTCACGACTCCAGCCTTCAGAATGACATCGGGCGCCTGCATCTTCGCGATGTACAGAATCGGCAGAAAGATGAGCGCTTCCGCCACGACAAGGAGGCCAAGACCCGCGTATTGCGTGCTTTTCGAGGTCTCGCTGAGAGCCCAGCGGTTGGCGACGCTCTGGGCGAACATGAACACACCGAGGACAACGAGCCAGAGGATCGGTTGACCCATCATGGCCCTCGCCACCTTGTCGATGCCGGGAAGGCTCAGCAATACCGCCTCCAGAGCGGCGAAGGCGAGGATCCCTCCCGCGAGGTGGTAGTAGGTCTTCTGGATGAAAGTGGCCCGGGCCTCCGCGCTGGAGGCGGCCACGGTGTAGGGATTGGCATAGCCATGTTGTTCTTGCATGGGGTGACGCTACCATCAAGCAGGGCGCGGGCAAGCCGATCCGCGTTCCAAAAGCGAGCGATTTGTGGAACAGTCGCTACAGAGCCTCCGGAGTCTGGAGAAGCTCCGCGATCCTTCCCAAAAGACGCCCCGCCGCTCCACCATCGAGGATGCGGTGATCGAAGCTAAGGGTGATCTCCGCCTCTATGACGGGAATGAACTGCTCCACCTGCGGACTCCAGAAGGGCTTTTTGCGCCCTACTCCCAGACCGAGAACCAGGTTTTGTTCGGGAAGGGGAATCGGCGTCGCCCAGACGATCCCGAAGACCCCGAAATTGGTGACGGTCGCAATGCCGGCCCGAGTCGCCTCGGGAGGGAGTCGTCTGGCGCGGGCCGCGGCCACGAGTTCATCGTAGACCGTCACCAGTTCGGAGAGGGTCTGCTGATCGGCCTGGGCAATCACAGGCACCATGACCCCGTCATCGACTTCGACGGCGAATCCGATGTCGATCGAGCGCGGCTTGACGATCTGATCGCCGACCAGGCGTCCGCCAATCTCCGGGTTCTCGGCCAGCGCAATGGCGAGGGCGCGCAGCGCGTAGAGCGCGGGACCCGGCTTGGGCAAGGCCGTCCTGCGGTGGGCAAGCACGGGATCAAGTACGACCGGCGAGCCGACCGTGGCCAGCGGGCGCGCCCAGCTCCGGCGCATGGAATCAGCGACGGCGATCCGCATCGGAGAAGCAGGGGTCATTTGTTCCTTTTCGAGCCCGGACAGGTAGCGCTCGAAGTCCTCCACCGTCAGCCGCCCGCCGGAGCCGCTCCCCGCAATCCCCGCGAGATCGGAGGCATTGAACCCGAGCTCGTCCATCCGGGCCCGCATGCGCGGAGAAATGTAGGTCGCCCCCGTCGCATTGGCGGGCACGGGAAGGCCGCGCACCGTAGGTTCGACAGCGGGTGCATCCACCGGGGCGAGCGCGTCTTCCTCCGAGGTGGCAAAATGAGGCTTGTCTGCGGAAGGGGCGGCTCCGTTGGATTCCGGCAAGGCCCGGGAAGGGGTGTCCGATGAAGGCGTGCCCAACGGATTCGGCGCGTCTTGAGCCGCCACCTCGAACAGGGCGAGAGTCGTCCCCACCGGGTAGCTCGAACCGACCTCGACGACCAGCTTCTGAATGAACCCGGCGCAGGGAGCGGTCACCGCCATCACGGCTTTGTTGGTTTCCACCTCCATGATTTCCTCGTCGGCAGCGACCTCCATCCCGACGGAGGTGTGCAGCGAGACCACGGTGGCCTCGGCAATGGATTCGCCGAGTTGAGGCATGACGATGGGAATCGTCGGCATGGTGTCTCCTAACCTAGACGTGCGGCAGGGGCAATCCGTCCCGAGGAGAAAAGCATGGGAGCAGACGTGCTCGACAGAGGTCGCTGGGTCCAGCACTACAACAGTCGTGAAATTCAGCTCCCCGTCTGCCTGGCGAAGACTCTCTCTGCTCGGCGTCGCCGGGTCGAGCCTCGTTCTAGCCTTCGCGTGCTGGTCGCCGGTCCACTCGAAGTTGAACTGCCTCCTCTTCCTGGCGGCGATTGGCATCCTCTGGGCTTCGATCCTTGTCCTGCTCAGGAAACGGGCCCGACTCCGGTGGCCTGAACGCATCTGGATGGCACTCCCGATACTCGCCGCCCTGCCTCTTCTGCTTCCCGCGCGGGCCCCGAACCGGGAAGCGCTTCGAGGCCGCTCCCTCGCTGCCATCGCCACTTATGCAGGAAGTCCCTATCACTGGGGAGGTGAGGCCAGAAACGGGATCGACTGCTCCGGCCTGCCACGAAAAGCCTACCGACGGGCACTGCGAGCGGAAGGCCTACGCACGCTCAATGGAGGACTCCTTCGCCGCGCCACCGAGCACTGGTTTTTCGACGCCAGCGCCCTTGCCCTCAGCCAGGGCTACCGCGACTTCACGGTCGAGCTTGCCATCCCCGCCGCGACGATCAAGGCGGTGGATTTCACCCGACTGCTCCCGGGAGATCTCGCCATCACGACCTCAGGCGTCCACGCCCTCGTCTACGTCGGCGAGGGCCAATGGACCCAGGCCGATCCCGGAGAGGGCCAAGTCCATACGCTGGTCGGTCGTGAGGAAGAGAATCACTATTTTCACGTGCCCTGCCGGTTCTTTCGCTGGAGCGAGCTGGCGGAGTGAGCCCTACCTGACGAACTCGTCCTCTTCGTCGTCGCGGTCTGCGCGGTTGCGCGCCTTGACCCGGTGGTTGCGCTTCGCCCAGCGCTCGACGGCGCACTGCCGCTTCTTCTGGAGGCGTTTCAACTCGGCGATTTCGGTCTCGAGGTTCAGATACCGGTCGTAGCGCTCCCGATCGATGGTGCCGCCTTCGTGGGCAGCGCGGATGGCGCAGCCGAGGTCGCTCCGATGCTTGCAGTCCCTGAATCGACAGTCGCTCACCAGCTCCTCGATGTCGGCAAAGCTTTCGCGCAGCACCGTCTCGTCGGTCCACATCTGCACCTCGCGGATTCCGGGGTTGTCGATGAGCAGGCCGCCGCCCGGCAGAAGCACGAGTTCGCGCGCCACCGTGGTGTGTCGACCTTTGCCGGTGCGCGCATTGATCGTGTCGGTCCACAGATAGTCCTCACCGAGAAAGCGGTTCACCAGCGTCGATTTTCCGACTCCGCTCGATCCACAGAGTGCCACGGTCCGGCCCTGCTGAAAATAGACGTCGAGGGCCTCGGCCCCGGTCCCTTCAGTGGCGCTGAGAACGTGGACCTGCAGGTCGTCGCCGAGCGCCTCGAGTTGCTCGACGCATTGCGAAATCCGCGCTTCCTCGTGGAGGTCGCACTTGTTCAGAATGATCACGGGCTGCGCTCCCGATCTTCCGATGAGCATGTGGAAACGCTCGAGCCGGCCGAGATTGAAATCATCTCCCGGATCGGTCACCACCATGATGACGTCGACATTGGCGGCGATCACCTGCTCCTCCACCGCCTTGAGCGGTGCCTTCCGGGAGAAGCGGCTCTTGCGGGGGAGGATCTCGCGGATGATCGGCTCCGTTCCCGCGTCGAGATCGAGGGCGACCCAGTCGCCGACCGCCGGGAGATCGGCGTCCGTCGCCGCGTCGTGCCAGACCTTTCCGGAGAGCACGACCTCGAGCTGTTCGCCGTCGCCGAGGATCGCGGTGAAGTTGATCTTGGTCTCCTGGGAGAGTCGCGCGGGGACCCAGCCCTTCGCTTCCCCTTCGCCGGCTGCAAAGGATTCGGCGAAGTGGGCGTCCCAGCCTAGATCTTCGAGGGTCATCGAGCGTCCAGCCTCGGGTTCACGGCGCGGCTTGCAAGGCTGGGATCGCGAGCTGGTCCTCGAGGTTCCTGCGCAGAAGAGCATAGGCTGCCGGGTTCAAATGCAGGGCATCCGTCTGGTAGGCCGCGTTGATGAGCTTGCCGTCGGAGGATAAGAGCGCGTTCAGATCCCAGAGCTCGATGCCGGGCTCGCGCTCGGCGAGCGCTCCGAGCCCGTCATTGACCGCGTGAATCGAGCTGTCCACCGATTGCGACCAGACCGGTCTCCGGCGGAGTTCGAGTCGGCCTCGCACCAGCACGGGGGTTAGGAGCACCCGCGCGCCGGCAGCGCGGCACTGTCGGGCGACCTGTGAAACGTTGTCGAGGCAGCGGCTGGTAATGGCGGCGGCGCGTTCGGGAAAGACACCAATCGCCTTGAGGTCGTTGACTCCAAACTGCAGGACGGCCACGGCGGGTCTCGTCTCTTCCAGAACTCGCGTGCAGCGCTCTCGGATCTGTTCGCTCGTCTGCCCGCTGATTCCATGGTTGAGCACCTGATAGCCTGAGAGCTGGGGTTGGCCCCATTGGTCGAGGCGCGAGTCGCCCAGCAGCAGAAGGACGGGGCGACCGTCAGCGGGGTCGGGGAGAGGGCGCGGGTGAAGTCGCCCGACTGGATTGAGGTAGAGTTCGAGGGTGCCCCGATAGTACGCCTTCGCCTTCAGTCCCAGATAGCACGCCGCGAGACTCATGCCCACCAGGAGAGCCCAGGGAAGCAGTCTCCAGAAAAGGGCGAGGAACGAGAAGTGAGAAGTCGGCACGGCAGGACAGTGGCACGAGACAAAGCTCCGGACAACGGGTGCCGCGCCTCGGCAATGCAGCTTGACCCTTGCCCGGCAAACGGGAGGGTCGGGCATGATCACGCTTGCCGAACTGGAAGAAGCCGCCCGTGCGAACGAGGACGCAGGCCTGAGCCTGAAAATGCCCGACGGGGAGTTCGTTCCCGCCCATTTCCACGTTACGGAGGTCGCGCATCTGCAGAAGGACTTCATCGACTGCGGCGGAACTCGTCGGAGCGAATCGAGCTGCGTCCTTCAGACCTACGTCGCGCATGACGTCGAGCACCGGCTCACCGCCGGCAAGCTCGCAAAGATTCTCGGCGCATCCGCTTCCGTGCTTCCCGGTAAAGAACTTCCCGTTGCGGTGGATATTCAGGAGACCAGCATCTCCACCTATCTGATGGAAAACGTCGAGCGGTCGGGAAGTGAACTCGTCATCCAGCTCGCTTCGAAGAATACCGACTGCCTTGCCAAGGACCACTGCGGCATCGGTGAAGCTCCAGCGGCAGTCCTGAACGCAGGGATTCCGGCCGCGGGCGGGCTCAACCTGCTCGGAGCTGAAGAGGAAGCCTGCTGCGATACCGGCAGCACGTGATAGCGCGCCCCAAAGCGAGACTCAGTTGAGTCACGCTGGCCCGGGTCGGAGATCACACCGGCGCCCCTGCATGAAACGTTCAAGGACGACGCCTGCTGCTGCCATCGCATCGAGATGCGGGGTCTCGACGCAGGGATGGCCGTTGTAGCCGACGTCACCCCAGCCCTGGTCGTCTGCCATCACGAGAACGACGTGGGGCTGTGCCTCGGTTCGGCCGACAATGGGGCTCGCTGAGAAGAATGAGACCCCGAGAAGGAAGAGAAAGGGGAATCTCTTCATGGCCGAGTTTCTCATTCGAGACCTTCAACCGCAATGCTGAAGCAGGAATCCGAATCTTTTGAGGAGGTCGATCTTCTCGCTAGGGGGCGCCCCATGCGCGGCGTGCGATTGCGACTCCTAAGGAAAGGGTGGCGTACGGTCATTCAGTCACGTGAAGTCCCGTCATGCCTTGTTCGCTTTTTTCAGCCTGCTCTTTTTGAGCATGGCATCGGCTCGTGAATTCCGGGTGGAGCCCGGGGCGGATGCCGGCGGCGACGGCTCGAAGGAGCGGCCTTGCGGTTCGCTGAAGGAAGCTCGCCAGCAGCTGGGCGGGCATTTCGCCGGGGCAGTGGTCCGCCTGGAAAAAGGGATTCACTACCTGGACGAGACCATCCACCTTGATTCAAGAGATGGCGGGACGGAGGAAGCTCCGACCCGCTTCGTCGGCGAAGAGGGGGCGTTCCTGAGCGGCGGACGGCGTGTCTTGAACTGGAGTCGGGTGCGGCAGGAAGGGCCCGATCTCTGGCTCTGCCAGCTGCCGGAGGTAGCGGCGGGGGATTGGTACTTCCGCCAGCTGCAACTGCCGGGTCAGCCTGGCAAGCTCCGTCGCTCGCGATTCCCCGACGAAGGCTGGCTTCGGGGGCTGGAAGGGTCGCACGTTGATTTTCCAATCACGCGGAACGAGACCCGCGACGAGGCCAACGGCTGGCGTCGGACCAAACTAGATCTGTTCACGACGCTTCGGCTGAAGGAAGAAGACCGCGCACCCTTCGCGGAGGCGGCGGAATGGGCGGACCTGCAGAGCGGTGAAATGCTCCTGCTGCAGAGCTGGGACGCCTCCTGGCACTCGCTGCGCTCGATCGACGCCGAGACCGGTGACATGAAATTCTTCACGCCCTCGCGTTACCCGATGAATCACTGGCACTACAGCATCAATCAGCTGGGAGCGCCATTCGCCCTGGAGAACCTGCAGGCCGGGATCGATGCCCCGGGAGAATGGTCGCTCGACCGCAAGACGGGCCAACTTTTTCTTCAGGGCTGGGCGGGCTTTGATCCGAACAAGACCCCGCCGATCGCGCCGCGCATGGAGCGTCTTGTCGAGATCAAGGGGACGGAGGCGGAGCCAGTCCGGTGGATCCGCTTCGAGGGTGTCGGGTTCCGGGACAATCAGTATCCGCTTGGCTACTACGACCAGCACCAGGACGACTGGCCCGAGATCATGCGAAAGCTCGATCCGGATTTCCCGAAGGAGTTTCCCGAGGGCTGCACGGACAGTCAGGCCGCTCCGCGAGCAGGCGCTGCCGTGCGCCTCGAGCATGCCTCCGACGTCATCTTCGAGCGTTGCCGTTTCGTCGATCTCGGCAACTGGGGAGCGCGGCTGTCGCGTGACGTCCACCGCGCTGCGTTTTCCCGCTGTCACTTCGCCAGGCTGGGAGCGGGAGCGGTCATGATCGACAGTGGATCTGGCGGGCTGCCGCTGAAGCAGGTCGCCTCGCACAACGTCGTGGCCGACTGTCTGATCGAGAAGCTGGGGCTGGTGCATCCTGCGACGGTGGCGATCCGAATCGCCGAGGCCCGCGAGAACGAGATCCTCCACAACGAGATCCGCGAGATCCCCTACAGCGCGATCAGTGTCGGCTGGCACTGGAGTCGGACGCCGAACCAGTGCTTTGGGAACGTCATCGAGGGCAACGACATTCATCATATCACGAACCTGATCAGCGACGGGGCGGGCTTCTACTCGCTGGGGCTTCTCGGTGGCACGGTCTGCCGGGAGAATCATATTCACGACGTGCTCCGTTCCGAGTTCGCGGTGGGGGCGGGCAACACGGGGATGCTCCTCGATCAGTACAGCCTCGGCATTCTTCTCGAGCGCAACGTCATCCGCCGGGTGCAGAGCTTCCTTCCTGCCGACAAGCGCAAGAACGAAGTAAAGCGGCAGTACCGCAACGAGGAAGGCGAGCATGTCTGGATCGACAACGACTTCGCCGAGGGCGACGAGCCGGTTCGCCTGGGCGAGGTCGTCGACAAGGCTGGTCCGAGACCATAGATCGATTGCGGGTCCGCCGCGGCGGCGCAGATTTCCGCATCGTTGCAGCTGCCGCGGGAACTCAAGGAAGCGAGTGCGGGATCCCCGGGGTCCCTTCCGAGCCGTCGGCCGGGATGCTGTCCATTCGCATGCCGCGGTAGTAGATCTGGAATTCGTGATTCCTCGGATCGAGTTCGATTCGAGTCTGGCGCTCGAGCCACCTCACCGCCTCGTGATCGAGGTAGTGGATCCGCCATTCGTTCTGGTCATCCAGCAGGATGCAGAAGCTGACGAAGTAGGGCTCCACCCAGTCGTTGTTGTGACTCTGAATCACCATCGCCTCGGTGCCGTCCGCGAAGACACGGTGGAGGACGACTCCATCGTGACCGGGACGCACCATGTCGAAGAAGATCAGAAAGACACCGAGCAGGATGGCTGCGACCAAGCCGACCAATACCTTGTAGAGGTGCTTCGGTGGATCATGCGTGTCCCTGATCACCCTCTGTGCCGGTTTGCCGCCGCCCGCTACCGGACCGAATCGAGATCAAAACCGTCGTCGGCATCCTCCCCGGGTCGTTCTCCGAAGACACGCACGCGGTGGGGTCCCTCGATGTCGAGGTCTTCACCTCTGATGCGGAAGATCGTATCGTCGGAGGTGCTCTCGATGATGCTGTAGCCGCGCCGGAGCATGGGGCGCTCCGAGAGAACGACGCCGGTCTCGGAGACCTCGGCCTTTCCGGCAAGGGCGACCAGCGGCTCGAGGTAGTCGATTTCCATGAAGACCTTGCCGGTCGCGGTGAAGGCGACGAGCTCGTTCTCGAGGGCCGGCGGGTGATCGATGAGGTCGGCCGCCACCCGGAAATGAGGAGGCATCGACATGCTTTGAGCCGAAAGCCGCTGGGCCTCGAGGTAGGTCATCGAGAGGAGTGCGTCGACCTGCCGGGGATCCATGAGTCCGGCGCCCGCGTTTGCGGAGGAGGCGGCCTTGGCGTCGGCCTCGGCGTCGGGGCGAGGGATGCGTTCAATGGCTCCACAACCGACGAGGGCGCCGGAGGCCACGACCAGAGCAAGGCAGCGGAGGGTGGGGGAGAGAGGGGTGTCCATCAGTGGATGGGATGATAAGCGCGTTCGAGGAGAAGTTACAAGACCACAGCCTCGAGCTCGCGCCGAAGTCGGTCGAGTTTTTCGGGGTCGGCGATCTGTCGCCCCCCCGAATCCAGAAGGTGGAAGGTGTCGATGGCGGCGCCTTTCTCGGTGGCGATGCGCGCATTCGTGATCTCGAACCCGAGGAGACCGATGACCCGGAACAGGTCGTAAAGCAGCCCGAGGCGGTCCATCGTCTGGATCTGCACCATGGTGTAGCTGTCGTTGGCGCGGTTGCTGACGAATACCCGGCGCGGCACGTCGACTCCCGTTCGTTCCTCGGGCAGCTTGATGGTGTCCTGCTGCTCGACCAGAAGCTCGTCGAGCCCGATCCCGGTGTCGGTCGAGGCCACCTGGAGGATGGTTTCGAATCGCGTCTGCCTCACGTCGCTGAGGACCGCCTCGAGGTTCTCGGTGCAGACCTTGAAGAGATCGACGACCAGATCATCGGTCCGTCGGAAGAGGTCGGCGCTGAGGATGTTGATCTTGGCGGCCGCGAAGGCGCCGGCGATCCGGGCCAGCAAAGCGTGGCGGTCCCAGCAGGCGATGATGACCTCGGTGCAGCCTCGCTCGGGAGCGGGCTCCCAGCGCACGGCGGGCTGGAGGGCGGATCCCGGATCGCCGCTCTTGAGCTGCTTGAGGAAACCGCGCACCGCCTTCACGTGGTCGGCGATCTCCGAGGATCCGCGGGTCAGGAAGTAGGAGTCGGGGAGGTGCTCGAAGTGCGCGTCGATCTCTTCCTCGTAGCCCGAGGAAAGCTTGGCGACGACCCGCTCGCGGAGATCGCCAAGCGACTCCCGAAGGTTGGCCTGGTAGTTCTCCGCGTCGGCGAGGTACGCGCTCGTGGCACGGTACAGCTGGAGAATGAGCGCTTCCTTCCAGCCGGTCCAGGAGTGGCTGCTGGTGGCGTTCGCGTCGACGTAGGTCATCACCAGAAGCGCATCGAGCTGGCGCTGGTTCTTCACGATGGCGACGAACTCCTGGATCGTCTCGACGTCGTCGAGGTTCCTGGTGGTGGCGGTGTGCCAGAGGGAGAGATGGTTGTCGACGAGGAAGAGGACCAACTGCCGGCGGTGGGGTGCGAGGCCGATCCGCTTGCAGACCTTGGCTGCCATGAGTGCGCTGGCGTCGGCGTGCTCGGGGAGGTTGGCGGCACGACCGGAGTCGTGGAGCAGAAGGGCGACGTGGAGCGCGAAGGGATCGTCGAGTTCGCGGTAGAGATCCGCCATCGGCTGTTTCTCCTCCTCACCCCCGCCGCTGAGACGGTCGAGCAGGTCGAGGGTCGTGAGGGTATGCTCGTCGGCGGTGTAGCGGTGAAAGAACTCGTGCTGCACGAGACAGGTGAGCACTCCGAATTCGGGGATGTAGCGGCCGAGAAAGCCGACCCGGTGCATCTGGCGGAAGCTTGATCCGGCGCTGCCCTTGCGGGCGATAATCTCCTCGAAGGTTTCGGCGACGTCGCGATTGATTCGGAAGCCCTTGGGGAGGCTGGTGTTGCGGATCAGGTTGACCAGCTCGGCGGACAGGCGGAGGCCGCGCAGCTGCGAGTGGAGAAAGACCCGCATGAGGCGATGGGTGTCCTGCTCGAAAAGGTCGGGCTGCTCGGCCCAGAGGCGGTTGTCCTGGTCGATGAATCCGTCGAAGTGCTCGGCGACGTTGGTGCGGGTGAGCCAGCCGATGGCACGCCTGGGCCCGCGCTTCTGGCGCACGATGATCTTGAGCCGGTCGAAGACCTCGTCGGTGAGCTGGAGGAGGTTCCGCGTGTGCAGGTAGTAGTCCTTCATAAAGGACTCGATGCGGCGGAGAATCGTCTTTTCGGGGTACTCGAGATGGGTCGCAACCCTGCCTTGGAGCCGGAGCGTGAGGATGTCGCCCGGCGGCTTCTCCGAATAGTGCAGGTCGTTCCTCACCCGCAGGAGAAAGTCATAGGCGTCCTCGATTTCCTGCAGGCCCACCTGGGAGATGAGCTTCTTTTCCACGAGCACGTCGAGGCCCAGCACTCCGGTCTCGTAGTAGGTCATCCAGCAGAGGTTGTGGTACTCGCGGAGACCGCCCATGCCCTGCTTGACGTTGGGCTCCTGAATGTACGGCGTGTGGTCGGACTTGGCGTGACGCTGGGCGCGGTCCTTGAGCCGGTCCTCGAGAAAGCGGGTCGCCTTGCCTCGGATGCACTCCTTGTAGAAGCGCTTCTGCAGATTGTCGAAGAGGTCGCTGCGTCCGCAGATGAGGCGCGCGTCGATCAGTGCGGTGCAGGTCTGCGGGTCCTCGTTGGCCTGCAGCAGCTCCTCCTTCACCGAGCGGGTGGCGTGGCCCACCTTGAAATTGAGATCCCACATCGGGTAGAGGATCTTCTCGATCAGATCGGTGACCTTCTTCGGCACGCCGCGGCCTGCCTTCTCCGTGAGAAAATGGACGTCGATGTCCGAGCCGGGATTGAGGACCGCGCGACCGTAGCCGCCCGTCGCGATGAACGACACCGGTGCGTCGTCGGGATGATCGGCCAGGCCGGATTCCTCGAGCGCGACCCGGAAGATGGCGCGCAGCACTTCGTCGACGTAGTTCGAGCGCATCTGCGCCACGGCGATGCCACCCGCACCTGCCTTGTGGGCGGCCTTGGTCGCCTTCTCCTCCTGGCGGAGATACTTTTTGTAGAGAGCCAGCAACTGCGCCGCGCTCTTGCCCTCGGTGACCTCGGGGGTCAGTCCGGTTTCTGCGACGGCGGTCATTCCGCTAGTACTTCAGGATCGCGTGGACGGGGACGTCGTCGCCGAGCGCCTTGCGGCCGTCGAGGAAGCCCAATTCAATCAGGAAAGCGACCCCGAAGAGATTCGCGCCGGTCGACTTGACCAGCTTGATGGCTGCCGCGGCGGTTCCGCCCGTGGCGAGCAGATCATCGACCATGAAGACGTTCTCGCCGGGTCCGCAGGCATCCTTGTGCAGCTCGATCTCCGCCGAACCGTATTCGAGATCGTAGCTCTCGCCGATCGTTTCGTAGGGGAGCTTGCCCTTCTTGCGCACGGGCACGAAACCGGCCCCGATGCGGTCGGCCATGGCGGCGCCGAAGATGAAGCCGCGGGCGTCGATCCCGATCACCTTGTCGATCTTCTGGCCGCCGGCCGACTCGATCAGAAGGTCGATCGAGAGACGGAGCAGACCGGGGTCGCCGAGAATCGGCGTGATGTCCTTGAAAAGGATGCCTGCCTTGGGAAAGTCGGGCACGTCGCGAATGGCGGCAGAAAGCTTGGAGATGGATTCCTCGTTCATCGCGGCCACCCTAGGACGGGCCTCGGAGATCGCGAAAGAAATTCCGCATGATTCCTTCTCACGGCGCGTTTAACGGTTCCCTCGGGGTCACGCCCGCCGTCCATGAACTGGAGCACAGCCCACACCCACCTTCTCGTTTCGACGATTTTTTTCGGCGGCGGATTCCTGTTTGCCGTCCTTGGACTGCGCTCCGGCAAATCCCGTCCCACCCTCCGCAACCTTGTCGTGATGGGCGCCGGGTTTCTCTTCCAGACCCTCTTCCTCATGGCTCAGGGTCGTCTCCACGGCAGCTGCCCGATCACCTGCGTCCCCGAGATTCTCATCTTCGTGGCCTGGAGCATGGTGCTTCTCTACTTCGTCATCGGCGGCGGCTACCGGCTCTCCCTCCTCGGCGTGTTCACCTCGCCACTCGTCTTCCTCCTGCAGCTCTTCGCGCTCCTGCCAGGTCGGCTGCCCACGGTCGCGACGGTCCGCGACGGTCCCGTCGACTACTGGGTCGAGCTTCACGCGACCGTCTCGCTTCTCTCCTACGGCGCCTTCGCGCTCGCCGCGGTCGCTGGCGTCATGTACCTCGTGCAGGAGAGGCTCCTCTCGCGCCGCGACATCAAGACGCTGTTCTATCAGCTGCCGCCGATCAACAGTCTCGCCACCGCGATCTTCCGACTCTCGCTGTTCGGCTTCATCGTTCTCACCATCGGACTCGTCTCCGCCTTCTTCATGAACGAGATGCCCGGTCCGCTGAAGCTGGTTCTCATCTGCATCGTGTGGCTGGTCTATGGCGCGCTTCTGCTCCTACAGGCCCGGCGCGGACTGGCCCCGCGCACCACCGCCTGGGCAGCGGCCCTCGTTTTCCTGCTCCCGCTCGCCACTCTCTGGGTAGTCGGTCGACGCTGATCTTCGGATGCACCTTCTCTGCCTCGGCATCAATCACCGAACCGCGCCCGTCGAGCTGCGAGAGCGTCTCGCGGTGCCCGAAAAGGCCGTGCCCGAGGCCGGACGCGAGATCCTCGCCGCCGGCGGCATCGACGAGTGCGTCGTGCTCTCGACCTGCAACCGAGTCGAAGTCTACGCGGCCGGGCCCGAGGCGTTTTCTCCGGAAATCGTCGCCAGCCAGCTCCGCGGCCACATCGACCCCGAAGGGCGGAACCGCCTCGACGAAGCCCTCTACCGCCATAGCGACCGCGAGGCATTGCGGCACCTGTGTCGTGTCGTCAGCGGCCTCGACAGCATGGTGCTCGGCGAGACGGAGATCTTCGGCCAGGTAAAGAAAGCCTACGCCGGCGCGTTGGAGAGCGGCTTCACCGGACGGCTCCTCAACCCGCTGTTCCAGAAGATCTTCCAGGTCGGCAAGGCCGTCCGCAACGAGACCGGCATCCAGCACGGCTCCACCTCGATCGGTTCCGTGGCCGTCGATCTCGCCGAGAAGATCTTCGGCAGGCTCAGCAAAAGCCGCGTCATGATCCTCGGCGCCGGCGAGATGGCCCGCACCGTCTCCCAGTCCCTCGTCTCCCGAGGCGCCCAGGGCATCCTCGTCTCCAACCGCAGCTACGACCGCGCCCTCGACCTCGCCGGTCGGATGAATGCCGAAGCCATCCGCTTCGACGACTGGTCGAGCAGGATCGTCGACACCGACATCGTCGTCTGCTCGACCTCCGCCCCGCACGTGCTGCTCACCCCCGATATGGTCGAGCCGACGCTTCGCGCGCGCAAGGGCCGCCCCCTCTTTGTCATCGACATCGCCGTGCCCCGCGACGCCGATGCCGCCCTGCACGATCTCGACGGCGTCTACCTCTACGACATCGATCACCTCGAGGCGATCGCCGAGGAGGCCCGGGTCCGGCGTCGTCACCAGCTCGAGGACTGCGAGAAGCTCATCGAGAATCAGATCGCCGAGATTGCCGCCTCCCGTCCCGAGTTCTCCACCTTTTCTCTGTAGGAGAGGGGCGTGAGATCGACTTGACCGCCGTACGGAGAAGACCTAGGTAGACCGCCCTCAACGATTTACGACCATGCGCATTAAGGAGAAGTACAACAAGACCAACATGACCCGTCCCCGCAAGGGAGGGGGAGCCAAGGCCCGTCGTCATCGTGAGCACCGCAAGCGTCTCGTCGCGCTCGGGATGGACGAAGAAGTCGTGCGCAAGATGAATCAGCGCGACGTACTCACCGCCCTCAAGTACCCGGTCAAGACCGCCAAGGCCTGTGCCGAGGCAAAGGCCGCCGCCAAGGGCTAGACGAAGACCCTTCGGGGTCTTAAGATCCCTGACTGTTGTAGTCCCGCACCGACGGGACGATGGGAGGCGAAGCCGAGCCGGAGATGGGATCGGGCGAGGCTTGGGCTTCAGGATTGGTGCCTGTATAGTGTCGCCCTCTTGTTGCCAGAGTGGCAAGGGCTGACTGTCGGTAGAAGGTAGACTGGTTTCTGCTTGGTCAGGCCTACTGAAGAATTGCCCGTCCTTCATCTTCTCGTTCGTCATCTATCACAAACACCTCAATTTCGTATCGCTCACAAATCTTGGCCAGTTCCCGATCCGGTTTCCCACAAATCACGACCATCTTCATCGAACGCGGACAAAATCTAGTCATGATTTCCTTGGAAAATAAAACCTGCCCCATGACACTCATGCCGAGGCGATTCGGCTTCGTTTGAACGATGATCAGATCACGATCTGTAAAGTCGAAGGAACCTGAGTGCTGAATCGACTTAGGTTCTCCAAGGACAATTAGACCATCGATATCTCGGTTGCTGACTTCGGCTTGGAGATTTCTCGGGATGGCCCTGAACTCTTCGATGAGCAAGCCTCCGATTGAGTCCCAATAGAGACGTGTCCTCCAGGTTTCGTGTTTACTCATCCTTTCTACAAATCGCTCGTGACGGTCGCGCCACTCCAATTCTGATTCAGGTGCATTTCAATTAAGAGGCGAGTTCCTAGAGTCGCCGACATGACCGATTTGCGTGTTGGACACGATCAGGAGACCTATTCAGCTCCCCCGCACTCGACGTCGGGGTCCGGCAGTTCGCGCTCGATTTCATCGACGCGCATGCCGAAGCCGCTGCCGTTCACGGAGCTAAGATCGATGACTCCCTCGCGGCGGCG
>ENA-ORXT01001677-ORXT01001677.1-marine-metagenome-genome-assembly--contig:-NODE-1677-length-28721-cov-32.958281_pt1 | contig 28721 bp, 35 predicted proteins | sample MGYA00237868_ERZ511482 | MGnify/ENA metagenome assembly ERZ511482 | reverse complement strand
AATTGCTTCTTTGCTGCAACTGGCATCACCGAAGGCGACCTGCTCAAAGGCGTGCGGTTCAGTTCCAGCGGCGCCACTACCCAGTCACTCGTCATGCGCTCAAAGTCAGGCACTGTCCGTCTGATCAACGCGTCGCATCAGCTCGACAAGCTCGACGAGTTCGCAGTCGTGGACTACAGCTGAGCCGCCACCCACCAGGTTCGGCGGCTACTCGAAGTCGGGCGCGCCCGCCTGGGAGACACAGGTCAGATCGAGCGCGTCGCCCGGTGCGGCAAGAAACGCCATCCGCAACGAAGTCGTGCATAGGCCCGTCATACCGTGGCCGTGGGTCGACATCTCGACGTAGGTCGAATTGGGCAGCGCATCGGCCACCTGTCGTGACCACGCAGGCGGCGTGATTGGGTCGAACCTGCCTGCGAATACCAATGTTGGGATCGAGCTCGACAGCGGCTGGTCATCGATTGCTGGCGAAGCAGCGACCTCGAACAGGGCGCAGATCTCGTCGACACCTTCGGTGCTGAGCGAGTCAGCAATCGCATCGCCGAACTGGTCGCTGAGTTCATCGAGCAGTTGGTCATCGGCCGTGCTGTCGTGAAACGGAAACTCCTCACGACACCAGGTCGTGTAATACAGGCCGGTCGACAGATCAAATGAGTTGGGATCTCGGCGCAACACATAGTTCGCCACGATCTCGTCGAGTCCACCCGAATCGGGCCGAGCAATTTGGCGTGGGAGTGCCCGCAAGGCCCGGGTGCTGTACAGCTGCGTGAACACCATGTCGAGTAGCGCTTCGCCGTCGACTCGAAACATGAACTGTTCGCCCGTCACGCTCCTGGTTGCAGCGATCGCGACCGGTTCGTCGTTCAGACGAAGGACCAGCGCAGATAAATTTTCGAGGAAGTCACCATGGTCGGCTGCGCATTGGTCGCTGTCGCACGCTTCGCCGAGCGCCATCATGGCAGCCCATCCGTTTTCAGGGATCGTGGCGAAGAAGTCGACCTCGAACGGAACCACCGAATCCAGCACCGCCGACCTGACCCCCTGCGGATGATCTCGCATCACTGCGAGCCCAATTCGAGTTCCGTAGCTGATCCCCCACAAGTTCCACGGCACTTCGTCCAAGAGGTGTCGGATGATCTCGATGTCGGTTGCGGCCGCACTCGTGTTGAACGAGTCGAAGGCGATTCCGTCGGCCCGCAGTCGGCGGCTGCATGCGGCGTAGGCCGAAGTGTCTTCGTCGTCGTCGATTCGGGCGGCATCGTCGTCGGTGAGCCGCCGCTGCCAGTTGGCGGCGACCTCGGGACACACGAGCTTGGGAGTCGAAAACCCGGTCCCGCGCTGATCGACGAAATACGCATCGTGGGGCCCGCCGACGAAACCAGCCGCCAATTGCACGCTGCCAATGCCTGGGCCGCCCTGCAAGAACACAACCGGTCCAACTCCTCGTGGGTCGCCGTTGTCGACGTAGGCCAGCATGAGTTCGACCATCTGGTCCCGTTGCGGGTTGGCGGCATCGAGCGGCACCGTCGCCAGCCAGCACGTCACTTGCGCGTCCTGGGCCCCGTCAGGACAGTCGGCATCGGCGAGGCTCGACATGTCGACCAGCTGAGCGATCGAGGCCGGCGCAGGAGTGGGAGTCGACTCCGCAACCGGGGTTGCGGTCGGTGCTGGTGCCGCTGTGTCCGGGCTCACGGTCGTGGCCGGCACGGTGGCTTCGGGAGTCGGGGCTGGCGTTGCAGCCGGTGGGGTCACGGTTGGCTCATCGCCGCCAGTTCGGTTCGCCGTGGGCGCCGAGGTTTCGGCGCTTCCAGGATCGTCGACTTGGCAGGCCGTTGCGCAGAGCGCAAGCAGCAGGGTGACCAGCACGACGGTCGGCCCGCAAGCCAGAACGCTTCGCATCAGTAGTTGATCGTCTCGAATCGATACCACGCAGCGAGCGCCACATTGTCGCTGCTGTCGACTTTGGCCTTGTGTGCCACCGATCCCACGAAGTCTTGATGGTTTCCGAAGCGGGCCCACATCGCCGGAAGCTGCGCGGCGCGCCCAGCAGGCGAGGTCACCAGAACGCCGTGCCTACCCGGTTGCAGCATCGACCCGAGTTCGTCCCATGTCTGGGGAAAGATCCGCTCGATCGGCGACACGATCGAGATCGTCATCTCGAGTCCCAGCAGTTCGGCTGGCTGAATCGACGGAAGCCGGGGGTCGGCACATGCAGCGGCCGCGTTACGAACGACCGAGCCTGCCAACGCACGATCGGCTTCGATCGTTCCCGCCGAGCCGCGCGTCTGTCCTTCGCGACGCAATGTGACGACCGAGGCGCGTCGGGCAGCAAGGGCTGGCGGCACCCGACCCATGTCGCTTCCCTCGACCTTGCCACCAAGCACGGTCAACTCGACTGCGGCTCGGGCGAGCGCCTGCAGGTGCTGTGCGTCGTTGTCGCCCAGGGTCATGTCGCTTGATTCCCAGGCGGCAAACGCGGCAACCTCGAGCGAACCGTCGCTTCCGAAAGGATCGTCGATCGTGTCGTTCGCCAACTCCAACAACCCCATAGACCGGCGACCCACGATAGTCATGGCCGCCGCCAACGACCGTGGCGCCGAGACGGTAGATCCGGCCAAGGCCGCCATGTCGTTGCTGACTAGCGCCGATCGCACTCGCTCACCCTCGCTCGCCACCTGATCGACATCAGGACCGCGACCAAACGATGCGCTTACCAGAACGAGAGTCTCGCGACCACCCCACAGTCGTTCGAGCACATCGACGACCTCGGCAGTTGTCGCCTGACCCACCAGAATCGGCACGATGCGAACGGCGCCCAGCAGTCGCTGCACCGGCGGCAGGTGCACTTCGATCGAAAGGTCCTTTTCGAACGGCCGGTCATTGCTGACCACATGAGGGTGACCATGAAGCGAGTCGATGGCTGCGCGGTCGGTCAGCAAGTCACCCAATGGCGTGCGAAATGCGATCGCCCGGGGCACGGCAACTCCCTGGAACTCACGTCCGCCGACGCCGGGCACATAGTCGCTCAGCACGATGACGCGTTTGACGTGATCGCGTTCGCTTTCGAGCATGACCATGCCATTTCCAGCCACATGGGGCGCCACAGCCATGCCGCAACTCGGCACGATCAGCAACTTGGGATTGGTGAACTCGGTGTCGGCGCTGTTGATTGCCGCATCGATCTCAGATCGCAGGTGCTGTGAGTCAGCTGCATAAAGGCTGCCAGCAGCGATTGGTTCACGGACACCGGTGGACATGGCTGCAGCGTAGGTGAGAGTTCACCGTTGCATGCTGCATGGTCACCACGGACGCCCGAAAGGCGCGTGGGCCGCACGCCATCAGCCGGCGGTCTGACACAATGAGATCATGAGCACCATCGATCACGCCCTGTCCTTTGATCTTTCCAAGTACCGGGTCGTACCAGGAAGCACGGTGGACTTGTCCAGCTGGCGTACCGACGAGAACGAAGGCTTGAACAAGTCGCTCGGACGCCAAGCCACCAAAAGCCTCAACACGAGGCTGGAGACGGCCCAGGAGTTGCTGTGGGCCGAGGACAAGCACAAGGTGCTGCTGGTGCTGCAGGCCACTGACACCGGCGGCAAAGATGGCACCATTCGTCACGTGTTCGACGGTGTGAACCCGCAGGGCGTTCGAGTGGCGTCGTTCAAGAAACCCACCGCCGACGAACTTGCCCACGACTACCTGTGGCGAGTACACAAGCACACGCCGTCGACCGGCGAGTTGGTCATCTTCAATCGCAGCCACTACGAGGACGTGCTTGTGGTCCGGGTCCATGGTTGGGTCGACGAAAATCACATCCAGAAGCGCTTCCGTCACATCCGAGAATTTGAGCGGCTGCTGGCCGACGAAGGCACCACCATCGCCAAGTTCTACCTGCACATATCAAAAGATGAACAGAAAGAGCGTCTCCAATCACGGCTCAACGAACCCGAGAAGAACTGGAAGTTTTCAACCGGCGATCTCGAAGAGCGCAAGCTGTGGGAAAAGTACCAGAGTGCGTTTACCGACATGCTTGCCGAGACCAGCACCGACCACGCCCCTTGGTATGTCATACCGGCTGATCGCAAATGGTTCCGAAACTTGCTGATCTCGCGCATCGTCGTCGACGACCTCGAAGGCCTGAACATGGCATACCCACCGCCCGAAGAAGGCTTGGCCGATATCACCATCGAATGAGCGCAACCTCTCCTTGGTGAAGCCCCCGGCCCCGCCGGGGATGGCACACTGCCCCGATGGGTCTCAGCACGATGCTGCTCTTGGTGGCGGTCTCGACGGCGCTGTTGCCGCTGTTGTCCCTCGGCATCAATCCGCCGGGATCGCTGCGAGACATCGAGAAGAGTTTCGTCATTGGTGTCGTCGCTCTCGGCATGGGCACCGCTGCAACGAGCCGATTTCACCATCTTGGGATCTTTGGGTTTGCGCACCTCGTCTACCTGCTCGTGGTCGTGACGATCCCAGTGCTGTTGGGCGGTTGGTATGTGTTGGCGCTCATTCGACGCCGCCGCAACCGGCGCATCAAGCTCGGTGCCTCGGTTGCGGTCCTCCTGGCACTGCTGGGTGTGTGGGGGACCCACATCGAACCGAACTGGCTCGAGACGGATCGGGTGGCACTGGGCGCACGCGTCGCGCAACCGCTGATCATCGGCGTGCTGTCCGACGTGCAGACACCCAACGTCGGCAAACACGAGTGGAACGCCGTGACCGAATTGCTTGAGGCGGAACCCGACATGGTGATGGTCCCCGGCGATCTCTTCCAAGGCAACACCGAGGTCATCACCGCAGCCGAACCCGGCTTCGTAGAATTGCTTCAAGCCCTTGTCGCCGAGGTCGAAGTTGTTGCTGTCGTGTCAGGCGACAGTGACCGTCCCGAGCAACTGCAATCGATCGTGGCGGCCGCAGGGGCACTCTACATTGACAATCAGACGATGGACCTACAAGTTGCGGGGCAACAGATACGGCTCGCAGGCGTGTCGGTTTGGCCATCGAACGAGCGACTGGACACCCTGGCTGGGCTCGGCGCGCCGAGCGACGGATTCACCATATTGCTCTCGCATCGACCCGACGCCGTCTTTGAATTGGCACCAGGCTCCGACGTCGACCTCGTTGTTTCTGGACATACCCACGGAGGGCAAATTTCGCTCCCCTTCTTCGGCCCGCCCGTCACGCTGTCGAACGTGCCGAGGTCACTTGCCGCTGGGGGTCTCGGGGTCGTCGACAACTACGCAGTGTACGTGTCGACCGGTGTTGGGCTCGAGCGGGGCGCCGCTCCCCAGGTTCGCTTTGGTGTGCGCCCTTCGGTAGGCGTCATCGAAGTCGTCCCCGGCTAAACACGATCTCCACGCCGAAAACGGGAAGAACCCGGCGCTGGGGGAAACGCCGGGTTCTGCCATTTTGATCGAAGAGACCGGGAGGGAAGATCTCTTTGTGCCATCGGGAGGAGTCGAACCTCGAGCCGGATCAGATCCGGTCCGCATCGCCGGAACCCCGGCTGGCAGTGACTACAAACTACCAAGCGAGTGTTGCGACCTCAATGAGCAAACTCACCTACGACACCGCCAGCGATCGCAGTCTCTCGATTCTGTGGTCGCCGCCACCGAGATGCACCACCAGAGTACCGATGACCGATTCGTAGTCGAGCGTGCCGGCAGTTGCCATCTCGCCGAGGTCGACCCAATCTTTGGGACGATCGAAGAATGCTTTGAAGACGGCGATGTCTCGGCATGCCAGGAAGGGGACTTGTTCTCCGTTGAATGATTCGACACGTGCTCTCGTCGCCACTGTCTCGTGAAAGGGTGTGGTGTTGAAAAACAGGTCGAGCGGCGTCTCTTCCCACCAAAGACGAGTCTGACCATCACGAGCGACCTCGGCGCGGCCGCGATCTGTGAGTTCGATCCCGCCCGGCAGTGCGTCGTACACGGTCGAGGCACTCGACGGGTCGACAAAGAGGTTGATGTCGATATCGATGGTGCCTCGTGCCATCCGGGTGCACCACGCAAGCGCGAGCGCTCCGCCGAAGGCGTGCGGAAGTCCAACTCGATCGAGCGCAAGATGCAGCTCCACGATCTTGTCGATGATCGATGTCACCGAACTGCCGCTTGCGCCCACAGCGGATAGCGCAGTTCGGCCCGCGCTCGCGTCGGAAACTGCTCGGCGAGCTCAAGCACCTGTCGCAGTTCTTCGCCGCGCGAAAGAGCCGCCGAGCCGCGATGGCGAGCACTCAGCTCGACGTCTGCGGCGAACCCTGCCGCGGCAATGATTCGGAAGAAGGTTGCGGTGCCGGGTTGCTTTCGCCCGGACTCATAGGCAGCCAGCGTCGAATGCGATGTACCGGCTCTTTGGGCAAGAGATCGGAGCGACATTGCGGCATCGGTCCGGGCCCTTCTCAGCACGGTAGCAGCTTGCATAGAATGATGGTATCTGATCGGATACCATCATCAACCGGCACTTGATCTGCACGGGGATCGATTACTAGCGAGCTTGCGCGGACCGTCGATCTATGAAGCTCAGACAGCGTTTCGGCGAGGAACGAGTCGAAACGCGTACTACGCAGGCCCTCGCTAGCTTGCGCGGACCGTCGATCTATGAAGCTCAGACAGCGTTTCGGCGAGGAACGAGTCGAAACGCGTACTACGCAGCGGCCTTCTTGGATACGTCGAGACGTACTTGGGCTCGACGGAGCGCTGCGGCTGCGTCGGCGTCTTCTTTGTCGGCCGCAAGTGCCTCTTCGGCTTTGCGCTGTGCGATCTCGGCCCGAGCCGGATCGATATCAGCAGCGGCTTCGGCGACGTCGCTCAGGATCGTGCAGTGGTCGTTGGCGACTTCGACGAATCCACGGTGCACGGCAAATGAGTGCAACGTGGTGCCATCGATGTCGTAGATCCGAGCTTCGGCGACCTGAAGCACGCCCACAAACGGCACGTGACCAGGCATGAACCCGATTTCGCCATCGCTGGTACGCACGATGATCTCTTTGGCCTCGGCCGTGAAGATGATGCGTTCAGGCGAGACGAACTCGACGTGGATCGACACAGCCAGCTCCTAGGCGCTTGCAGCCAATTCGGCTGCCTTGCGCTCGACGTCTTCGGCGCCACCGACCATATAGAACGCCTGCTCTGGCAGGTGATCCATGTCGCCTTTAACGAGTGCTTCGAACGAGTCGATGGTTTCTTCGACACCGGTGAAGATGCCTTCTTGACCGGTGAAGATCTCGGCCACGAACATTGGCTGCGACAAGAAGCGCTGCACTTTACGGGCCCGGTCAACGGTGACTCGGTCCTCTTCGGAAAGCTCATCGAGACCAAGAATGGCGATGATGTCTTGAAGTTCCTTGTAGCGCTGCAGGATCTCCTGTACCCGACGAGCAACGTCGTAGTGGCGCTGGCCAACCACGTTGGGGTCCAGGATGGTCGAGGTTGATGACAGTGGGTCCACCGCCGGATAGATGCCGAGCGAGGCAATGTCACGACTCAACTCGGTGGTGCCGTCAAAGTGGGTGAACGACGTGAACGGTGCGGGGTCGGTGTAGTCATCGGCAGGCACATAGACGGCCTGCAGCGAGGTGATCGACTTGCCTCGGGTCGAGGTAATGCGCTCTTGCAGCTGGCCCATTTCGTCGGCCAGTGTCGGCTGGTAGCCCACTGCCGACGGCATACGACCAAGCAGCGTTGATACCTCGGAGCCGGCCTGCACGAAGCGGAAGATGTTGTCAATGAACAACAGAACGTCTTGGTTCTGTACGTCGCGGAAGTATTCGGCCATGGTCACACCAGCAAGCGCAACCCGCAGGCGCACACCTGGTGGTTCATCCATCTGGCCGAACACTAAGGCTGCTTTTGAGAGCACGGTTGCGGCGTCTTCGCCCGCACCCATCTTGGTCTCGCCCATTTCGATGAAGAGGTCGGTTCCCTCACGGGTCCGCTCACCCACACCGGCGAACACCGATACACCACCGTGGTTCGAAGCCACGCGGGTGATCATTTCTTGGATGAGCACGGTCTTGCCCACGCCGGCTCCACCGAAGAGCCCGATCTTTCCGCCCTGCTTGTAAGGGGTGAGAAGGTCGATGACCTTTACGCCAGTCTCGAACATCTGTGACGATGGCTCAAGCGAATCAAATGATGGCGCCGGGCGGTGGATTTCCCATCGCTCGGTTATGTTGAGTTCGCTCTCGTCGACGTCGAGTGGCTCGCCGATCACGTTCCAGATGTGGCCGAGCGTGACATCGCCAACGGGCACCATGATGCCGGCACCGGTGTTACGCACCTCGGTGCCGCGCTTGAGACCATCGGTTGGCTTAAGTGCAATAGCACGCACTCGGCTGTCGCCAAGCTGTTGCGCAACCTCGGCCATGATGGTCGTGGTCTCGCCGTCGATAATGACGTCGAAAGCCAGCGCGGTGTTGATCTCGGGCAGAGCCCCCGGAGGGAACTCCGCGTCGATGACCGGTCCGGCGATCGAGATGATTTTGCCGGTCTTAAGTGCGGCGGGGGCATCGGTGACAGTCATGTCATATTCCTAGGGTTGCTGGCCTGTGATTTCGGCGGGGCTAGTTCGATTGCAAGAGTTGGGCGACCTTGTCGATCTTGTCGTCGTCGCCGCTGCCGAGTGCTTCGGCACCGCCCACGATCTCCATGATCTCGGTCGTAATGGATGCTTGGCGTGCGCTGCTGAGCTGGCGGCCAAGTTTGGTAATAAGTTCTTCGGCGTTGTCGGTCGCTGCCTTCATTGCCCGCTGGCGGTTCGCATGCTCAGAAGCAGACGAATCGAGCAGGGCCGAGAACAGCCGGCTTTCGACGTAACGAGGGAGCAACGATTCGAGTACGCCATCGGCCGACGGTTCGAACTCGAACTCGGCCTTGAGCGTGCTACCACTGCCGACTTCAGCGATCGTCTCGACGGACTCGAGCGGCAGGAACTGGCGCACGGCCAGCTTCTGGGTTCCGATGCTGACGAACTCGGTGAAGATCAAGATGACCTGATCGATGTCACCACCGATGAACTGATCGCTTACGTACTCGGCGACCTCGCGGGCTGAGTTGTAGTCGGGGGTGTCGGTGATTCCCTCGTAGAACGCATCGATGCGATAGTTGCGGAACCTGAAGTAGTCACGGGCCTTCTTGCCGATCAGTATCAGCGAGTAGTCGATGCCATCGGCGGTGCGAGCCATGAGCTCACGCTCGGCGGCACGGATCACCGTGGAGTTGTACGGACCGGCTAGCCCGCGGTCACCAGCGATGACGACGTAGGCGACCTTGCCGATTTTCTCGGGCGTCTCGAGCAATGGGTGACTTGCACTAGCACCACCCTTGGCGAGATCCTCGATAACTCCGGTGATGCGTGATGCGTAAGGACGTGCCTCGTTGGCCCGAGTCTGCGCTTTGGCAACTCGGGTAGCGGCAATCAGCTCCATGGCACGAGTGATTTTCTTCGTGCTCTGAATACTCGAAATTCGGCGCTTGAGGATGCGCTCCGCGGCTCCTGGAATGGCTCAGCCCTCCTGAGGACGAGCGATGTCGGTCTCGGGGAGAGTGACATCGCTGTCGACCATGCCGGTCGCTGCTGCTGCTTGCGCAGCGGCCTCGGGGGTATCGCCAACCACAGGTTCGCTTGATTCGAATTGAGCGGCGAAGCCAGCCACGATCGATTCGAGCTCGTCGGTGTCGACAGTGCCGGTCGACTTGATGCCGTCGTATATGCCGCTGTGGCGAGTCGCCACGTATTCGAGCAGTTCGTCTTCGAACCGGCTCACATCGCCCACCGGGATGGCGTCGAGGTGGCCGTTGGTTCCTGCGTAAAGCGACACAACCTGGCGCTCTACCGGCATTGGCGAGTTCACGCCCTGCTTGAGTAGTTCTGTCAGGCGGTAACCACGGTCAAGCTGGGCCTGCGACACCGCATCGAGGTCAGAACCAAACGATGCGAACGCTTCGAGCTCACGGAACTGCTGCAAGTCAGACTTGAGCGTTCCTACTGCGGTCTTCATGGCCTTAATCTGGGCGGCCGAACCCACACGAGATACCGAGACACCCACGTCTACGGCGGGGCGCAGACCGGACTTGAACATGTCGTCTTGGAGAAAGATCTGACCGTCGGTGATCGAAATCACGTTGGTCGGGATGAACGCCGACACGTCGCCTGCTTTGGTCTCGATGACCGGCAAGGCGGTGAGTGAACCTGCACCGAGCTCGTCGCTGAGCTTGGCGGCACGTTCGAGCAAACGGCTGTGCAAGTAGAAGACGTCGCCGGGGTATGCCTCGCGGCCGGGTGGGCGGCGCAGCAACAGCGACATCTGGCGGTACGCCTCGGCCTGCTTGGAGAGATCGTCGTAGACGACGAGGGCATGATCGCCATCTTCCATCCACTGCTGACCAATCGCAGAACCTGCGTACGGGGCCAAGTACTTGAACGGTGCCGGGTCCGATGCCGGTGCAACCACGACCACGGTGTATTCCATGGCGCCGATTTCTTCGAGGACTGCCACGTTCTGGGCAACCGTCGAAGCCTTCTGACCAATGGCTACGTAGATGCATTTCACACCGAGGCCACGCTGGTTGATAATCGTGTCGAGCGCAATCGTGGTTTTGCCAGTCTTGCGGTCACCAATGATCAGCTCTCGCTGCCCACGCCCGATCGGGATCAACGAGTCGATTGCCTTGATACCGGTCTGCATGGGCTCGTGCACCGGCTTGCGGCCCATGATGCCAGGCGCCTGGACTTCCATCTGGCGAGTACGGGCACCCACAAGTGGTCCCTTGCCGTCGATGGGGGTTCCAAGCGCGTTGACCACTCGGCCGAGTAGTGCGTCGCCGACCGGCATCGACAAGATATTTCCGGTCGAACGGACAGTCTGGCCTTCTTGGATCTCGTCGACCTCGCCGAGCACGACCGCACCGATCGAGTCTTCGTCGAGGTTCAGAGCAAGACCGATCATGCCGTTTTCGAACTCGAGCATCTCGTTGACGGCTGCGTCGGGCAGACCCGACACGCGAGCGATGCCGTCGCCGACCTCGATGATGTGGCCAACCTGGCTGGCCTCGAGCGATGGCTCGAACCCTTCGAGATTCTTGGTTAGCGCAGCTGTTATCGCGCTGGTGTCGATCGTGAGATCAGACATAGTGAACTCCCTGGGGCTAGAGCGAGTCGCGCAGGCGGTTCAAACGCGTGCGCACGCTTCCATCAATAACGGTGTCGCCGACAGTGGTGATCAAGCCACCAACGACCGACGGATCCTGAATTACTCTTACATCGACCTCGGTGCCGAGCTTGGCTGCAAGTGCAGTCGCCAACCGGCTCTGTTGGTCGTCGGACAGCGCAACGGCGGAACGAACCGTTGCGACCTGCTTGCCGCTAGATGTCGCAGCTCGTTCGGCGACTGCGGCTGCAATCTTGCCGAGGTCAGCGCCTCGGCCAGCACCGACCACCATGGACACCAGGCCCTTAGTTGCGGCTCGGGCTTTGCCATCGAGCAAGTCGTCCATGATCTGGATCTTGCGTTCGGCAGGCATGCGAGAATCGCTGATCGCGGTGCGAAGTTCGTCGTTGGAGTCGACGGCTCGGCCTACGGCAAACAGCTCATCGCTGATGCCTTTTACGTCGCCCTCGGCTTGAGCAATGGCAAGCATTGCGTTGGCATAACCATTGATACGTTCACTCACGAGTAGTCCGCCTTTTTGCTAGCGCAAAAACGCTGTCGGAGCTGCATAGTCGTAAAGTCCTGGTGAGTGATTGTCATGCCATGGACCCCAGACCGTTGATGTAGCTGTCGACGAGTTGGTTGTGACCGGCTGCGTCGAGGCTCGAGTGCACTACTTGTTCAGCAGCACCCACTGCTTGGGAAGCCACTTCGGCTTGGATGTCTGAGGTTGCCTGCGCCTTCATCGACTCGACGTCGGACTGAGCCTTGGCCCACATGTCGTTGACGAGTTGCTGGGTGCGGTTGGCCGAGTCGACTCGCAGCTGCTGGGCAGCCTCTTGAGCTTCGGCCATGATGCGATCAGATTCGGCGTTGGCGTCGCCGAGTTGAGCAGTGGCCGCGGCGATCTTGGCCCGCGATTCAGCAATTGCAGCCTCGGCTGCGGTTGCGTCGGCGACGGCATCGGCCTGGCCCTTTTCGAGGGCCTTGTTGATCAAAGGGAAACCCTTGGTCGCGATGAAGAAGAAGATCACCGCAAATGCAGCAATCGCCCAATACATCTCTTTGGGGTCGCTGGGAATGAACTTCCCGTTTGGACCCTCGGCGGCGATGATCTGAAGTTGGGTAAGCATGGTCAGTCCACTCCATCCAGATAGGCATCGATGACACCTTGATTCGCAGCCATGTCGACATTATGGCCAAGGACCTTGCTGGCGGCGCCGACCGCCAACTGTGATACCGAACCCTTGGCACCGGCCAGCGCAACGGTGCGAGCACCGTCGATCTCGGCTTGGGCGTTGGAACGGAGCTTGGCGATCTCGTCTTCGACTGCGGTCACCGCTTGGGCTCGTTGGCCGTCGGCTTCTTGACGAGCCGCGTCGACGACGCTGGCCGCGTCGGCTCTGGCCGCAGCGATCCGTTCATTGTGCGCAGCCGTGATCTGAGCAAGCTCGGACTCGGAATCGGAGACAGAATCCTGTCCGGTTCTCACACGTGCTTCGCGCTGATTGCGCCCTTCGATGATGGGTGGCAACAGCATATACTTCATGAGCGCCCAGAGACCGAAGAAGAAAATGGCTGTCCACAACAGCTCAGGGCCGTCGGGCAAAATGAGCTTAAGCCCGTCCCATTCTTCTTCTGCTTCTACAAAAAGCAACAACGTCATGCAACACCTCCTTTGTAAATCGTTTGGACCGTCATGGGACGGATCAGACGAACTTCAGGAGGATGAAGACGACGAAGCCAATGAGGGCAAGTGCCTCGGTGAAGGCGATGCCGAGGAACATCGTGGTCTGTACCTGACCGGCAGACTCTGGCTGGCGAGCCATCGCCTGAACCGCTTGGCCTACGAGGTAGCCAATGCCGATACCAGGACCGATTGCGGCCAAACCGTATGCGAAGCCTGCGCTTCCGGCGGCCGCTGTGGCCTTGGCCTCAGCAGGAGTGAGCTGCTGCAACAGTGCCAATGTGTTACTCATGTGGAATGTCTCCTTGGATGAATCTCTGTTCGAGAAGGGTTGCTAGATAATCCTGTGCTGCGGCTCGTGAGAGCTGAGCCCGTCAGCTCTAGTGAGCCGGGTGCAGCGAGCTTCCGATGTACACCGAAGCCAGGATGGCGAATACGAAACCTTGGATGAAACTCACGCCGACTTCGAAGCCGGTGAAGGCAATGAGTCCGACAAATGAGCCCGCCCAGGCAAACGGCTGAATAATGAAACCGGTGAGGCCATCGAACAGCTTTGAGAACGTGCCGATGGTCAGCACGCCGAAGGTCACCAACAAGATGTGACCGGCGAGCATGTTGGCAAACAAACGAACGGCGTGGCTGAGAGGGCGAGCAATGAAGGTCGAGAACAACTCGATGAAGCCCACGAAGCCGCGCATTGCGGGGTTTTCGATGCCCGGCGGCCAGATGATGTCTTTGACGTATTTGAAGCCGTGATGCTTGATGCCCACTGCGACGAACATGACCCATACGGTCAAAGCAAAGATCAGCGGACCAGCCATGCGAGCATTGCCCGGCATGTGGAAGAACGGGATGACTTCGAAGATGTTGCCCAGCGCAATGAACAAGAACAGCGTGGTGAGCAGCGGCACATATGGCTCATAGCCGTGGCCGATGCCGGGCTTGGCAATTTGTTCTTCTACGAACTTGACAATGCCCTCGGCCAACACTCGCAGCTTCGATGGCTTGTCGGGCGATCCGCCCTTGGCCATCAGGAACAAGACAACAACGACGGTGAAACCAATCGCTGCGATCAGTCCGATCTTGTTGAAAGCAAAGGCTGTGTCTTCGCCAAAGATCGCTGGCCATTCGACCAGGTTGCGTGGTGGCGGAAACGGAACCGCTGACTTGGCCTCGTCGGCTTCGACAAATGCAATGAGCGCGTTCATGGCGATGACACGGACTCCTTCTTAGAGGTATCGGCGACGCCGGCACCGGGCTTGAGGCCCGGGTAGGCGAGGCTTCCAGAGATATAGCGGAGCTCCCAAAAGAGCAGCCCCAGGTGAGTGATGATGATGGTTACGCACAGCACAACCAAATCGATCCAACTTTGGTTGCGCACCAGCAACACGGCCGCAGCCACAATTGCCATGCGCAACAAGAAACCAAGGCCCGAGCCGCCAGCCAATGCTGCGAACGAAATCCGGGCGGTGACCTGCATGATCCAGGCCGACAAGAAGAAGTTGACCATGACGATTGCCAGGCCGTAGGCGACCGAGTAGGCGCCAGCTGCGTCGGCAAACAGATATCCGATGCCTACGCCGATCGGGGCGATGATGAGGCCCCGCTTGATCATGTCGAGCACGACCTGCATGACCGGCGATTCGCCGTCGAAACGACTCAACAGTGGGTTCGCTTCGTTGACCTCGACCCCAAACGAGTTGCTCATGATTGGGAGCCTTGGCTTGTGCGCTTTGTGGTGCGACTGGCGCGGTCGGCGTTTTGGGTTTCCATTTGGGCTTGGTACTGCAGGTAGATGCTGTACCCGGCGCCTATGAAACCAGCAATGGCGAAGATGAGTGTGAATAGCGGCACGATGCCGAACACGTAGTCGATCCAGAAGCCCAAACCTGCGGCTGCCAATGCAGCAACAACGAGTTCGTAGGAACCGGTGCTGTGGTGCATTGCACCAACCAGTTCTCGTCCGATCTCGCGTTCGGGCGGAAGTGACACTGAGACCTCTGCGTGCAGGTAGCGGCTAAGAATCTTGGCAGCTACGCGTAACGGAGACCCGAAGGACCCCTACGCACCCACTTCGACATTTGTGAATCTATCTACAAAGTCCTCTGTGGCGCCACATTTGAACCGAATTTGTCTTGATTTGTTTATCGAAGTGCCGACATGGAGACGCCGATAACCGATACTGGCGCAATGGCCCCGACCACGACTGAGCTCAGCCCCTACGGCTGGTTCGCAACGCTCTGGCCGGTTGCGGTGCTCTTTCACCTGGCGGGCAACGACTTCAACCTGCTCAGCCTGACCACTGTTGGGTTCCTTCAGATTCCCTTTCTGTTTGCCGCGATCGCCATGTTGCTTCGGCCGTCGCCCGCCATGGCACTGCTGCTGGCCGGGACCCACGTGCCAGTGGTGATCGCCAAGCTGCCGGTCGTTGGCAACCACGAAGTGTTGTTGTTGCTGATGCACATTGCCGTGATCTTGGCCGTTGCCACTCGCGGCAAGGACTGGCTCGCCGCCGTGGTGCCACCTCTGCGCTGGGTGTTGTTGATTGCCTATTCGGCAATTGCGTTCTCGAAACTCAACAGCAGCTTCGTTGATCGTTCGGTCAGTTGCGCCGTGGTGTTCGCCGACGAACTCGGTGACTGGGTCAATGTGTCGGTCAGCGGTTCGGCGGCACTCTCCGCGATGGTCATTGCAGGTGTGTTGGTTACCGAGATCTCGATTCCCATCATGTTGATGACTCGTCGACTCCGACGGTTTGGGGTCGTCGTCGGTCTTTGCTTTCACACGCTGTTGGCGCTTGAACCAGTCGGGCACGTTCTCGACTTCACGTCCGTCCTGTTCGTTTTGTTCTGCCTATTCCTGACCCCACCGACATCGGCGGCGCTCTCAACCGCCATCAATCGTGTGAAGCAGTCAGCAGGCACTACCCGCATCGCAGCGCTGCTAGTGGTGATGGTCGGCGGCAACATCGTGACCTACCGGCTCCGCGTGGCTGGCTATGACGCACCCCGGTGGCTCTTCGACTACCCGTTCTTCTTGGCCTACGCCGGCTTCATGCTCTGCACCGTGACGCCAGCGACGCGACGGCAACCCACGGCGCCAAAGTTGGCGTTGCGGACAGCCCCGGCCATGGCGGTCGTGGTCTTGCTGACATCGCTCAACGCCGTATCGCCCTATGTCGAACTGCGCACCGCAGGCGCGTTCAACATGTATTCGAACCTGATGGTCGACGACGGCCGCACGAACCACTTCTTGTTGCCGGGCACACTGCCGCTGCGAGACGCACCGAACCTGTATGCGTACACCGCCGAGCCGGGCAGCCGCATCGGCCTCGACGTGTATGACCAGGCGGGGCTTGTGATCCCCGAAGCCAATCTGGCGCAGTGGGCCAACATATTTCCCGACCTCGACGTCGCCGCGCAGCTTGTGCGCGGCGATGGTGCCCCCACCACGATTGGGGTGCAGGATCTGGCCGCCGACGTCAATGCATCGGACAGCCTGATCGAACGAATCGCGTACATACGGGCGATCGATGCCGAGGGACCCACCAGCTGCCTGCGCTACTGGGGCGCCGCTCACTAACTAACGCTTATGCGTTGACAGCGTCATGTTGCGCCGATCAATGCTCTCTTGTGGAAGCCATGTCCGACGGCGATGCTGTCTCAGCAGCAACGACAGTCCTAAAAGAAATCTACGGCGAATAACGAGAAGCTTCACCCGGTATCCGACGCCAGACCGCACGTTCTGCGGGGGACGCGATCCGAGCACAGCGTCGAGGTTGATGGCGGTGAACCAACCACCTAAAACCAGGTGATCATATGGTCGGGTTGCCGGCGGCGGTAGACGCAAAGCCGGTGTGGTCCTTGTAGAGCACAGTCGGGCTGCCGCTGGCGGAAGACGCGAAGCCGGTGTGGTCCTTGTACAGCACAGTCGGGCTGCCATCAGCGGTGGACGCAAAGCCGGTGTGTTCGAACGATTGGATGCCCTTGGGGATTGTCATGTGTTGTGCCTCTGCTGGTTGCTGTTAGGACAGCTGCCAGGTTGGCCGCCGTATGGGCCAAGTGTGTCATGGCTCCCGACAGTGCTATGTCGCAACAGCGACACCTCGGCAGTGGCCTCGTCACGCCCGATCCTTCTTCCACCCATGGTCCCCATCGACGAGCTGATGCCAGACGTGCTTCACAACACCGAGCAGTACGCCCCTTCGATCGATTAACGCAACGGTGCTTTCTTCTCTGGGCCTATGTGCACGATCGAACTTCCAGGTCAGGCTGTTCCGGATATCGAACGTGGTGGACTCGGTGGGTGACGACTCCGCTCCTGAAAGCATGTACGCCCCAGGTGCGAATGCGCCACTGCGTTCTTTGCGGACGCAGCGGTAGTCAACCGGCACCGATTGCTGTCAGCGGTCCCGGTAGACGTCGCGGCGATGGCCCACGCGCACGACATGAATAACTAGACGAGCATCAATGACTTCGTAGACGATCCGGTAGTCCCCAATTCGCACCCGATACGCAGAGTCCTCCCCGGTCAGCTTCGTGCAGCCTGGCGGCCGAGGTTCGTCTGCCAGCAGATCGATGGCAGCACGGACCCTCTGTTGTTCTTGGCGAGGGAGTTTGGCGATCGCTTTAACCGCTCGGCGGGCGATCTCGACCTTGTATCGGCTCACTCGAGCCCCAGCATCGCCTTCACTTCGTCCCACGGCACGTAGTCGTCGTCCGTTCGTGCTGCGTCGAGTTCTCGACGATCGTCAACGTCGTCTGCGATGTCGACGAGGCGATCGAACGCTTCGGAATCGATGATCACAGCGATGCGCCGGCCTCGACGGGTCACCGAGACTGGCGCACCAGAGCGACGGGACTCCTCGATCACCTCGGCCAATCTGTTTCGTGCTTCACTCACCGCAACTTCGGTCATGTGCCAATCGTACATTTGGGGGTATTCTGCCGCAACTCTCCTGCACGACCACCGTGTCTTGGCCTGTACGTGTCGTGGATATCACCGTCAGCATGCGAGTCGCCTGACCAAGCGCTCACGCGGGCGACCTTCCACAGCGACTGCGATACGACGGCTCATCATCGATTACATCGGCCACTACAACACCCACAGATCAACAACTACCAAGCACCCGACACGACCAGCAGCCAACGACTCCGCCGCATGTGCCGTCGGTGTACTTCACAAGATCAGCCTCCACCATGGATCGCCGACTACTGGATGGGCGTCAAACCAGCTGAGGCGTACTTGGCGATCGCGCTATCGCTGGTGACGAACTCTTTAGACTCAGTGAGCGCCTGCGAGATCAACAGCCGATCGAACGGATCGCGATGGAGCAACGGCAAGGATCGCAACATCATTGCGTGAGCCGCCGGGACCGTGGATTTTTGTGTGTAAGTGGGGTGGTCCTATCGGTCCGCGACTTGGTGTCGTGGGCCGGGAAGGATCTTTAGATGAATTCGAATGCAGGAACTGAACAGGAGTCGGCGGCGCCAGCGGAGCTGGTGTTGCCTCCTGATGCCAGTCTGGCGTTAGTGGCTGATCAGCTAGTCGCCCAGGCCCGCACTGATGGCGTCGCTTTAACGGGCGAGGGCGGGTTATTGACCGGTCTGATCCAACGCGTGCTCCAAGGTGCGTTGGAGGCCGAGATCAGTGAGCATCTGGGCTATGAACCTCACGCGGTTGATGGCCGCGGGTCAGGCAACTCGCGCAACGGGTATTACGCAAAGACGGTGCGAACCGAGATTGGTGATGTGCGCGTCAATGTGCCTCGCGATCGAAACGGCGACTTCGAACCCGTCACTGTGCCGATTGGTCAGCGCCGGTTGTCGGGTCTTGATGCCCAGGTCATCTCGCTGTACGCGAAAGGTTTAACGACCGGCGATATCGCAGCGCATCTGTTCGATGTGTATGACCAGGCAGTTGATCGTTCCACGATCAGCCGCATCACCGGCGCCATCATTGATGACATGAACAGCTGGCAGAGCCGACCGCTCGATTCGGTGTATCCGGTGGTGCTAGTCGACGGAATCCGGATCAAGATCCGCGACGGCACCGTCACCAACCGCACTGTCTATGTGGCGATGGGCATCAACATGGACGGCACGCGCGACATTCTTGGGCTCTGGGTCGGGCCGACTGGCGGCGAGTCACCAAAGTTCTGGTTCAGCGTGATGACTGAACTCAAAAACCGCGGCATCGTCGATGTCCTGGTCCTTTGCTGTGACGGACTCAAAGGCCTGCCAGACGCTGCACGAGCGACCTGGCCAATGGTTGACGTGCAGCTGTGCGTTGTGCATTTGGTCCCGAACTCGCTGCGGTACGCGTCGAAGAAGCACTGGGGCCCAATCACAAAACAGCTCAAAAAGATCTACACCGCACCCGGTCTTGATGCTGCTGAGCAGGCCTTCGACGAGTTCGCCCAGGAGTGGGAGAGCTTGTATCCGGCGATGATCAAATCGTGTCGTGACACCTGGGAAGACTTCATCCCGTTCCTCGAGTTCCCAGTCGCGTTACGCAAAATCGTGTATTCCACGAATGCGATTGAGTCGCTGAACGCCAGGTTCCGAAAGGCAGCTGTGCGACGGGGTCATTTCCCGACCGAGCAATCAGCGCTCGAAGTGCTGTATCTCGTGTCGATCGAACGGAGAAAGAATCGGACAAACCCGACTGGACAAATCAACGGGTGGAAGTCGATACTGAACGCCTTAACCATGCATTACGGCGACCGTCTAGTCGCAGCTAACCAATAACCATGACCACCCTGCTTACACACATGGTGCAGCAGTCCCTCATCGACGTGGTGCTGCCATTCGGGTCAGTCACTCGTGCCGGGGCCATCGCCTCGTGGGCCTGGTCCGCCTCTGTTGCCTATGGAGGTGCGGGCTCGTTTGATGGCGTTGCCTATACCTAGGGTGAGTATGCCGATGGCGCAGCCGATGCCGCCGTCACGTCACGCCCCCATCACGGTCGGGTCCGCGTCTTGCATGTATGCGTTGAGTGCATGGCTTGCTGCGCCGTCTGCTGCGCCGGCGACACACGCGCCGAGCAGTGTTGCGGGTGCGAACGCACCAAACAGGCCGCCGAGCAGGATGGACCCAGCAACACAGTCACCGTTGATGGCGTTGTCGCCGAAGGGGCCTTTCCAATCGAAGTCGCCTTCTTGGCAGGCCCACATGCCGATCATCATTCCCATGATCATCCCCTGCACCATGAGCTCGGCGTATTCCATCATCACGGCCTGACCAGCCGGGTCAGACCATGTTGTGGGGTTGTTGGCGGCGTAGCTGTAGTGGTTCCAACCAGCAGTGGATGGTCCGCCAGGTTGGATGGGGTCATAGGCCATGAACGAACCAAGTGCAGGGTTATAGGCCCGAGCCCGCAAATGAACCAGACCGGTGGCGTCGGTTTGTTCACCCGCGAACCCGAACACACTCGTGCCGGTGTTGCGGGGTTCACCAAACACCGTGAACGCGCTACTGCTGGTCACCGCGCCCGTCAGGTCCGTGCTGTAACGCACCGAACCAACCCCATCACGATGCAACCAACTGTCGTTATCACGCAGCACGCCACCGCCAGGCAGGTGCAGGTAGTTGTCACCAGCACCAGTAGAGATCAGCGTCCCGTAACCGGTGCGGTCCCAAAGCTGATCCGCGGCTTCTCGAGCGGTGGTTGCAGCGAGTGCGGTGGCGGCGGTGGGTTGCAGGCTTCATTGGGTTGGTGATCGGTTCTTTGCCAGCAGCAGTGTTAGCGAAGTCCTTGCCAGCGCGCTCTTCATCTACCCGGCCGTCGCCGGCGTATGTGTTGCCTCGACGACCGCTGAGCTGTACCTGCTCCGCGGAACCCCCCGCCGGACGCGAACCGCTGATCTATCGACACGCGAATTCGGCGACTACGCCAACACCAGCGATCAGATAGCCATGGCCGCAACGTTCGTGGCTGCGGTGTTGGTTGCAGCGTGGGCCGCGCTATCGGTCGATGCCGCGCAACGGTCCTGGGTCACCTGCCTGGCCATCGTGGCCGCGATTGTCGTGGCGGCTGCACACCTGATGCAACGTCGGGTGGTGCAGCGCCGCCGCCCAGCGGTCTCATCCGAGCTGCGAGAAGCCGATGATCTATTGCGTTCGCTCGCGGCGAGTCGCGGCATCGCCCGACCCGCGATCTCGTTTGGCTTTGTCACCCTCGGACTCGCCCTCGCCCCCACCGAACACCAGGGATTCGAGGCGCTCGCTTGGCTTGTCGGGCTGGGCTGCTGGTGGTTCAATCGCGGACTTGGTATCGACCGATTCATTGCCAAGCAACTTCAACGCACATCGGCGCGCAGTGCATGATTCTGCGAGTTGACACATCGTTTGCGCTACCGGTCTACGAGCAGATCCGGGTTCAGGTGACCCGCATGGCCGCAGCTGGCACGCTTCCGGTGGGTGCGCGGCTTCCGGCGATCCGGCAGCTGGCATCGGATCTGGGTATAGCGAAAGGCACGGTGGCCCGGGCCTACGAACTACTCGAAGCGTCCGCGGTGGTCGATAGCCGTGGTTCCAAGGGCACCTATGTTCGCGAACTGGCCAGCGAATCGGCGACCAACACTGCAGCACTCGCCGAAGCAGCCGAAGCCCTCGTTGTTGTCGCTCATCAGTCTGGCGCCACGCTCGAAGCGGCGACCGCAGCGCTGCGGGCATCGTGGACGAGCTTCGGAAACTGATCCACCGGCGCCCAGCCGGGGCGGCCGAACACATAACCAGCACGCTCTCGCCACGAGCGTGCGTGGCGCACATCTCGCGCCATCGCCCGCCATTCGTGGGTTGCGACCTTTAGCGGGTTGAAGGTGTCTATGTTCTCGGTGAGTCCGTAGCGAGCCCGCTCGACCTCGGGCTCGAACGTGCCGAAGAGTCGATCCCAGATGATCAGGATGCCACCGTAGTTGCGGTCGAGATACTGCGGGTTGGCGCCATGGTGGACTCGGTGATGCGACGCGGTGCTGAGAAGACGTTCGGCGGTGTCGGGAAGCCGGTCGATCGTCTCGGTGTGCACCCAATACTGATAGAGCAGGTTCAGCTCACCGGCTCGAGCGACCTGCGAGGGAGAAAAGCCGAGCGCAAACAGCGGCATGTACACCCAATGCGTGATGAAGCCGGTCCACGACTGGCGCAGGGCGGTGGACAAGTTGTAGCGCTCGCTCGAATGGTGATTCACGTGAGAGGCCCACAGGAGTCGGTGTTCGTGACTCAGCCGATGATTCCAGTAGTACGCAAGATCCCATGCGACGACCGCCAGCAGAAAACTGCCGCGACTCGAACCCAGCCGAGCAATGCGGCGGGCGTAGAGACCCGAGTCAGCGGGTTTGAAGGCCTTGCCGGCGAAGCCGTTGATGACCAGGCTGCCGAGGCCCATCGCCATGCTGGTCGCGGCGTCGCGTGTCTCGTAGCCAACCGGGGCATCGACGTTTGTCTGCTGGGTCGGGTCATCGAGCTCGACGGTGTCTCGGCGGCGCAACGCCACGTACTCGATGGCGATCGTGGCCAGAAAACCAGGTATCGCCGCACGCGTGGCATTGCCGCCGACGAGTTTGCGGACAACAGTGCTGATTCCCACCCATTCACTGTAGACCCGCGTGCCGTGACCACTTCCCGCGGGTTGCTCTTTGTCGTTAGTTACGGGCGATCTTTTCGAGCTGACGCTGCGAGATCGCACCGTCGCGCAGCACCAAGATGTTCCCGTCGTGATCGACCCGAGCCACCGTTGAGGCTTGCCCTTCGCAGCGGCCACCGTCGATGGTGACTGCGACATCACCGTCGAGCCTGCGTGCAGCCTCTTCGGCTTCGGTCGGTGTGACTTCGCCGCTGATGTTGGCACTGGTGGTTGCCAGCGGGCCGACCGCCAGGGCGAGCATGCGCACGAAGGCACTGTTCGGGCAGCGAACGCCGACGGTTCCGTCGTCTCGGCCAATCGACTTGTCCGCTTCGTCGAGGCGGTTCAGCACCAAGGTCAGCGCGCCGGGCCAGCAGCTGTCGACGACCCGACGTTCGTATTTGTTCAGCGCAGCGAATTCGGTGGCTTGGTCCACGTCGCCGACAAGCACGGCAATCGACCGCTCGGCGGGCCTGCGCTTGAGCGCGAAGATGCGATCGAGAGCCTGACGGTCACCGGCACGGACGGCCAGTCCGTAGACCGTGTCGGTCGGTAGCACGATCGGCTGGCCGCGTTCGATCGCCAGGATCGCTGCTGCGAGTCCACTTGCGTCCGGCTTCATGGTTTGTGGGCGACAAGCGCCCGGTCGCGCTCGGCGAGATCGCGGTGCACCTCGACGTCGACGTAGCCCCGGGCCGACGCCAGCTCGGCAGCCACGTCGAGTTGCGTCTCGCCCAGTTCCAGAACCAGCACTCCCCCGCTACGCAACCAATCGAAGGCTTCGTCGATGAGGACCTGCGCGTCTTCGAGTCCGGTCGGGCCGGCAAACAAGGCGCTGGTTGGTTCCCACTTGGCCACAACCGGCGGGAGTTCTTCGTGGTCGGCGATGTAGGGCGGGTTCGAAACAATCACGTCGAATTGACCCCGACGTTCTCGGGGCAGCGCGTCGAACCAGTCGCCGTGGCGAATCTCGACCCGCTCCGCCGGGCGCCCGAGGCCTGCAGCGTTGGCGCGAGCTGCCGCAACAGCTTGCTCGCTGTTGTCGGTACATATGACCTGTACGGATTTGTGCTCGGCAACCAGCGACAGACCAATGCAGCCACTTCCGGTGCCCAAGTCGGCAGCCAGTGGCGCGCGGCCCTGCACGGTTGCTTTGGGCAACTGTGCGAGTGCGAGGTCGGCAACGCCTTCGGTCTCGGGCCGCGGGATGAGTACGCGTGCATCCACGGCGAGGTCGAGTGTGCGAAATCCCCAACGGCCGACCACGTACTGGAGCGGTTCGCCTGCCAACCTTCGCTCGAGCATCGAGTCGAAGTGGGCCACGCCTCGTTTAGTTGCGAACTCGCTGAGCGTCAGCGCGAATTCGCCGGGTTCTGATCCCGAGGCTTCTTCGACGATGCGGCGGGCATCGACGGCCGCAAACTCTTCACCGATCGCTTCGAGCCGGCCCCGTGCTTCGTCGTAGAAGGCGCGCCACGTTATGCCTTGGCCAACGGCTTCTTCGGCCACGAAGCAACTCAGTCTTCGTTGGCCGACAGCTGTTCGGCCCGTTCGTGCTGCATGAGCGGGTCGACCATCTCTTCGAGCGCCCCAGCGATGACCTTGTCGAGCTTGTACACGGTGAGTCCGATTCGGTGATCGGTAACCCGATTCTCTTTGTAGTTATAGGTGCGAATCTTCTCGCTGCGACCCCCGCCGCCGATTTGACCCTTGCGTAGATCGCTCGCTTCGGCTGCCGCCTTGTCTTGTTCTTGCTGCAGGAGTCGGGCCCTCAATACTTGCATGGCCTTTGCCTTGTTTTGCAGCTGGCTTTTCTGGTCTTGCATCGAGACTTGCAGGCCCGTGGGTTTGTGGGTGATGCGTACCGCCGAGTCGGTGGTGTTCACCGACTGTCCGCCGGGGCCCGATGCCCGGTACACGTCGACCTGCAAGTCACGTTCGTTGATGTCGACCTCGACTTCGTCCGCCTCGGGCAGCACCGAAACGGTCGCCGACGAGGTATGCACTCGGCCTTGCGACTCGGTGACCGGCACGCGCTGCACCCGATGCACACCGCCTTCGTACTTGAGATGGGACCAGACGGCGTCGCCCTTGAGCAAGAAGGTCACCGTCGAGAAGCCGCCCATATCACTCTCGTTGGTATTCAACATCTCTTGGCGCCAACTCTGGGCCGAGGCATAGCTGCGGTACATCTCGAACAGATCACGAGCGAAGAGGTTGGCTTCCTCGCCACCTTCCGCACCGCGAATCTCAACGATGACATTGCGGCCGTCGTTTGGGTCCTTGGGAATCAGCAGTTCGTCGAGGCGCTCAGCCGCATCGGCCGCCAGCGTTTCCGCGTTAGTGATCTCGTCGGCCCAGAGGGCGCGGTCGTCGCCGGCGCTCTCAGTGTGCATCTCTTTGGCATCGACGATGTCTTGCTCGGCGGTTCGCAGCTCGTCGATACAAGCAACGATGTCGCCCAGCTCTTTGTACCGACGACTTACCTGGGCGAACAGCGTGAGGTCCTTGACCAGTTCGGGGTCGGCGAGCTGCTGTTCAACTTCGTGGAATTCGCGTTCAAGCTCGTCATGGAGTTCACTCACCATGCAAACCTACTACCTGCTTATCAATGCACCGACCACGATCGCCTAGGACACGAGTCGGCAATACATGCCGAACGCCTCGACGACCATCCATCACCGCCCGCGCCGCTGTCGAAAACCGCCATTGCGGACCAAAGGAGTGCCGATCTCCGCCGTCGAGAGGGCGACGCATCTGGCCGCCGGTCCGCCACAGCGGCATCACCGACCAGCGTCCTAGTCACGATGGCAGCTGTAGAACCAGTCTTGCTCGCCAGCTGGTGGGTCGAGCCCAATGAGATCGGTGATCGGCGTTGCCTCGGTGGTGTCGGAGCCGTCGGCGTTTGGTTGGCGCCACCACGCTCGGGTCAACTGGCTGCATTGGTCTTGCGTGAGCCCCAGAACCATCGGCCCGTGGATTCCAATCACCCCAATCGTCGACTCGACTTCCTCGAAAGAGATCGACCGCGGGGGTTTGGTTCGCAGCAGGTGACTATCGGCCAGCTGGCTTGACCGTTCGATATCGCAGTTCCAGTCGAGCAGTTCGAGATCGCTAGCCACAAACTCTCCGCCTGCGCGTTCGAAACCAATAGCCGGAAACGGGAAGCGGCCATCGTGCAGGCCCCGCACCGTGGGAGCCTCGCCCGAGACCACGATGCGATCGCCTTGGACCTCAATGGTGGTGATCCCGCAACTGAGATGCAGGGCAAGCGGCGATTGACCGGGGCGCACCGGCGGCGCAATCACGTAGGCGATTCCGACCCTGAATGGCACGCCGTGCACGCACGATCCGATGAGCACGTCGCCACCTCCCAGCGTGAATTGTTCTGGAGCGCAGGCCGCACAGAGTTCGCCGTCGCTGGCCTCCTCGATCTCCGCGTCGCCTTCGTCGTCGGGTAACGGAGCCGCAAAGTTGCTGGAACCACCAAGCCCTTCGGTCTCGAGCACGGGGCCGCGGCGCTGCGAGCCGCCCGGAATTGCTGGTTTGGTGAGCTCCTCGTAGAGCACAACTTGGTCGCCGAACCGGATCGACTCTGCGACGTGGATCAGCGCCAGCGTCGACGAAATCTGGGTACCGGGCACGGACTCTCGACACCAGATGATCGCCCGAGACCGGGTCCCGAGCTCAAACTCGGCGAGCACGGCGCCTTGGCCGAGCAGGTCGGTGAGTTGCGGGTCAGGGTCTGGAATAGCTGTTGCCGTCGGCGCCACGGTGGGCACTGCGGTTGGGATCGCAGTCGGTGTCACAACCGGAACATCTGCGCCGACCGAGCTGCTCGACTGGCCAAGGGTGAATGCGCCGACGAGTGCTGCGATTGCCGCGCCCACGACGACAAGTGCCCGCCAGTTCGGTCGGCTCGGTGGAATTCCCGAGCCGCTAAGGCCGCGGCTGGTCTGGTCGACACCGACGTCTTGGGTGATCAGCGTCTCGTTCTCACCGTCCATGGCTGGAGGCTAGTACGGGCCAAGTCGTGGCTTCTTTCCCAACCAGCTTTCAGACGCTCTCGCCTCTGTGTGGCCTAGACCAGTTCGACGGCGATTCCGACCCACACCAGCACCGATGCAAATGCGATCGCGTCGCGAGGTTTCGCGAACCAGAACCGCACCGCAAGCACCAGGTACAGCGCGGGCACAACGACGACGAGCACGAGAAACCAAGCTTGGGTCGATACTTTGGCGAGATCGGTGAGGCCATGCCAGGCAATGACGGCCGCCATTACGACGACTCCCAGCGAGTGAGACAGTTGAAACCGATCCAAGCGTCGAACAGCGTGAACTGCACGTTTGGGTCTATGCCGAGTCCACCGGTTTCAGACATCGCAGCGCGCACCTGTGGGTTGGTGGGCATCATGGGACCACCCTCGGGCGTCGACAAATGCGTCGAAGAACTCGGATCTAAGGCGACATTCGACGACATCGCAAACCGGGCCGGGCTGTCTCGCCGCACGCTCTTTCGCTACGTGGACACCAAGGAAGCCCTGCTCTTCATCCACCCCATTCTGTGGCTCGAGATCTTCGACGAGGCAGTGTTGGAGGTCGCGGACAAATCGCTGCGCGACCGCACCATGTACGCGGCTCGAAAAATTAGCGAGCATATCGACGCCGATCCCGAGCCGGTCCGCCGAGCGATGCTTGTTGCGCTCGCTGACCCGGCAATGGCGCGTGGCCACGCAGATGTCACCCGTCGTTGGGTCGCCCGAATCGCCGCCGAAGTCCAAGGCGACGCCACCGACGCCGAGACCGCCTTTCGAGCCCGAGTCTTGGGAGCAGCAGTGATGGCCGTGATCGACGCTGCCCTCAACGAGTGGTTCACCACCGAGCCACAACCGCCACTTGTCGACCTGGTAGAGCGCGGGCTCGACTACCTCGCTCCTTTACTCTGACCCGACGGCGACACGCAACTGGAGGAATCCCCGTCGCTGATGTGTTCTCCCCTGGGATCGACACATTGGGTGAACACACTAGACATTCCATGGTTCGGGGCCGGTGACGAAAATAATTGGTATTCGCGAGCGGGCGGCGACTGTTTCGACCAGTCGATGGCGGTCGCGATCGGGAAGCACGATCACGATCTTCGAGGCATCGTGCACCGCAGCGAGGTCAGCAGCGGCCGGGACCGCATCGAGATCGATACCTACCGTGCATGCGACCAAGACCCGCTCGCCTTCAGATGTCTGACCGAGCGCTGCGGCAATGGCAACATCTTTAATACCTTCCCGAGCTGTCAGCGGCTCAACGACATCGAGCGATTCCATCGCCACCAGGCTCGGGTCATCGAGTAGTTCACTTCGGACCCACCGTTCTCGGGCAAGGCGGTTGATGGGGTGCGGCTCGCCTCCACGGCGGCGACGGTCGAGGACTTGGCCGACGACATTGGTGAGCGCTTCGACCGGCGTCAAGTCTGGGTTGATCACCGCAAACGCGCCCTGGTCGTACGCGCCTACGCCGACGTCGAGTCGCTGTTCGGCCCCAGCACCCGTGACTCGGGCGACCTCGAGCCCGCGACATTCGCCGATGATGACGCCCCGTTCGACGATGACGTCGACGCCGTCGACATCGAGCAGTGCAGCGATTCGAGGCTCAAGGTCTGCTGCCACGACAGGCTCAGGTGCGGATGCTTCGGCGAGCTCCAGATCGGTGCCTCTAACCCGCCAAATAGTAGGTGAAGGTTCGAACAGCTGGGCCCGCCGAGCCACCGCCGCCGATTCGCTGTCCATAAGCACGTCGAGCGTTTCGGCGTTGTTTCGTGCGGCTAGCACGAGCGCCTGCCCAAACGAACGTTCGGGCGAGACTTCGACCAGCGTAGTCCAAACCCGGTCAGTTTCTAAAGCGGCCCCCCACGGCGTGGCATGGTCAACCCCGTCGGCGCGCCCAAAGTGGTCACGCGCCAAGCCACGAAGCTTGGCCCGCCAAAGCCCAGCCTGCTGTTCCGGAGTCAAAGCCATAGACCAGCCTAGGGCCAAGCAAGTCCAGCTTTGACCGGTTCGCCACAAGGCTAGAAAACAGGATAAGGCGCCTCAGGCGCCGAATCCGGACTCCTAGTGCCTAACGAGGTAGCGAAGCGGACCGGGACCGCAGACATGCAGGCCAGAAAACAGGATCGCGAGCCCCAGCGAGTGATCCGGACTCCTAGTGCCTAACGAGGTAGCGAAGCGGACCGGGACCGCAGACATGCAGGCCAGAAAACAGGATCGCG
>ENA-ORXT01001675-ORXT01001675.1-marine-metagenome-genome-assembly--contig:-NODE-1675-length-28758-cov-4.033472_pt1 | contig 28758 bp, 23 predicted proteins | sample MGYA00237868_ERZ511482 | MGnify/ENA metagenome assembly ERZ511482 | reverse complement strand
AGCGATGGTACCGCTTTGGATGTACCCAGCTGCCATCGTTTGCGGCAACTGCTTCATCCTAAAGCCTTCTGAGCGTGACCCTACCTCGACACTCTTCATTGCAAGCCTTCTCATTGAGGCAGGTTTACCAGCCGGTGTGATGAATGTTGTCAACGGTGACAAAGAAGCCGTTGATACTTTGCTAGAAGACAAGCGTGTTAAAGCGGTGAGTTTTGTAGGCTCGACTCCAATTGCTGAGTACATCTACACCACAGCGACTAAAAACGGCAAGCGCTGCCAGGCACTCGGTGGTGCTAAGAACCATGCGATTATCATGCCGGATGCGGATATGGATAACGCGGTTAACCAATTATTAGGTGCAGCCTTTGGCTCATCTGGCGAGCGCTGCATGGCGCTGTCAGTGGCCGTGGCTGTGGGTGATGCCGCTGCCGATACCCTAGTGGCTAAAATGAAAGAAGCCATGAAGCCACTCAAAGTGGGTGCACATAGCGACAGCAGTAATGACTTTGGTCCTGTGATTACTAAAGCTGCTCAAAACAAAGTCAATGGCTGTATCGATAGTGCAGAATCACAAGGCGCTAAGGTTGTGGTTGATGGTCGTAACCCGACCGTTGCAGGCTTTGAGGGTGGCTTTTACGTTGGCGCAACGCTAATTGATAACGTCACAGCGGACATGGATAGCTACAAAGAAGAGATCTTTGGTCCGGTTCTGCAAGTTGTTCGTGTAGAGACAATGCAAGAGGCGATGGATCTAATTGATGCACATGAATACGGCAACGGTACCTGCATCTTCACGCGCGATGGCGAAGCGGCTCGATATTTCACAGATAACATTCAAGTGGGAATGGTGGGTGTGAACATTCCATTACCGGTACCTGTGTCTTATCACAGCTTTGGCGGTTGGAAGCGTTCATTGTTTGGTGATTTGAGTGCCTATGGGCCAGATGCGATTAAGTTCTATACGCGTCGTAAAACGGTCACTCAGCGTTGGCCTTCGGCGGGTGTTCGTGAAGGGGTTTCGTTTGCGTTTCCTTCTTAAAATTAAGTGATCAGTGATTAGTCACTGATTGACATAGTAAAAATTAAGCGGTGATTCTTAACGGATTCATCGCTTTTTTTATGCTCATAGCCCATTCATTAACTTTCATTATCTGGTATTGTACATATTAAGCATAACAGCTTGGCCGAAACTTATGCTAAATTGTAAGCGGTCACGTTGTTTTTTAAGTAGCGTGCATGGATTAAAGCCAAGATAAGGTGTTTTAGAATTTCTATCGATGAAATCTATAGGTCCAAATCAAATGATTATCTTTTGGCTAAAACTCTATGAACCTATCGTCAAAACACCCTTCAACCATTGAATCTCCTAATCATGCTGTTGCGTCAAGTCAGACTAATCAAACAATTCAACGCCACGGCGTGCTGCTAGCATGCTCCATTGAAGATAAGCGCATCTGTTATGCCAGTGACAATACCCGGCAACTGTTTTCTGAAGATGCTGTAACACTCTTAAACAAACCCATTGATGCAGTGGTGGACAAAGAGGTACTAAATAAGCTATTGAGTCGTTTAGAGCACAGAAGCTTAGCTTACGAAGAGATTCAGCTAAACCAGCAGGATGTCACACTTATCATCCACAAAAGGGGTGAACTACTTCTATTAGAATTTGAAATTAACACGGTTAGTCTCAATCCCTTTAAATATCAAATGCGTTTGACCGAATCCGTTTCAGAGGTCAAGACCATTAGTGATATCCCAGGAAAAATCCATTCTGCAATCTCGACAGTCAAAAAATATCTTGGTTATGATCGGGTTGTGGTTTATCAACTTGATGCCGAAGGCAATGGATGCCTTACCGCCGAACTAAAAGAGAAGCATCTTGACAGCTGGCTTGGACTACGGTTTCCTGCCAGTGATTTTTCTCAAGATGAACATCAGCTATATCTTAAAAAGCGCGTGCGTATCGTCAGCAATGCCAGCGATAAAGCGGTTGCTATTCTCTCCTGCGAACATCAAACACCGACATTAGATTTGTCGCACACACAGCTTCGAACATTAACGCCTTTGCACTTGAAGCGTCTCAATAGCTTAAAAGTGTTGGCCAAACTGACCGTTGCAATCGTTCATGATAATTCACTGTGGGGTTTGATGATTGGTTACCACTACAGCCCCAAGTATATTAATTTTTACCAACGTCTTAACTGTGAATATTTAGCACAAGCGCTAGGGACAGATATTTATTTGGTTGAAACGAGCAAGGCATTAGCTGCGTTGAAAAAAAGTGCAGCAACTAGAATTCATTTGATTGATCAGATTAACGTGGATAAGAATATAAGCGTTGGGCTATCGCAACATACGCTTACTATTAACGATCTGACAAATTCACACGGCGCGGCTATTTATATTGATGGCAAAGTAACAACGGTGGGTCTTTGCCCAACGGATGAAGAAATAATCGATCTGATAAAAAACATTAAGCCCCTAAGTAATGACCGCCTCTATCGTACTCATTGTTTACAAAATGATTTTCCTGAGGCCGAGGCCTATAGGGGTGTTGCGTCAGGCGTGCTTTGCTTGTTTATTTCAGTGAAAAACAACGCTGCATTATTATGGTTTAAGCCCGAAGTCATCAAAACGGTGAGTTGGACAAGAAATCTGAGCGAACCAGATAAAATGCTAACCACCTGTGGCAATTTGCAATCATCCAAAGGAAAGGCATTAAAGCAGTGGCCTATGTTACAAAAAGGCACTTCTGAGGCGTGGGAGGATTATGAAACCTCTGAAGGGGTTTATTTACAGAAAAATATTCGCGATATCCTTATCGCCAATTATGATGAAATTAGAACCCTTAATGATCGTTTAACAGCGGCTTATGAGGAAATGGAGTCATTTAGCTACAGTATTTCGCATGATTTAAGGGCACCGCTGCGTGGAATAGATGGATTTGCGCACATTTTAAAAGAAGACTGCTATCAAGATTTGAGCGACTTTGGCAAAACCTCCTTAGATACGATTATTACCTCTGCAACAAAAATGAATCAGCTCATCGACAATATTTTGGAATACTCAAGTTTAAGTAAAACCTCAATTAACACTGAACAGTTTTCAATTGACGCCATCATTAAAGAATTGCTCATTGAGCTAGAGCCGACCTATAGCCATGTGAAGGTTATTGTTGAACCAGACTTACCCGATATATCGGGTGACAGAATGCTGGTATTAACGCTGCTTAAAAACCTATTAGAAAACGCTATGAAGTACTCAGCTGAAGGACAACACCCTGAGGTAAAAATTGGCTGCATTGGCAGTCAAACGTTCTTTGTGCAAGACAACGGAATGGGTTTTGACATGAAGTACCATGAGAAAATATTTGGCGTATTTGAACGACTGGTTAATAGTGACTATCCAGGGTCTGGGATCGGCTTGGCCATCGCAAAACGCGTGGTAGATAAACACCACGGTAAAATTTGGGTTGAAAGCCAAATCAATAGGGGCAGTACCTTTTATTTTCAACTGGCAGAAACTTAACAGCCGCTCTAAAGCGATGCATCAAGCATAGCGCTAGCTGTAACCAAATTAGAAGATTAACTATGGGTCGCAAAAGTAATATTTATCCACAAATAGTTTAAAGTGACTACACTTACTGTAATACCCCTACTAATTTCGGTGAGTCACCATGAAAACCTTTAAATATCATTTGCTTAGTAGTTTTTCAGCACTGCTGATATTCAACAGTTCGGCCGCAGCTGCTTCAGCCAATGCCATAGTGGATAAAAACACTGCTAAAGTCGCTGCAATTGAAAAAATAATTCGTCAAAACATTGCTTTAGGCCGTTTAAAAAATACCTTTTACCATCCCCTTATCACGAATAAGGTAAGCCGCCCTACTTCAAACCCATTGAGCGATATGCCAAAGCCCACGTCCGATGCGTTGGCAAAGCAAGGCATTAATATCTCATCATTAGCGCGTTACAAAGCGATTTTCCTTAAAGGGACCTATACAGGTACCCAGTCCCGTAAAGTTGTCAATACCGCGCCCGATACCGTCTTAGTGATTGGTAAAGGCACAAGATTGCATGATGTCATTTATAGTCGTGGTCCGGTGGTGAGCTTTGCACAACCGGATGATATCGCCGGTGTTGTCTCAAGCAATATGGTGTGGTTTCCAGGTCAATCATCAGTGGTACTGCCAGACTACGCCCCGTTCATTGGCATGCCTATTGTCAATGCCCGTACCAATCCAAAAGTGACCATTGCATCCCAAGGTGATTTCAATAAAATCAAACAAGCACGCCAAAACGAATGTAAATTTTATGCCAACGATGCGGTTAAGCAGAACACCGACAATCGCAATTTATCGTGCGGTTTTAAGGGCGTTAGGTGGAGCAACGATTGGAAAGGTCAGTTTAATTGGTGCATGAGCGTACTTAACCCTTCATCTAGCATCGAAAATGATTTTCGCAGCGATAGCATTAAACGCTGCAAAACTCAAAAAGCGAGTACCACTCACCCTAAAAATCGCCCGGTTATACCCGCTGCCTGCGATGATCCTAGCAAGCAGTACCGAGCGGTTAAGCAAGTGAATCACAGTTTTCGCTATGAAAGAGCGCTAAAATCCCCCGTGCAAAACGGTTTAATACGTTACGACTACAATAACGATAAAAAATCAGACTATGTGTTTCTTGAAACCAAAGGCGAGCAGGCGCGCGTGGTGATCTGCTTGAGCCGTGGAGCTTCTTATCAGCGGCGGGTGACGGATGTGAGCTTTACCACTGCCAAAGACGGCGGCTTTTTCACGGACGAATATTCAATGCGCCAGTCAGGGGATTTACTCTTGCTTGATATTCAAAACTTTGAACACAACGGTGGAAGCAGTGGGCGCAGTTTAAGTTATCGCTTTAATACGGCCACGGGCAAATTTAAAATCATCAAAAATAAAGCCGACTCCTATGGAATTGAAATGGACGGGTATACCTACCCAATGGCCGTTCCACTTACGTATCATTTGTTTTAATTTTTGATGCGTTTTAATAGAGAAAACGATTAATTGTTTAGTATCATAGGAAGTCAATTTTAAAAGGGACTTCTTATGATTCGCTTAGCATTAATTGGCGCAGGCCGCATCGGTCAGGTTCACGCACTGGCGGTACACAGCGTACCCAACGCTTGCATTACGGCGGTTGTGGATACGCATCCTGAGTCTGCAAAAGCATTGGCTGATCAGTTAGGTGCGACGGTCATGAGTTTGGATGACGTATTTGCCAGCGATAATGTTGATGCGTATATTATCGCCAGCTCAACCGATACTCACTCTCCTTTACTCAAGCTATGTGCTTCGGTGGGCAAGCCTGTTTTTTGTGAAAAACCCATCGATTTGGACTATGCGCGAGCCCAAGAGTGCAGCGAGGTGATTGCACAGGCAGGCATCACTTGCATGCTAGGCTTTAACCGCCGTTTTGACCCACAGTTCGCCCAACTAAAAGCGGCAGTAGAAAATGGCAACGTCGGCCAGCTTGAAACGCTCATTATTACCAGTCGCGACCCTGCGCCACCACCGGTGTCATATATCAAAGTATCGGGCGGCTTATTTCGCGATATGATGATTCATGACTTTGATATGGCCCGTTGGATATTAGGTGAAGAGCCCACCAGACTTTATGCCACCGGCAGTGTCATGGTTGACCCAGCTATTGGTGAAGCTGGCGATATTGATACAGCCAGCGTGACTTTAAACACCGCAAGCGGCGCGATTGCCGTTATCACCAATAGCCGCCGTGCAAGCTACGGTTATGATCAGCGTGTGGAAGCTTTCGGTGCAAAAGGTATGCTGCAGGTGAATAACACCGTCGAAAATAATTTGGTGATGTCAGGTGAAGACGGTGTAACAGCTGCCAAGCCTGAGCATTTTTTCTTAGAGCGCTACGCCAGTGCTTACCGTATTGAGTTGACGCATTTTGTTGAGTCGCTACAAAACGGGACTAAGCCCTCAACCGATGAACAAGACGGCCTTGCGGCCTTGCGCTTAGCCGATGCAGCTTATAAGTCCTGTGTCACGGGCCTACCTGTGGACCTTATCTAACAAGCTTGTTTAAGACACGTTCACATATCAGTAAACGGCAGGGGTGGCTTTTGTCGCTCTAGTCGTTCGTATTCTGCGATAATTTGTGCACCAAACAGGATAATAATGGCGCCCACTTCAAGAAATAATAGGGCCACTATCGCGGTGGTGAGTGAGCCGTAAATAACACTGACCATCGACAAGGTGGAAAAATACCAAACCATCACATGACGGGTGACCTCCCAAGCCACTGCCACACAAAAACTTCCAACCAATGCATGGCGAAATGAGATTCGCCCTACCGGCATCACCATATAAAAAGAGGCTAGAAGCAGCGTCAGGCCAAAAATCCCCAGGCCGTATAATACGCTACCGGTCATGTGATCGATTTCCAGCTGCCAGAAAAAGACCGTTACTACCTCGCCTTTTAGCAAGCTTAGCGCACTACTAATAATAGTAATCAATAAAATACCGATGCCCACCAAGAAAATATAAGCATAAGGAATAATCGCTGACACCAAAAAATGACGGCGGTGAATGGTGACCCGATGAAAGAAAATAGTGGCCATCGCGCTTTCGAGCACGCTAAAGGCAAACGAGCTGAAAAACAGCAGCACTACTAACACAATCCAACTCACCGTCTTACGGTTTTCCAGGAACACTTCCATCTGGTGAGTGATCACCTCGGCCTGTTCGCCAAAAATGGGGCTGAGATTATTTTGTACAATGAACAAAAGCTGCTGCTCATCAATTAAGTGTGACAGCGCAATGATCAGCAGCGTAAACATAGGAATAATGGACAGCAGGGTGTAATAGGCAATTGCCCCTGCCAGCAAAATACCTTGGTTAGCCCGAAAGCTAATCAGTACCTGCTTGAAAAAACCAAAAAAACTAGCGATGGATGCCATTAGAGTGCGATGTAGTTATCAATACCCGCAATCCTATCATCTGGATGGTGGTTGACATAAAGCACTGATGTTTCAGTGCCTATACAAATTTTCTCAATGAGCGCGAGTACTAGCTGACGGTTGATCTCATCTAAGCCCAGACACGGCTCATCAAGAATTAGCAAAGGCGGATGCTTCACCATGGCTCGTGCAATTAACAATAAACGCATGTCACCGTATGACAGTTTATTAAACGGCTGATCAGCACGCTCGCTCATCCCTAACAATGCCAACCACTGATCCGCTACGGCGATTTCACTGTCTGTCGGTTTGCTATAAAGACCAATGCTGTCATAAAAACCGGAGATAATAACGTTTCTTACGCTAACGCTGACCCGATAGTCCCATTGTAGCGCGGTAGACACATAGCCGATGTATTGTTTGATTTGCCAAATGCTCTCACCACTGCCACGCTTAAAACCAAACACAACAATATCGTTAACATAACACTGGGGGTGGTCGCCTGTTATTAGAGACAATAAGCAGGTTTTACCGCTGCCATTAGGACCACTTAACTGCCAGTGCTGATTGCGCTTAATCGTCCAATCCAAATTTTCAAAGATGACGTTATCGCCATATTTAATACTAGCCCCATTTAAACGCACCAGCGGCTCACTAGGGTCAAGCGGTGGTAATGCCTTGTCGTTATTAACAGGCGGCACGGTTAAATCGGTGGTTTTAAGGTGCAGTAATTGATGTAGCTTAGCGATTGCTCCCTCATCTTTCCGATTGATTTGATGGCGCAGTTCACCTTGCTCTAGGTAGGCAATGTCACTAATAAAATCAGGGCACTCATCAAGACGGTTTAACACTAAAATCATCGGCACTTTGTTGACTAGTGTGTTGAGGTAGTCTTGCAACACCGGCAAAGTATGGATGTCTAAGCCATCAAATGGCTCATCGAGTATCAACAGGTCTGGATTACTGATTAAGGCTTTAACCAGCAGCATCTTGCGTGTCTCACCCGTTGATAGTTTCCTAAAAGCGCGATCTAACAATGCGCTTAAACCAAACGTTTCGATTAATTCATCAGCAAGCAACTGATCATGGCAATCTTGGGCTAATACCTCCCGTACGGTGGTGCCAATAGCGATGACATCCATAATATCAGCGTCATCTTTAGTTAGCTCTTTGGCGATTAACGCAGCCTGCACTTCAAATGAGACGATGCCAACATTAACGGGAAGGCCTTCAATCTTACCGGATATAATTTCACCGGCACCCGCTAACACAGCTGCTAACGCTGATTTTCCTGAACCATTAGCCCCTGTGATCATCCAGTGCTGACCTGGTTTAACCGACCAATTGATATTTTTAAGCGTAAAACGCTCATCAAAATCAACCGTCAAATCAGTCATCTCAATTATTTGAGAGGTACTTTTCGCAGCAGTTATTGTGTCGTTTAGTGGGTCATTCATGGCTAGTACGTCAGGTAGCGATTAATAAGCCGCAGTGTTAGCCGTCACATGGCTAAACTCTACAAGTTATTAGTTAATCGGTTAAATACAAAAAAGGCCAAGATAACATCTTAGCCTAAATTACTGATCACTCACTCATTTAACAGTGTAAGTGATCAAGTTCTCAACCGTGTAAACTAAACGATCTTCTTCATATCGGCCATGTAACCGCGAAGCTCTGAACCGATATCTTCAACAGGATGACTGCGAATCACGGCATTGACTTCGATCAAACGTGCGTTATCCACACCCATATCATCAAGCTCAAGGCCTTTACCAATTACATCCGTTTTAATGTTTTTCATAAAGTCAGTAAGCAGTGGCAAGCAAGCGTGGTTATACAAGTAGCAACCGTATTCTGCGGTGTCAGAGATTGTTGCATTCATCTCGTAAAGCTTCTTACGCGCGATGGTGTTAGCAATCAATGGCGTCTCATGAAGTGACTCATAATATGCCGAATCTGCAATGATCCCAGCGTCTGTCATGGTCTCAAACGCCAGCTCAACACCGGCTTTAACCATTGCTACCATTAAGATACCGTTGTCAAAATACTCTTGCTCTGAGATTTCAACATCGCCCGCTGGTGTCTTTTCAAAAGCGGTTTCAGCCGTCTCAGCTCTCCAACCTAGCAGGTTGACGTCATCATTAGCCCAATCTTCCATCATGGTGCGAGAAAAATGCCCCGTCATGATGTCATCTTGGTGCTTGTGATAAAGCGGGCGCATGATCTCTTTCATCTCTTGTGCTAAATCAAACGCTTTGATTTTCGCAGGATTAGACAAACGATCCATCATATTAGTAACGCCACCGTATTTAAGCGCTTCGGTGACTGTCTCCCAACCGAACTGAATCAGTTTAGAGGCATAACCTGCATCAATGCCCTCTTCGATCATTTTATCAAAGCAAAGCAGTGAACCTGTCTGCAACATGCCGCAAAGGATCGTTTGCTCGCCCATTAGGTCAGATTTCACTTCCGCAACGAAAGAAGACATCAACACACCGGCTTTGTGACCCCCCGTTCCAACGGCATAGGCTTTTGCTAGCGCTAAACCATGACCTTGAGGATCATTGTCTTCATGAACAGCGATTAGGGTAGGCACTCCAAAACCACGCACATATTCAGCACGCACTTCAGAACCCGGGCACTTAGGCGCCACCATAATAACCGTAAGATCGTCACGAACCTTCATGCCTTCTTCAACGATGTTAAAACCGTGTGAATAAGAAAGGCAGGCACCCTCTTTCATCAAAGGCATAATCGCCTCAACAACCGGTGTATGCTGCTTGTCCGGCGTCAGGTTTAAAACAACATCAGCTGTTGGAATCAGCTCTTCGTATGTTCCAACGGTGAAACCATTTTCAGTGGCATTCTTCCAAGACTGACGCTTTTCAGTAATCGCTGCATCACGCAGTGTGTAGGACACATCCAAACCACTGTCACGTAAGTTCAAACCTTGATTGAGGCCTTGCGCACCACAGCCAATCACCACCATTTTTTTGCCTTTGAGCGCCTCAACCCCTTCGGTGAATTCATCAAGATGCATAAATCGGCACTTTTGAAGTTGTGCAAGCTGCTCGCGTAGCGACAGGGTGTTGAAGTAGTTATTAGCCATGAAGGATTTCCATTCGGTAGTGATAGATCAAAGTTTTATGGGGTGAGACTCTATATGAACGGTAGCCTTTCGTAAATTGATATAAATGCAATACAATGTATCATTTAGTGGGATATAAAATGCATCTCGCTACTTAAGTAAAACAGCCGAGGCTTTGCACGATGAATATTAAGACCTTTACGCACTTCTTAGCCTTAGCAGAAAAATTACACTTCGGGCGGGCAAGTCATTATTGCAATATTAGCATTTCAGCCTTATCTAGGAATATAAGACAGCTTGAAGAGGCGCTGGGGGTTAGTTTATTTAACCGTGATAATCGGTCTGTTACCCTAACCACTGAAGGTGAAAAATTTCAGCAGTATGCGCGTACAGTCACCTCCGGCTGGGAGCTTATTTGCAGTGAGCTAGCAGACCCAAACCGGCAGCTTTCAGGTGAACTTAGCCTTTATTGTTCAGTCACTGCAAGTTACAGTATTTTATTTAATTTACTTGAACAGTTTCGCCCCAACTACCCTGATATCGAGATTAAACTTCACACCGGTGACCCTGAGCATGCCATCGAGCGAATCGCTGCGGGTCAAGAAGATATTAGTATTGCCGCCCACCCACCAACGCTTCGGCGCGGGGTGATTTTTAAAGCCATCACGCAGTCCCCACTCGTATTCATCGCCCCTATCGCTCATCGTGATATCGATCTATTCAACTTACACAAATCGCCAGAAATGTGGGCTGATGTACCAATGGTCTTGCCCGAAACGGGGATTGCCCGCAACCGTGTTGACCACTGGTTTAAAGATATTGGGATAAGCCCACGAATTTACGCACAGGTCGAGGGTTACGAGGCGATTGTCAGCATGGTCAGCTTAGGCTTTGGCGTTGGCGTCATCCCAAAAATAGTATTGGACAACAGCCCACTTGCCCAGCGCATTCAAATACTTGAGATTCAACCTGAACTAGAAACCTTTAATGTGGGACTGTTCACGCTTAAGCGCAATTTAAAAAACCCACTGGTTGCAGCATTTTGGGCATCGGTGAAATAATCAGTACTCAGATATCAGCTGATCCATCGCCGTCACATACGTGCGTGACAATCTAGTCTTTACGTCGGAGCCATAGTTTAAAGGGCCAACCGATGAGTCAAAGACGATTGGAGTCGCTCCAATAGATCTCACTTTATTAATGAGCTGCCTCATATTGGACTTGTAAGTTGCCGTGTTAATACTCTGCCAATAGTCATTCGTGCCTGTCATTATCCAAACGTAGTTTGGGTTTTGCCATCTGACATCGGCATCAAATCGTGATAATAAATTTTTTGACGTGTTGCCACCGTTGCCTTTATTGCTGATGGATGCTCTGGGTAGACGATTTTTTAAACGCTCAAAGACTGAGTTTTGACTAAACCAACTATCGCCCAGCAATACGTGTTTGCCTTGATTAAGTCGATTGTAGCCAAGCCTTCTGACGGCAAAGTCTGCAATAGCAAATGAGCCGACCCAGTTAGGGTGCGAGCCATCATTATAAAAATTCCAAGCATTGCCGCCTGCCGCTACCGCCTGCTTAAGTGGCGTTGCTAGCCTAAGTGTCTTGTTTTGAATACTTTGGATTTGAGCGGTGTAATACTGACCGTTGCGCCCTCTATAGGTTATCAACTGCTGCTTGACCAACCCATTTGTCGAATAAACCTTGATGCTTGAAGCACCCGCTGACGCATTTTGACTGAGGCTAATGCCTTTGACGCCGCCGGATTCATTATAAAGATGTGCTTGACCCAACAGCAAACTATAGTGCATGGATAGTCTTAGCACACTGGCATTGTTAGCATTTGAGCTAGCAGGCGGTGTCACGACTGAAGGTGCTGTGGTGCGGGGTGGCATTGTATTTGTATTTGTATTTGTCGTTGGGGCCGTGTAGTTGACCCGTGGCGCCTCTGTCGTACCACTGTCTGATGAGCCTGACATACACGCACCTAAAAAAAGTGTTGTCATAGCCAGTAATGGAAAATATTTTATTTTCATAAATAGTGCGATCAAATTTTCTAATTTCGACACGGTATAAGAATGCAGCACGGCTGTGCGCTGCGGTGTAGACACATGGATCTTTCAAGATGACAAACGGTATCTTCTGAGAAGCATCGCATCGTTGGCCGATGCTGCACTTTTCTTGTAATCTATGACTATCCTTTTTTAAATGTAGCCCTTAAGAGACGCACACCATGGACCAGCACCTCACTATCGTCGATCACCCCTTGGTACAGCACAAACTGGCCTATATGCGCGATGAAAAAACGCCGACCAACCACTTTAGACAGCTGCTACGAGAAACCAGTCAGCTGTTAGCGTATGAAATCACGCGAAATTTAACCATGACAACCAAACGCATTCAAACACCGATGCAATCACTGGATGTGCCTGTGGTTGCCGGTAAAAAGATGGCGCTTATCTCTATATTGCGAGCTGGCAATGGTCTACTTGATGGCGTGCTCGACCTCGTCCCTTCTGCACGCGTGGGCTATGTCGGGCTTTACCGCGATGAAAAAACGCTACAGCCCGTGCAATACTACTTTAAAGTCCCCAATAAACTAGACCAACGCCTGGTCATTACCGTAGACCCCATGCTCGCCACCGGTAACTCGTGTGTCGCAGCTATCGATAAGTTAAAAGCAGCGGGGGCCAACAATATTCGGTTTTTATGCTTAATCGCCGCACCAGAAGGCGTGGCTAGAATGAAAGAGGCGCATCCTGATGTGCCCATCGTTACGGCAAGTTTGGATGATCGTTTAAACGAAAACGGCTATATTATGCCGGGCTTAGGTGATGCTGGCGATAGAATGTTTGGTACAAAATAGCCCATGAAAGATTGTAACCAATGCGGTAAATGTTGCATTAACTATGGCGGCGGCGGTCTCTCAGCCACTAAAGAGGAAATTGACCTTTGGGAGATTTTTAATCCAGAGATTTTCCAATACGTTAACGATGGCGAAATATGGTTTGACCCTGACACCCAGGCAAGGTTTAAGCGCTGCCCCTTTTTAGAAGTCGCCCCCAAGACGAGCATTACGGCCAGAGATGTCTACACCTGTAGCATATACATCGACAGGCCGGAGGATTGCCGTCTTTACCCAAGCCTTGTATCTGAAATGGTCAGAGATGAATGCGAAATGATTGAAGCGATTGATCTTAAAAAACCAAAACAGGCTCAAATCACCCTAGACCGGTTGATGGACCGCTAGTTATGAGCAAGGCCTGTCATTAAGAAGGGCATTAACACACCCCGTGAAATGGCTTACCGCTCGTGGGGTGTTCAAAATATAAATCACTGGCATGTAGCATTAAACGTGTGGCCATCTGTTCACTGCGCTCGTTTTTATACAGATCACAGCCAATGATCGGATGGCCCATTGCTAAGCTGTGAACCCGCAATTGGTGGGTACGTCCTGTTTGAGGGGTGAATTGCACTACGCTGCGAGGTGGGTTGTCTAATCGCTCTAACACTATGTAATCGCTCACGGCTAATTTACCTGTGACAGTACAAATCTTTACGCGGGGGAAAAGGGTTTTGTCTTTTGCGATAGCCGCTGAAATACTGCCCTGATCTTTAGCAACCCACCCCTCTAGTAAGGCGGTGTAGCGTTTTTGCACGGTGCGCGCTTGAAACTGCTGATTCAAGTGCTTTGTTGACTCAGCGCTTAGCCCAACCACCATAACGCCCGAGGTTCCGAAATCTAAACGATGAGGCAGCTTTGCACTAACAAATGCAGGGCTCACCCCCTCTTGGCCATGAAGCAAACGGTAATGCACTGAATCCCAATTAAGCGGATTTTTACCGGATAAACTAAACAGGCCACTGGGTTTATTGATCAGTAAGAGATCGGCATCTTGATAGAGAATTTCAACGAACCCCTTACAAACAGGAGCCACAAAATTATCCATAATTTTTAATTCTGGCAAAATGCGCCGCCTATTAGTAAGTTACTCCTAGTCATCGATACTACCTTATTCTCACACGGGGCCACTACGCGAAATCATTATGGATTATAAAAACAAACTCATCCGTTTTACGGCAAACCGCGTCTGGCGCTCTTACACCGGCGGCAAGGTTCTTGATGAAAGGGAGCAAAAGCCTAATCCCAAAGACAGTCATTTTCCTGAAGATTGGATTGGTTCAACAACGCAAGCCATCAACCCTGGTAGAGAAGGTATTGTTGAAGGAATTTCTTATGCAGTTCTAGGCGATGGAATAAATGATGACACGATTCGTTTTGATGAATTAATCGCCTTAGACCCACGTTACTTTCTAGGTAAGCAACACACCGATGCGTTCGGCACCAACCCTATGCTCCTAGTAAAGTTTTTAGACTCCTCGGTTCGTCTACATTTTCAAGCCCACCCAACCGCTGAGTTTGCGCGTGAACACCTCAACAGCAACCATGGAAAAGCAGAGGGCTATTATATAGTAGAGGTGCGTGAGGGTACGACAGACCCTTATGTGTATGTCGGTTTTCAGCACCCACCAACGCGTGATGATTTCAAAGCAATGATCGACACTCAAAACATTGAGGCGATGGAAGCGTGTTTTGAAAAAGTCCCCGTCAAACCAGGCGATTGTTTGTTTATACCCGGCGGCTCACCACACGCCATTGGTGAAGGGATTTTGATGGTAGAAATTATGGAGCCTTCAGATTGGGCGGTGCGCTTTGAATTTACCAAGTCTGGCTACACCCTGCCTGAAGAGGCGCGGTTTATGAAACGAGATTTAGAATTTTGCATGGATGTATTTGACTTTACCCCGCTGTCGGTCGCGCAAGCGATTGAGAAATTTCATCAACCAGCGACGATTGAACAGCACTACTCAGAGACCTCCTTTCAAGAAACATTGATCGATGAAGCTGTGACGGATAAGTTTCGGGTGAAAAAATCGACCATTAGAGGGACTATCGAAAAGTCTGAGAAAGACTTCTATATTGGGATTATTACCGCAGGCGAATGCAGCATTGCCATCGGTGATAAAATGACCCCGCTCAAAACGCTTGATCGTTTCTTTTGCCCTGCCGGTGTTGAGGTGGTGTCTATAACCTCTGAACTAGGCGTTGAAATTTTAGAATGTTATCCGCCTGTTGCCTAACTACACGCTCAGCTTTTCAGCCAAGCCAATACCTCTGAAAAGCGGTACTTCTCTAACACCGCAAAACCTGATAATTGACGTACCTTAAGCCGTGCAAAAATAGGCGTCGTTAGCCCACAAAAAAAGCGTGCGCGTAACGCGGCGCTATCATTAATCCCCAGTTTTTCTGATATCTCAGCGCAAAGCGCCGACTTATCATAATCCGACAGTGGCTTTAGCTTTGCCACTTCAGGCATTGAGGCGGGGTGTCCTGCACAAACAGAGCAATGCCCACACGGCCTTTGCAAATTGTCATCTGAAAAGTAATGGGCTAACTGAAGGTTTAAACACTCAGCGCTGGCAAAAAAAGCCAACAAATGGTGAATACGTTTAATTTCGCTATGTTCTTTTTGGGTAAATCGCAGCGTTAGCTCATCACGCAGCGATGGTTTTATCTGAGCTTTCTCAACGTTGTAAACCTGCGTCATTTGTTTAGTTTGAAGCTCAATCAAACCCTGCTGGTCTAGATAGTCAATCGCCGTTAACACACGCCCTCTTTCACATCGATACGTTTGCTGCATCTTCTCAAAATTTAGTGTGTGCCATGTGCGTGCTTTGTCAGAGGTTTCAAGTATCGCTTGAACAAATTCTGCGCGCTCACCCTTAAACCGGCCTAGCAGTTCGTTTTCAGCGATCAATAATTTGTATTTATATTCAGCGTAATAACTGTAAGCCGGTCGAATCACCTGCGCTAACTCCAGATACACCAACAGCGTTTTTAAAGCTAATAACCGAATGTTTGATTGGTTTGAAAGACTGTTCATCACAACCTCCCAGTCACCTGCTGTTTTGCCTATCTCATCAATCACAAAATCAATCGCCGTGGCTTCTGGTGTATCCGCATACACAAAATTTTCTAGCACATTGAGGTTATGTTGATTGGCTAATACCAAGCAGTCTGAGGCTTGGCCATCTCGCCCAGCACGACCTATTTCCTGCGCATAATTTTCAATGGATTTAGGCAGGTCATAATGCACAACAAAACGAATATCGCTTTTATCAATCCCCATACCAAACGCAATGGTCGCCACCATTAACGAAATTTGCCCACTCATGAATTGCTGTTGAATGTGTTGACGCTGCTCGTTACCCAAACCTGCATGATAAGCCGTGGCGGCGATACCTCGCTGAGTTAGCGCGTCAGCCACATAAGCTGCTGTTTGCTGTAACGTCACATAAACAATACCAGCTTGTTGCGCCCGCGTTTCAAGCCACGGCACTAAGGTGGGTAGCTTATACGCTTCACTAACCCCCACGACCGAAAGATTGAGATTACTGCGATAAGATCCTGTTGTGGTCACGTTATTAAGATCGATACGAAACTTTTCAGCCATATCTATTATGACTTTTTGTGTGGCGGTGGCGGTTAATAACAACACCTGCTCAATTAAAAATTCTTCGCGGTAGCTTGCAAGTTTTAAATAATCGGGGCGAAAATTATGCCCCCACTCACTAATACAATGCGCCTCATCAATCACTAATAATGAAATCGGGATACGTTTTAAAAATGCCCTGAACCGCTCATTATTTAAGCGCTCAACTGAGATAAACAAAATTTTAATTTCGCCTGCCGATACACTTTTATACACCTGTGCAGCGTCCGCGTGACTTTGCATCGACTGGATACTAGCGGCCGCTATGCCTTTGCTTTTTAAAAAATCGAGTTGGTCTTGTATTAGAGCAAGCAGTGGAGACACCACTAGGGTGAGATGGGGTAGGTGTAAAGCAGGTAGTTGATAGCAAAGTGACTTGCCTGAACCTGTTGGGAAAATAGCCGCTGCGCTCTGGCCATTCATTAGGGCGTTGACAACCTGTTCTTGCCCTGGCTTAAATTCATTAAAGCCAAAGTATTGTTTTAACGACGCGTGCATATTTTTAAACATCACCTAAAGCGCCGATAGCTGGGCCATTAAAGACCCAGCTGGCACTACAATCTAGTCGGTCAGGTGGTCAGCAGCACGGTCGTGCTGAACGCCTTTACGACTTGATATTTGTGCTAATAAAGCACTTTTACTTTCACGAATACACTTATACAAATCGCTGCCTTCGTTTTCTGCACGAAGATCCTGATTATTGGGCAGACGCAATTCCATGCTGACTTTCTGCTGTGTGACACCCGCGCTATTGGTAGGATTAGTAATTTGGAAGTGCACAACCAACTTGGTTGCTTGTGGCGCTAGTCTGAATATTTTTTTAGATTTCTCATTGATATCTTGCTCTAGTGCCTCTGTTCTACCTAGATTACCCCATTCAATGTGTACTGTACTCATCCTTCAGTCTCCATGATTGTAAAAGTAAATTACTGCCCAGCCAGCATATAGTAAAAAGTAGTGTATTGCTTAATACATCTTAGCCGCTAGTACTAATGAGAATGCGGCCTCTTAGTAAACTCCTCAAGTAATTAATCGTATAACTTGGCATAATGGCTGGAATTTAACCATAAAAATGTAATCAACGTATGTCATTCTGTGTTTTTATAAACAGTGGTTAATGACTATAAATGGCTCACCGGCGACCAACATGCCAATTCTCTGTGCTTGATATCCCGCTTCTTGCAATTGAATTACTTGCTTATCCGCACTATCCGCACTGACTGCCGCTAATAACCCGCCTGACGTTTGCGGGTCAAATAACAAAGCTGTGCGTCCAGACGCAGGTTCTGCAATTTCCATCTGTGAAGCAACCCTGAAGTTATCTGGATACAACGTTGAACGCACACCCTGCTCAGCTAGTGCCTCCGCGCCTGCTAAAATAGGAATCGCATTTAAGTTAAGCTGTGCCCCACAAGCGGATGCCTCACAAATCCCCATCAAGTGCCCTGCCAGCCCAAACCCTGTCACATCCGTCATCGCATGCGCATCTTGCAAAATAGTTGCCGCGAGGGCTTGGTCTTGCTTCATCGCAGTGAGCGCCGCCATAACATCTTCACCGCGTGCCTGTATCGCCATTTCAGCGGCTAACAAGGTACCCGTGCCTATCGGTTTGGTGATGATCAACGCATCACCCACCTGCCCACCGGATAGCTGAATCGGTTCACGCTCGCAAATACCTGTAATGGTAAAACCAATCGTTAGCTCAGAACCCAGTGAAGTATGCCCCCCAACAATCTCTGCGCCCTGCGCGATAAAGACCTCGGAGGCTGCGCTCATAATTTCTGTCAGGTAGCGTTGCTGCATATCAGCTGACATGCGTGGCAGGATAATCGTTGATAACACCGTTTGCGCCTGCGCACCCATCGCCCAAATATCGCCCAGTGCATGCACGGCCGCTATGCGCGCTTGAAGTGCTACATCTTCGGTAAAAGCTCGCAAATGATCGGTTGTAATGACTTGGTAGTGATCGCCATAACGCATAATCGCGGCATCATCACCGGGGCGGGATAACACATCCTCGCGATTGGCATGCGGTAAGGTTTTTAACACGCGGGCTAACACATCTCGCCCAACCTTAGCGCCGCAGCCACCACACATCGGTTTGCCATCGGCCAACACTTCATCCACCCCCAAAGCCCGCTCTGTTGGCAATGTCTCAGCCTGCATTGCGGGGTATTCATAGAATTTGGCCATGAAGGTTTGATCAATCTTATTCTTCCAGCGCCATAGCGCTTTACCGGAAAAGGCAAAGCCAAATTTTTCAGCTAGTGCAGTCTGGTTGCCTAATGAAATTAATTTTAGGTAGTCACGCTGCGGTTTAAACGCGCGCAGCTTATTACCGCTGAGCGCTGCACGTAAGTTATGCCACAGTACCGGCGCTGCGCGTACGGCAAACACACCCGCTTTAGGCCTTGGGTGGTCGCTCATGTGCGAACAGTCACCGGCGGCAAAAATTGCAGGGTCACTTGAACGCAAGCTATCATCGATTACGATATAACCCTCATGTAGCTCAAGCCCGAGGGTTGCAAGCCACCCGTAAGGGCGCGCGCCCGCAGCGCCTAAGGTAAATTGCGAAGCAATCGACTCACCGCTTTCAAGCGTTATACTATTGGCAGAGACTTCAGCGACTTTGCTGTTAGGCCGTAAACTCACCCCGTAATCTGCTAAGTGCTGCAGTAGTTTGTCCCTAGCGCGTGGCGCCACACTACCAAGAATTTCACCTGCCTCTATTAAATTTAACGTTGCACTTATTTTACGACTGCGTAGCGCATGCATCATCGCCAGCGCTACCTCAACACCTGCAACACCCCCACCAATCACCGCTAGCGACGCTTTATCTTGAGCCTGATTTAAATAATGTGGCCAGTGCTGACTTAACACTTCCAATGGTTTTACTGCAACGGCGTGCTCGCTAAAGCCTAAAATCTCAGACATATCTGAATGAATGCCCACATCAACAGAGGCGATGTCATAAGCAATCGGTGCACGTCCCGTGACATGAATCAGCTTGGCGTGACGGTCAATGCCTGTGGCTTTGGCCATAATCACCCGCGCACCGGCAAAACGTGCCAGCCTCACCAGATCAATATCCAACTCATCGCGTGAATAATGCCCCGCAACGAACCCCGGTAACATACCGCTGTAAGGTGCTGTCGGTCCTGGATTAATGACGGTGAGCCGTGCTCCCGGCAGCGGTGACATGCCCCATTTGCGTAGTACAAGTGCGTGCGTGTGCCCGCCGCCGATGAGCACAACGTCGCGGGTTAGCGGTATCTGTGGTGAGTTATTCATGCGCGGCATTCTACGTTAAATTGACCACTAGCCTCTAGCCCTTAGTGTATGCCGCTGCGCTGTAAAACCTCTTGAACGTCATTTTCTTGCCCTACCTCTAATGAAATATAGGCAATTCCGGCATTTTCTACCGCTTCACGTTTAATACGATCTCGCTCTTTTGAAGTCTCATTGACGTGACCGGAGCCTTGGTACTCAACCACGGCGATTGGATAGAAACGCTTATCCGTAATGCAAAAATCGACTCTTTTTGAATTAATGTAGCGGTACTCTTCACCGCCGGATGCAAGTATTTCACCAAGGCTAACTTGTGCAAACACATTGAGCTTGCGCTCGTTGCAACACGTCATTAAATTGCCGTAAACCGTCTCTTCTTTTTTGTTTAGCATGCGCTTTTTCTTAAAATTTCCTCGGCGCACCACTTCCAGTTCTTGACGATACCTCTCAGGCGTAGGTGGCGGTGAACTGCTTAGTAAACTGCCGGATTGACCGCTTTGCTGTTGGTTTGGGCTACAGCCAGATAGCAATAAGATGACTAACAATAAAAAACTAAATTTCATAACTTATTAACCAAGTCAATTTAATCAAGCCAATAGCGGCGAGACTAACCTGTGCAATCAGTTGATCAACATGGTTACTAATCATTCGTCTGCACCGCCATCGGGTTTTGCATATTTATCTTTGGGCTCGTTACCATCGCCAAACAATTTGCGCACCACCACGTAATAAATAGGCACAAACAATAACGCCAAAATCGTGCCGACTAACATCCCCCACAGCACACTAGTACCAATAGCGCGCTGACTGGCCGAGCTTGCACCTGTTGCAACATACAGCGGTAAAACGCCCGCCACAAACGCCAGTGAGGTCATCACAATGGGGCGAAATCGCAGCGCACAGGCTTTCATTACCGCACGCACTCTGTCCATGCCAGAGTCTTGTAGCTCTCTGGCAAATTCGACGATCAAAATCGCGTTTTTGGCCGACAACCCCATCACTGTGATCATGCCAATTTTAAAATAGATATCGTTATCAAACGCTCTGAAGTAATTGCCTAAGGTGACCCCTAATATGCCTAACGGTACAACCAATAAAATGGCAAAAGGCATTGACCAGCTTTCATAGAGCGCAGATAAACATAAAAATACCGCCAAGCCAGAAAGCAGATAAACAAACAATTCAGAATTACCCGCGCGAATTTCCTCTAACGACTGACCGCTCCAAGCCACAGCAAAGCCTCTGCCTAATTTGGCCGCTAACGACTCAACCTCTTTAATCGCCTCGCCACTTGAAAACCCAGCGGCTGCGGAGCCTTGAATTGCCATAGCGCTAAAGCCATTGTAGCGCGTGACTTGTTCTGCACCTTTAGTCCAATGCACTGAGGCAATCGATGACATAGGCACCAGCTCACCGTTGGCATTGGGTACTGTTAGGCTTAAAATATCATCCGGCTGCATGCGCGCTTTGGCCTCGGCCATAACATACACGCGCTGCATGCGCCCTTTATTGGGAAAATCATTCACGTAATTAGAACCAAATGCACTGGCCAAACCAAAGGCTATGGATGACAGCGGGACATTTTTTGCAAATGCGGCATCCCGATCAATATCCACGCGAAGCTGAGTGGCATCTTCTAATCCACTCGGACGCACCCCTGAAAGCATCGAGCTTTGAGCGGCCATACCAAGCATTTGATTGCGCGCAGCAACCAATGCATCGTGACCCAAACCATTACGGTCTTGTAGGTAAAAACTAAAGCCCGAGGATGAACCTAAACTAGAAATCGCTGGAGGCGTTACGGCAAAAATCATCGCATCGTTAATGGATTGAAGCTTGCCGGTTAATGCACCGGCCAGAGACATTGCATCTTGACCCGGCCCCGTACGTTCTGACCAATCGTTTAGCGAGACAAAGCTTAACGCCATGTTTTGCCCTTGACCGGTAAAGCTAAACCCCAATACCGACACCACATCTTTAATTGCAGGTTCTGCACTAATGATTTTTTCAGCTTTATCTAACATTTGCGCGGTGCGTTCTTGTGTGGCGCCAGTTGGCAACTGATAGGTGACGATCACGGTACCTTGATCTTCTGTGGGTAAAAACGAGCTCGGGATTTTCTGAAACAATATGACCGAGGTGATAATAATTAAACCAAACACCCCCATCATCACAGCACTTCGATTAACGAGCCGCCCAACCAACTGGCGGTAGCCTTTTGTCACCCAGGCTACCCCTTGGTTAAACCTACCAAAGAAGCCCCCTTTTTTGCTGTGATCATCACTCACCGGTTTTAATAGCGTCGCACACAAAGCCGGGGTTAGCGATAGCGCTAGGAAGGTAGAGCAAACTACCGAAGCTGCCATAACCAGTGAAAATTGCCGGTAAATGCCACCCGTTGCCCCGCCCAATAAAGCCATCGGGATAAACACCGCCACCAGTACCAGTGTCGTACCGACAATGGCACTGGTAATTTGCGTCATACTTTTACGGGTGGCTTCATAGGGGGTGAGTTTTTCTTCAACCATTAAACGCTCAACATTCTCAACCACTACGATAGCGTCATCAACCACAATACCGATGACCAGCACCATCGCAAACATGGTTAATACGTTAATGCTTAAACCTAATGGCTGCATCACCGCGACCGCACCTAACAATGAAATAGGCACCACGATAGCGGGGATAAGGGTATAGCGCAGGTTTTGCAAAAATAGAAACATCACCAAAAACACTAACAACAATGCCTCACCCAACGTAACCAACACCTTTTTCAGTGAGATGGCGACAAAAGTAGAGGTGTCATAAGGCACACTCCAGCTCATGCCTTCAGGAAAATAAGGCGCCATTTCAGCCAAGCGTTCCTTAACTTCGCTGGCAACGGCTAACGCATTACCACTAGAGGACAGCTGCACACCAACCCCAATGGCTGGACGGCTATTAAGCCGTGCGCTCGTGCTGTAAGACTGACTGCCCAACTCAACAAGTGCAACATCGCTTAAGGCCACCGTAGCGCCCGTGTCGCTGCGCTTAACGACGATGTTTTCAAAATCTTCAACCGAAGACAGCTGGCCATAAACACTAATTGCGGTGGTGTACTGCTGGCCGGCGACGTTGGGCAATGCCCCCAAACTGCCGGCGGTGATTTGCGCATTTTGCGCACGAATTGCAGTGGTTAAATCAGAAAATGACAGGCCATAATTTTTTAGCTTTTGTGGGTCAACCCACACTCGCATGGCCTGCTCTGATCCAAAAATTTGTACCGAGCCCACGCCTTCAATACGTTGTAAATCCGGCTGAATGGTTCGCACGGCATAATCTGCAATCGTCTGCTGTAAGATGCCTGAGCCCTCTTCAGCGTATAACATGCTAAAGAGCAAAAACCCCGTCCCACCTTTGGAGACGGTAATGCCAGTATTGCGCACCGATTGCGGCAAACCAGACTCCACCTGCGCTAATTTGTTTTGCACATTGACCTGTGCAATGTCCTCATTGGTACCCGACTTAAAGGTTAGCGAGATGCTGCCTGTGCCGTTAGAGAAAGCTTTGGACTCCACATAATCCACGTTTTCAACCGAATTTACGCCATTTTCAATCACCGAAATAACCGAGTCTTGAATGGTGCGTGCTGTGGCACCGGTGTAGAAAAATGAAATCTGTATTTTAGGCGCAGCAATATTGGGGTACTGTTCAACAGGGATTTTTGTCGCTGAAAAAAGCCCGGCAAAAATCACAAATATCGCCAACACCCACGAAAAAATGGGCCGATCAATAAAAAAAGTAGCCATCTTATTCCCCTACGACTTTTGCATCAGGAGTTGGTTTATCGCTGGGCTTATCACTAGATTTGTCAACAGGCTGGTCGCTGCCCCAAGGACGGGTTTGTACTTTTTTTGCCCCCCTCATCATCGCCATCTGTCCCATGCCATCGACAATCACTTTGGCGTTAGGCGTTAATCCTTTGGTAATAATCCAGCTTTGATTACGCTGCCCACCCACCGTGACGGGCTGCGGGCGATAACTGCCATCGTCCTCAACTATCATGACGCTGTCCGTATCGCCCCGCGAGACGGCCTGCTGCGGAATTAAATACGCATCCTCAAGGCGCTCTTGCGGTACATTCACGCGTATATACAAACCGGGAATAAGGTCTTGCATCGGGTTGGGCACTTCGGCCCGAATGGTGACCTCCCCCGTGCTTTCGCTCACCGTTTGACCGACGAACAATAAACGCCCTTTTTGCGGGTAGACTGTGCCATCATCTAACGTGATTTGAATGTTTTGATCTGTGCCCGTGTTAGCACTCCCCGCACGCTGAGCTTGGCGCAGTTTAAGAATCGCACTAGCAGGTTGCGTAATATTTACATACAGCGGATCAAGCTGCTGCACCTCCACCATGGGCGTTTGTGAACCAACCACATACGCCCCCTCAGTTACCTTAGACACCCCCGCCACCCCGTCAATGGGTGAGGTAATTTGAGTATAGCTAAGGTTAATATTCGCCGCATCAATCCCAATCATTGCGGCCTGAACCGTTGTGCGCACCGCATTTAAACTCGCTTTAGCCGAAGCGATATCCGCTTGCGCGGCGTTCACATTGCTTTGCTGAACTTGAAAATTAGACTGCGCTTGATCGTAATCTTGACGGGGAATGACATTGGTACGGATGAGTTTTTCAGCACGAATCAGCTGCTGGCGCGCATAGTCTCGACCGACCTGTGCCTGCATGAGTGCAGCTTCAGTGCGCCTTAACCCTGCCTGAGAGGTTTTGACTGAGGCCTGCGCTGAGCGTAAACTCGCTTTTGCGTTACTTAGCGTAGTGCTAAACGTGCCTTGATCAAGCTGATATAACAGCTCCCCTGCTTTAACCGTAGCGCCTTCGGTAAATACCCGTTTTTTAACAACACCACTAACCCGCGGGATGATGACAGCGGTGCGAGACGCTTGCAAACGCGCAGGCAAATTAGTGGTGCGGGTAATCACCTGTGGCACAGCGGTAATAATATCCACCACAGGCAGGGGCCTTTGCTGTGGCGGTCCTCCTGCTTGCTTGGGCTCCTCAGACTTTTCACAACCGCTGAACGCTAACAAGACGAAAACGAGCAACGCGACGAGTTGCAACGGCTTTTGGTTTAACATGGTGAGTTCCCAGATATGGTGAATACTAGATGATTATGTGCGCAGAAATGGCTGGGGCATTGTACTGACACGTGCAGCAAAGTGTAAAGAAGGCCCACGATCTATCAAGAATTTTGTTGTTAGCAATAGCCTTATTTTATCTAAAAATCGCGTTACACCGACATGTTTAACCCCTATTACCTTGCTGCTAACGGCAAAATGCATTAGCTTGTTATTAATAGATCGGTTCGTTAAGAGGTACAACACATGGCTGTAAAAAAATCACAACAAGACGGCTTTATAACCGAAGAAGATTATTTGGCGGGTGAAAGCCAGGCGGACCAGCGCCATGAGTACACAAACGGCCACACCGTTGCAATGGCGGGTGCTAGCAAGCAACACAACCGCATTGCCCGAAACTTCATTACGAGCCTGTCAAACACTGCGGACGCACTTAACTGTGAAACTTATTTTTCTGATATTAAGGTGCGCGCTGAGAAATACAAAAGCTACTATTATCCTGATGTAGTGGTGAGCTGCGAAGAAGATGAAAACGATTATTACCTAGAAAAACCTTGCCTAATAATTGAGATTACGTCTGCCTCAACCATGCGCAAAGATTACTTAGAAAAAGCGTTAAGCTACCAATCTATTGCGTCATTACAAGCTTATCTCATCGTGGCGCAAGACAAAGCACAGGTGGACATGCTCCTGCGCAATGCGGAAGGGAGTTGGGAGTTACAACACGTTAACCGCCTTGACGATGAGCTTATGCTGCCTTGCTTAAATATGACATTAACATTGCAGGCGATCTATTCAGGTATCACATTTTAGCCGTGCCTTGATAGTTATTAGGCAATGCGCTCAGCAAATTTGTCCCAACTAATCACATCCACACCGCTACGCTGGTAGTTATCGTCGCCCCCATGGACTAACCACGGTGTAAGCGCTTCATCTCCTGCAAACTTAGCCGCCTTTTGCCCCGCCCGAATGTAATCACTAGTCACTGTCGCCCCTGACTTAATTTCAACAGGTTGAAGTTTTCCGTCCTGCTCAAAGACAAGATCCGCTTCCACCCCATTATTGTCTCGCCAGAAATATAAATCGGCCGCCTCACCTGCGTTATAACGCGCTTTAAGTGCCTCACTCACGGCCCACGTTTCAAACAATGCACCGCGCAGCGGATGCAATGCCAGCACCTCTTCTGAACGAATACCCAATAACCAACAGGCCAAACCCGTATCGACAAAATAGAGCTTGGGTGTTTTCACCAGCCGTTTACCAAAATTTTTGTGATAGGGTGGTAACAAATACACCAAATCACTCGATTGCAATACCGACATCCAAGCCTGAGCCACTTTATTGGTCACCCCCGCCTCACCTGCCAGCGCATTTAAATTTAATAAGCTCCCCGTTCGGCCTGCGCACAACCGTAAAAACCGCTGAAAGACTGTAAGGTCTTGAACATTGATCAACTGACGCACATCGCGCTCAACGTACGTGGCGATATAGCTTGCAAACCAATCTTGTGGGTTAATTGTTTGCGCATGTAAGGCAGGATAGCCGCCTGTCAGTAAAATAGCATTCAGATTGCTTGCAGAAAGTTTAGGCGTTTCTTTAGACGATAATGGCAACAAACGCGTCACGCCTGCGCGCCCTGCTAATGATTGCGATACACCCGCTAACAGACCAAACTGTTGTGAACCCGTGAGGATAAAGCGCCCAACTTGCCGATCCTCATCGACCATGCCTTGAAGATAGGAAAACAAGTCTGGCCAGCGCTGTGCCTCATCAAAAATAGCCCCTTTTGCAAAGCGAGATAGAAAACCTTTCGGGTCTTCTTCTGCAAATAAACGCTCTGAAGGGTCTTCTAAGGTTACATAAGGCTTATCGGAAAATAATTCGCGCACTAAGGTAGTTTTACCCGACTGGCGCGGGCCTGTAACGGTTACCACTGGAAAAGATGTGGCAAGACGTTGTAAGGTTTTAGTGAGCTCTCTAGGAATCATTTTTATACTTATTAGTCTTAAATTATTAATATTGTATAGATAATTGCATTTTTGGTCACCTGTTTTGTCCTGATTACAGAGTTGACGTATGCTAAACCTCTATCCTCAAGAGGTAATATATATGCGGTGGTCAGAAGTCATTAGCAATCGAAATCGTATCGCCTTCCAATTCAAAGCAAGAAATGGATCAGAAGACTGACCTATACTTGGCACGGGGAGCCCAAGAGGTATGGATTGTTCATGAAGGTGCGCAAATTGATATCTTTACATATACGGGACAGCAATCTCAAAGTCAGTTTTCCGATACGTTAGTTAACACTATGCTGGAGCAGCTTAAGTAAAACTTCTAACAAGACAAACTAAGACAGCTTGATGTCGAAGTATTGCGCTAAATACTTTTCAAACTGATCCTCTTCAAAATCAGCAATCTCTAACCCTTCATGCCTCAGGATTTTAAGCTGAGTGTTGGTTAACGTTATTCGGCCATAGTCTTTGAGAATAGAAATAATCTTATTTTGGGTAAAATGAGAATCCGGGCTGGTTTGTTGGAATTCACACATCTCAGTAAACTCATCTAAACGCCGTTCAGTCAGAGTGAAAATATACTCAGGGGCATCTCCTCCCGCTTCTACTCTACTCACCATAAAATAATCGCCGTCGTGTTTTGTAATTTGGTACTTAGCGATTCCATCGAACATCAATGAATCTGTGCCAATTTGCAACGGCGTGACTGCAAAGCGGCCAAACCCCGCATCGACTAGGTAGTCTACGCCATCAATGGTTACTACGATCGCTAAGTGATTATATTCTTCAGCAAATCCACCATCTTCACGTGAAGTGCTAGCAGAGATGATTTTAGCGTTGAAACCAAGCTTGCATAAAAGCGCATGAAACAGGCCATTGATCTCGTAGCAGAAGCCGCCTCTTTTATTGATCACTATCTTTTCAAAAAACCGCTCTACATCAAGCGTTATGTGTTTACCGTAGTGAATGTCTAGGTTTTCAAAAGGAACGGCTTTTAGATGGGCTGTTTGAAGTTTGGTGAGCGAAGTTAGATCTATGCTGGTAGGAGCACCTACTTGGATTCGAGCTAAGTATTGACTGACATCCATGCGAATTATCACTCCCTTCAATTAACTTATCTGACCAACATTATACTCGTCCATTCCATCCCCAATATTACAACATCACCAGCCATAGCCTCTAATTCCATGCTCATATACCCACGATCATTAGATTTCGAAGACAGCCGCTTACCAATCAGCTTTACGCTAACCTGAAGCGCAGTATCAGGATACCAAGGCCGCAACCATTTAATATTAACTCCAGGCGCCCCAACCGAGCTACTGTTCACTAGCACCTCTCGACAAAAAGGCCCAAAGCAAAGCAGCTGAGTTTGAAAACCAGAAGCAACCAATCCACCGAAATGTGTTTTAGCCGCTTCTGCCTCATCTAAATGAAAACGTTGAGGATCGTACAACGTCGCAAAGTCTTTAATTTCTTGAGGCGTTAGTCCTGGCACCTGAAATTCAAACACATCACCCTCTTCAAAATCTTCGAAGTACTTTATTGGCTTTTCAGTTCTATTCATTGAGATCCTCTAGGGATAAGCCTCGGTACTCAATTTTATACCCTTTCAACTGCTGCTCCAATCTAATCGCTTTATCCTTCAACTTACTCAATCGTATGTTCTTAGGGTTGCGTTTCACTTCGATGATCAGGGCAGTCTTATCTA
>ENA-ORXT01001674-ORXT01001674.1-marine-metagenome-genome-assembly--contig:-NODE-1674-length-28775-cov-4.600808_pt1 | contig 28775 bp, 26 predicted proteins | sample MGYA00237868_ERZ511482 | MGnify/ENA metagenome assembly ERZ511482 | reverse complement strand
TGACCAGTGAATTGACCTTGCCCCGACTATCGTCTTCGCCGGCCTCCCGGCCGGCGCGTTGGATGGTGGTGCCCTTATCTGACGTCAGATCGGCGAAACCGGACTGGAAAGCCAGACCGGCGACGATGGCCGTACTGGTGGAGACGCTGTACTCGATGCCCGCGCCGAGGCTCCAGGCGAGATTGAGGCTGTTGACATCTTTGCTGATGTCGAACGATTCATCGTCACCGATGAAACTCGCGCCTTTTACATTGCCGTTGGATTTGGTCAGAATACCGAGGTGTAAAGCGGGTCGCACGAAATAGCGGATGTAGCCGAACTCACGGGTGCGCATCGTCAGGCCCAGCGGGATTTCCACGAACTGCATATTGTATTTATAGCCGAGGCCGCCCGCAATAGAATCGGGCAGTACGTTAGCGGGCAGGTAGCTGTCGAGCGACTCGCGCCAGATGTCGACGCGGTTGAACTGGTCTTCGTAGAATAATGTACCACCGGCGTTGAAATGAAAGCCGAGGCCGGTGTGAACGCTGTAATTCTCGCTGAAGTAGTACTCGCCAACCATGCCCAGCTTAAGGCCCAGGTTAGAGCCGTCGCGGGTAATCAGGTTGTTGTTGGCACTCATGCCGCTGAAGGTGGGGCTAAGTTGGATGCCGAATTGCAAATCACCCGGCAACTGGGCAAACACCACGGCGGGCATCAGCAGGAGCGCGAGGACGAAAGCGGGGAGGCGAAAGTTGAAATTTTTGAGCACGTGGGTCGTTGGTTTATTGGATGGAAAACTTGCTGGATAAATGCGGCGGTTGCAGCCGAAAGAAAACCGCGCCGTCAGGCTGATTGTGCGGTACTCCCCTCAAACGAGCCGGGCCCGCCCGGTGTTTACCCGGATTATGAAAGTGAACGTAAAATTACTACCTCTTAGCCTTATTGCCCTAATTCTTTGGTCATGTGGCAACGACGAAGAGTCTCCACCACCCGATATCACCAATATTTCCTCGCCCGTTGCCCTCGTTCGCTTCGACCGGGAGTTGATGTCACTCGACACGGCGGACCTTGCCGGTGGGGTAGCGGAACTGGAGACGCGGCACCCCGAATTTACCGATGTCTACCTCCGTAACATACTGCCCCTGCGCCGGGGTGACCTAAGCCCGAAAGAGCAGATGATGGCCCTGAAAGCCTTCCTCGTTTTTCCGCTCATCGCCGAGGTAGACTCGCTGACCCGCGCCCGCTTCCCCGATGCGGAGCTGGAAAAACAGCGGGCCGGCTTTGAGGAAGCCCTGCGCTACTATAAATATTACCTGCCCGACGCAGCCCGGCCGGATACGCTAACGGCCTTCTTCTCCCAGTTCGAGCTGGCGGCCGTGCTCTACGGCGACGGGGACATGGCCGCCGGGCTGGAGTTCTTCCTCGGGCCGGAGTACGACTACCAGCGGGTAGACCCGCGCGAGACGATATTCTCCGGCTACCTCGCCCGCACCTACACGCCGGCCCATATGACCAGCAAGCTGATGCAGCCGCTGATCGAAGATCGCGTCCCCCGCCCGCGCGGCGGCCGTTTGATCGACAACCTTATATACGAAGGCAAGAAGCTCTACCTGCTCGACAAGGTATTGCCCTTTACCCACGACAGCATCATCCACGAAGTGACCGGCGAGCAAATGGACTGGCTCAAAGCCAATGAAGTACCGATCTACGCCCACCTGCAAAAGGAAAAACACCTCTACGGCACCGACCCGACGATGATCAAAAAATACACCCAAGCCTCCCCCTCCACCCAGGGTATGCCGACCGATGCGCCCGGCCGGGCCGTCAACTTTGTCGGCAAACGGATCGTGGAGGCCTACGTTCGCGCCAACCCCGGCGTGACGATGTCGCGGCTGCTGGAGATCAGTGACGGGCAGAAGATACTCGCGGGGGCACGGTATAAGCCGAAGTAAATGGCGGGTGGTTGGTGGCGGGTGGGGCCACCCGCCACCAACCACCTCCTACCCGCCAAAAACCCCTTACCTTACCTCTCCAACTAAAAATAACGACTAATGACCACCACCGCCCGAACCATCCCCCTCGTCAACCTCTCCGAATTCGAGCACGGTGACGCGGCCGCGCGCCAGGCTTTCGTCAAACAACTAGGCGACGCTTTTCACGAGATCGGCTTCGTGGGCGTGACCGGCCACGGCATCCCGAAGCAGCTGATCGACGATTTTTACGTGGCGGCGAAGAAATTCTTCGCACTGCCGGAAGACGTGAAGCGCAAGCAGGAAATCCCCGGCGCGGCGGGCCAACGCGGCTACACCGCTTTCGGCAAGGAAAAAGCCAAGCAAAGCAAAGTAGCCGACCTGAAAGAGTTCTTCCAGATCGGTCAGGAAACAGCGGGTATGACGGACGCCGAACGTAACCCGCGCGTGGCCGAAGTGCCCGAATTCATGGACCTCGGTATGCAACTGTACCGGGCGTTTGAGGAAAAGGGCAACCATTTGCTACGCGCCATTGCCATCGGCCTGGGACTGCCGGAAGGCTACTTTGCGGAGTACACCGAGAACGGCGTTTCCATCCTGCGCGCCATCCATTACCCGCCGATCACGAGCGAGCCGGACAGCGCCATCCGCGCCGAGCAGCACGAAGACATTAACCTGATCACCCTGCTGGTGGGCGCCAGTGCGGGCGGCCTCCAACTGCTGAACGCGGACGGCGTCTGGCAGGAGATCGTACCGGAGAACGACGAGATCGTGATCAACGTCGGTGATATGCTGCAGCGGCTGACCAACAATCACCTGAAATCAACGACCCACCGCGTGGTCAACCCGCCGCGCGAGCAGTGGCACAAGCCGCGCCTGAGCATCCCCTTCTTTCTGCACCCCCGGCCGGAGATGCGCCTCGACGTGCTGGAGAGCTGCGTTACGGCGGATAACCCCCAGCACTTCCCCCCCACCACCGCCGGGGAATACCTGGACGAGCGGCTGCGGCAGATCGGCCTGAAGAAGTAAGGGGGGAAAGGGTAAGGAGTAAAGGAATGAAGGGGGAAAGGGTAAGAGCGACCAATCTTCTCCCCGTTCGTACCTTTACCCATTGTCCTTGAAAACCTTTCTTTGCACCCGCGTCGGCGCCCAAAGCAACTGAATGCGGCGAAAAGGCGTTATTTTTGCAACTCCAGTCAACTATCATCCCGGTGTTCGTCCTTTCAACTTTGGTAACACCGACAACAACTGACGTATGATTAATTCCACTTTCCTTTTTATCGGCGGCTTTGGTGGCTATGAGATGATTCTTGTATTTTTCGCAGTGCTACTGCTCTTTGGAGGCAAGAAGATTCCGGAGCTGATGAAAGGCCTTGGTAAAGGCATCCGGGAATTCAACACTGCTAAGGGGTCTTTAGAAAAAGAGCTCAAAGCCGGTATGAACGAAGAAGAGCAGCGCGAAAAAGACGCCCGCGAGTTGCGCGAACTCCGCGAGCGGGAAGCCCGCCGCGCCCGCGAGGAAGCCTTCATTACGCGTGACGACAAGACGGCGTAAAGCATCGTTTTATGCTAATGCAAAAGCCCCACGAGACCGGTTGGTCGCGTGGGGCTTTTTTGTAATGCATTTGGTTAATAATATAGTTTTGTAGTGCTACCGCATTTTACAGGCGTTGCGGTGCAGCATATATAACACCTCCGACGCACGGTAGCACTGCATTACTACCCGACTACAAAAATACACTACTTCCTTAGATAATTACCGAGCATTTTTGCGCCCATCGAGGCGATGTCGTCCATCATGCTGCCGTCGCCGTTGCGGTCGAGGAGCGCACCGGCGAGACCGAGGTCAGGAGCCGTTTGGCGGGGGTTTGCCGTGCTTTTGGTCGCCATATCCATCAGCGCGCCGCCGAGTCCGTTGGAGTCGAGGTTTTGCTGCTTCTTCGTCTTACCGAGGATGCCCATCAGGATGGGGGCCAGGGTAGCCATCAGAGGCAGTACTTTGCCCAGGCTCAGGCCACTGCTTTCGCTGACTTGCTTGGCTACGTCCTCCTTCTGGCTGCCGAGCACGTGATCGAGGATGCCACCGCCGTCGAGCGTTTTGCGGAACTGCGGCGGAATGTTTTCCTGGGTTCCGGCCTGTCGCCCGCCCAGCAATCCACCGAGAAGGTCGCCAAGACCACCGCCGTCGCTGCCCTGCGTCTGCCGCATCATGCCGCCGATCAGGTCACCGATGCCGCCACCGCTTTGGGGTTGCTGACGTTGCCGTTGACCACCGCCCAGCATACCGCCGAGGAGGCTGCCGAGCAGGCCGCCGCCACCGCTGCTTTGGCTGTTGCCGGTCGCCATACTCGTAACGAGGTCCATCAGGCCGCCGCCCGTGGGCATACCCCGGCCGGGTGCTTCGCGCCCCCCCTTCATCAGGCCGCCGATGATGTCGAGGATGCTGCCGTCGTGGTCGCGTTCCAGCGCGTTGGACAGCGATGCCGCGCCGTCGGGCGTGGAAGCGTTGCGGGCGAGTGCGCCCATAAGGGAAGACAAAATAGCGCTGGAGGCTTTCGTCGTTTGCGTTTGGTCGGCACCCGTTTGCTGGGTGAGCACGTCCATCAAGCCGCCGCTGAGCTGCTCCTTGAGCTGCTGCTGTAGTAGTTGTGAGAGATCCATGAAGGTAATATAGGGCGTAGACGGCAATTGTTCGGAACGAAGTTGGAGGAGAGCAGGGCAATCGCAAAGTCGGCTACTCCAACACTCCAACGTTGTACTCCGCGAGACTCCGCTTAGTCCTTCGTGGGATTCCGTGGGACTCCGTGGGCAAAAAAAAGCTGCGAAGCAGCATTCTTACGATTGACTTGGGAAGAGAGCGGTTCCCGGAAAAAACGTCGAATTCTAACGTCCGGGCTACCCCCACGAAAAGCGGCAAACACGGATGATCCGGATTTGCCGCGCAAAGATTCAAACTACTCTATATCGGTTAAAGGGACCATTGGTCCTTTTATAAAGGTGTTTTTGAAAGGATGGGAACCTTCCTGTTACCTTGTTGGCAACTTGGAGACTAAACGGCGGGAAATGACAATAATTGCGGTTCAAACGTTAAAATCGGGATGACTTACCTTTAATCTTTTATTCAACGAAAACACCATGGCCAAACAGTTCCCGAAGCTCAACGATCGCCTGACGACTTTCATCCACGACCAACCCATTTTTTTCGTCTCCACCGCACCGATGGAAGGCCGCGTCAACTGTTCGCCCAAGGGCATGGACAGCCTGCGCGTGCTCGGCCCCAACCGTATCGCTTGGCTCAACGTGACGGGTAGCGGCAACGAAACGGCGGCCCACGTACTCGAAAACCGGCGGATGACCCTGATGTGGTGCGCGTTCAACGGCGCGCCGCTCATCCTCCGCGCTTTCGGAACCGCCCGGGCGGTGCATCCCGGCGATGAAGACTGGGCGGATCTTTCCCGACGGTTACCCGATCAGCCCGGCGCGCGCCAGATCTTCGATATGCAAATGACCATGGTGCAAACCAGCTGCGGCATGGCCGTTCCGCTGCTGGAACACGTCGAAGACCGGGAGTTGCTCAACGACTGGGCACGCAAGAAGGACGACGCGGAGATGCTGGCGTACTGGGAGGAGAAGAATACGGTGAGCATCGATGGGCTACCGACGGGAATCGGTCAATAGTATGTTAGTAGTTAGTTCGTTAGAAGTTAGTGGCCCCACTAACTTCTAACGAACTAACATACTACCTTCCCGTCATGCTACTTCCCTACCTCAAAAAAGGCCGCATCGAAGCGGGCTGCGACGAAGCCGGCCGCGGTTGCCTGGCCGGTCCGGTATTCGCTGCGGCCGTCATCCTGCCACCTGGTTTCAGCGATCCGGACCTGAACGACAGCAAACAACTCAAGGCCGCCGAGCGCGATGCCCTCCGCCTTCGCATCGAGGAACGAGCATTGGCGTGGAAAGTAGCGAGTTTCAGCACGGCGGAGGTGGATAAATTCAACATCTTCCAGAGCAGCTACCGCGCCATGCACCGGGCGTTGGACGCGCTGACGACGACGCCCGAGTTCCTGCTGATCGACGGCAAATTCTTTCTACCCTACGGCAAGACGCCGTACGAGTGCGTAATCAAGGGCGACGGCAAATACCAGAGCATCGCCGCGGCCGGCATCCTGGCCAAGACGCACCGCGACGAACATATGCGGGGTCTGCACGAACAATACCCTCAGTATGGCTGGAACACTAACGCGGGCTACCCGACGCTCAAACACCGCGCGGCCATCGAGCAATTCGGCGCCACGGAGCATCACCGAAAGAGCTTCCGTTTGCTGAAGGAAGGCAAGCAGTACACCCTTTTCGGGGAGTGAAGGTGGGGGAAAGGATCGGAGGGATAAAGAATCGAGCCACCTTTAGCCCCTTGTTTCTTTACGCCCTTATTTTCAGGGGGCGGGGACGCGGGAATGCCACGGCGGTTTTTCAGGAGGCGCGGGTACCGCGACGTACGGTGTACCGTTACGTCTTACGTCGCTGCTCAAAGCCAGCGAACCTCCCCGAGTTGCTCCTCCGTCTCCGCCTTGTCCCGCGCCAGCCCCAGCATCATGCCGCCGCCGCCCGCGCCGCACAGTTTGAGAGCGTAGGTTTCCCCGCTCCATACCTCGTGCAGCGACTCCGGGATGAAATCCGCAAACGACGCGCGCTGAAAAGTGGAGATGCGCCGGTGGTGCTCCCGTAGTTTCTCCCGGTCATCCGCCAGCAGGGCGTCGATGGCGGCGTCGGCGGGGCCTTTCCACCCCCGGTCGATGGCGTGGGCGGCGGCTCCGGCTCCGTCGTAGCGTTTGGTGAAGGCGCGGATGTATTCATCCGCCTTGCGCTCTTTACCTGTATCGAGCAGGAAGAAGCCCGTTTGCCAACCTTCGGGTAATTTCGTCACCGTCGGCGGCGCGCCGCCACCGAGGGTAACGGGCCGGTCGAGGTAGCAGATCAGCGGGTCGGTGCCTGAACTCTGGCCGTGGAAGTGCCCTTCCATCCGCGCCAGTACCGCCCGCAGGTTTTCGCCAGTCAGCGCCTTTCCTTCACGGGTGGCGAAGCGGCTCCAGATCGCGGCGCAGACCGCGCCGCTGCTGCCCAGCCCGTAGCCGGTGGGGATGTTCCCCGCCAGGCGACCGCCGGTCAGCAGGTAGTCTTCCAGCTCGGCGGTGCGAAGAAGGTGATTGGAGATGGCTACCTGGAGATAATCGCAGAAAGCCAGCAGCCGGTCGTCCGGCCGGTCCCTGACCCAACGCAGCGAGAATTCCGGGTAGGGGACGGCCAGCCCGCGCCCGCCGCGTAAGACGGTGTGCTCGCCGTAGAGAAGGATTTTGGCGGGGTAGCTTTTGCTCATGGTTGCTCGGCCTTCCGGCCGTTTCGTGTTTTTTGGCGCGAAGCCGTCTCCGACGGCGAGTATATAAATCGCCGCCGGAGGCGGCTTCGGGCCACGTCAGCCCATCCGTGCCTTCATACTTTCAAACAGTAAGATACCCGCCGCCACGCTAACGTTAAAGCTGTTCAGCGTACCGGCCTGCGGAATCTTGAAGGTGACGTCCGCCGCGCGGGCAACGCCCCGGGAGATGCCTTCCCCTTCCGCGCCCATCACGATGCAGAGCGGTTCGGTCAATTCCAGTTCGTGGAGAAATTTTTCGGCGGCCAGATCGGAGGCGATCACCTTTACGCCGCTCATTTGCAGCAGTCCGACGGTGTTGACCAGGCTTTTCTCGCGGCAGACGGGCAAACGCAGCAAGGCACCCGCGCTGCTTTTCACCGCGTCGGGCGTCAGGCCGGCGCTGTTCTTTTGCGGAATGATGATGCCGTGGGCACCACAGACTTCGGCCGAGCGGGCGATGGCCCCGAGGTTGCGCACGTCGGTCACGCCGTCGAGCAATAGCAGCAGCGGCGTCTTACCCTGTTCGTAGAGCAGCGGCAGCAGGTCCTCGGTTTTCTGGTAAGCCGTAGCGGCAAGCTGAGCGATGACGCCCTGGTGGTTGCCGCGCGTCATGCGGCCGAGTTTGGCCTGGGGGATGACGGTGAAGGGTACCTCTTTGGCTTTACAAAGGTGGCGCAATTCCTTTTCGAATTCCCCGCGCGTGCCTTGCTGCAGGAACACCTTGTCCACCGGCCGGCCGGATTCCAGCGCTTCGAGAACGGGGTGACGACCATAGACCAGATCTTCTCTTTCTTTTGCCATGGGGCTAAGGTAGTCAAGCAGTCATAAGTCAAGCAGTCAAACAGTGCTCCCCCACTGTTTGACTGATTGACTTAGTAACTGTTTGACTCATGTACTCTCCCGCAGCAACCAGCTTCGTTCCACGATCAACTCGGTTTCGCCGACCGTTTCGTTGAGGGCCGCCAGGCGTTTGGCGTAGCCGGCGCGGTCCATGAACTCCTTTTGGTGCTTAAGGTTGACGAGTTGCTTGGTGAAACGGGTGTAATTGATGTAGCTGCGCTTGTCTTTAGCACTCATTTTGGTGCTGCGGCGCACGTAGAGGCGGAAGGTTTCCAGGATGTTGAGCGCGAACTCCTGATTCTGCTGGTCATAGGCGATCCGGACTTCCAGCAAGACGCGGGCGAGGTGGTAGACGATGTCGGAGTCGGTGACGGTGATGAGCAGATCGGCGGCTTCGTCGAGGCGCTCGAGGCTGTAGAGGAAGCGGGCCTTGTTGAGGGCGTAAGCGTTCTCGCGCCGGTCAGCCGGGAGTCGTTCGCGGTTTTCCTCAATAAATTGCTCCGTCCACTCGAATTCGCCGGTGCCGGAGCCGATCGTCACTACGTTCTTGTAGTCGAACTCACTGATCTCCCCCTTTTCGTACATCAGGCCGGTGGTGATGCCGCGGCGGTACAGATCGAGCAGCTCCATGCGGAAGTTGGCGTGGCCGGTCATGATACGCTTGATGCAGTAATTGCTGGCGAAGCTGTACACATCCGTCCGGTGATCGGCCGGCAGGCGGTTGATGCCTTCGCCGAGGTAATAGGTCATGCGCTCGTAGTGCGCGGCCTCGTCGGGCGTGCGCAGGCTCATCAGGATATGGTAGTAGACCTCGATGCTGGGTTCGCGGCCGCCGGCCAGCAGTTCTTTCCCCGTTTCAGAATCGAGGTAGGCCAGGATGGGCTCCAGGAACAGTAGCTCATAGCTGGTATTCATTTGCATCATGTTGGCGGTCAGCTGGCAGGCGTGGCGCAGTTTCTCGACGAGGTAGAAACGGTCGAGGTGGTTGAGCATGGCCTGCATCTCGCGGGTGTCGGCCCGGTCGGTATGCCCCTTGCGGTAGCCGTTGATGCTTTTCCATTCGTAGGCGGCCAGGTGGGTATCGCCGTCGCGGAACTTGTGTTTGGCGACCTTCGCGTCCAGCCGCTTGCCCCGGTTATCGAGCAGGCTGAAACGCTGGAGTTCCTTCGTGCGTTTGAGGGTGAGCACCTCTTCGCGGAAGGCCTCGGTTTGTAGTTGCTCTACGGCAAGGAAGCGGTTGACCAGCTTCATGAGGCTGGATTGGAGGTCGGCAAGGCGCTGCTCCGTCCCGCTCGACTTCACGGCATCCCGCGCCCGCGCCTCCTCCAACCTGGGCTTTGCCTTATTCAACTCCTTGAGGATGAAATCGAGCAACAGCGAAGTGGCTTTGTGGCGGTTGAAATAAGGACTGCGCACGAACTGCCGCAGGCGCTCGCGCTCCCGGCCGTCCATGGCCATGATTTGCCGTACCACTTTTGCGTCATGCATGCAGAGCAAATATAGGTATTGCTCCGCGCGCCGCTTACCCCACGACCTCTTGCCGACCAGGCATCCAAATTTCCCGCCCCGAGAACACAACTATTCTTGCCGCAATTCTTTTCTTATAAAGCAATCGAAAGAGTTATGCTTCAATCCATTTGGGACGATGTCCGCCGCGAATTCAGTATGGGCAATATGGTCAACAAGATCATCATTGTCAACGTCGCCGTCTTCCTGGTGGTCAATCTGATGTGGGTCTTCCTGCGCATCTTCAACGGCTGGGAAACGCCGAGCCTTTATGCTGACCTCGTACACCTCATCGCCGGTTCCCACGGCTGGTTTCACACCCTGACGCGACCGTGGACGCTGATCACCCACATGTTCCTGCACGAGGGTTTTTTCCACTTGCTGTGGAACATGCTCTACCTCTTCTGGTTCGGTCGTATTTTCGGTGATCTGCTGGGCGACCGGCGCGTGTTGCCGCTCTACATTCTCGGTGGCCTCGGCGGTTTTGCGGCCTATTTCATCGCATATAACCTGACGAGCCTCGGGGCGACGGACAGTTTCATCGTCGGTGCCAGCGGTTCCATCTTTTCCATCCTCGTCGCCGCCGGTCTTTTCGCGCCGGAGTACGGCATACGTTTGTTCTTCCTCGGCACCATCCGCCTGAAGTACATCGTTTTTTTCGCCATCATGATCCAGATCATCGGGCTGGGCAGCCTCGACAACATCGGCGGCAAATTCGATCACATCGGCGGGATTGTTATCGGTTTTCTTTTCGCCTTTTACCTCAAACAGGGTACCGACATTACGCTCCCGGTCCAGAAAGCTATCAGTTGGCTGGAAGAGGGATGGCACAACCTGATGACGCCCAGCAAAGCCCACAAACGCGAAAGTGGGCCGCGCGCCGCGTTCAAAGGTGGCCGGCCCGTTAAGGAGCCCGCCGGCAAGGCGCGCCCGTCGTTCATGCGCAAGGTCGCCGGCAATAAGCCCGCCGCTAAGGCGTCCGAATCCTCCACCCGTTCCGGCATGACGCACCAGGAAGAGCTTGATGCCATCCTGGATAAGATCAAGGAAAAAGGCTACAACAGCCTGAGTAAGGATGAGAAAGATTTCCTCTTTCGCGCCTCCAACGAAAAGTAAGTTCCGGTGCGGCGAACCCTGTTTTCTTTGCTGGTTAATATGCTTGCGCTCCTAACCGGCGTCGGTCTGCTGGCCCGCTTCGTGCCGCCCGATATCTGGTGGCCGCCCACCCTCGTCGCGTTAGTTATTCCCTGGCTGCTGTCGCTAACCGCCCTGGCCACCATATGGCTGCTTTTCCAACGCCGATGGCGGGCGGCGATCTTGCCGGTGATCGTACTGCTGCTTTCGCTGTCCGTTGCCGGTCGCACTTTCCCAATCGGCGGCGGGGCCGCGGCGGAAGAAAAAAGTGAAGGGCTGGTGGTGCTCACCAGCAATTCCAAAAGCTTTAAAGATGACAACTGGCAAAAAGTGCCGCGGGCGGAGCTCGTGACCGCTTTCAAAAAGCATGCCGCTGATGTCTTGCTGTTACAGGAAGTGCTGCCCCTGCACGATAAAGGCATGAGAAACGCTTTGAAAACCGCCGGCAATTATCGCAAACACTTTATGGTGAAGCGCAAGAGCGTGGCTATTCTGGCGCACGACATGACGCAAGTCGGCAGCAGTTTTACGACCTACAACGGCTTCCTGGTAGCGGATGTACCGACGCGGCTGGGCACCATTCGCTTCATCAGTGCCCACCTGGAATCCAACCGCATTTCCGGCGACGTAGGCCAGATCGGGAACAGCAAAGACGTACAACAGGAACTCGACCGGGCCGAATCCATGCTTCGCAGTTATGGCCGTACCGCACGGACGCGGGCGGCTCAGGCGCGGGAGATCAAAAAGTACATTGATGAGAGCCCCCACCCCGTTATTCTGGGCGGCGACCTTAACGACGTGCCCGCTTCTTATGCGTACCAGCGTATTCGGACGGCACGGATGCGGGATGCATGGGTAGAGGCGGGAACGGGCCTCGGGGCGACCTTCACGGGCCCGCTGCCCGGCCTCCGGATCGACTTTTTAATGGTCGATACGAGTCTGAGCGTCAGCGAGGTTGAGCTGATCGATACCGGTTATTCGGATCACCTGGGCCTCCGGGCCGTGCTGCATAAACGATCGTCGGATCGTTGAACCTGACTTATTCCGCCCCCCCGGTAATCCGTACCGAGCGGCGCGCAAAAAACCATACTTTGTCCTCCATGAAAGGGAAAGAAGCAAACACCTACGACGCTATTGTAGTCGGCACCGGCATCAGCGGCGGCTGGGCGGCGATGGAACTCTGCAGGCGCGGCCTCAAAACGCTGGTCCTGGAACGCGGACGCGACGTCAGACACGGCGACTATCCAACGGCTAATCTCGACACCTGGGACTTGCCGCATCACAACATGATACCTAAAAGCGAAATAGCGGCGCACTACCCGAAACTCAACCGCAAAAGCTACATCATGCGTCAGGGCGTCAAGCAGTACTTCTGCAAAGACGACGAACACCCCTACGCCGAAAAACGCCGCTTCGACTGGATCAGGGGCTATCAAACCGGGGGGCGCAGCCTGATGTGGGGCCGGCAAACCTACCGCCTCGGCGACCTCGACTTCGAGGCGAACGCCAAAGACGGGATAGCCATCGACTGGCCGATCCGGTACAAGGACCTGAAGCCCTGGTACGATAAAGTGTCGACCTTCGTCGGCATCACCGGCCGGAAGGAAGGCCTGGCCCAGTTGCCCGACGGTCCCTTCCTGCCCGAGATGCCCTTTAACTGCGTGGAAGAGCACTTCCGGCAAAAAGTCAACGCCGCCTACCGTCACCGGCGGGTAATCCATGGCCGGGCGGCGCACCTGACGGCCTACGACCCGGCGATCCACGGCGGCACGCGGGGCGACTGCCGGTACCGTAACCGTTGCATGCGGGGCTGCCCCTACGGCGGCTATTTCAGTAGTAACTCCGCTACCCTTCCCGTCGCCGCGGCTACCGGCAACATGACGCTGGTTAACCACGCCGCCGTTCGCGAGGTGATCTACGACGCCGACACCAAACGGGCAAGCGGCGTGCGGGTACTGCTCACCGACGAAGGTCGGGAAACAGAGTTCTTCAGCCGGGGCGTCGTTTTCCTGAACGCCTCCACGCTCAACTCAGCGGCCATTCTGCTGGCCAGCAAATCCGACGCGCAGCCCAACGGCCTCGGTAATGACAACGACCAGGTGGGGCGCAACATCATGGACCATCACCACCGGGTCGGGGCCGACGCGGACTTCGAAGGTTTCGAGGATAAATACTACAAGGGCCGTAAGCCACTCGGCTTTTACATTCCCCGCAGTACCAACCTCGGTGGGCGGGATACGAAAAAGGGCTACCTGCGCGGCTTCGGCTACCAGGGCGGCGCGGGGCGCGACGGCTGGCAACACCTGGTCAGGGAGTTGTCCGTCGCGCCGGGCCCGGACCTGAAGGCAGCCCTGACCGAGCCGGGCGGCTGGCGGTTGGGCTTGACCGCCTTCGGCGAATCCCTGAGCCACCCCGATAACCGGGTAACGCTGAACGAGGACGTGCTGGACAAGGACGGCCTGCCGACGCTGACCATGGATTGCGCCTTCGGTGAAAACGAACGGCTGATGCGGGCAGACATGAAAACCTACGCCGTGGAAATGCTGGAAGCGGCCGGCGGCAAGAATATCCGCACTTTTCAGGAGGAGGTGCACCCCGGTTTTTCCATCCACGAAATGGGCTCGGCGCGCATGGGCCGTGACCCGAAGACCAGCGTGCTCAACGCTCACAACCAGGTCTGGAACTGCCGCAACCTCTACGTGACCGACGGCTCGGCGATGACGAGCGCGGGCTGCGTCAACCCCAGCCTGACCTACATGGCCCTGACGGCCCGGGCGGTGGCCCATGCGGTGGGGGCGTTGAACAGGCGGGAGATTTGAGCTCCGTCCATTTCTCGATCTTTGCTTTCATACCCGCGACCCCGCCAGGCTTAAATGGAAAGTATTGATGTAAAAAAATGGGAAGTGGGAAGTGCGGACATTTGTTAACCGAGGCGGTTATACCTTTGCGACTTACTAAACTTACCAGCGATGAAATTCGGCGTAATCCTCTTCCCCGGCAGCAACTGTGACGATGACATGGTACACGTACTCGGTACCGTTATGGGCCGCGAAACCGTAAAACTGTGGCATAAGGACAAAGACGCACTGAAGGATTTCACAACCGACGACTGCGTGATCGTGCCCGGCGGCTTCAGCTACGGCGATTACGTGCGCGCCGGTGCCGTCGCCCGTTTCAGCCCCATTATGGAAAGCGTGATCGACTTCGCTAATCGCGGCGGCTATGTCTTCGGCATTTGCAACGGCTTCCAGATCCTCTGCGAAGCGCAGCTGCTGCCCGGTGCCCTGCTGCGTAACCGGGATCAAAAATTCATCGCCAAAAACTGCTACCTCCGCACCGAGACTACGAATAGTGCCGTCACGAGCGCGCTGGCGGTCGGTCAGGTGCTCAACATTCCCGTCGCCCACGCCGAGGGCCGCTTTTACGCCGACGAGGAAACGATGGTCTACCTGATCGGCAACGACCAGGTGCTGTTTCGTTACTGCGACGGCGCGGGCGAAGCGACGCCGGAAGCCAACATCAACGGCAGTGAGCAGAACATCGCCGGTATCTGCAACACCGGCCGCAACGTCTTCGGCATGATGCCCCACCCCGAGCGAGCCAGCGAAGAGCTGATCGGTAATACGGACGGGCGCGCGATCTTCGCGGGAATGATCGAGATGATCGAGGGGGTTGCGGCGTAAGAACGCGACAACATTAAGCCACCGTGGGCCGCAGCCGCTTACTTAAAAACATGGTGTCCATCTCCGCCAAAACCCCGGGATACAATTTCTTCACTTCCTCGCGGTGCGTGTGATACAGCACCAGCGTGATTGCCGTCGTATCCAGCTCCGGCAAGCCGATGAACTTTTTGAGCTTAGCCTCGGTAAAACCCGTTAGCGCGTCGATCTCATCATAGCCCAGTGCCGACTTTTCAATTTGGGCGCGGAGCGCGGGTTCCAGGGAAAAGAGCGCGCGGCCGTATTCGTACAGCCCGAGGTGGAAGTATTTCTTCGGTTCGACGCAGGCGCGCAGAAAAACGTTGAGCGTCCAGATGATCGCGCCGTCCTCCTCATGGAGTTCGCTGCAGTGGAGCATTTCGTGTACCGGCGTGGGGAAATAGTGGCGGTAAAAAACCACCGTTTCGAATTTACCCAGCAAAAAGTCTTCGCGGTGAAAACCGACGGTGGCGGCGGAGGCGGCAACCATGATGCGAATATCGTCCGGAATTTCCTCGATGGCCTCGCCGTGGAAGTGGAAACGCTCGCGTAGCAGGAAGGTGCGGCGGCGGAACTCCCGCTTACCGTCCAGGTCCAGCCGTCGGTAAAGGTCGAAACGATCGAGCAAGGCGGCCATTTCCACCGGCAGGTCGGGCGCGTGGGTCTGCCAGTACCGCCAGCGCAGTTGCGGCGCCAGGGCCAGGGCCGCGCCGATGGCGATGATGGGCAGCAGGATCATCCAGTCGTACGCGCCGCTGCTGGTCGACAAACGCAGAATGACGCCGATGGCGGCAAAGCAAAGGCCGGAAATGGTGATGGCGCGAACGGGGTCCATGGAAGATGATATTTTGGTCTGTTGGTCTGTTGATCTGTTGGTCTGCCGCCTATTCAACGGTCGCGCCTTTGGCTGCCGGTATAACGCATCGTATTACGGGTGGCGCGTTCCGTTACGAAAGAATTTCTGACGCCCTGGTGAAAAAATAAAACCATTACAACCGTGCGTAAAGGTATCATTCCCGGCCACTTATCCGCCGTCGGAAGCTTTATGTCTTCGGGGCGGTTAGAAAATAAATACGCCCCGGCTTGCCTAAGTCACGTGCGGGAACGTAAATTTGCATCGCTTTAGACGGGAACGCCCGTCCGTAAGTTTTTCATTTCACGGATGAGGAACTTCGAAGCATTTAATTATGGTGCAGTAGCTCAGTTGGTAGAGCAATGGACTGAAAATCCATGTGTCGGCGGTTCGATTCCGCCCTACACCACTCAAACAAGAAGCGAAACCGGCGGTGCCGGTTTCGCTTCTTGCGTTATCCCCTTCACGATGTACATTCTCCGCCATCATCATCACGCCATTTTCTCTTGCCGGTTCGGCGAGCGGTAACCGCGTGAATGGAAAGAATGCATTCATAAAGAAAACTTCTCAAAGGTCCGTCGGCAAGTTGCCAACGGGCCTTTTTCGTTTTGCCCGTTTTTAAGCGCGCCGATTGGAGCAACAATTTTACCCCAAACAACTTAACGTATTATGTCTACCGTCAACCCGCTTCGCATTGCCGTCCAGAAAAAAGGGCGTCTGCTCGATGAGTCCATTCAGTTACTGAAAGAATGCGGCATCAAGATCGACAACGGCCGCGACCAGCTCAAGGCCGCCGCCCGCAACTTCCCCATCGAGGTGCTCTACCTGCGCAACTCCGACATTCCGCAGTACATTCAGGACGGGGTGGCCGACATCGGCATCATCGGTGAGAACACCATCATCGAGAAAAAGAAAGAGGTGGAGATCGTGCAAAAGCTCGGCTTCAGCAAGTGCCGACTCTCGCTCGCTACGCCGAAGGACATGCCTTACGCCGGCGTGAAGGATCTGGACGGCAAACGCATCGCCACCAGCTACCCCGTCAGCCTCCGGTTGTTTCTGGACCGCGAAGGCATTTCCGCGGACATCCACGAGATATCCGGCTCGGTGGAAATCGCGCCGAACATCGGTTTGGCGGATGCGATCTGCGACCTCGTTTCCACCGGCTCCACGTTGTTTAAGAACGGTTTGGAGGAGCAGGACATCGTCTTGAAATCCGAAGCCGTCATCGCCGCCAGCCCCAAGATTGACCAGGCACGCCGCGACATCCTCGACCGGCTGTTGTTCCGCATCAAGTCGGTACTCGCCGCCCGCAACAAGAAATACTTGCTGATGAACGTGCCGACGGACAAAGTCGCCGCCGTCACCAAACTGCTGCCCGGCATGCGTTCGCCCACCGTGCTGCCGCTGGCCGAGGCGGGCTGGAGCAGCGTACACACCGTGATTGAGGAAGGACGTTTTTGGGACATCATCGACCAATTACGCGCTACCGGGGCGGAGGGAATTCTGATCGTACCGATTGACAAGATGATTTTGTAGATAGAATAAAGAGGACAGAATAAAGGATAAGGACGGGTAGGTGTTATACATGTTACTTATCGTTACACCCGCCTCGCCTTCCCCGTCCTTGTTCTTTCCTCTTTTTCTAGTGGTCGGCGAGCAAGATTCGACACAGCTTCCGCTCCAAAAACAACCCAATGAAAATATACAACAACCCCGCCCGCGACGCGTGGCCGGCATTACTGGAACGCCCCGCCAAAGATCTGAGCAGCCTGCGCGGCGCGGTCAACGACATCATGCAATCCGTCAGGAACGGCGGTGACGCGACGCTGAAGGAACTGACGGGTCGCTTCGACAAGGTGGAGCTTACCGATTTGGCGGTCGACGCGAAAACCATTGCCGCCGCCGGTGAGCAACTGACGCCGGAACTGCGCGCGGCGATCCAGACGGCCAAGGGTAACGTCGAGCGGTTTCACCTGGCGCAGCGCACCAAGGTGACGGAGATCGAGACGATGCCGGGCGTGACCTGCTGGCGCGAGAGCCGGGGCATCGACAAGGTAGGTTTGTACATCCCCGGCGGCACGGCGCCGCTGTTCAGCACGGTGCTGATGCTGGCCGCGCCCGCTAACATCGCGGGTTGTGAAGAGATCGTGCTGTGCTCACCGCCCAACCGGGAAACCGGTGAGATTCACCCGGCGGTGCTGTACGCGGCGAGCCTGTGCGGGGTGACGAAGATATTCCGCGTCGGCGGCGCGCAGGCGATCGCGGCGATGGCCTACGGGACGGAGTCGGTGCCGGCGGTGTACAAACTCTTCGGCCCGGGTAACGCCTACGTAACGGTGGCCAAGCAACTGGCGCAACTTGATGGTTTGGCGATCGACATGCCGGCCGGCCCTTCCGAGGTTTTGGTGGGCGCGGACGCGGGTGCCAAGGATGGATACGTGGCCGCCGATCTGCTCGCCCAGGCGGAGCACGGCGCCGACAGCCAGGTGGTGCTCGTGGTCGGAACGAAGGCGCAGGCGGAATCCGTCAAAGCGGAGGTGGAACGCCAACTTGCCGGGCTGCCCCGCAAGGAGATGGCCGGGGCCAGCATCGCCAACAGCCTGATCGTCGTGCTGCCCGGGCGGCAAGACCAGCTGGACTACATCAACGCCTACGCGCCCGAGCACCTGATCTTGAGCATGGAGAACGCACGGGAGTTTGCGGCCGGCATCCGGAACGCCGGGTCCATCTTCCTGGGCTACTTCACGCCGGAGAGCGTGGGCGACTACGCCTCGGGCACCAACCACACGCTGCCCACCTACGGTTACGCGCGCAATTACAGCGGCGTTTCGCTGGACAGCTTCGTGACGAAGATTACCTTCCAGGAGCTGACCGAGGACGGACTGCGCGCCCTCGGCCCGACGGTGGAGGTGATGGCGGAAGCGGAGGAGTTGATGGCGCACAAGCTGGCGGTATCGCTACGATTGGCGGATTTGGCGTAGCGACGATATTCTGAAAACCCTTGCTTGCACCCGCGCCCGCGCCCTAACATTACGTTAAATATTGTCCGATAAACAGCAGGAATCAGATGATGGGGTAGTTGCTACAAGATTTTTTCCGAATTTACGGGGGCATTACCTAACCCTCCAATTCAAGTCCCGACATGAAAAGCGGACATTTCCACCTTCTTCTGATATTCCCATTCTTTTTAATTGCCGCCGGACTATCCGCTCAACACGCGGAACACTTTTCGGGGGAAAACGCGCACCGGCACCACGAACACGAGGCGGTAAAACGCGCCTTGAGTTTTCAACCCAACCGGGGGCAATGGGACGAGCGAATTTCCTACGCCGCTGAACTCGGCGGGTTCAATCAACTCTTCCTGGAGGAAGGGCGGATCACCTACGTACTGTACGACGAAGAACAGAGTCACGAGGTGCACGATATTATGAGAAGCACGCCGGAGGCAGCCCGTCACCACCGCGTCAACGGCCACGCCTACACCGTCGAGTTTGTCGACGCGGGACAGGCGGGCTTCCGGCCCGAAACGACGACCGAAAAAACTAAAACTTACCTACTGGGCAACGACCCCGGCCGCTGGGCTAAAAATATACCGGCCCACGAGCGGGTAACCTACACTAATCTTTACCCGGGCGTCGATCTGGCGGCCTACAGCGTGGGTGGAAACTTTAAATACGACTTTCTGGTGGCCCCGGGCACGGATGCATCCGTCATTCAACTCGATTACCAGGGAGTAGACAAACTATACCTGAAAGACGGGGAATTGGTGCTCGAAACCTCCGTAGGCACCGTGCGGGAATCCTACCCTTACGTCTACCAGCAAATCAACGACCGGAAGGTAGTGGTGGCTTGCGAGTACGTGCTGAACGGTGACCGGCTGTCTTTCGACTTCCCTTCTGGCTACGACGCGGCGCACCCGCTGATCATCGACCCGACGGTGGTGGGCGCAACGCTGGCGGGTTCAACGGACAGCCAAACTTTTGGGCATAGCGCGACTTTTGACAACGGGGGTAACATTTATACCGCGGGCATTTCTTTCGGGCAGGGGTACCCCACCACTTCCGGTGCTTTTGAGCGGAATTTTGCGGGGGGCAACGTAGACATCGTGATCAGTAAATTCAATACGGACGGCACGGACTTGCTCTATTCCACCTACGTCGGAGGAATAGGTGCGGAATACCCGTACAGCATCATCGTCGACGCCAACGGCCAATTGAGTTATATGGGCAGTACCGACTCCCCGGATTACCCAACGACGGTCAACGCCATTCAGCGCCAAAACAGGGGGAGAAACGACGTCGTCGTCACCAAGCTCAACGCCGCCGGAAACGGGCTGGTGGGCTCCACGATGCTGGGGGGCTCCGGGGAAGACGGCCCCAGTTTCTCGGCCTTCAATACGGATTCGGGTGACCGCTACCGGGGGGAAATCGTACTGGACGCCGTGGGTAACATCTACGTTGCCTCCTGTTCCGGCTCCCCTGATTTTCCGGTTTCTCCCAATGCTTTTCAGTCGGCCCTCAGCACCGACGGAATAAGAGTCGGCGCGCCGCAAGACGGGGTCGTTTTCAAATTGAACAGCGATCTCTCCACCGTTTTCTGGTCTACGTACCTCGGCGGGTCGGATCAAGACTTGTGCAGTGCCCTGCGGGTGGACGATGAGAACAACGTTTACGTAACGGGCTACGCCGGAGGCGCGGATTTCCCGATGGCGGACGGTGGCGTTACGCCCGCATGGCCGGGTGGAGACGAGAGTGCTTTCCTGGTTAAAATATCAGCTAACGGCTCCGCTATGCTGAACGGTACCTTCTGGGGTACGCAGGAGGTGGACCGGGGCTATTTCGTCGACATCGACGAAGACGATCAGATACACATCTTCGGTACTACGCAGGGGGTGATGCCCGTCACGCCGGGCACCTGGGTCGGTAATGAAGGGAGCGGACAGTTCCTGGTCGGTTTTACTTCCGACCTCTCCAGCGTGGTCTACTCGACGGTGATCGGTACGGGCCCTTATACGGGCACCAACCGATTTCAGGAAGTTTATGATTTCATCCCGGTAGCCTTCATGGTGGATAAGTGCAACGGAATTTACCTCTCCGGTTACCAGAGCAAGGAGGGAATCCCCGTCACCCCAGACAATTTCAGTACCGTCGACAACTCTTTTTACCTCGCCAAACTGGAACCGAACGCGGCGGATCTCGACTTCGGCACCTATTACGGCATGGCGAACCACGTAGACGGCGGCACCAGCCGGTTCGACAAGGGCGGCGTGGTGTACCAGGGCGTCTGTTCGTGCATTGACGGCGATGATGACCGCACGTTGAACACCACCCCCGGGGCCTGGCGGGAACAGCAGGAAACGCGTTGCGACGTGGGGATATTCAAAGTGGACTTCGACGTGGACGTGGTAACGGCCCAGGGCGTCGCGGCACCTTCGGCCAGTGGCTGCGCGCCGTTCACGGTCGACTTCACCTATACCGGGCGCGATGCGGTGTCCGTCACCTGGGAATTTGGCAACGGGGATACGGCCGGGGGCGCGGAGGCGACGTACACCTTCGAGGAGGCGGGTTCTTACCGGGTGATGCAGGTTGCGCTCGCGCCCATGACCTGTAACCTGCGCGATACCATCTTCCTGCAGATCGACGTGCTGGACGGGAACTCCACCCGCGCGGATCTGGCGTTCTGCGCGGGCGACGAGATCACCTTTCTGGACGCCACGACGAACAACGCCAGCTACGTGTGGCAAGACGGCAGTACGGTAGCGACTTACCAACCGGAAGACATCGGGACTTACTGGGTCGACGTATCGGTGGTCGGTTGCACGCGGCGTGATTCCTTTGTGCTGAATACCACGAGCAGTCTGATGGTGGAATTGGGCGAAGACATACTGCTCTGCGACGTTACCAACGTAACCCTCGACGCCGCCCACCCGGACGCGGCCGTTTACCGCTGGCAGGACGGAACGGGAGCGGCCCGCCTCAACGCGGTCGGCTCGGGCACCTACGCCGTGACGGTGACCGACGCCTTTGGTTGTGAAGTGATGGATGCGGTGGACGTCACGCTCGGTCAGTCGCCCGCCCTGGAACTGGGGCCGGACCTGGAGCGTTGCGCCAACGACCCGCCGCTGCTCGACGCTACATCTACGGCCGACGGAGCGACCTACCGCTGGGAAGACGGCACCACCGGCCCCATGCTGCCGGCCGGGGAAAGCGGCGTTTATGCCGTCTCGGTCACGAGCGAAGGGTGTACGAGCGTGGACAGCGTGCGGGTAGACATCCGGTCCGCGCCGCAAACGATGTTCACCGTAGCTAACCTCGTTTGCCCGGGAGAAAGCAACGGCATCATCACCGCCGGTACGCCGGTTGGCGGCAGCCGGTTCATCTACCGCTGGAGTACCGGCGCGGAAACGCCCGGGCTCACGGGCCTGGTGAGCGGTGATTACGGCGTTTCGGTGATCAACGAGACGGGCTGCGTGGAGGAGCAAACGGTGGTGGTGCCCGCGGCGGTGCCGACGGCTTTCGACATCGACGTGACGAACGTCTCCTGCGATGACCTAGTACCCGGTGACCTCGCCGCGGCGATAACGGGTGGCGGGCGACCGCCGTACTCCTTCGCGCTCGGCAACGGGCCGTTCGGGGAAACCGTCGTTTTCGATAACCTGCGCGGCGGCAACTACCTGCTGCGGGTACGCGACGCCGACGGTTGCATCAGCGAGCAAACCGCTACGATCACCTCCCCCAACGTGGTAGCCGTAGAGGCGGGCCCCGACCGGGTGATCGACCTGGGCGACAGTACGCTGCTGGAAGGCCTGGTCAGCAACGCCATCGACGTCAGCTTCGCCTGGACACCCGACGAGCGGCTGAACTGCGCGGATTGCCTGATCACCATCGCCAAGCCGGTTGCCGGATCGACGATCTATACGCTCTCGGTGACGGACCTGGGCAGCGGCTGTGTTTACGCCGATTCACTGCGGGTGATCGTGAACCGGGAGCGGGCGGTGTACATCCCCTCCGCCTTTTCGCCTAACGGGGACGGGATCAACGATCGCTTCTTCATCAACACCGACCTCTCCGTCGCCGGGATCAACTACCTGCGGATCTACGAACGCTGGGGCGGCATGGTGTACGAGCGGGAGAACTTCGCGCCGAATACACCCGACCTGGGATGGGACGGCAACATACGCGGTAAATTCGCCAACCCCCGCGTTTTTATCTACGTGGCGGAGTTGACGTTCGTGGATGGGGAGACGCGGCGGTACGAGGGGGATTTGACGCTGATGCGGTAAGGGGATTGCCTCCCCACGTTTCTTGCTACCGGCAATGCACCCGCGATCTCCGCCCAAAACTGAAACGCGGTGCTAAAGCGTTATCTTCACGAATCATAACCGTAAATCATGGGCCAGACAGAACTGAAAGGCACGATTGTAAACGATCTGGAGCAAGTCGATGAAGACATGCTGCTGATCTTCCGCGCCATGCTCGATACGTACCTGGAAGTACGCCTGAAGAAAGCAGAACGGTACCAGCATGACTATGATGCGGAAGGAAATTTGCTGGACCGGGATGAGGTGATAGCCGAGATGGAATCAATTAATGACCGAATCGATGCCGGAGAGGAACAGACCCGTCCGCTAGAGGAAGTTCAAAATAGGATAGAAAAGTGGCTGGAAAGTTCAAAATAGTCTTGACCACGCGTGCGGAAATCGAGCTTGATAATATTCTGAAATACCATCTTTCCAACTATGGTGAAGGTGCTGCCAGAAGGATTTATGAAGCCATCAACCAAAAGTTCGAGGCGATTCAATTTATGCCTTCCGCTTACACTTTGTATGCGCCTATCAACAGGGAGTTCAAAAGACAATATCGGTACGTTATCGCTAAGAAATCCTACAGATTACTGTACACCATCATTGTTGAGAAGAGCATTATTCGTGTTGTTACGATTCGCCACGTAAAATCTGACCCGGGATATTTGATTAATACGATAGAGGAAGAGTGAGTAAAGGATTGCCTCGACGACTTACCTTTACCGCCCTTAAAACCACCGTAATCACATGATCACGCTCACCCCCAGCAAGCTGCCCACCGGCTGCCCCGAGATGTTCGCCAAAGTATTGGTCGATAAAGGAAAGCATTGAGCCACCGCTCGATCCTTCGTTTCCTTAATCCCCTCCATACGTTTACCAATGATTACTACGCAAACTACCAACTGGACGCTAGAAGCCGTCCAGGCCCTCGTCCGTCCCAACCTCCTTGGCCTCAAAGCTTATTCCAGCGCCCGCTCCGAGTTCAAGGGGCCGGCCGAAGTGCTGCTCGACGCCAACGAAAGCCCCTGGCCTACCGGCCGCAACCGCTACCCCGACCCGCTGAGCACTGACCTGCGCGTCGCCCTCGGCCAGCTGAAGGGTTTCAACCCCGACCAGATCGTTTTCGGCAACGGCTCCGATGAACTGGTGGACCAGATCACGCGCGTCTTCGTCGGTGAGGGCGAGGCCGTTCACGCTCTGCCGCCCACCTTCGGGATGTACAAAGTCGCCGCGGGCATCGCCGGGGCCGACTTCCGCGCCACGAACCTGACGACCGACTTCACCATCCCGGTCGACGAACTGAAAGCGAGTTGGGACGCGCGCAGCAAAGTACTCTGGCTTTGCAGCCCGAACAACCCGAGCGGTAACGCCATTGACGCGGCGGTGCTGGAAGACCTGATCCGTAGCTTCCCCGGCATCGTGGTGCTGGATGAGGCGTACATCGACTTCGTGCCGGAGCTGAGTTTCGTGCCGCGCCTCGCGGAGTTCCCTAACCTGATCATCACCCAGACGCTGAGTAAGGGTTGGGGCATGGCCGGCATCCGTCTCGGTGCCGCCTTCGCCTCGCCGTTCATCATCGGGCTGCTGAACACGATCAAAATGCCCTACAACATCAACGTGCTGACGCAGGGCATCGCGCTGGACGCGCTGCGCAAACCGGAAGAGATGGAGGCCAAGGTCGCTACCCTGATCAGCGAGCGCAAGCGGTTGGAAACGGAACTGAACGGGCTGGACTGCGTGGATTTCATCTTCCCCTCCGTCACCAACTTCCTGCTCATTCGTTTTCAGGATTCGGCGGCGGTTTATCAGTACCTGCTGGACAACGCGATCGTGGTGCGCAACCAGGCCTACCAGCCGAACGCGGAGAATTGTTTGCGGATTACGGCGGGGCTGGCGGAAGAGAACGATCGGCTGTTAGCCGCGCTACGTACCTTCGCGGCCTGATCTCCCCGAAGAACGAAAACATGCCCCAAAAAATACTATTCCTGGACCGCGACGGCACCCTCATCCTCGAGCCCGCCGACTACCAGGTAGACCACATCGATAAGCTCGACTTTTACCCCGGCGTCTTCCGCTGGCTGGGCCGCATCGCGCGGGAGCTCGACTATGAACTCGTGATGGTCACCAACCAGGACGGGCTGGGGACGGATAGCTACCCGGAGACCAATTTCCGGCCCACGCACAACGCGATGCTGCGCGCGCTGGAGGCCGAGGGAATCACCTTCAGCGAGCAGGTCATCGACCGCACCTTCGCCGCCGACAAACAGCCGACGCGCAAGCCCGGCACGGAACTGGTGAAACACTATATGACCGGGAAATATGACCTGGCGAACAGCTACGTCGTCGGTGACCGGCTGACCGACATCCAGCTGGCGAAGAATATGGGCGCCAAGGGCATCTGGATCGCCACTGACCCGGAGCTCGGTGCCGAAGAACTCGACGCCGACCAATTGGCCGGCCTCGACGAAACGATCGCGCTGCGCACGACGGATTGGGAAGACATCTACCGTCTGCTGCGCCTCGAATCGCGCACGGCGACGGTCCACCGCAAGACGAAGGAAACCGATATCCGCATCGAACTGGACCTGGACGGGACGGGTAAAACGACGATGGATACCGGTCTCGGCTTCTTCGACCATATGCTCGATCAGCTCGGCCGCCACTCCGGCTGCGACCTGAGCGTAAAGGTGAACGGCGACCTGCACATCGACGAGCACCACACGATCGAGGATACGGCCATCGCGCTGGGCGAGGCTTTCGCTACCGCGCTGGGCGACAAGCTCGGCATCGAACGCTACGGCTTCAACCTGGTGATGGATGAGGCCATCGTCGACGTTCGCCTCGACTTCGGCGGCCGCCAGTGGCTGGTCTGGGACTGCGACTATAAGCGGGAAAAGGTGGGCGACATGCCAACGGAGATGTTCCACCATTTCTTCAAGTCGTTCAGCGACGGCGCGAAGTGCAACCTGGCGATCAAGACGGAGGGGCAGAACGAGCACCATATGATCGAGGCGACGTTCAAGGCGTTGGCGAAATCCATCAAGGCGGCGAAGCGGCGGGACGTGGATAATATGCGGCTGCCCTCGACGAAAGGGATGCTTTAAATTAGTCTGTTAGTTCGTTAGTCTTTTAGTGGCTGCCGCTTGTTGAAGGAGCGGTAGCCGCTAAAAGACTAACGGACTAACGAACCAACATACTAAAATGGTAGCAGTAATCGACTACAACGCCGGCAACATTCGCTCCGTCCTCTACGCGCTGGAACGCATCGGCGTCGAGCATGTACTGACCAGCGACCACGACGTGATTCGCAGGGCCGACAAGGTGATCTTCCCCGGCGTCGGCGCGGCGGAATCAACGATGAAGCACCTGAACGAAACGGGGCTGGCGGACCTCATCCGTTCGCTGAAGCAACCGGTCTTCGGCATCTGCGTGGGTATGCAACTGCTGTGCAGCCACAGCGAGGAAGGCGACGTGCCCTGCATCGGCGTGTTCCCCGAGAAGGTAAAACTATTCCGCCCTTCTAACGGCGACAAAGTGCCGCACATGGGTTGGAACAACGTGACGCTAACCGACCGCAACGACTGGGTGAGCGAGGAGGTGAACGACGGCTATTGTTACTACGTCCACAGCTATTACGTGGAGCCCGGTCCGCACGCCGTGGCGACGACGGAATACTGCGGCATGGCGTTTACGGCGATGATGCGGAAAGACAATTTTTACGCGGCGCAGTTTCACCCGGAGAAGTCAGCGGGGGTGGGGGAACGGGTTATTCGGGATTTTTTGGAAGTTTGATTAACGTATTCAATACTTCGCAAGCGCATCAAGCACGGACTTATGCTCTCTGAAGACTTGATCGATTATGGCCATCATTTCCTCCTCCTCCTCGACCGACTTTGACTCTTCTTTCTTGGCTAATTGGGAGGCATACCGCATTTCTTCACGTATGGTTTTCCTTACCACTCGCTCGACTAATGAGCCGATGACGAGCATATCTTGTTTATCTAAAGCCACGATGTATTTTACTTTGCTAACGCTGCGTGACAGTGTAGTAGTTACTCGCTTTACCAACTGGTGTTTCTCTTAAACCACTCCCGCGTCTCCTCCAACGAAACCGCCCCCGCCGCCATCTCCATCGTCAGGTAAAACCAGATGTCCTTCGTCCCCTTGCCCTCGCTCGGTACGCGCCGGCCGTCCACTTCCACGGCTTTTAGCCTCTTGTGAAAAGCCCCGCCGTTGAGCTGCACGAACGTCCGCGCGGCTTGCAGGCCGGTCCGTTTGTTGCCGTCCTGAAAGACGTGGTTGCTAATGATGCTGAACATGTAATGGGCGGCCTTGTCGGACAGGCGCGGGTACATGGGCGCACCGAACACTTCGGATCCGGCGGCTTCGACGAGGTAGACGAGGGCTTCCTCGTGCAGGTAATTCGTGGGCGGCTCGAACTTGCCGCCGTGGGCGCGGGCGGTGCGCTCGTTGATGTGGACGATGTCGTTTTCGGTCAGGAAATCAATCATTACGCGAGCTTTTTGAAGACGTCGCCGAGGTCGGCGAAATCCTGATCGATGATGGCGTCGATGCGGGCGCGGCGGGTTTTGATGTTATTCTGGCTGGCGTTGAGCTGCTGTACCAGGTTTTTGAGATCGACCGGCGGCGGGTCGTTTTTTGGTTGGTCCATGGCGGGAAAACCGGAGCGTGGCGAGGAAAGTTGCGGAACGGACTCAGGGCGGGGCCGCGGGTGCGAAACAAAGGATCAGGTACGGGGTTGGCACCATTTTAACCGTCGTTGGAAAAGAAAATCGAGGGTATCCTTCTCCGGCGCGTCACGCTAGCTTTGGTCCGGTTTATGGAGACACACCAACCGGGCTTCGCTTTAAAGCTCATGCGATGCCGCCGGGAACACCTTTACCCGGTGCTCCGTTAGGGTCGGTATATGGCACTGCTTACATTCAACGATCGCGGCATTTACTGTGAACGGGCCGACGTCTACATCGACCCCTGGCAGCCGGTAGACCGCGCCCTCATCACCCACGGCCACGCCGACCACTCCCGCTGGGGGCACAAATCCTACCTGGCCACCCACACCGCCGGGCCGGTGATCAAGTACCGCTTGGGCGACATCAAACTGCAAACCGCGGCCTACGGGGAGGTCACCACCATCAATGGCGTGAAGTTCAGCTTCCACCCCGCCGGCCACATCATCGGCTCGGCGCAGATCCGGGTGGAATACAAAGGCGAGATCTGGGTGGCGAGCGGCGATTACAAGCTCGAAGACGACGGGCTGAGCGAGGCCTACGAGCCGGTGAAGTGCGACCATTTCATCACCGAGTCCACCTTCGGGCTGCCGGTTTACCGCTGGGCACCGCAGGAAGAAATCTTCGCCGACATCAATGACTGGTGGCGGCAAAACAAGGCGGCGGGCAAGGTTTCCGTACTTACCGGCTACGCGCTCGGTAAAGCGCAACGGCTGCTCAACGGACTGGACACCAGCATCGGCGACATCTACACCCACGGCGCGATCGAGAACACCAACGAGGTCATCCGCGCCCAGGGCATCCAACTGCCGGACACCATCCGGGTGACGCGGGAGATCGACAAGAAGGTCTACCCCGGTAACATCGTTATGACTACCCCCGGCTCCGTCGGCGGGCCGTGGATCAAGAAGTTCGGCCAGTTCAGCCTCGGGGCCGCCTCCGGCTGGATGACCCTGCGCGGCGCCCGGAGACGACGAGGAGCCGACCGGGGTTTCGTGCTTTCCGACCACTGCGACTGGCCCATGCTACTCGAAGCCATCGAGCTGACCGGCGCGGAGAACATCTACGTCACTCACGGTTATACGGCCATCTTCAGCAAGCACCTGCGCGGCCTCGGCCTCAACGCCGTCGAGCTGGAAACGGACTACGTCGGCGAGCTGGCTGAGGTGGAGGTCAAACCGGAGGCGGCCGCCGCCGAAGAGACGTTGGCGGGTTGATCTCCCCGCCCTTCAAAAAACCGCCTTTGCACCCGCGACCCCGCCCAAGTTAGTCAGGAGTCTAGAGTCAAACAGTAAGTAGGACGTTTGAACCACAGGATTAAATGACCA